>RCND010000360.1_pt1 | contig 25608 bp, 27 predicted proteins | sample 2041351 | NCBI WGS metagenome assembly RCND01 (sample SAMN09708230, study PRJNA481090) | Marine sediment metagenome, whole genome shotgun sequencing project. | biome: marine sediment; feature: ocean; material: sediment; isolation source: Sewage treatment plant 12B marine sediment (STP12B) ... | reverse complement strand
ATAGTCACGTAGGGTGGGTAACTCGTTACCCACGACATATCATCCCGGTTGTCATTGACTGCCAGCATGACAAGCTCTGATCCCGTGGGTAATAAATTACCCACCCTACGTTACTTCGAACTGTCAAAAGAGCCGTGCTGCCAGCTGCATGATGACCTAGCAGTGGGGGTGTACTACCTCCTTTCAGGACCGTGAGCGACACGGATGTCGCGCCCGAACCTACATGGACGTATTCACGGTGAGTCCTGAAAGGAGGTAGTACACCCCCGATGCGACCCAAGAATTACAAGCCTCAAACCGAGCGCCGCAAAAACATCACAGCGACCGTCGTCACAATGACCGATGGTAGCGCCGCGCTGAATGCCACCGGAAGACTATAAGCTGCTGCAAGATTTTGCGAAGCATCATTAATCAGGGTTAACAGGCCACCCAACGTCATTCCGATAAAAATCCTGAAGCCCGTGTTGTGTTGCCTGCCGGACCCGAACACAAAAGGCATGCCTGCCAGGACCAGTGCCAGTATAGAGAATGGATAAATGATCTTTTCCCAAAACGCAGATTGATAAACCCTGTCATCCAAACCATTACTTTGCAGATATTTCAACTGGTCCCACAAAGCCCCTATTGAAAGGTAGCTCGGACGTGACACGGCAGATTCAAGCAATTCAGGTTTGACACCGGAAACCCAGGGTGTGCGTTCGAACTTTTGTGGAACCACCTCCAACTGACCTATTTCTATTTCGGACACATTTTCCAGCGTCCATTGCTCTCCGTCAAAAAAGGCACTCTCGGCGCGGGTGATCTTTTGCAGTCCCGAAAACCCATCAAAATGGTGAATTTCAATATCAAGAAAACTAATGGATTGCTGCCCGCGATCTGCAATCAACAAAGGGCGCCGGATATTGACAATATCGTTGCCGTCTCTCATCCACATACCTGAGGGCCCACCAATAATCACCTGGCCGACAAGTTCGCTCAATTTGAACGCGCGGGCATGTTGCTCGGCATCTGGTGCAATCCATTCCCCAATGGCCATCACGGGTACGGTAATCGTTAATGCGCCGGCCAAACCCGCCGCCGCCAGCCTCAGCCTTGAAACACCGGATACCCGGAATGCAACCAATTCATTTGCGCTGGCCAGGTTACCAATGCCAAGCAAGGACCCCATCAGTGCAGAGACCGGAAATATCTGATATGCCATCCTGGGACCTGTTTGCAATACGAACCAGAAAGCGTCTGAAGCACCATAATTTGCGGTGGTGTCACGCAACTCGCCCAGTACGCTAAACATCATCATTAATGATGTCAGGCTGATCCAGACAAGTAGAATCCCGAGCATGGCAGTCTTGCCGACGTACCTGTCTACTCTTCTGATCATTTCACAGCCTTCACGCGAAACCGCCCTTGTTGTCGAACCCATATGAAACTTACGATGAGGAAAATGGCATGTACCCACCACATTCCGACATACGTGGGCAGAACACCTTCCATCATCCACGACCGGCACAGGTACAGCAGGTTGCCGTAGAGCAGATAGATCAGGATACCGAGAACAATCCTGACGCCCCTGCCCTCGCGAGGTTCTGAGTGGGAGAGAGGAATAGCCAGTAAACCTAAGACGATGACAGAGATTGCAGGAGACAAACGCCATTGCAACTCTGCAATCGATTTTGTATCTCGATTCTTGAACAGTTCCAGCGATGATGTTGACCTGATTTCATCTTTATTCTTTCGTTTTCGGAACTCAGGCTCAGGCAGTCGCATGTCGTTACGGGCGAAGCGCAATACCCGTACATCAAGTTGCCCCGGTGCAACATCTACTACATTGCCATCCTCAAGAACCAGGTAACGATCGCCGGATTCGCTGTCCATCCAGTAACGCCCCTTTTGGGCCACCCAAACCTGTTCTCTTTCCTCCTGGCGTTGCTTGATGAAAATATTTCTCAGCTCGCTGCCGTCTGCTTCAATGGCTTCAACATAAAGTATCAGCTCACCACGCCGAAGCACATGAAACTTACCGGCCTGCAAACCCCACACAGCAGCCGAGCGAAACGCCTCTATCAGCTGTTGCTCGGCCATTTGAGCGGATTTCGGGGCAAGACTGAGACCCAAAAATAATAATATCGCTGACAGTGGAAGCACCAGGCTGAGCAGTGGTTTTACCAGTTGCTTCCAACCAAAACCACTGGCGCGCATCACGGCCATTTCCTGATCCCGGTACAGACGACCCAGACACCACATGACAGCAACAAAGCCTGCCAATGGCAAAATATTACCCAGCGTTTCCGGCATATGCAGCAGTACCTGCATGCTCATCAGCCCTGCCGGCACTCTGCCGCCAGCGATGTCTTTTAACATATCGCCGAGAAACGCACCGAGCAAAACCACAATGAGAACAATGCTCACAGCCAGCGTAGTCCAGAACCACTCACGCAATATGTATTTTTGCAGTATGCTCAATTTTCGTATCTTCGTGATTAAATCGTTGTAGAATGCCCGATTATTCGCATTCTAGCAGTGTTATCCGACTCACTGGCCATTTTTACGACCGGGGAATTGGCCAAGGATCCAAAAACAATGAAATTTACACTCGATACAACACCATTACCAGAACTCGATACGGCTTGCCTGGTGATAGGAATACTTGAAGACACAGTTCTGCAGGGGGCGGCACGGTTGGTTGATCAAGCCAGCAATGGCGCGCTGCAGGTTCTGATCAACAGCGGTGATGTCAGCCCCGATTGGAAAGATACTACCCTATTGCATGGTCTGGAAGGCATTGCTGCGAAACGAATCCTGGTTATGGGATTTGGCGAGCCTGAAAAATTCAACGCCGTGCGATATGACAATGTTTGCACCGCTGCCGGCGCTTATCTGAGAGATCACGTAGCCACCAGTGCGCATATATGTCTGCATGACATCGAAGCCGACAACACCGAAGCAGGGAGTGACCTGGACCAGGTCCACTGGCGACTTCGCCAGGCCGCGGTCAATGTCGATCGCGCCAATTATCGCTATACCGCCACCAAGGCACCCAAAGACCATGATAACGATCCGTTGGAAAGTCTTTCATTCAGCGGCGGCAGTGAACTGCAGTCTGCGCTGGATGAGACCAGGGGTATTACCACAGGTTATCTGCGTTCAAAAGAACTTGGTAACCTGCCCCCTAACATCTGCAATCCCGCCTTTCTTGCGGAAACCGCACACGAGATCGCTAACAGTTATAAAAATGTCAGTGTTGAAATTCTTGAAGAGGATGAAATGGCCAAACTCAAGATGTCAGCCCTGCTGGCTGTTGGCCGTGGCAGCGTAAACGGGTCAAAGCTGATCATTCTCAAGTACCAGGGTCTGGACGATATCAGTCGGCCGATCGTGCTGGTTGGAAAGGGCATCACCTTTGATACCGGTGGTATTTCACTGAAACCGGGTCCCAACATGGAGCAGATGAAGTTTGATATGGGTGGTGCGGCCAGTGTTATCGGCGCATTTGAAGCCTGCGCTGATATGCAACTGCCCATCAACGTGGTTTGCATTGTTGCGGCCGCTGAAAATATGCCGGATGGCGATGCTTACCGGCCCGGGGATGTACTGACATCAATGTCAGGAAAAACCATTGAAGTCCTCAATACCGATGCGGAGGGCCGTCTCGTATTGTGCGACGCATTGACCTACAGCCAGCGGTTCAATCCAACCGCATTGATCGATGTTGCAACACTGACCGGTGCCTGTGTAATAGCGCTGGGACACCATGCTTCAGCCATCATGAGCAAACATGATGACCTTGCCCAGGAGCTGATCGAAGCGGGCCAGACGGCAATAGACAGGGGCTGGCGTCTGCCTTTGTGGGACGATTATCAGCCACAGATCAAATCAACATTTGCTGACATGAAAAATGTCGGTGGCATGGGCGCCGGTTCTATCACGGCGGGTTGCTTCCTGTCACGATTTACCACGGATCAACGATGGGCCCATATTGATTGTGCCGGCTCGACCTGGATTTGGGGTGATGACAAGGGTTCCACCGGCAGACCGGCTGGTCTGCTGACCCAGTTCCTGATCAACCAGGCCGGTTAAGCCTGGTTCAGTATTATTCGTTCCATGTCCGACGAAACCACTCAACCCGAGCCTTGCCAGGTTGACTTCTACCTGTTGGGCGAGTCGGCACCAGAGGCGGGCAAACTGGCCTGCCGCCTGGCGTTGATGGCCTGGGAGAGAAAGCAGAATATCTTCATAATCGCCGCCACGGAAGCCGCCGGTGAGCAATTGGATGCATTGATGTGGCAATATCCCGAAGGCCGGTTTTTGCCGCATACCAGGACCGGCGACAAGGATTCCGGTAAGGCACCCGTTCATATTGGTACGCTTTCAGACTTGAATCCAACCGACGTGGTGATTAACCTCTGCCCTGAAGCCGTGCCACAACCTGAAAGATTCAGCCGGCTGTTGGAAATCGTTCCTTTCGCCAATGACGAAAGACAGGCCTCCAGGGTGAAATATAAAACCTACCGAAATTTGGGGCTAAAACCTCAAACGCATGAAATAAAGAAATAACGGAAAATAATGGAAAAGAGTTATCAACCGGACGCCATTGAAAGGCGTTGGTACCAAGTGTGGGAAGAGAATGGCTATTTCTCACCTAACCAGGAAGGCCAGCCATATTGCATTATGCTGCCGCCACCCAACGTCACTGGCAACCTGCATATGGGTCACGCCTTTCAGGATACCATCATGGATGTTCTGACCCGTTTTCATCGTATGCAGGGCGATTCCGCATTATGGCAACCCGGTACCGATCATGCCGGTATCGCCACCCAGATGGTGGTCGAACGTCAACTCGGTGAGGATGGTATTTCCCGGCATGATATCGGCCGGGAAAAATTTATTGAGGCCGTTTGGGACTGGAAAGAAGACTCAGGTGGCCAGATTACCAAGCAGATGCGTCGTCTTGGAGCTTCGGTAGATTGGGACAATGACCGCTTCACCATGGATGAGGATCTGTCACGGGCAGTGACCAAGGTATTTGTAGAGCTTTATCACGAGGATCTGATCTATCGTGGCAAACGCCTGGTGAACTGGGATCCGGTGCTGCACACGGCGTTGTCAGATCTTGAAGTCATCGCTGAAGAGGAATCCGGTCATCTTTGGCATATCCGTTACCCGCGTGTGGATGGAAAGGGTTATGTGGTGGTTGCCACCACCCGGCCTGAAACCATGCTGGGTGACACCGCGGTGGCCGTGAATCCTGAGGACGAGCGGTACGCGGACCTGGTGGGACTTGAGCTGGAATTGCCGCTCACCGATCGTGTCATTCCCGTGATTACCGATGACTACGTGGACATTGAGTTTGGCTCCGGTTGTGTAAAAATCACGCCCGCACATGATTTCAACGATTATGAAATGGGCAAACGTCACCAACTGCCAGTCATTAATGTTCTCAATGATGATGCAAGCATTAATGATGAAGCCCCGGAGGCTTACCGGGGCCTTGACCGTTTCGTCGCGCGTAAGCAGATCATTGCCGATCTGGAAGCCGCCGGCCTGGTGGAGAAAATTGAACCACACACATTGATGGTTCCACATGGCGACCGCTCGGGCGCCGTCGTTGAACCCTATCTTACTGACCAGTGGTACGTGAGCATCAAACCCCTTGCGAAACCGGCGATTGAGGCGGTGGAAAACGGTAGTATCCGTTTTGTCCCGGAAAACTGGAATAAGACCTATTTTGACTGGATGCACCGTATAGAAGACTGGTGTATTTCCCGCCAGCTATGGTGGGGCCACCGGATTCCCGCCTGGTATGGGCCGGATGGCAGCATTTATGTTGGCTATGACGAGGCAGATGCACGGCAACGCGGTGGCCTTGACGATGATGTACCACTAAGACAGGACGAAGACGTACTCGACACGTGGTTTTCATCGGCCTTGTGGCCATTCAGTACGCTGGGTTGGCCGGAACAGAGCCCACGTCTCGATAAATACTATCCGAGCAGTGTATTGGTGACCGGTTTCGACATCATATTCTTCTGGGTTGCCCGTATGATCATGATGGGTCTGAAGTTCATGGGTGATGTTCCGTTCCGTGAGGTATACGTTCACGGACTGATCCGCGATTCCCATGGGCAAAAAATGTCGAAGTCCAAGGGCAACGTGCTCGACCCCATTGATTTGATCGATGGTATCGAACTGGAAGAACTGATCAAAAAACGCACCACGGGTCTGATGCAACCACATATGGCCCCGGTCATTGAAAAGAATCTGCGCAAGGATTTTCCCAATGGAACCTCCGCATTTGGTTGTGATGCATTGCGTTTCACATTCTCCACACTGGCGACAAATGGTCGTGATATACGTTTTGACCTGGGACGTATGGAAGGCAACCGAAATTTCTGCAACAAACTGTGGAATGCGGCGCGCTACGTATTGATGAGCACGGCAGATCATGATGTCATCCCGGTGACCCAGTCCAGCCCTGCAGACCGTTGGATCATATCGCGGCTCAACAAAATGATTGCTGGCGTACGTACACACATCAATGAATACCGACTCGATCTGGCATCCCAATGCCTGTATGAGTTTATCTGGAATGAATACTGTGGCTGGTACCTGGAGTTATCCAAACCTGTGTTGCAAAAGGGTGCTCATGATGAGCAGAATGCGACACGTTACACACTGCTGTACGTCCTTGAGAGTGCGCTGCGAACCCTGCATCCCTTCATGCCATATATCACCGAAGAAATCTGGCAGCGACTTAAGGCTCCACTAAAGATCGAAGGTGAGAGCATCATGTTACAGGCCTTTCCTGAGGCCGGTAGTTCCGATAAGCAAGCCGAAGTTGAAATTAGCTGGTTGCAGGCAATTCTGCAGGGGATCAGGAATATACGTGCAGAGCTGAACGTCGCACCCGGCAAGAGCTTGGAAGTCGCCTTCCAGGCAGGTGCGGATATCGACAGGGCAAGACAACAGCAGTTTGCACCCCTGCTACAGGGCCTCGGAAAAATCGGGCCCGTACAGTGGCTGGACAATGATGCCGATACCTCGCAGTATTCCGTCGCGCTGGTCGGAGACCTTAAAGTCTTGGTCTCACTTAAAGGACTGGTCGATCTGGAAGATGAATTGTCCCGACTCAGCAAGCTGCTGGACCGCGAATTGTCAGATCTGAAACGCTCTGAAGGCAAACTGGGAAACAGCCGGTTTGTGGATAACGCACCAAAAGCGGTTGTCGAACAGGAGCACGGTCGTCTGGCGGTACACAAGACAAAAGTTGCGGGTTTTGAAGCGCAGATTAAGAAGCTTGAAAAATTGCGTGACTAGTCGTGAACTCCAATAACGTTGTACATAAACATTGAGTTCAGTAGATTCAGCGATGCGCGCTGGGCGTCAGTATCGCTGCAAGTTGGCACAATGTTTGGCGGGTGGTGTGGGGTGGTGCTATTCGGGACCGTAATTTGTCGGGAACAAATTACCGAGCGCCCAGGGAAGGCTTGAGCGTGTCCCGAATAGCGCTACCCCGCACCGCCATGCACACCACCGATGTCTAGACGACGCTGGATTTCACAACTAGCCGCCAATTTTCAAGGCCATAACAACTGCGTCTTCGCGCTCTTCACCTGCGCGGTAATATGAAAGCCTGCTACCGATGACCCTGAAACCCCTCTTTTTATAGAGCTTGGCTGCACTTTGATTATTGGCGCGCACCTCGAGAAACATGGACTCGCACTCAAGTCCCGCCACGTGGCCAATTGCGTATTCCAGTAACAGGCTACCGTAACCCCGGTGTTGCCAATCGGGGTGGATGCAGAGGTTCAGCAAATGCGCTTCACCGGCGGCCCAGCTGAATATGGTATAACCCGACAGATCCCGACCCATTTGCAAACCGAAACAGGCATAGCCGGCATTCAGGCAATCCTCAAAAATTCCGCGTGACCAGGGGTATGGATAGGCCTGTCGTTCTATTTCGTGGATGCGGTCAATGTCTTCCAGACTCAGACGACGGATCAGCGGATGTGGTCTGTCAGGCATTATATTCACGAACCCTGACCATACCGGAACGGCAAAAGGTGTCCCAAAGTACCCGCCGGGCCTCAGCCTTCCCAAATATATCCGGCATTGCGGGTAACAAGACCATTTTCGCCGAATTCAAACTAACCGGTATTTCACGACCAAAAAATTGAGCAGCCAAATCAGTGCCAAATATGGCGACGGTTGTGAAAAGGTTTTCTTCAATCGCGCCAATCAGATCAACACCAGTCAAATCAACACCACCAGCATCCGTATGTGGCCATGCCCACACAGGCACACAGCCGAGCGCTCGATTGATGTCATTGGCCAGACGGGATGCCGAATCGCTGTCCTCGTCACAAATCAGTAGTATTCCACCACTACCCGGACTCAGCTTCAGCCGCGGGACACCGTCTGTATCAGGAGTGACAACAGGGGCGCTTTCACGCAAACGCCAGACCCCGATGTCCATTGCATCGAGATAGGCCTGCTGTCTAGTCGTTATCCGGGTCGGGGGCATCCTTGCTTCCATCCTCAACTGGTTTATCTGATTTATGTAGTCGTTCACGCTTGAGCTTCCAGTTACGGCGCCCGGCCAAAGTAATGAACAGGCCGGACAGCACATAGGCACTGCCGAACACCATGCCCATGATGGGTGGATCAAGTGCCAGCAAAACGATGATAAGGACGGCAATAAACACCCAGACAGCGGGCACCTTGTCACCATCCGGACCAACTTTGAAACTGTAATAGCGCAACTGTGTGAACATCAGCAAACCCAGCACGATGGTTTCAAAGAAAATCAACCAGCGTACGGTTTCTCCGGCAACACCGTTGTCGATAAAAAACCAGATGGTAAATACCAGCGTTCCCGCTGCAGCCGGACTGGCCAGGCCCTGAAAATAACGTTTATCCGCAACACCCGCCTGGGTATTAAACCGCGCCAACCGCAAGGCGGCACAAGCTGCAAATAGAAAAGAGGCCAACCAACCAAGCTTGCCGGCCAGGGTGCTGATTTCCCCGAGGCTTGAAAGCGACCAGTTAAAAGCCAGTAATGCGGGCGCAAGACCAAACGATATCAGGTCTGCCAGGCTGTCATATTGCTCACCAAAATCACTCTGCGTATTGGTCATGCGTGCAACACGCCCATCCAGGCCATCCAGTAAACCGGCGACAACCACGGCAATTGCCGCAGCTTCAAACTGCCCCTTAATACCCGAAATGATTGAATAAAAACCAGCAAATAATGCGGCTGAAGTCAGCAGATTAGGTAACAGGTAGACCCCACGTCTGCGAATTGATTTGTCTGAATTCATCAAAACTCCATACAATAATTTGGTGTCGATAATAACACGCAATACTTCCTGATTATTGGGTGGAATAGACGCAATATGGTATAAAACAACCAGGTTTCATTCAAAAAAGGATTTTGATGATGCGTATCTCAACATTTTTTATCGCTGTTCTGATTGCCACTCTCGTGCTTTCGGCGACACAGACAGTGGCCGAAGAACAGATTTACCGCTGGGTTGATAAAGATGGTGTCGTTCATTTTGAACCCCGCCCCGAAGGGCATGCCGATGCCGAAGTGGTTAATTTAAATAAGGCACCTGGCAACGATCCCCAGTCAGATCCCGAGTCTTTATCACCCTATGCCAGCGATCCACAACCTTCATACGCCCAAAAACAACGTGATGAACGTAAACAAGGCCGCAAAGAAGCTGCGGAAAAACAGAAAGAGATGGATGTCCTGTGTAAGAACAACCGGGATAGGGTGGCCACACTGGAACCCGTCACACGGGTGATGTACAAACAGGAAGATGGAACTGTCATACGCATGGACGACAATGACCGTCTCGAAAAACTGGCTGAATCCAAGGCTTTTATTGCCGAAAACTGTGACAAATAGACCAAAGTCACCACAAACTAGATTGATGCGTGTATTGGCCTTGCTGGCAGGCTAGAATACCGCCCTTTAGATTTCGTCGGATTTAATATGAAAGCCAGTACATTCCATCTGTTCACAAGTCGGGAAACCCCGGCTGAAGCTGAAATTGCCAGTCATCAACTCATGCTGCGTTGCGGTATGATCCGCAAACTCACCTCGGGTATTTATACCTGGGCACCACTGGGTTTACGCGTTCTGCGTAAGGTCGAAGCGATTGTTCGCGATGAATTGAACCAGGCCGGTTACCAGGAGTTACTGATGCCGGCCGTCCAGCCCGCCGAGTTATGGCAGGAAACCAAACGCTGGGAAAAATTTGGCGCACAGCTATTAAAAATAAAAGACCGCGCCGGCCGTGAATATTGTTTTGGCCCGACACACGAAGAAGTCATGACTGATTTCGTGCGCAGTGAAATACGCAGCTACAAGCAGTTACCGATCACTTTTTACCAGATTCAGACCAAGTTCCGTGACGAAATTCGTCCCCGGTTTGGTGTTATGCGCTCACGTGAGTTTTTAATGAAAGATGCCTATTCCTTTCATATTGATCACGAATGCCTGGATAAAACCTACTGGGAAATGTACGAGGTTTATTCACGTATTTTTACACGTACTGGATTACATTTTCGCTCTGTACAGGCCGATTCCGGTGCCATCGGTGGTCACAAATCACATGAATTCCATGTGCTGGCCGATTCCGGTGAAGACGAAATCGCATTTTCAGACCAGTCGGAATACGCCTCCAACGTTGAGATGACACCAATCGCCAAACCGCAGTACACGATGGCTGAGCCTACCGGGGAATTACGTATTGTCGATACACCGGATGCCCATACTATTGAAGAACTCGTCAATGGCTATGATGTACCAATCGACAAGACCATCAAAACACTGATCGTTCAAGCAACAGAAGAAAGCGAAGCGGATTTTGTCGCACTGCTGGTCCGGGGTGATCGCAAGCTGAACTCGCTCAAGGCCGAAAAACTGGAACAGGTTGCCAGCCCGTTGACGTTTGCCAGTGACAAGGATATTCGCGACGTTATCGGTGCGGGCCCCGGGTCACTTGGACCGGTTGGTCTGACACTGCCAGTTATCGCGGATCAGGAAGTTGCCCTGATGTCCGATTTTACTGCCGGTGCCAACATCGATAATAAACACTACTTTGGCATCAACTGGGGTCGTGATGTTGAATCACCCCTGGTCGCCGATTTGAGAACCGCAATCCAGGGCGATGAAAGTCCGGATGGCAAGGGTATTTTGCAGATGGCCCGTGGTATCGAAGTTGGGCACATATTCCAGCTGGGCACCGCCTACTCTGAAGCGATGAACGCCGTTGTACTCGGTGAAGATGGTAAGTCCCACATCATGCATATGGGTTGTTATGGTATCGGAGTATCACGTATTGTCGCCGCTGCCATCGAACAAAATCACGACGAGCGTGGCATATGCTGGCCGGAACCGATTGCACCCTTCCAAATCGCATTACTGCCTATGAATGCTAAAAAGTCCTACCGCGTGCGTGAAGCAGCAGAAAAATTGTATGCCGAGCTCATTGAGGCCGGCGTGGAAGTGTTTTATGACGACCGTAACGTGCGACCCGGCGTGATGTTCAACGACATGGAGTTGATCGGAATACCCCACCGTGTGGTCATCGGTGAACGCGGCCTCGATTCGGGTGCGCTCGAATACCGCCGCCGCCAGGACACAGAAAACTCTGAAATCCCGTTAGATGGGGCGGTGCAGGCCATCCTGGAAAAATTGGGCGCGTAATCTGAAACCGTAGGGTGGGTTATGTTCAGGATGAACGGTATATCGCGATAGAGCACATGGATGTGCGGCGCGATCATCTCAAGTACCCCGTGGGTAACAAGTTACCCACCCTACTTCTAAAATATTAGTCCCGAGGGTCGTCTTCGGGCATGGTGTGCAAATGAACATCTGTCTGCGGGAATGGGATTTGGATACGCTTCTCGTTAAAAGCCTTGTAGATGTCTTTCAGTAGTTGATGGCGAACACGACCACGCAGTTCAGGGTGATCGATCCAGGTCAGTAGCTCAAAATCGAGAGAACTGGCGCCAAACGCCCGCATCCGTACACGCGGAGCCGGTAGTTTTACAACCTCCGGCACACTGACGGCCACCTCTTCCAGAACACTGCAAACCTCGTCTACATCGCTGCCATAAGCCACGCCTACCGGTATCCGGATGCGATGTTTCACCCATGGACCACCACTTTCATTGATAATCTTTGCATTCGCGATCACGGCATTTGGAACGGTCACTTCCACGTCATCACGTGTCACCAGGCGGGTTGAACGCATTCCAAGATTCGTCACCATCCCACGCTCACCGCTATCAATGACAATATAATCACCAATTTTATAGGGTGCATCAGCAACAATAAAAATACCGGAAAACAGGTTCGCCAATGAATCCTTGGCTGCAAAACCCACAGCGATGCCAATGACACCGGCGGATGCCAGCCAGGCCGTCGGGTTAATACCCCAGATCAGCAAAAACACATAGGCACCAAAACCCACCAGTAACATCTTGATGCTCATAGAAAACAGGGGAATGGTGCGTTCCTGAACAATTTCAAAACGATGGCTATTGCTGGCCACCAACTCCAGCACAACACGGGCCATCCGCAAACCCGCCCTCAACCATGAAAACAACAGAATAGTTGCCAGAATGGAGAGGGTTGCATCATGCATGCCCTGTGGCAGGTCATACAGGGAAACCACCATCATCAATGCCAATGTGACAGTTGTCAGCACCAGTGGACTGGTCGAGTACTCAACCAGTTGGTCGTCCGCGTCGCTGCTGGTTCTGGATGCCACCTTCATCAGGGCGCGGGATATCACAAACTTTAACAGCTTGCCAAAAAAATAAGCCCCCAGGATCAACAGCAAAGTCAGCAAACCCGGGTACGGTGTAAGATACTCCCACGCCGGCTGCAAATCATCAGGAATGTACTGCGACATATCCAGATCCGGTCTGAAAGCAGCTTCTGCTGCACTTGTTTCTACGGCTTCACTTTCTTGCATGGGTCACACCTGGTCTGCTCTGGGTTTATCTTATCTGTGAACAGGACTAGCTGCCAGTACGGAAAACGTCAGCGACTGCCGATGTGTTTTTCACCACGTGCCGCAGCCAGCTTGATCTGGCGACCCCGCTCTTCAAGACTTGCCCTGCGTTCAGGTGTCAGGTGGTCGTAACATGAGGGACAGGAGACATTCAGTTCAAATTTGGACGACTGGCGATCTGCTTCTGACAGTGGCATACGGCAAGCCGGACACAACTCATATCGACCCTCCGCCAGGTCGTGATCCACGCTAACCCGGTTGTCGAAGACAAAACAGTCACCCTGCCACATGCTCTCATCCGCCGGCACTTTTTCAAGGTAGTTCAATATGCCACCTTCGAGGTGGTAGACATTCTTATAACCCTGTTTTCTCAAAAACGCGGTAGATTTCTCACAGCGGATTCCCCCGGTACAAAACATCGCCACGGGCTGATCTTTATCGGCTTGCAAATGCTCCTCGACCCAGGCCGGGAAATCCCTGAATGACTGCGTCCCCGGGTTTTCTGCCCCTGCAAATGTGCCCAGACCAACCTCATAATCATTGCGGGTATCAATGAGCCGCACATTCGGTTGACTGATCAGATCATTCCAGCGTTCCGGTGCTATGTATTCACCGACATCTTTCCTCGGGTCAATTCCATCCACACCAAGGGTGACGATCTCTTTCTTGAGCCGGACTTTCATACGATAAAATGGATTGCGCTTGCAGTAAGAAACTTTCTTATCCAGACCCTCGAGACCGGGATGCTCATGTAAATGTCTGAACAAATCAGCAACGCCACCTGCAGAGCCTGCGATGGTGCCGTTAATACCTTCAGTTGCAAGCAAAATCGTCCCAAGCAGGCCCGCATCTGCACAAACCCGGCGAATCTCTTCCTGCAGGGCTCCGATATCGCTCAATGGCGCGAATTTGTAGAATGCAGCTACTTTTACATCGCTGTCTGTAAGCTTTTTGCCGCTAATCATGGTTCTCTATTCTGGGACAGCCTCCTAAACCAGCGGTCGAATACCTACCGCGCTACGCAGTTCCTTTATGAATGGCCGTGCGATATCCCGTGCACGCTCGGCACCTTCCAGCAAACGGGTTTCGATACTCGCTGGGTGCGAAATCAATTCTTCGTAAGCAGACCTCGCGGGGGCAAGCTCAGCATTGATCAATTCAAAACACTGCTGCTTGGCCGCACCCCAGCCGATACCATCGGCAAAGGCCTGCTTCATCGCCTCACGCTGGCCGGCATCCGCAAACGCACAATAGATAGCATAGAGGGCGGAACCTTCTGTCTGTTTGGGCTCGCCAGGCTCCAGTGAATTGGTCACGATCCTCATAATCGCTTTACGAAATTTCTTTTCAGGCAACCACAACGGAATCGTGTTGTTGTAACTCTTGGACATCTTGCGTCCATCCTGACCCGGTAACACCGCCACATTTTCATCCACAACAGCCTCGGGCAATACAAAATGTTCGCCAAAATGGTGGTTGAAACGTTGCGCGATATCACGTGACATTTCCAGGTGCTGAACCTGATCACGACCGACCGGTACATCGTTTGCATTAAACATCAGGATGTCGGCGGCCATCAGAATCGGGTAACTGAACAAACCCATGGCAATTGCATAGTCCGCGTCTTCGCCTTTCACGAGGTTTTCCTGGACCGCCGCCTTGTAGGCGTGGGCACGATTCATCAAACCCTTGGCAGTGACGCAAGTCAATAACCAGGTCAACTCGGAAATTTCAGGAATATCCGACTGACGATAAAAAATAGCCTTGTCAGTATCAAGACCGAGCGCCAGCCAGGTAGCTGCGATTTCCAGTGTGGACTGGTGTACAACCTCGGGATCACGACATTTGATCAACGCGTGATAGTCAGCCAGGAAATAGCAGGACCGAACACCATCACCATGACTGGCCTGGATAGCTGGCTTGATCGCGCCAACATAGTTTCCCAAGTGTGGGGTTCCTGTCGTTGTTATACCGGTCAGTACGGTGCGTGTGCTCATGGTTGGCTAATCTACCTGTGTCAGGTTAAAAGGCGCCATTTTAAGCGAATCGACTGGCAAACACATTCATTATTTCTGTATATAGAATAGCGCAAGTGCATAGTTACAATCTATAATTAAGCAATGAACATTCGTGCACTCCAATATTTTGTCAAACTCGCTGAGTTGAAGCATTTCAGTAAGGCTGCGGATGCCTGCTTCGTAAGCCAGCCAACCCTGAGCACCCAGGTACGCAAACTCGAAGATGAGCTGGGTATATCACTGGTCGAACGTGCACCCCGCAAAATCATGCTGACACCCATCGGTGAAGATATAGCACACCGTGCGCGACATATTTTGCGTGATATTGAGCAAATAAAAGACGCTGCCAGGCGCAGCAAGGATCCGGAAACAGGCACCATTAAACTGGGGATATTTCCGACTCTGGCACCCTATTTGCTGCCACATGTTATTCCGGTCATCCGCCGGCGGTACCCGGATTTGAGGATGCAACTCTCCGAGGAAAAAACTGAAGTTATCCTTAATATGCTCGACCAGGGACGTCTTGACGCCGGTTTGCTTGCCTTACCGGTCGAAGAACCTGGCATGGAAGTCGAAATACTGTTTGATGAACCTTTCGTCGCCGCCATGCCAGCCTCCCACCCCCTGAGCGACAAGCAGTCCATTGGTTTGAAAGACCTGGAAGGTCAGGAGTTGTTATTGCTGGAAGAGGGCCACTGCCTGCGGCAACATGCCCTGGCCGTCTGCGAGTTATCCGGGGCAGTTGAACGGGTTGATTTTCATGCCACCAGCATGGAAACCCTGCGCCAGATGGTGGCAGCCAATGCCGGGGTTACCCTGATGCCTGTGCTGTCCGTCAAACCACCCATACCATCAACAGACAATATTGCATTGCGGCCATTTAATTCACCGGCACCCAGTCGCACCATTGCGCTGGTATGGCGTAGCAGTTCACCGCTTGGGGGGTTTTTGCGTAAGTTGGCTGAGAGCCTTAAGATAAATCCGGACCTGTTGACGGAACCTTGATGTCATAACACGTGGGTACCGTAGGGTGGGTAACTTGTTACCCACGGTTAACCGAATTCATGGGGATAAACCCGTGGGTAACAAGTTACCCACCCTACGTACCGATAGAGTTACAGACCTTCCAGCAATTCGTCGTCACCGCCTTCCTTCACTCCCTCGAACAAGGGTGTTGACAGGTAACGTTCGCCGGTATCAGGCAACATCGCCAGGATGCTTGAACCCGCTTCGGCTTTAGCCGCTACTTTGAGTGCAGCCGCAAAGGTACCACCGGCTGAGATACCGCAGAAGATACCTTCCTGTATCGCCAACGCTTTTGCTGTCTCGATCGCTTCTTCATCGGTCACGGTCACTATTTCATCGATGACTCCACGGTCCAGCACGGTTGGAATGAAATCAGGCGTCCAGCCCTGGATTTTGTGCGGGGCCCAATCGGCACCACTTATCATGGCCGCCGCTTCCGGTTCCGTAGCAACGACCCGAAGATCCGGTCGCGCCAGTTTTAAAATCTCACCTGCGCCAGTAATAGTCCCACCGGTACCCCAGCCTGAGACATAGTAATCCAGCCGTTGTCCGGCAAAATCACGAATAATTTCCGGCCCCGTGGTGTTGCGGTGGTATTCCGGGTTGGCCGGGTTATCGAATTGCTCGGTCATGAACCAGCCATGTTTTTCAGCCAGTGCCGCGGTGATACGCAACATGCCTGTCGCGCGCTCAGCCGCCGGTGTCAGCACCACCCGCGCACCCAATGCACGCATCAATTTGCGTCGCTCAATGGAAAACGATTCGGCCATAACCGCCACAAAGGGATAACCTTTAACCGCACACACCATGGCCAGTGCAATACCGGTATTACCGGAAGTGGCCTCGACAACCGTCTGGCCAGGTTTCAACAGGCCTTTGCGTTCAGCGTCTTCAATAATACCGATGGCCAGCCTGTCCTTAACCGAGGCCATGGGGTTGAAGGCTTCCACCTTGACATACATGTCGATGCCCTGGGGTGCCAGGCGGTTGATTTTGACGACCGGGGTGTTGCCAATGGTTTCGAGAATATTATTGTAGATCACGGTGATGTCCTTTTATTGCATAATGATAATCATTCAATAATAGAACATATCCGGCTGTGGTGCTGATGATAGTGCGACCTTCCGCCGCCGGAATTCACCTTTTCAGGATTGCATTAAATCTCTCAAGGTCACACCAGTAGCCAGTTTGGGGGCATTTTTACCCACACCTGCCGCACGCTGCAAAAACATATCCTTGATCGTCCAACTGCGTTTGACCAATGTCAGGCCGACCTGTCTTATTGGTGACAGACCCTCGATACTGAACAGGCTACGCAGGGCGTGCATGCCAAATGACATTGCTTCGGACTCTGAGCGGCGCCAGCGATCGTAATTTCGCAGCACGTTGGCGGAGCCAATATCCCCACCGGTTTGACGTACACGAATCAGCATTTCAGTTAAAGTTGCGACATCCGCTAACCCTAAGTTAACGCCCTGCCCTGCCAGCGGATGGACCACGTGAGCGGCATCGCCTACCAGCACCGTGCGTTGGGCTGCGTAGCATTCACTCAGCCGCATGCTAAGCGGAAAGGCTGCCCTCGGCCCACAGGATTCCACCTTACCCAGCCAACCGTGACTTGCTGTATCCAGTTCGGTGACAAATTCTTCAGTATCAAGCGCCAGCAAACGCTCAGCTTCCGCCGATGGCAGTGTCCAGACGATAGAGGACCGCCCACCGTCCAGCGGCAAAAATGCCAACGGCCCACCTGTCAGGAAACGTTGCCAGGCCACACCCGGGTTGGGTTTTTGCTTGCCCACCACTGCCACCAGGCCATGTTGGTTATAGGCATAGTAATCCTGACGTACACCGATAGCTTTGCGTACCCTTGATGCAGCACCGTCGGCGCCAACGACCAGCGTGGCGGTAATTAGTTGGCCACTTTCAAGTGAAAGCCGGTTCTGACTACCGGAAAATTCGATGCTATTGAGCTGATCAGGAGAAAATATGTCCACCAGGCCGGCCGAGCTGACCACCTGCCAAAGAGACCACTGCAATAATTCGTTCTCAACGATGGTGCCCAGACGCTCCAGGTTGAACTGGGGGGCATCAAAAAGAAGAGGATCCTGCTGAACACCATCTTCAACCTGCATCCGCCGGTAAGGCCTGCAGCGTTGCTGACTAACCGGTTTCCATGCACCGGCCTGGTCCAGGATGGATGATGAACCGGGTGAAATCGCAGATACCCTCAGACCGACATCGGCTTCAGCATCAAACGGCTTTGGTTGAAAGGCTTCTATCAGCGCCACCGAGAAACCACTGCGGGAAAGCAGACTGGCGAGTGTGGCCCCGACCATGCCGGCGCCGACAATGGCTACATCGTAATGTGATTCCCTCATAATGGTTCACCCAGTGCCAGGCGGGGAACCCTGCCGCGATAACCCATGGCCTTGATGGCCGACTTACGCCGCAGAGATGGCAGGATCGCATGTGCGATCAAACCCGTGGTGCGCAAACCGGCGGCAAAAACAGATGGGTGGGCGAAAAGCCGGGCCATACCATCCGAGGCAGTAATCGTTGCGCGCTGATCCTCTCGGCGCCACTGACTGTAAGTGTGCAGAAGTCCGGTTTCACCTGGATCATCGTGCTCATCATCGGCCAACACCTCGGCCAAAACAGCGGCATCCCTTAATGCCAGGTTAAAACCCTGCGCACCGATAGGATGGATGGCGTGGGCCGCATTGCCGAGAATGACCAGGCGCTCGCGGATGTCCTCGGTTGAGCGTACCAGCTTCAATGGATAGGCGGACCGTTTGCCCACTTTTACAAATGCACCCATTTGGTTGCCAAAACGTTTTTCAGCCAGTGAAATAAACGTGGCGTCATCAAGACCCGTTATTTCTGTCGCTTTGTCAGTGGCGACTGTCCAGACCAGCCCACAGCGTTTGCCGGTATGCGGTAATACGGCAAATGGGCCGGTATTGGTCAGACATTCAAATGCCCGTCCTTCATGTGCAATTTCCGGTGTGATATTGCAGATGACGGCAGTTTGCCCATAGTCGCGGGATTTGGTCGAAATCTGCAAATGATTTCTGATAAAGGAATTGGCACCATCGGCAGCAACCACCAGGCGTGCCTGCAATTCTTTTGATCCTGTATCGGTTTCCAGTTGTAAGCGGGTCCGGGGTTCGCCAATCTCAATGTCCTTGACCCGTGCCGGACTGATCACATCGATATTGGCTGTCTGTTCCATTTTCCTTGTCACGGCGGCACCAAAGCTACGCGCCTCGACCACGTGACCAAACTCGGTCAGCCCCATTTCGGCCGGATCCAGTACCACCCGTCCGGGCCGTTTCAGCTCGGTGACATAAATTTTTCGAATAGCAGTAGCATCGGCCTCGAGTGATTCCCACAAGCCGATTGAAGAGAGAATACGGCATGAACTGTGGCTGATGGCCAATGTCCGGTCATCGTAGCTGGGTTGTACAGCTGCCTTGTACGCCACGGCTTCTATCACTTTTATATCGTAGCCCAATGGGGCCAGCGCAACCGCCAGGCTGGCGCCGGCAAGCCCACCACCAACAATGGCAATATCACAGGTCGTATTCACGATGCCATCAACTCCTCAATATCATCAATGGTTTTACAGATATCAGAGCTCAAAACATCGGCCTCTTTCCTGGTGACTACGACATCATCTTCGATACGTATTCCCATGCCACGCCAGGTTTCATCAACAGTCATGGCGCCTGGAGGAATATAAATCCCCGGCTCCACCGTTAATACCATACCGGGTTCCAGCACCCGCGAATGACCGTCGATTTCATACTCACCGACGTCATGGACATCAAGACCCAGCCAGTGCCCCGTATTATGCACATAAAAACCTTTGAAATATTCCTCCTCCAGCGCCTCATCTAGGCTGCCTTTGAGGATACCGAGGTCAATCATGCCGCTGGTCGCAACCTCCACTGCAGTCTCATGCACATGAGTCCAGGGAGTTCCTGCGCGAACTTCATCAATGGCCTTCAGCTGTGCTTCCAGGACCAGTTGGTACAAATCCCTTTGTGGTCCGCTGAATTTTCCATTGACCGGGAATGTACGGGTGATATCGGACGCATATCCGTCATATTCAGCACCCGCATCAATTAGCAACAGGTCACCGTCATTGAGTGGGTCACGGTTGGCGACGTAATGTAATACGCAGGCATTGGCGCCACCGCCGACGATAGGCACATAAGAGGCCTCACATTGGTGACGGGTAAATGTATGCAACAGTTCCGCGTGAATTTCCGCTTCATTCATTCCAGGTTTACACAGTTGCATTGCGCGTTTGTGGGCGCGTGCGGCAATACGTGCGGACTTTCTCATGGCAGTGATTTCTGTTCTGCTTTTGAACAGACGCAAATCATGGAGGCTGTGATCGAGTGCAATAATCTCATCGGGCGCAAGGAATTTCTTGCGTGTTCTGTCCCGTAGATCATTCATCCATCCGATCAGAATCTGGTCAAACCCCTTGTCCTTACCAAGGTCGTAGTAGATTCTTTCCCGTCCACGCAACATCCTCGGCAATCGCCGTTTCATATCGCTGATCGGGTAAGCCTCGTCAAAACCGAACTGTTCAATGGCACCCTCAACACCCACCATGCTGCCATCCCACATTTCACGCTCAGGATCCCGCTCACGGCAAAACAGGATTGACCGGCCTGAGTTCTCCTGTGGCAGCAACACGATCATGGCGTTATGTTCAGAAAACCCGCTCAGGTATAAAAAGTCACTGTCCTGACGATAGGGGTAGTGGGCATCACGGTTGCGAATTTTTTGAGTTGCCGCACGTACAATAATGACGGCTTCATCACCGGCGATCTCCATTAACTGCTGGCGGCGTTTGGCAAATTCCTTCTGTTTGATCATGAGCTTTCCTGCTTACGATGACTCAGTGAATTAAATCCTCACCATCAGGGCCACGAAGATCTTCCTTTATCATCAAAATGACAACACGTACATATTCCACAATTTCCACGAATGCATTTTCATCTTCTTCGCTTTCATCCGTATCGGTCACATCGGCGAGTGAAACCTGCTGCAAATCCTTCAATGCTTCGTTGGCCTCTTCAGACAGGACCTTCAATGTATCGTCACCGCTACTGCCAATACCTGCGAGAAACCCGCTACACCATTGCGAAAGCGCCATGGTTCTTTCTTCCAGCGTTTCATCATCGTCAGGCAACCACAGAGTCAGCCCCATGTCCTCATCCGCCAGTTGTTCCCTGGTCGAATTCAGTAACTCCTCCAATGACATTCTAAGACCTGTACCGGGTGACTTGAGCAATTCGAGCATATCCAGCAGACCCAGATATGCATCCAGGCTGGCATCCGGAAGACGACACAACAAACCACAGGCAACACCATGGCACTCTGCCAGTTCAGGTGAATCGAGGTTACCCTGGGCGATGGCCAATGTATGTGCAAAATCAGGTAAACGGGCACTGTTCATTTTTTCTTTCTCAATATCACGACCGGAACAAGCGATGGTATCAGGGCCTGCTAACACTTACCAGATCACTGCGTTGCCGGCCCAGGTTGGGCAGTTGGCTTCAAAGCGGCATCATTAAAAACCGGTCATAATGACATTGTTGATTGACCCTAATTCCCTGCCAAATTATAGTGTTGTCATGGACTCATTAGAACAAACAGATAAAGACCTGCAACGGTTGGAGAAACAGCTACATAAGCTGCTTGCCCAAATTCACAAACTCAGCGAAGAAAATCAGTCTTTGCATGTGCGCCAGGAAGCTTTGGTCGCAGAGCGTGCCTCGCTGGTGTCAAAGAACGACGAAGCCCGGGTCAAGGTTGAGGCAATGATCAATCGCCTCAAAGGACTGGAACAGACCTGAATCGTATGGATAAAGTATCTTCTGAACCTATCTCAGTTGACATTCTCGGTCGTGAATACCAGTTCGCTTGCGAACCCGGCGAGCGTAAAGCACTGAAAGAAGCGGCAATTTATCTGGACGAACGAATGCGCGCCATTAAAGGCGCCGGCAGATTAATGGCGCTTGAGCGTATTGCGGTAATGACAGCATTGAATCTCTCCGATGAATTGCTGAAACTGGAAAAGAACGAAAAACATCGTCAGGAACATGTAGATAGCCGTATTCGTATGCTTGTTGATGAACTTGATGATGCGCTCGATGGGCAATTGGGCTAGAATAAATACGCCCTCTGTGGTGTTTGCCAGTAAGTTTGATAGATACCTTGTCCCTAATTAGTGACTTCGGGGTGGCAGTTCTGAACGCTGTTGTGCATGTTCGTCCTAGTGCGAAAAGCCTGAAGCCCAGACAGCTATCCCACTTGAACCCTTCGGTTCAAGGTAATCAAGCTCGCAGCGGCATCCACGGAGGGTTTTTTTATCCCACGTGTTTACGGACATCTGCGCCAAGACTATTCACCCCATCGATAAAAATACCCGGTTCCCCAAGGAGAATTGAATGAAACACTGGTTAGTCAAGAGTGAACCAAACGTTTTTAGTGTTGACGACCTGGCGGCGTGCCCCGACCAGACACGTTGGTGGAAACACGTGCGCAACTACCAGGCCCGAAACTTCATGCGTGACGAAATGCAGATTGGGGATCGTGTTTTCTTTTATCACTCCAACACCGATATTCCGGCTATTGTCGGGGTGGCCGAGATTGCTTCTGAGCCTTACCCTGATCCGGATGCTTTTGATCCGAAAGCCAAATACTTTGACCCCAAGAGCGATCCTGAAAACCCACGCTGGTTCCTGGTGGATATCCGCCTGATCACCAAACTGGATCAGCCCATTTCGCTCAAAGCCATCAAGGCACACGCTGAAATCCTGGGTGACCTGCCTTTGATTCGCAAGGGTAATCGCCTGTCTGTCATACCGGTGGGCGCTGAGCAGTGGGATTACATCATGAGTTTGAAAGCAGCATGACCCAGGATGAACTGAAACGCCTGGTCGGCGAAGCGGCGCTGGACTATGTCAAACCCGACAGCATTATCGGTGTGGGTACGGGAAGCACCGTCAATTGCTTTATTGAAGCACTGATCAATAGCGGTATCCGCATTGAAGCAGCGGTATCCAGTTCAGAAGCCACCACCAGTCTGTTACGCGCCGGTGGCATACAGGTCGTCGACCTGAATCAAACCGGCGGGCTGGATGTGTATATTGACGGCGCGGACGAATTCGACGCACACCGGCGTCTGATCAAGGGTGGCGGTGGTGCCCTGACACGGGAAAAAATAGTCGCTGCAGCGAGCAAGACATTTGTTTGCATTGCAGATCAAAGCAAACAGGTCAGCGTGCTCGGCGCTTTTCCATTACCACTGGAAGTCATCCCGCTGGCCCGCAGCCTGGTGGCACGCAAAATGGTTGCCATGGGTGGCCAACCGGAATGGCGTCAGGGCTTCACCACTGATAACGGTAACTGGATTCTCGATATCCACAACCTTGATCTGGTCGACCCGGTAAGGATGGAAAAGGCCATTAATAACCTGGCGGGTGTGGTGACCTGTGGACTGTTTGCACTGCGACCGGCAGACCTGGTTTTAATCGCAGACAAAAATGGCATAAGGAAACTCTGAAAACGTATTAAAATCATTTACTTGTTAGTTTCACACTGGTTGGGCTATACTACTCGACCCTGTTGTGCTTTTGGTAAGGAAGACCAAATACGGCGGGGGCAGTGTTTATACATTGATGTAAACGCTTGTTTTTCAATTGATTACATAGAGATTAAGTGACATGAAGTCTATTATTCTTATGACCACCGCAATATTTCTTGTGAGCGCGCCGTCTCCCGATTCAAAAACTATTTCTGAAATGTCTGCCGGTTTCCTTTCAATGTCCAGTGAAACAGCACTCTCAGCAGCCGAAGTCGCACCAAAAGTGCAAATTGACTCAGACGCAGCCACGCTGTTGCTTGTCCAGTCTGAAAACGAAGAGATCAAGCACGTCAATAAGCACTGACCATCTTTCACTTTCATCTAGTGTCATGTCAAACCTATAGGCTTGACATGACACAAGGTTACTAATGCCGCAATTTCCGGTAGAATCCGTAACAAATTTACACTTTCTTAAATATTAAATATTCCGACGGAGGACAGTAGATGAAATCATTCTTATTTGCGCTAATCACGACACTGTTATTTGCATCAGCATCTGCGATGGCGGGTGATGTGGCGGCAGGCAAGACAAAATCGGCCATCTGCGCCGCTTGCCACGGTGCCACAGGTAAAAGCATGAACCCCTTGTGGCCCAACCTGGCGGGACAGAAGGAAATGTACCTTGCCAAACAGATTAAGGCCTTTCGTGACGGCATCCGGCAGGACCCATTGATGGCACCCATGGTTGCCGCGCTGAGCGACGACGACATTGCCAACCTGGCGGCTTATTTTTCAGCTCAAGAGGGCTAAAACACGTCGTAGTCAGTCATTTTTTGCTTTTAAAGGAGGCCGGAAATTAATTCCGGCCTTTTTTCTGCATATATTCTGCAAAGCTTCCGTTTCAGTTCCGTTGGAAAAATAGCCAAGCCGTTATAATTGGCAAACAAGTTTGGGGGGGGATCCTAATCTTGCAATGGAATTACCCACAATGCGCCTCACCCGATTCACGGACTACTCTCTTCGCGTGCTCATTTACCTTGGTCAGAACGGTAAAAACAGGGTTACCATTCACCAGATATCTGAAACCTACGACATTTCGAAAAATCATTTGATGAAAGTCGTCAGCAACCTGACACGCCTGCAGATTGTCGTTGCCCAGCGTGGACCCGGGGGAGGTATTCGATTGAACCGCCTGCCTGAAGAAATCAGCCTCAAAGAAGTCATTGGCAATACGGAAAGACATCTACAACAAGTAAATGCATGCGATTGGCCTGATACAAATGAGAAAACAGCGGAAACCCGCCTCAACGGATACCTGCAGCATGCCCTACAAGCCTATCTGGAAGCTTTAGGACGTTTTACCCTGGCAGACGTTCTCGAGACAGGAATAGTTCAACTGCCGGAATTGAACAAAGAAACCGCCTAGGAGCCTGTCGGGTTTGACCGATCGTAGCGAGGGAAAGCCGATTTGAGTCAGATTTTTTGATCTTTTAAGGAGAATAGCACCGCTATTTGACGAAAAAGATCGGAAAATATGGCCAAATTCGGATTTTCCGCAGTAGATCATGTTAAGCCCGACAGGCTCCTAGCCTTCGTCCTCATCGTCATAAACACTGACGTTTCTGGCTGGCACAACGGTTGAAATAGCATGTTTGTAAATCATCTGGCTTACAGAATTCTTGAGTAATACTACAAACTGGTCGAATGACTCGACCTGACCCTGTAACTTGATCCCATTGACTAAATAGATTGCGACCGGTACGCGTTCGCGACGTAATGCGTTCAAAAACGGTTCTTGTAATGATTGACCCTTCGACACAACTGTTCCTCCTGGATTTTTATTAATGTCCGACTGGTTACGGAACAGAATACATGGGTCCTTTAGCTCTACGCTTCAAGAAAACTCCCAATCTCGGCAAATATTTCC
>RCND010000359.1_pt1 | contig 25643 bp, 22 predicted proteins | sample 2041351 | NCBI WGS metagenome assembly RCND01 (sample SAMN09708230, study PRJNA481090) | Marine sediment metagenome, whole genome shotgun sequencing project. | biome: marine sediment; feature: ocean; material: sediment; isolation source: Sewage treatment plant 12B marine sediment (STP12B) ... | reverse complement strand
ATGCATAACCCTAGAAAGTTATAATAAATTCTGATACTTTATAGCTTGACCTAAACCTATTTAAATTTTAAAAATCTTATTCTTATTTTTAATAATCAAATCATCAATCATGTCCAATACAAAGTCACCTAGAATTGAAATAATAGATGCCCTACGTGGTTTCGCATTGGCCGAAATTTTAATCTGCAAAATGGCTAAGCAATACCTTTGGATCGAAGAAAAAAAAGCTTATGCTCTGAGTTTTATTTCTAAAATGGACCCTTTTGAGAAGTTTTAAAACAGACAAGAAAAAATCCTGAATAGCTTCTCAATAGTAAAAAACGAAGCATAACAAAACCCAAATGTAATGCACCCTTTAGGGCTAGATCAAAAGGTCTATGTATATTTATTAGGTCGCTAAATCTTATGGATTTAGCTTTAGATTACAAAACACCTAATTACGGGTATCAATATACCGCTTAAATTTAATATTACACTGTAGCCGTATTTTAGGATATGAAAACTTAAACGAGGCATGAAAATTCAATAGTGATTAAAAATGTTACAAAAATGACAAAAAAGACCTTCGGAACGTTTGCAGGGGTTTTTACCCCAACTACATTAACAATACTTGGTGTGATTATGTACATTCGTCATCCATGGGTTGTTGGAAATGCAGGTGTCGTTGGTGCATTAGCAATTGTATTAATTTCGGTAGCCATAACGTTTACCACTGCGTTAAGTTTATCTTCAATTACAACTAATGTACGTATTGGCACTGGTGGAGCTTTTAGTATTATCTCAAAATCCTTGGGCCTGGAAATTGGCGGTGCTATAGGTATCCCTTTTTATATAGCTCAAGCTCTAGCTGTAGCCATGTACGTTTTTGGATTTAGGGAAGGATTGGTCTCTATATTGCCTTACTTTAATCCATTACTCCTAGATATTCTAATTTTTTCAGTTGTAATGGGTATTGCGTTTATAAGCACAAGTTTTGCTTTTAAAATTCAGTATGTCATACTTGGCATTATTGTTCTATCCTTAATTTCAATCTATGGAGCGCTTTTTGTAAACGATTTAAACTACGATTTTGAATTGTTCGGTAAATACCCTGGATCTATAGAGAATAATTTCAGTGGCACTTCCTTCTGGGTGGTATTTGCAGTATTTTTTCCTGCCGTTACTGGCGTTATGGCTGGTGCAAATATGTCTGGTGATCTCACTAGTCCAAGAAAAAGCATTCCTAAGGGTACCATTTCTGCAGTAATTTTAACAACACTTATTTATATTAGTTTGGTATTTACTGCTTCGCTTTTAGCAACTCCTACTGAAATGGCGTCAAACTATAATTTATTTATTGATAAAGCACTTTTTAGTCCTATTGTACTTGCTGGATTATTAGGAGCGACGCTATCATCGGCGTTGGGATCGTTTATAGGTGCTCCACGTATTATGCTTGCCTTAGCTGAAAAAGGAATTTTACCTAAAAGCAAGGAGCTTGCAAAAACATCGAAAAAAGGCGAGCCTATCAATTCTATGTTAATAACTGCTGTTATTGTATTTATAGGAATTTCATTACGTGATTTAAATACGATTGCTCCAATTCTTACCATGTTTTTTATGATAACCTATGCCATGGTAAATATTGTAGTTCTTGTTGAACAATTATTGAGTTTGCCAAGCTATAGACCTACATTAAAAGTACCCTTAATTATTCCAGCTTTGGGCGCTTTTGGATCGATTGCCATCATGTTTGTTATCAACGTTATTGTCGCCTTAACATCACTCATTTTGATTTTTTTATTTTACTTCTATTTGGTTAATTTAAAATTAAAATCGGAGGTAGGTGATTCGCGAAGTGGACTTTTTACTGCCCTTGCTGAATGGGCCACCAAAAAATCTAGTAGTTTGAGTCCTCAAAAAGAAGTTAGGTCATGGCGTCCTGATCTTTTAATACCAATGACAATGCCGAAGGAAATTAGAAGTTCTTACAAGCTAATTCATTCAATTATTCATCCTAATGGTTCCATTAAAATATTATCATTATTTAATGAAAACCCAGAAGATCAGAAAAATATTGAATTGTTTTTGAAGAATGCTTCACAAAAATATAAAGAAAGTGGTATTTCTGTTTCTTATGCATTTGTTGAAAACAGAGAACTCAATACTACTATCAATATTAGCATGCAATCTTTAAACGCTGCCTTTTTTAAACCTAATATTATTTTTGTAAGTGTTGACACTGGAAATGTTAATCTGGAGTTTTATGACAAACTAATAACTGATGTTAAAAAGAATAATTTTGGAATGATTCTTTACATTCCATTTTCTACTGCAAGTCTAGCCATTGAAAAAAACATAAATCTTTGGTTAACAAATATTCCAACACATTGGAAAGAAACTTTTAACCTAGGAAATAATGATTTATCCACACTTTTATCTCTACTAATTTGCAAGAATTGGAAAGGTGAAATTAATGCACTTATTCTTAATAATAATCAGAATTCAAAATTTTCAAAAACCGATATTGAAGACATTAAAACTATGATTAGATTTCCTAATAAAACTAATATTGGAGTTAAACAAGGAGATCTTTTGAATAATGTTAAAAAATATAAAAATGCCGATATTAATATATTTAGTGTTGATGCTGATATGGTAACGGCGGACATGATTAATTTGGTAAACGAATCGAGAATATCGGGAGTTTTTTGTGTGGATTCAAATATGGAGAATGTTCTTGTGTAGTAAATTAAATCTATTATACTAATAAAATTAAAAAGTATTAAGAAAAGCCTATGCACATCAAAGAACTAAGGTAAAAAAACAACTCCTTTCTTCATTAATTCTCTCTTTTGTTCTTTCTGATTTATATCCTAACGGTTAGGAAATCAAACTTAAGATGGGTATAGTACATAGCTACCCTGGGCGCTTGCTATGGCAACATAAAAGAGGCATTGTGCTTTATTATTACCAACCGCTAACCAATGATAAAATTCTTTAGATTATCGAAACTTAATTTACAAAGCAAAACCGAAGGTCTGGTAAACCTTTGGTGGAGATAGCCGCGTGCAGAAAAAACTCACCCCCTATTCCCTCCCAAGCGGGTAAAAGTTTATAGTTATGATTAAATTTTTTATAGACATATCAGAAAAGATTTTATGTAGAAAAATAAAACCAGTAAGTATTTAAAATATGCCATAGGAGAAAATGAACCCAGAGCTACAATTCTCGTTTCCTATGAAGGCAAAATGATTATAAGAAAAGAATATGGAATGGGAATTATTGATAGTAAAATGAGACCAGCTGCTTAATTTTAATGGATTTGAAACTGAACAACACTATAAGAGACGAAAGGCTTACAAGGGGTATCGTTCATTACTTTTAATTTCCATTTTGGAAAATTCTGGATGCTAATCATAGAGGTGCTGCTTATTTACTATCTTAGTTATCACGCAACAAAACCATACACAACACGTTTGCAACAAATCTAAAAAATGAAAATAAAAATTCTAAAATCAAACATTCAACTTGAAAACGACAGAGTTTTATTGCTCCCCTTTGAGAATGAAAGAAATGAAGAACTCAAAGAAATAATCTTCGATAAAGAAATTTGGAAGTTTATGGGAATGAACGTAAGTAACGAACAGGGTTTTAAAAACTATATAGCAAAAACGATTAAGGACAAAAACAACCGTCTTTGTTATCCTTTTTTAATCATAGACAAGCAAAATAATAAAGTTGCAGGGTGTACGAGATACGGAAATGTACATACCGCAAACAAAAAATGTGAAATTGGCTGGACCTGGTTGGGAAGGGATTTTCAAGGCACAGGATTAAACAAAGCTTGTAAGTACGAATTATTACAGTTTGGTTTTGAAAATATTGGATTTAGAAGAATACAGTTTAGTACCGATAAAGAAAACCTAAGTTCACAAAAAGCAATAGAAAATTTAGGGGCTCAGAAAGAAGGCATTTTTAGAAATAACTATGTCGCTCCAAATGGAGAAAGCAGAACTGATGTTTATTATAGCATCATAAAAGAAGAATGGAATTCGCTCAAAACTGAACGTTTTTCAGAATTTTTAGTGTATTGATTACCAAGCAGAACGTAAAAGCCAATTACCAACAAAGCAGATAATCAATATGGACTTTGGGGTTTACGTAAAGGTCTATGTATTAATTCGCAAAATCTTTGGGATTTTGCTTTAGACAATAAAAGAAATGATAAAATAAAAATAATACATTTAAAAAGGTCAAGGCGAGAAGTACAACTATTCACAAGACCCCTGCTCTGTTAAACTACCATCAAGAGACATAAATGGAACATTATGCTTAATTAAAGAAACGAAAACTAACCATACGTAATCGGCATTAAAACCACCGTTTATACAAATCATTAGCAGTAGGCAAGAAAATAAATTGGAGCAGAACGAAAGCGTTTCTCACTCATGATTTTAAAACAAAGTTGAAGTAATTGTCACAAAATGAAGAACATAAAACTGTACCACCTATTTAAATTACGATTTATACTGTTATTACTTATTTTAAACGGAAGCACCTTATGTAGTCAGTCTATACCAGAAAAATCAAATGTAATCTGTTCCATACACCCCATAGAAGCTGCTAAGAACCATTATGCTAAATTGCGAGAGTTAAATTCAAAGGCTAGGTCTTCGTTCCAATGGATGGATACAATCGTTTTCCAAAAGAAGCTATACAACAGGTATGCACTTACGCTCAAGGAGGCGACACCAACTTATTTGACTCAGAATCAATTTAATTTTTTGGTTGGGTCAGTTTCCTTTCCTGCAAACAGTTCAATACAGACACGGGCAGAGTTAGACTATCTGCTTGAACTTCAAAATAACAGGTCAGATAATCAAGTTAATCGCGTGATGAAGTTAGCGAAGATTGGCTATTGGCCAGATGCTAATTTTTCTAAAGCACATCCAAACTATAAGCAGAACTTAAAAGACTTATTTTTTGAATGTAGAGAAGTAGTGGCAGAAAGCTGTACCGCAGCGAATTATCCCAACACGTCTACATTGCTCCAAGGCATAATGAATGATATGAGAAAGATGGAATTTTCCGTAAAATATCACCTACTTAGAGCAAGACCCTATCAGTTAGAGCCTAAGTTGGAGCAGTTACAGACAATGGGTTCTCCCTCGTTCGCAAGCGGTCATACGCTTTGGGCATATGTACAAGCGTATACTTTTAGTGAATTGATACCTGATCGCAGAAAGGCCTTTTTGGATATAGCATATGAACTTGGAGAGTCTAGAGAAATAATGGGTGTTCACTATCCTAGCGATGAAGAAGTAGCACGCCAATTGGCACATCGTATGCTGCTTTTAATGTGGCATACAGATACGTTTCAGAAAGACTTTGCCTTGGCCAAAGAGGAGTGGAATTGACATACGTTTGAAAGAACTGTATGAAAGCCAAACCACTATCAAAATAGACACCTTGGCACCAAGATCAAGGCTTTTGCATCGCATCAAACCTTATGCGTAATTGAAAGTTTTGAGCTCCGAAAGCTCCTCCTTAACAGATACTAAACCGTTCCGGCGGATTGCAGCAGAACATACCGTTCCGGTTTGAAATAGAACCACCTGAGCCACTAGGTGACAATTTTAAAGGAGCAGTTGCGACACTTAAGACAATTCACAAGAAAGGGATTTCAATCTCGAGCCTTCGGGACTACGATATTCAATCCTTTGCCTTCCTCTCAGTTACCTCCCTATCGAAGCATGGTTAAAAGCTACATGCGTGGCAGTATAATCCTAAAATTCAGCCTATATTTATAGCTCAAAATTTTAAGACGAAATAAGCGACAACGAGCCAAAACGCCACGCTCGCTTTATTAAGTAGCCATTAGCCTTCAATATGCACAAAAAGCCTTAGGGAATGATTTGCATCTTAAATAGATAATAAAAAACAATAATAAACCCTAAGTACCCATAGATGAAAAACGTAAAAAAGTACTTATCCATTAATTTAAATAGCTTTAAAATTCTCGTATTTATCTGTTTTTTTACTTTTAATTTTAATGGAAAAGCACAGGTAAACTGGACAAACGATGGGGATTCTTATTTTAAATTAGAAAAAAATAAATTGGTTACCTATACCTTACCTAACCAAGATGTAAAAACAGTCATTTCAAAAGAACAACTTACCCCAGCAGGAAAAACTGAACCTATAGAAGTCGCACATTTTACGTTTTCAGTAGACCAACAAAAAGTGCTATTGTTTACTAATACTAAAAAAGTTTGGAGACTTAACACCAGAGGTGATTATTGGGTTTTTAACTTTAAAACAAATACGCTAACCCAACTTGGTAAAAGCCTACCACCTTCCTCGTTAATGTTTGCGAAATTCTCCCCCGATGGAAATAAAATAGCCTATGTTTCTGAAAATAATTTATATAGTGAAACCTACAAAAGTGGCAAGATTCAAGCCTTAACTACCAATGGTACGGTTTCCTTAATAAATGCAACTTTTGATTGGGCGTATGAGGAAGAATTTTCTTGTAGAGATGGGTTTCGTTGGAGTCCAGACAGTTCATCTATTGCCTATTGGCAGATAGATGCTAGCGAAATCAAAAAGTTTTATATGATTAATAATACAGACTCCATATATTCCCAATTAGTACCCTTAGAATATCCAAAAGTTGGTGAGAAACCTTCTGTTTGCAGCGTGGGTGTTGTAAGCCTTGCTGACGCTAAAACTACATGGATGGATGTTCCAGGGGATGCCTCACAAAACTACTTAGTACGCATGGAATTTATTCCAGCCACTAACACCCTTTTACTTCAACAATTAAATAGAAAACAAAACAAGAGTACCTTATACATAGCAGATGCGATAAAAGGCACTACAACTAGTATTTATACCGAATCTGACGATGCTTGGGTAGATTTATTTCAGCTTGGTAATCCTTACGAAATTGATTACACGAATACCTTTAGCTTTCTAAAAGAGACCAATAGCATTCTTTGGGCATCAGAAAAAGATGGATGGCGACACTTATACCAAGTTTCTTTAGAAGGAAAACCAGAGGTGCTCATCACAAAAGGTGCCTATGATGTGATCGATCTAAAACACATAAATTCAAAAAAAGGATATGTATACTATTTGGCTTCACCAGACAATGCCACGCAAAAGTATTTGTATAGAACGAAATTAAACGGAAAAGGAAAAAGCCAATTACTGAGCCCTGAAAGCTTAAAAGGAAGCCACGATTATTCTTTTTCTTCTAGTGGCAGTTATGCAGAACATACGTTTTCAAACCATTATACGCCAAGAACAAAAGAGTTTATTAGCGTTGCCAATCACAAAGCATTAACCGAAGAAGAAAGCATTGTTGCTAACTTAAAAAACTTAGAGAAAGAACCTACCACCGAATTCTTTACCATAACCACCGAAGACAATATTGAAATGGATGGATGGATGGTAAAACCAACAAATTTCAATCCTACTAAAAAATATCCAGTGGTATTTTACGTCTATTCTGAACCCGCTGGTGCAACTGTAAATGACACCTACGGAGTTGGACGAAATGGCTTATATGCCGGTGATATGGCCAAAGATGGGTATATCTATATTTCCCTCGATAACCGTGGGACTCCTGCCCCCAAAGGACGGGAATGGCGAAAGTCTATTTACAGAAAAATTGGTGTGGTGAACATCAACGATCAAGCTATGGCAGCCAAAGAAATTTTGAAATGGGATTATGTAGATGCAGAGCGCGTAGCAGTTTGGGGCTGGAGCGGAGGCGGATCTGCCACTTTAAACTTAATGTTTCGATATCCTGAGATTTACAAAACAGGAATTTCCATCGCTGCAGTTGCCAATCAATTAACCTATGATAATATTTATCAAGAACGTTATATGGGCCTACCACAAGAAAATATGGAAGATTTTATTGAAGGCTCTCCTATGACCTATGCTAAAAATTTGGAGGGGAACTTACTGTATATACACGGTACAGGTGACGACAATGTGCATTACCAAAACGCAGAACTATTGTTAAATGAATTAATAAAACACAACAAGCAATTTCAATTTATGCCTTATCCAAACCGAACACATGGCATTAGAGAAGGAGAAGGAACTACAGAACATTTGACCACCTTATATACAAACTACTTAAAACTACACTGTCCTCCTGGGGGAAGATAATGTTTAGTACAAAACATAGTGTCATTAATTAAGAAATGAACAACGAGATAATAGAGTATTAAAAATAGCGAAAGGCTAACAATGAACTGGATCCTACTTTTTGAAATTTTGTACCTCATTGCATTGCTTTTACTTATCCTTAGGGTATTGTATGATACGCGAAGTGGTATTAAGGCCTTGTCCTATATTCTGTTCATAATATTTGTTCCCTTACTTGGGATGTTATTTTACTTTTCATTCGGCACCAACTACCGAAAACGAAAACTCTACAGTAAAAAGTTGATTCAAGATGACCATTTAAGAAAGAAGTTAAGAAACCGAACCTTCGCTTACTCTGACACCGTACTAAACTCTGGATTGATTCCTGAGGTAAACCATAATTTGGCAGAGTTTGTACGAAAATCAGCCAGCAGCCCTTTAACGGCAAATAATGCCGTAAAGCTACTATTGAACGGGGAAGAAAAATTTCCCGAAGTCCTAAGGGCTTTGGAAGCAGCGGAGCATCACATTCATCTTGAATATTACATTTACGAAGATGATGCTACCGGAAAATCTATAACTGATATTTTAATACAGAAGGCCAAACGTGGCGTTGAGGTCCGTTTTATGTACGATGATTTCGGCAGTAATGCGCTAAGCAAGAGTTTTATCCAAAACCTGGAAGCCGCAGGCGTACAGACGGCGCCTTTTTATAAAATAAAAGTTCTTGCCCTTGCGAGTAGACTAAATTATAGAAACCACAGAAAGATAATAGTAGTAGACGGTAAAACAAGTTTTGTCGGTGGTATAAACATGAGCGACCGCTACCGTAACGATAGACTGGCAAAGGATGACCTCTTCTGGCGCGACACCCATTTGATGTTAAATGGTCCGGCTACGTCCTATTTACAACACCTCTTTTTATGCGATTGGAATTTTTGTAGCCCCAATACCATGGTATACCATGCAGACTATTTTCCTGAACCAGAAATTGGTATTGAAATTAGTGGAGAAATCGTACAATTGGTACCTTCTGGTCCCGATTCCGATCTACCGGTTATTTTTTATTCGCTGTTAGAAGCCATTGGTGCCGCCAAAAAAAAGATATTAATTACTACTCCTTATTTTATCCCAGGGGAAAGCCTAATGGACGTTTTAATAATTGCCGCACAAGGCGGATTAAAAGTGCAACTATTGGTTCCCGGTGTTTCCGATTCTAAACTAGTAAATGCAGCGGCCCGCTCCTACTACACTGAACTTTTAAAGTACGGCGTAGAGATATTTTTATACAACAAGGGCTTTATTCACGCCAAAACCATGGTGGTAGATGATGACTTAGCCATCATCGGTTCAGCAAATATGGATTACCGTAGCTTTGAGTTTAATTTTGAAATCAATGCCCTGATTTACGGAAAAAAAATTACTAGGCAATTGGAAACAGCTTTTTTAAACGATTTACAAGAATCTACAAAAATTGATGCTAGTGATTGGCTAGTTAGACCAAAGTACATCCACCTCTGGGAAAAAGTGGTGCGCTTGTTATCGCCCTTTTTATAGGGTGAAAAAACATCACGCCTAACTCCAAATAATAGTGCTTATTAATCCTGTTACGAGGGAAGGCCCTGAAATAGAATCGGAAACGATATCATGTTCACCAACCGCGTTAAATTTTTCTTTTAACCCAACATCACTATTGAACAAATACTTAATGTTTGTTTTTTCTTAGACATGATAGCATAGCGTGTTGTAAAAACTACATATTATCTGTATGTTTAATGTAGTGCATAAAATTCGATTGAATGTAGAACGGCACAAGCTATCAAAGGCCTACACATTTACGCATCCTTTGAATATAGACTTCGCTAAATAAATTACTGTTGTGTTGAGAGGATAAAATTTGGATTTATCACACTTAAGGTTAACGAAAGGAATTTCAACCTTTCCCGACCAAATTGAGACACCAAACATAAAATAAATGAATCTCCAAAAAATTACATTTGAGAACAAGGAAGGCAAAACATTGGTAGGTCGCTTGGAAATGCCTGCGGATAGGCATCCGCATAACTTTGCTGTTTTTGCCCACTGCTTTACATGCAACAAGAATTTGTTGGCGGTAAAAAATATATCAAGAGCCTTAACCGCTAATGGTTTTGCGGTATTACGTTTTGATTTTACGGGACTTGGTGAAAGCGAAGGCGATTTTGAGGATACCAACTTTTCTGGTAATGTTTCAGACCTCGTTGCAGCTGCCAGTTTCCTAGAAGAAACGTATAAAGCCCCTACCCTGCTTATAGGACATTCCCTCGGTGGCGCAGCAGCACTTTTTGCAGCAGCGGAAATAGCAACTATAAAAGCGGTGGCTACTATTGGGGCACCTTCGAATCCAGTACATGTGCAGCATTTGTTCAAAAGTACCCTCGCAGAAATTAATACTAGCGGTAAGGCAGTAGTTAATCTAAGCGGTAGAGATTTTACTATAAAAAAACAATTTCTGGACGATTTGGAAACTAAATCCTTGGTTACAGTTGTGAAAAATATGCGCAAACCTGTGTTGATTCTGCATTCGCCACAAGACGATACCGTTAGCATTAAGAATGCCGAGGAACTATATGTAGCTGCACATCATCCCAAAAGCTTTATATCCTTGGATGGAGCTGACCATCTTTTAATGAGAAAGCAAGATTCCCTGTACGCTGGGCAACTAATTGCAGCATGGTCCCAACGTTATGTCAGCATTGGTGAGAACGAAGATTTAAAGACAAAACATCAAGTCGTGGCAAGTTTAGATGCGTCCGATGGATTTACAACGGCCATGAAAGTAGGAAGTCATTTTTTAACTGCAGATGAACCTGTAGCTTTTGGAGGAAACGATTATGGCCCTTCGCCCTATGAGCTTGTCTCTGCCGGATTATCCGCTTGTACGGTAATGACGATTCAAATGTATGCCAAACGCAAAGAGTGGAACGTGGAAAATGTTCAGGTGCATACTTCTTACAGCAAATCCCATGCACAGGATTGTGAAAATTGCGAAACGGATAGCGCTAAACTAGATACGTTTCATAGAGAAATTACACTCTCAGGAAATTTGGACGAAAAGCAGAAAGTACGTCTATTGCAAATAGCGGATAAATGTCCGGTGCACAAAACCTTGCATAGTACCGTTCAAATCATCACAAAACTACTAGGCTAATACAGAGCCCAGTTTTTAAAATTGCTATTACAGAACCTTATTATTCCCTTTCGCTATCAGAGAAAATCATACGACCGTTTCTAGATAAGGGTCAAAAGAGGGTACAAACGATTGCTTCTTATGGCACAAAAGAAATTTCATTTTACGGTGCTATTCAAAAACGCGGGGAGCACCATCATATGGTGTTCGGAAAACGCTATCAAAAGAAATTGAGCGTTTTTCCTAACGATTATTTCAAGCTTCCATTTTTCGAGGACACATCCAAATATGGCGTAGAATTACCCGAAGAAATAGAAGCGGTCTTAATAAGTGATTTTGATGCGCATAAATTTTTTGAGGCCCTTACCGATGCAAAAAAAGAGGTATTATTTACGCGATAGCCAGCTATTACAAAACGTAAACGAAAATCGACAAATCGCTTATACTTTGCGAAAATCTTAAAAGGTGGATACGGGGCAACAAGGTATTGTTAAAATCATTTTGATATGAGTAGCCCTGCGCCCGTATATTTTCTTAATTTTAACACGTAAAACTAAAAACAAGAAAAATGAAAAAGATAATCAAATTTGAACTGGCGGCCATAGCGTTAGTGGTAATGTTCAGTTGTAAAGAAGCAAAGAAAGAAGCAACAGATGCCGCTGCGGAAGCAGAAGCAGTTACGGAAGAGGTAATAGAAGAAGTGATGGCAGAGCGTATCACGTTTATGATGGAACCCAAAAGCGATAGCGACGTTAAGGGAGAAGTAACTTTTACGGATGAGAACGGAACTGTAACAATGACAGCCATGTTAACTGGCCTTACGCCGGGCGAGCATGCCATACACATACATCAAACGGCAGATTGTTCCTCAGACGATGGAAAGTCTACTGGTGGGCACTGGAACCCTACCAATGAGCCACATGGTAAATGGGAAGCTGCAGAAGGCTATCATAAAGGAGATATTGGAAACTTTACAGCAGATGCTGAAGGAAACGCCACTGTGCCATTTTCAACAGACCAATGGTGTATAGGCTGTGAGGACGAAAATAAAAATATCGTTGGTAAAGCGGTAATCGTGCACCAAGGTGTGGATGATTTTACATCTCAACCAAGTGGTGCTGCTGGAGCACGCGTAAGCTGCACTGGAATAATACAGTAGAGAACGGCATTCTAATACTTCTAAAGCCCTTTTAAAAATCTACCTCCAACACAAAAATGGAAACTGGTTTTTAAAAGGGCTTTTTATTGTAAAATCCGTATCTAGATAACATGCTAGGCTGAAAAACAAGACCTAAGAAACAGTAAAGGCATTCCGTTATAGATTGCTTTTTACTTTATGTAGTTTTAGGCTTTTTACCAACCACTTTGGTAAGGCTTTTTCTGGATTTCGTTTTTTCAGGTTTAAAAATAGGCCTAAGGATTTAAGTATAGGAACTTTATGGGTTTCTACGAACTCTATAAGCGTTCCGTCCGGATCTTCTACATAGCTAAAATGCCCTGCGGCATCTCCCATATCAAAGCTATTGGCACTATCTACAGTAAATTCATGACCAATTTCAGCAGCTTTCTTTCGCAGCGCTTCCATACCATTTACATCAAAACAAATATGTATGTACCCTAAATCTCCCCAAAGTCGGTTTTTATATATTTTAGTGGGTACCCTGTCCAAAGATTGAATCAGTTCTAATTCCGTCGGCCCCAATAACTCCCCAAATCCGCCAAAGGTTGGCCTACCGTGTTGCAGTAACACTCTTCTAAACTTCCCTTTAGTTTTAGTTTCTAAAGTTAACGGAAGTGTTACTATTTCATCTACAATTGTTTTGTCATATCCTAATAGCGTGGCGTAAAAGTGTATCGAAGTGTCCATATCAGACACCCCAATAACACCACCCATTATTCCTCCTGAAGCAACAGATGTATCACAAAAGGAATAGTTATCCTGTACCACTTGTACCCGATTGCCCCAAGGGTCATTAAAATAAAAATACTCCCTTTCAGGGGTAGTAGTCATAATGTCGGTTATAAATGTTAGTTCCTGCGCTAATAGAATTTTATGTGTTTTGGCTATACTGTTGCTTCGCAGGACCATGGCATTAATACCCAAATCTCCTAGTAAAATTTCATTTTCGGAAGGATTCGGAATACGATCCTTAAATTGCCAAATTTCCAAACCACCACCACCACGCATATTCAAGGATAAATACGCATCCCTCCTTTGGGCTTCGCCCTTCGTGTATTTGGTCATAAGGGTGGCGGTTGCTTCATCACTAAACAAGAGTATATCAAAGCCTAAGTACTCTCGATACCAGTTAAATACGGTTTTGGTATCGGCTACTCCAATTCCTATTTGTTGTATTCCGTTTATTATTGTATCCATACTATGCTGTGCGAATCAATTTATCATGAATAGATTTTAATTTAGTACTAGGGCATCCAAAATTAAAAAGAAGTACTAATAGTAAATTCGATAAGTTTACCCTAAGATAGGAATTATGCTCATACTTACGTGCCGATACAATGAGATTACTTTTAACAATGGTATACGGAACCCGAGCACGCTTCATACGTTTAAAAAATTCAAAATCTTCCATCAACAGCTGAGTTTGATTAAACCGGCCTAAGTGTTCGAAAATAGTTTTACGAATAAAAAGACATTGATCTCCACCACCGATAAAAATACCATTCTTGGCTGTAAATGAAGCATTTATTTTTAACCAAAACCTTTCACTATCGAATTTGTAAGAAAAAAAACCAGCATCATATCCCGCATTGGTTGTCTTGATGATATCAGATATAAATGTAATAGGAGGTCTTACATCAGCATGCAAAAAAACTAAAATAGTACCCGTAGCAATAAGAGATGCCTCGTTCATTTGTGCCGCCCTACCCTTTTGGGTACAATTTAGCACCCATACCTGAGGATTAAAAGCATCACCTTTATTAAACGAACTTTCGGGTGATAAGGCGATAATAATTTCTGCTCGATCTATATCCTGTATTGATGCGATATTTTTAAGTAATTCTACTAAATTATCCTGCTCACGGTGGGCGGGAATAATAATACTAATCATACATCTTACTATTTTATCAAGGACTAAACCAATTTTAGGTTTTCCGTAAGTTAGACTAAATGATATCTTTAATAAATCTACGTAAAACAAAGTATAAAGGTTTTAAAAATAGAATTAAAACCATGTGGCTGAAAGTTACTAGCACTTTTGCGACCTACTTACCAAACCGTAGGCAGGCATTTTACGTAACTATGGATAAAGAATAGTAATATTATGAAATATACCTACTCCATTTTATCTTTGGGTATTTTGATTTTCCTTTCTTGCAAGAACCCAATAGAGGCGCAAACCATCAATAAAAATCAACCTGACTACAATGAAATTTCCGAAACTTTTTTGGAACGTATAAAAGCAAATGAAAACACCAAGGATATTCAAAAACTATTAGCGAATACAAGCATTTCGGAATTAGATGACGCTCTTGACACCGATGCTAAAAGATTAGCCTTTTGGGTAAATATATACAATGCGTACATTCAAGTGCTTCTAAAGGAACAACCAGAACTGTATGATGATAGAGGTAGTTTTTTTAAAGAAGAACAAATTACCATCGCTGGTGAAACCGTTTCCTTTGCCAAAATAGAGCATGGTATTATCAGAAAATCACAATGGGAATACGGACTGGGCATGATCCGTAAATGGTTTCCCAACAAATTTGAACGGAAACTGCGGGTAAACACACGAGACTATCGTGTACATTTCGCATTAAACTGTGGCGCAAAAGACTGCCCTCCTGTAGCCATTTACGATTGGAAAAGATTGGATGAGCAGTTTGAAAAAGGTACTTCTACCTACCTTGGGCGCACTACCGTGTATTCTAAAGAAAAAAAAGAAGTTGCCGTTACGGCTTTGTTCAGCTGGTTTCGTGGAGATTTTGACGGTAAGAGCGGTGTGAAAAAAATATTAAAAAAACAGGGTTTAATACCAACTACAAAGGATATCGATATTACCTATAAAAATTATGATTGGACACTGGATTTGGATAATTTTATAAGCTTATAGGCTCTCTAGTGTTTATGATATCCAGGATAACATTACGATTTTTTACCAGGCATTAGGTTTCGTTTCGTTACTTTGCAGTGCTATGAAAATTAATAGTCCAAAAGCATATAGCGGAGTATGAAAACCCTCCCTTTTCTAAGAAAAATAAGTATTGCCCTATTTTTGGTTTTAGGCATCCTATCCATCTCGGTAGTTCCCAATTTAAAATTCTCCTTCGATTTTAGTCAGTTTTTCCCTGAAGAAGATCCTGATTTGACATTTTACAACGCGTTTGTTACCGAATTTGGTACGGATGACAATTTTTTGCTTGTGGCTGTTGAAAATGATACGGGTGTTTTTGAAAAAGACTTTCTAGACCGTTTCCATTCATTTTCTGAAAAAAGCAAAACCTTTTCCTTTGTTACGGAACAAAATTCCCTCACTACGCTATCCTATCCATTAAAGACCTCATTTGGATACACCACCTTGCCTATTATTCATATAGCCGATTCTACCCAATATCAAAAAGATTGGAACAAGATACAGGAAGACCAATTGTTTGTCAACGTTTTAATCGATACCAAGGCGAGCTCTTTGGTACTTGCCCTTAGTACGGAAGACAATCTTGATGATACGCAATCCAAGGTATTATTAAACGAGATTAGGGCGTCACTTAAAGAAAATCATTTAAACGATTACCATATTTTAGGTAGGGCTTTTTTCTATGAAGCGATTGTAGACATGCAAAAAAGCGAGGTGCTTAAAACCACAATTATTGCATCAATCCTTGTATTTATCATTCTGTTATTGGTTTATAGAAGCCTTCCTGTAGTTCTTATTTCCGTAACTTCCATAGGGCTTTCCCTTCTTCTATTCTTAGGGTTATTAGCTGTTCTTGGGAAGGAATTAAACGCTATGGCCGCATTTTACCCAGTACTGATGCTCATTGTAGGCACCTCGGATGTAATTCACCTCACGGATAGTTTTATCCGTAAAATACAGGGCGGACAAGATAAGTATGCGGCAATACTTTCCTCCCTTAAAGAAGTAGGGCTTACTACCTTATTAACCTCCGTTACTACAGCGATAGGGTTTATAACGCTTTTATCCTCTAGACTTGTGAGTATACGAGAATTTGGAATCAATGCGGCAATGGGTGTTATGGTCGCTTACATTACGGTAATCTGTTTTACAGGTGCACTCTTAATTAGCATGCCCAAAAAGCGACTCTTAGGACAAAAAAGCGTTTCTAAAAAATGGGTAGCATATTTATTAGGTATTAACACGGTTACCAAAAAGAACCCTAATACCATCATCATGGGTACCGTAATATTTGCGCTACTATGCATTTATGGGGTAAGCCGTATTACTACAAACCACGAGTTTAAACAAACCCTGCCCAACCAAAGTAAAATAGCGGCCGATTTTAATTTTTTTCAAGAAAACTATGCGGGATTCAGACCTTTGGAAATAGCGATTTTAGCTAAAAAAGGCTACAAGGTAACCGACTATAGTGTGGCGCTAGAAATTGAAAAATTAACGGATCATTTAAGTCAAATTAAAACTATTGGCAACCTTCAATCGCCAAATTTGCCGTACAAAATCGTAAACAAAGCGAATAATTTAAACAAGTCGGACTACCTGCGCTTACCAGATGATGAAGCTACCTTTCTCAAGTACCAGAAAGATGTAAATAAGTTAGCCAGAAAACAATTGAGGAAATTCGTCAACACCACTAAAGATAAAGCAAGGATAAATGCCAAACTACAGGATGTAGGCACGGACAGTCTCAAAAGACTCTATGCCTATATTGAAACCTTTGCCAACACTGCAACCGACACTACCAAAATGACCGTGAAAGTTACTGGCAAAAGTATGCTATTGGATAAAAATTCCGAATACATACGTAAAAGCCTACTGGAGGGGCTGCTATACGGACTTATTATCATAGGTATCATCATGGTCTTAGTCTTCAAGGACTTTAAGATGTTTCTAATTTCCTTAGTTCCAAATCTACTACCCATGTTATTTGCTGGGAGTATCCTTGGCTTTTTAGGAATACCATTAGAAGCTGGACTATCCGTGGTTTTTGCTATTGTATTCGGTATTGCCGTGGACGACACCATTCATTTTCTTGGAAAATATAAACTAGGTATAACACAAGGATTATCGAAAGAAGAAGCATTGGAAAAAACATTTACCCAAACCGGCAGGGCCTTGGTCATTACTACGATTATTCTATTTTTCGGATTTATGGTCATGCTATTCTCCATACACCAACCCAGTATAACTATAGGGATAATAATAAGTGTCACTTTGGTAGCGGCGCTTATTTTAGACGTACTATTACTACCAGTATTACTTCGAAAATTTACTTAAAAACTCTATTTTTTCCGTTGATAGTGCGCTGTAAGGAGCGGTATGCAAAAATACTTTTACCAATCATTAAAGCCATAGCTATAATCCAAACAGAGAAGAGGAAATATTCCATAACAGTAGATTAATAGTTTGGTTTCGGTTACATTCATTTTACTATTTCGAAAGCTCTAAAAAGCTTATAAAATAGATTACAATTGCATTTCATCGATAAATATATGCTTTTCATCCATTCAAGTCTTAATAAAAGCCTAATTTTCGATGAACTGCACGATTTCACAACATCCCTACGCGCTATAGGCTCAATCGTAAACCTTTACTAGCCAAACTGTGGTATATGCTCATTTTAGATTAATTTCGCCTCGTGATTAAAAAAAACAGGTAGTATGAATCCATCTGCTGGCGGTTGGATACCAAAATTTGAATCGGTCATTGAGAAGCATCAGGATAGGTATACCGACTTTTCCTTGCTGTATTTCGATTTGAAACGAACGGGTTTCGTGTACGGTATAAACACGGAGGTGCTCCCATTTATCGTTTCGGAACATGCTTTATCCGAAGATGAGAAAGCCAAGATAAATCTATTCACAGCGCTTTATTACACCTACAGATTAGAACGGAATAGTAATTTTGAAAGTTTTCTGGAAGACCTTTTTGCTTTCTACAATACTTTACAAGTAGCCCATCTCTCGTTTTTAGGGAAACTCATGAGTGGAAAAACAACCACATCAAAATTGGAAAAAATTATTGATTCTCGTGTGTATCTGGAGGATAATGTAATTAGTAAAACCTTTAATAGTATTATTACCAATTCGCTTTTATTCATTGACATTTTACTTTTTAAACGCTATTTAAGTGATTCCGTCGGTATTAAAACCTATGCCTACAACCTAGAATATTTAGCTATTCATGTTACCTATCATGCGTTAAACTCAAAAGAAAAAAACAAAAAGGACGAGAAACTAGCCGAGCTATTTGGTTCCAGCCTTTCGTTCATTAATCCAGATAGACAATCCTTTGATGGATCCTACAGGGAGCTATTGTTGAAAAAACGTCCAATATGTGAAAACAGCTATTTACTAGACATAGCATGCCTTACTGTTTGGGAAGACCATTCTTTGGATTATAAGGAGTCGAAATTCATGTTTGGCATCGGAAAGGATATGGATTGTAGCGCTGAAACCATCACCACATCGCTAGAAGATGTTGCTGAATTTTTTATAAAAAATGCCAAGATAGTTCCTTTTCTAAAAGACAATAATCTTGCGATACAGTTCTATGACAGCATGCTTAAGGTGGTTAACAAACTCATTTTACGAAACAGCAAACGACTTCAAAAAGAGCTATCGGAAAGTGCAGAACTCGTTGCGCTTTTAACCAAATCTACGCTACGTGATTTAACAAAAGAGGAGAAGAAAAAAATACAAAATCAACTTATAGATATTTTTAAAAGCATCCCGTCTTTGGCTATTTTCATTCTACCAGGTGGTGCTGTATTACTCCCTATATTTATTAAACTTGTGCCTAAGTTATTACCCTCTTCCTTTGATGAAAATCGAGTAGAAAAAAGCGAAGAAAAAAAGTGATTTCACAGTAATAGATAAAATCTATCACTATAGTTAATTAATTTAAATTCAGTATTTTACCCTATTTCACTCCAACCACAACTTAAAGTCTTTTACGCGCTCCCTACTTACAATTATTTCTTGCTCCGAAAACTTATTGAGCTTAATTTGAAGTCTTGAATTTGTGTATGAAACGATATCTTTTATGTGATTGATATTTACATAGAATTTGCGACTGGTTCGAAAGAAAATTTTTGGCTCTAACTCATTTTCTAAATTTTCCAAAGTAGTATCTAGCAGGTAATTTCTACCATCTAATGTTGCGGCATAGGTACCCTTATTCTCACTATAAAAACACTCCACCTCATCGGCATTTATTATTTTAAGATGCTGCCCTACCCTAGCAGTAAATCTTTTTTTGTATTCCCGTTCCAAAGGATTGGTCAATAGCTTTTTGATGTCCTCAAAATCGAGCGCTAATTTTTGAGACTTTGGGTCTATGTTAAATCGCGACTTAAATTTTTGGACCGCACTTTCCAATTCTTCGTCGTCTATCGGCTTTAATAAATAATCAATGCTATTCAACTTAAAAGCTTGTAACGCATATTCATCAAAAGCAGTGGTAAAAATAATGGCGCTATGCACTTCCACAACATCAAAAATTTCAAAAGAGAGTCCATCAGAAAGTTGAATATCTAAAAAAATTAAATCTGGATGTTCATTATTTTGAAACCAATCAATAGCTTCCTCTACAGAATGTAGCATAGTTGATACTTCTACATTCAATTCGTTCAACATTCTATTTAACCTTCTAGCCGCTGGCTTTTCGTCTTCTATGATTATCGTCCTCATTATTTGATATTGCTTGATTGTATTATCTATCTGTAATTCGTCTTTAGTCGGTATTTTCATCCATATATTTTTGAATTTGGCGTTTCTCCCATTCCTGTTTGAACAAAGAAAAATTACCAAGCACCTTTATACCATGTACGGCAAGTACGATACCCCAAATAATTGTGGTACCAAATACGTTCCAGTTTATCCACTCCAAGAAATCATGGTTACCAAGTGCATCTTGGTTCAATAGCACAAAAGTGAATTTATCACGTAACAGGTATAGTAAGATATTCACAATCACGAAAACCGTTGCATGATTGTAAAAACTGCGTATGGAGTCCACTTTTAGTTGTGCTCTTTCGTATTTGGACAGTTTCATAGTTTTCATAACGTTATACTTTAAGTTGTTTCAACAATAAGGCTACCTATATTTTTCCTCTTCAAGTTTATCCTTTTCAATATATTTTTGAATTTGGCTCTCTTCCCAATTTTTACTAAAAAATGGACTGAAATTATAAACTTTGGCAGCGTGAAAAGCTAGACCAATACCCCAAAAAATTGCTGTTGAAAAAGAAGCAAAACTGAAGAATGCCTCTCCAAGACTTTCTCCACCATTCACCCTAGCAATAATGGTTACAGTACTAATAAAAATGTTTACCAGTATATACACTAGAAGGTGTATGTAAAAGCCCTTTAACTCTTCTACTTGCTTTTTGGCGCGGATCATTTTATCTGTTCTATTCATTTCTTTTAATTCCATCTTTCTTGCTTTTCATCTTCTTTAATAAATTCTTGAATCTTTCGTTCTTCCCAGTCCTTTCCCATAAAAGGGTTTAGGTTGAAAATCTTAATCGCCCTAAAAAATATACCGATACTCACCCCAAAGACCACCCATAAAAACCATGGATACTCCCACTCGTTAAGGTAATAATTTATAGCTCCTGTAATTCCAATTGCAATTAAACCTGATGTGATTTTAGCATAGAATTTCTTAAGTGTGGCTACCCTATCCCTTGCTCTTGAATATTTATTTTTTTGTTCTGTATTTTGCATGATATTATTTTTACTGATTATGAGTTTTTCATAAACTCTTGAATTTTGCGCTCTTCCCAATCTTTACCAAAGAAGGGATTATACCCGTAGGCGCCAAATCCGTGCATTATAAGTCCAAAGCCCCACCCTAACGCTGGAAATAAAAACCATGCAAAACTTGTGGTATTATAGTTTATAAAAGCCAGTATTGGAATCACAATACAGTAAGCTAATAGATTCCCATAAAAACCCTTTATCGCCTCTACTTTTTCTTTTGCTTTTTGATACTTGTCGTTTGTGTTTACTTCTTGAAGTTCCATTTTTATATTTTTTAAGTTTATCTTTTATTCCTTTTTGTTACCTCAAATGTGCGAATTAAAGACGGTGAGTTAAAAAATGAAATACCCAATTGTAATTTTTTAAGGCTGAGTTGTTATGTTGGACCTTGCTCCACAACCAAAAACAAGAATTAATGCTAAAAGCTATCATCCTCCATGTATTCTTTAAGCTTCCGTTCTTCCCAAGACCTTCCAAAAAGAGGGTTGTAACCAAAGGCTTGCAACCCATGCCCTAACAAACCAAAACCCCAACCTAGTGCCGGGAAAATAGCCCAAGGAAAACTAGTGGTACGCCAGTTGATGAAAACCAATATAGGTATGACGATAACATAGGAAGCCAAATTCCCATAGAAACCCTTAATGGCTTGCACGCGTTCTTTGGCCTTCTCATAGCGTTTATCCTCTATATGTGACTCTTGCGTCTCTACAACCGATGTTTTTTTGGAAAGCATAGGTAAATACACCTTAAAATGGTCGCTTGTCTTTTCTATGTTCACCTCTCTGTCCGTAAGTATATCATAACGTTGTCTTATATTTTGCAACCCAACACCGGTGCTCTTTTTCACCACCTGTTTTTCTTGCAGATTATTACGTACAACCAGCATATCATCGATTTCCTCCACGGTTATATGCAAGGGCTTTTTAGACGTTACGATGTTGTGTTTTACAGCATTCTCCAATAATAATTGTAAGGATAAAGGAACAATTTTGGCTTCGGGATTTTTTGCTACATCTGGCACATCAAAAACAATACTGTCCTCAAAACGCATTTTTAAGAGCCTAACATAAGTTTTTGCGAATTGTAGTTCCTCATCCACGGATACCAAGTCTTTGTTCTTTTGCTCCAGCACATACCTGTATACCTTAGAAAGTGAGGTCGTAAACTTTTGTGCCTGATAGGGGTCTTCATCTATTAAGCTAGTAAGGACATTTAGACTATTGAAAAGAAAGTGCGGGTCTAACTGGTTTTTTAGTGCATCGAACTTTGCGGATGCTGTACCCGCAATAATTTTCTGCTTTTTGACATTCGTATCCTGTAAGGCTTTGTAAAAGTAAAAGGCATGCAAAATCGCAGATACCAAAATGGCAATAATTAGAGTGAAAATATAACTGACTAGATTTTCGTTCTCAATAAATTCTATGAAGCCGCTACCATAAATCACAACCTCCACCAGTATTCGCGCAAATCCAAAAGACAGCACCGTCAATAAAATAGACCCAATAACGCCATACCATAATCGTTTTTGTGTCTGTTCAGACCAACTATACCTACTCGAAAGAAAATCATTGTAGTAAGCTGTGGTTAATGTAATCACAAAAGCATAGATGAACGCTATGCCAACACCTTCGAGTTCGTCCATCCAAACAATACCGCGGTTAAGCGCCAAAATAATGTTCAAAAGAGATACCCCGGCCGTGATGTACAGGCTTATTTTTAAAACATTTTTTATATTCCCTATTTTTCTACTTTCGTCCACTGATTATAATTTAAAAAAGTTAGAGCAACACCAATTTTAGACACCGTCGCTATGAGCTGTAAATCAAGCTTATTTTTAGAATGAAATACGTTTAGTAACACGCTGCCAATACTTCTTCTGCTCTTTCTTTGCCCCAATTAGGATGTAACTCACTTTGTGGTTTAAAGGTATCAAAAAGTTCCAAGGAACGCACCACATCAGCACAATAGGGTGCCGTATCCTTACCAAAATATTTAGCCGAGCCCATATCCCATTCCGCTTTTGAAAAAACGACCCTTGGATTCTCCGGGGCAAGCTGCAAGGCTTGCGCATATATTGCAGCAACTTTTCCAGAAAGCGTAATCCCATACGTTGCGCCATCAAAAGCGATCCATGCGGTATGCACCATAGCCTGTTGGACCATAATTTCTGGATTATTGGACGAGATGGCCTTCGCTAAATCTACAAACTCTTGCGCCTTGTCCAGCTTCTGCTTTAGTGTTACTGCGTCCTGCTCCCCAAAAGAGGCTATCGTATTTATTTGGGCCACATAGTAATAAGGCAACCAATTATCCAGCTCGGCAGCGCTGATCCGTTCAAATATATTGGAGGCTTCGGTAGTATTGCCTTCCTTCCAATGCGAAAAGGCCGTTTGCATTCCTTTGCTGTAAGCGTCTTGTGCGATTGCTGTAGTAGTTATGACTAAGGATAAAATCAGAATAAGCTTTTTCATTATTTTCGTTTTTTATGGATTACTGAGGTCAAATTTGAGCTTAGGATAACGGAAACCGAAAAAAGAAGCACCGAGTTGTTGATTTTAAAGACCGAATTGCGGTAATTTTGCACCGTGATTAAAAACCTTCAGTTACGATTATCATTAATAGAGGTAGCCCAAGAAGGGAGCCTTAAAAAAAGAACTGCCCAATTTTTAGGATTGGGAGACCAGCCATTTACCTTAAAAATACTTCGTAAATCGATTGATGCCAGAAAACCGGAAATCGTTTTCAACTACAAATTAGCCGTTTTTATTGGAGAAGAGACTCCAAAAGAAAGCTACACCTTTGATTATAAGAACGTTTCCAATGCAAAACCGGTTCATATTATCGGATTTGGTCCTGCAGGAATGTGGGCAGCGCTTCGCTGTTTGGAATTAGGATATAAGCCTATTGTTTTGGAACGAGGTAAAGATGTAAAGGAACGCAGACGTGACCTCAAGGCTATTAATCAAGATCATATTGTAAACGGAGAAAGTAACTACTGTTTTGGGGAAGGCGGCGCAGGAACCTATTCAGACGGAAAACTATATACCAGAAGCTTAAAGCGTGGCGATGTGCGTCGTGTATTCGAGAGCTTGGTACACCATGGCGCAACCGAACAAATACTGGTAGATGCACATCCTCATATTGGCACTAACAAACTTCCAAAAATCGTTCAGAATATTCGCGAGGCTATTATTGAACACGGTGGCGAAGTTCATTTTAATACTAAAGTGACGGATTTCGTTATCAAAGATAATCAGCTAAAATCCATTGTGTTGGATGACACCAAAGAAATGGAAACACAACGGGTTATCTTGGCAACGGGACACTCTGCCCGTGATATCTTTGAATTGCTCCACAAGAAGGACATTGCCTTAAAAGCAAAATCGTTTGCCATGGGCGTTCGGGTGGAACATCCACAACACATCATCGATTCCATTCAGTACCATTGCTCCGGAGAACGGGATGCCCTACTACCGGCAGCAGCTTACAGCTTAGTGCATCAGGTAAAAAATAGAGGTGTCTATTCCTTTTGTATGTGTCCGGGCGGCTTCATAGTTCCTGCCGCTACGGCACCAGGGGAAGTGGTAGTAAACGGAATGTCACCCTCTAAGCGAAACAACCTATATGCTAATTCTGGTATAGTGGTGGAAATAAACGTGGACGAGGATATTCCTAAGTTCGAAAAATTTGGGGCGTTAAAAGGCTTGGAATACCAGAAGAGCTTAGAACGATTGGCTTTTACCTCTGGCGGGAGAACACAGACGGCACCAGCACAGCGAATGACGGATTTTGTTGACGGTATCCTCTCCCCTGACCTCAACCCAACAAGTTACCAGCCGGGTCTCAATTCCGCACCAATGCATTCTTTACTGCCTAAACTGATTGGTAGTAGATTGCGACAAGGCTTCGCAGAATTCGGTAAAAAAATGCACGGCTATTATACTTCAGAAGCTAATATTGTAGGTGTAGAATCCCGTACCTCATCACCAGTTACCATTCCCAGAAACGAGCAGTTAGAACATCCACAGATAAAAGGACTGTTTCCCTGTGGGGAAGGCGGTGGCTATGCAGGTGGGATTGTATCCGCAGCCATGGATGGAGAGCGTTGTGCCGAAGCGGCAATAGCGGGACTATAAAAATCCTTTTAACGCTATTAGCGTATATGACTAGTTGAATTATTATGTAATACCGATAGGAAGTCTCCACAATAGCAAAACAAAATTTTTAATATAATGTTTTGATTATTAGGTGTTTGTGAATTACTATTTAATCTGGTTTTACCCGGTATGTAATTCTTCTATTGGTTATTACAGAACAGGTACTCAAGATTAAACTTGTTGTTGCCGAAAGATTCAGAACTGGATCTCCAGGCATTCCTCCATATTCTACCACATACCCTTGAGAGGCATA
>RCND010000356.1_pt1 | contig 25808 bp, 21 predicted proteins | sample 2041351 | NCBI WGS metagenome assembly RCND01 (sample SAMN09708230, study PRJNA481090) | Marine sediment metagenome, whole genome shotgun sequencing project. | biome: marine sediment; feature: ocean; material: sediment; isolation source: Sewage treatment plant 12B marine sediment (STP12B) ... | reverse complement strand
TCATCGGCTGGTTGCTGATCTATTCTCGATTAATCTTTTGCTTTTTGAGATCGCCGATTTTTATGATACGGGACAAGAACAGCGTCGACAAGAGCTTAAAGAATCCCCGGTACAGTATCTCGAATTCGCGAAGCAGCTTGAGCTCGATGATCAAGAACGTGAGCGGCTTCTCATCCCTCGAGGAGATTCACGGCGATCTGGAGCTGACCCGCCAGGACGGCTGGACAGTGTTCACTCTGACGCTTCCGCCTCATGCCAAGGTTGCCGCACCACAACGAGTCAGGCAGCCGGTCGCTGCTTCATGATCGAAGAAAGGCCCCCGGCTCAAGCCGAGGGCCTTCCAACATAGAGCCGATGCAATCAAGCTTGCGGTCGTTCGATTTCCAGGTCGTCGTCCTTGCGTCCCGCCATGAAGCTCCACACACCACAGACGATGATCAGCAGTCCGGACACGAGAACGATAAGAGCGACCGGGTAGAGCTGTGTGTTCTTGATCGTGTCGTAGTTATCCAGCTGGCTAGCAAATGCAGTGGTCATGTTCTGGAACCGGCCCAGCGAGTCCTCTAATCCCTCGAGGGCGGCCGCTGTTGCTGGGAACTGACCAAGGAAGTCAGCCATTTCAGCTTCGCCAAGGCCCAGTTGCGCTGACAGTGCCGGCAGCATCTCAGTGCTCATCTGCTCGCCCATCGCTCCAACAACACCAAGCGACTGGGTTGAGCCGGTAATAAGTTCTTGTGTGTACACCGGCTTCAAGGCCGAGTTCAAATCGTCCGCAGCGGATGACTTTGGCAAGAACGACAAAGCGAGGTTGAACACAACCACAAGAACGCCGAAACCGACGGCAATGAGCCATGCCTGTTTCGTGTTGCCCAACATCAGAATTCCAACCACAACAGCACCGATGCCGATGAGGAGGATGATCCAAGGCACGCTGCTGGCCGGCAGGCTTGAGTTAGGGATAGCGTCTGCTTGCTCAAAATTGGATTGCTGTTCTGCAAGCAGCCCAACAACCCCGGTGAACTGAGGAACGATTTCCGGCAAGGCGCCGACTCCTGCCGCAACAGCGGGGAAGTTGGTTCCCATGAATGCGTTTAGCTCGTCCGGCGACATCTGCAACTGCTGAGCGAGTGCTGGTGCTAGTGCAGTTGTGAATTCGTCGCTGACGGCTCCCAAACCGGCAATGTCGGCCTGGGCGGTGGCGATGGCATCGTCGGTCATAATCGGGCGGAACGAATCGGTCAGCTCTTCGAATGCCGGGCCAACGGTGAACAGGCTGTTGGCAAAAAGCACAACAAGAACGATCACGCCAATGGCGAGCACCCCAAACGCGGGTAAACGCTTACTCATGGTCTCCTCCTCGAGCGCGGTGCGCTCACTTCAGCTCTCCCTTGCGCTTAGATTGGAACACATTCACGACTTGGCATCCATAGGCCGTTTGGCCCCCGGCGGCGGGCCAGTTCTGGCGACGTCATCACAGCAGCGGAGCCTCGTCTACCTTGGTGCGATGCAGAAAATGAGCACAGAAGAGGCACGGTCGTTTGTTTCCCACGGGACCAGAACCGGAAAACTTGCTGTCGTGCGCAAGAGCGGTCAGCCCCAAGTCACCCCAATCTGGTTCGTTCTCGACGGCGACGATGTTGTCTTCATGACCCACGAAACCAGCGGCAAGGGGCGGGCGCTACGAAGGGACAGCCGGGTGGCGATGGTCGTCGATGAGGAGGTCGCTCCGTACGCTTATGTCATGGTCGAGGGCACAGCCACATACAGCGAGGAGCCGGATGAACTGGTTCGATGGGGAATAACCATCGCGGGCCGCTACATGGGTGCTCATCGGGCCGAGGAGTATGGCAAGCGAAACGGCGTCCCCGGCGAGTATCTGGTGCGGATCCATCCAACCCGAATCGTTGCCGTTACCGGGATCGCAGACTGAATGGAGATGTAGTGGATGCCGACGTACTGAAGGCGCTGGAGACGGACCGGGTAATCGACATCACCACCACCGGGCGTTACACCGGTGAGGAACGCCGAATCGAGATCTGGTTCCACAACGTGGACGGCAGCTTGTACATAACCGGGACACCGGGGCCGCGGTCTTGGTACGCCAACATGCTTGGCAACGCCGCGTTCATCCTGCATCTCAAGGAATCCGTGCAACAAGACCTAGCGGCAATGGCGATCCCGGTTGTTGATGAACAACGACGGCGCCACATCCTCGGCGAGATCACGTCCCGTCTTGATGTGACAACACCGCTCGACGAATGGGTTGCTAAGAGCCCGCTGGTGGAAATACGGCTCTAGCTGGCTGAGACACCCAATCTCATCGAGTGTCCCCTAGATTTTGCCAAGGAATGCGGAGTACTGTTCCAGCTTCTCCAGCACGACGGGAGCGTCAACCGGGGGGAGATTGAAGACGGCACGAGAGACCCCGGCAGCTGCGAGCTCCTCTAGCTTTTCTATGTCGCGCGGGGCGTTGAAGACGCCGAGTTCCACTGTTGCAGGGTCACGGCCGGCCAGTTCCGCCGCCTCCCGCATCCCGGCCAGTTTGGTGACGAACTCATAGGCACCGTAGATCGGCATCCAGCCGTCGCAGAACTCCATGATGTGAGCAAAGGTCTTCGGTCCTGCGGCACCGCCCATGATTATGGGTGGGTGGGGTTGCTGGGTGGGCTTTGGCCACGACCAGCTTGGCTGGAGCTGGATCATGTCGCCCTCGTATGACGCCTCATCTTCGGTCCACAATTCCTTCATCATGAGGACCTTCTCGCGCAGCAGGGCGCGCCGCTCGGAATACTTGACGCCGTGATGGGCCAGCTCTTCCTTGTTCCATCCGTAGCCGATGCCGAAGATCAATCGTCCACCAGAGAGAGCGTCAACGGTGGCGACCTGTTTCGCCAACCAGATCGGATCTCGCTGGGCAACGAGCGTGATGCCGCTGGCGACCTTCAACGTGCTGGTCGCCGCAGCCGCCGCCATCAGCGCCACGTACTGGTCGTGAGTACGCCAGTACATCTCGGGGAGTGGCGGCGCATCCGCACGTCCGCCCCATGGCGTCACTCGGCTAGTGGGGATATGGCTGTGCTCAGGAAACCACAGGGATTCGAAGCCCAGATCTTCGGCGGCCTTGGCCAGTGAACCGGGATCGATTGTCTTGTCGGTAGGGAAGATGCTGACGCCAAGCCTCATGGTGCTCCTGTCGCTGGTAGATGAGCGACGGCCCGCTCTGTTGGCGATTACAGCAGATCGGTGGGTGCCGCCGTTACGGTCTAGTCAGCACGCCGGGAGAGACGGCGCAGCCGGTGATCGGCTGTGAACAGTTGCCGGATCGAGCCAAGCCCTACGACAACCGACGTCGTGGCAACGGCACCGAGGATCAAATACATGATGGCCGCTTGCACCAATACCGCATCAACGGGATCGACGCCGGCGAGGATGAGACCCGTCATCGCCCCCGGTAAAAAGACAAGGCCCACCGCCTTGGTGGATTCGATCTGTGGGGTGAGAGCCGTCCGCATTGCGGCGCGCACGTAAGGTCTTCCTGCCTGCCGTGACGAGTGCCCCAGGGCGAGACGAGCCTCGACCTCGGCTCTTTTTTCTGTGAGTTCGTCGGTGACGCGTCGTGCCGCAAGAACGGTTCCGCTCAATGAGTTGCCGATCATCATCCCGCCCAGCGGTACGATTGCTCTGGCCTCCATAGGGAAGATGCCGAGGCCGAATATGACGCCCATCGTTGCCAGAGTTGCCGCGGCGAGTGCGGCGACCGCCATCGGAAACAGCCCGGGAACCTCGGGTGCCCGGTTGCGGACAGTCCATGCGGCAAAGACGACCATGGCGGCGACCCACGTCCAAGAAAACACGGTGCTTCGTCCCGGTTCGAGTAGCCAGGCAAGGACGAATCCCATCACGATCAGTTGCACAAACGCTCGTGCCGTCGCCCAGATGAGGTCTTTCTCCAAGCGCAGCTGTTGTCCCATCGATACCGCCAGAGCGACCGCAACGAGGATTAGGGAAGTAGCCAGACCGATCGCATTGACATCACCTTCGAGCATCACGTCTTATCTCCGCTGGATAGGGAAGCGAGAGCGTCGCGAGCCGCTGCAGTCTCGGTCCCCCCGCTATAGCGGACCTTCCCGTCCTCGAGGACTATTAGGTGTTCTGCGAGCCTCTCGATTTGGCCGAGGTTGTGGGTGACCCACACAACGCTTACGCCGCCTTCGCTGCTGAGCTTCTTGACGGTCGTTTCGAGGGCTTTGGCCGCGGCCTCGTGTAGCGAGGCAGTCGGCTCATCCATAAGCAGCACTGATGGGTCACACATCAAGGTGCGGGCGAGGCAGACCCGTTGCGCCTCGCCTCCGGACAGATCATCTCCGATTCGATCCAGGAACTCCGGGCCAAGCTCGGCGTTGGCGAGGGCGCTGAGCATTTTCGGCCCGTTTGCTTCCGGGTCGGCCGTCAGCAGGTTGTCGCGAACGGTCCCACCAAACAACACAGGACGCTGAAACACCATGCCAACGCGACGCCGTAGCTGTTGCGGATCGATAGACAGGAGATCCTGTCCCGCAAAACTGGCTGTGCCCGATGTCGGAACATCGAGGCGATTGCACAGTCGAAGCAGGCTTGTCTTCCCAGATCCAGAGGCACCAGCGACGACCGTCAGCTGGTGGTCGGGGATCGTCGTGGTGACGCCAGCCAGGATCTCGGCACCGTCGACCACAACGTGTACATCGGCGAATTCAAACAGACTTCCCATGCCGCGAACCTAGCGGCAGCCCCGAGTTCGGCGTAGCCGAACTCGCAAGGAACGCCGGAGGCGTTCTCGGAGGCGTTCCCGTTCCTTTAGCGATCAAGCGGGTTACCGACATCGGGATCGATGCCGTATCGCACGATGGCATCGTCGACCACGCTCGCTTCAATGACCCCGTCGGCGGCAAGGCCCGACAACGTGGCGACCACGACGTGCCCGGCATCAACTTCAAAGAATCTACGGAGCGCCTCTCGAGTATCCGACCGCCCAAACCCGTCGGTGCCCAACGTCACAAATCGACGCGGGATCCACCGGCCGACTTGGTCGGCCACGATCTTCATGTAGTCGGAAACTGCGACAACCGGTCCGCCGCCGCTGCTCAATGCGTTGGTGACAAACGGAGTGCGTGGGTCTTGTGATGGGTGCAGTCTGTTCCAACGTTCGACGTCGACGGCTTCTTCACGCAGTTTCTTGTAGCTAGTTGCGCTCCACAGGTCTGCGGCCACGTCGTAGTGCTCGATGAGCTCTTGTTGTGCCTGGCGAGCTGCGGCTTGGGCCGGACCTGAGAACAAGATCGTTGCGTTGTGTGAGCCCCCGTCTGGCCGGTCGGCGAAGCGATAGAGGCCACGGATGATGCCCTCGTCGACATCGGCCGGCTTTGGTGGCTGGAGATAGTTCTCGTTGTAGATGGTGAGGTAGTAGAAGATGTCTTCGCCGTCGACGTACATGCGACGTAGGCCATCGCGAATGATGGCGGCGACTTCATAGGCGAAGGCAGGGTCATACGCTTGGCACACGGGAACGGTCGAGGCCAGCACAAGGCTGTGGCCGTCCTGGTGCTGGAGGCCTTCTCCAAGCAGCGTCGTGCGGCCTGCGGTCCCTCCCATGAGGAATCCTCGTGCTCGTGAGTCCGCTGCGGACCAGATCGAGTCGCCAACACGCTGGAATCCAAACATCGAATAGAAGGTGAAGAAGGGCACCATGGGGACGCCGCGCGTTGCATACGATGTGGCTGCGGCGATCCAGCTAGCCATGCTGCCTGCCTCTGTGATGCCTTCCTCGAGGATCTGGCCGTCGGTGTCTTCTACGTACGACAGGAGCATGTTGTGATCCACGGGTTCGTAGAGCTGTCCCTGCGATGCATAGATCTTCAGTTCCTTGAAGAGCGCATCCATTCCGAACGTGCGGCCTTCGTCGGGGATGATCGGTACAATACGATGACCAAACTTTTCATCACGAGCCATGGATCGAAGCAGACGGACGAAAGCGCCGGTTGTAGACACTTTCGACTTGCCGGAACCAGCATCGAACTCGCCGTAGACCGCTTCATCGGGGAGTTCGAGTGGCTTGCGGATGTTGACGACGCGGCGCGGCATGAGCCCATTGAGGGCAGTGCGGCGTTGCATCAGATACTTGTACTCGGGTGAGTCCTCGTCGGGTCGGAAATAGGGCGGCTCGGCATCTCCGGCCAATGCTTCTTCTGGAATGTCGTTCTCTAGATGGAGCCGACTGCGCAGAGTCAGGAGCTGCTGGTTGGACAGCTTCTTGATCGAGTGGGTCGCGTTGCGACCTTCGACATCGGGACCCAGCGTCCACCCCTTGATGGTCTTAGCCAAGATGACAGTTGGCGCGCCCTTGAGCTCGGTAGCGGCCTTATACGCGGCATAGACCTTCTTGTAGTCGAGTCCACCGCGCCGCAGTAGCCAGATCTCGTCATCGCTCATGTGCTCGACCATCTGACGAAGACGGGGGTCTGGGCCGAAGAAATGCTCTCTGACAAAGGCGCCGTCCTCGGCTTTGTAGCGCTGATATTCGCCATCGACCGTCGAGTTCATCTTTTCGACGAGCACCCGATCATGGTCCTCAGCCAGCAATGGGTCCCAGCTGCTGCCCCAGATAACCTTGATGACATTCCAACCGGCGCCGCGGAATATGGCTTCCAGTTCTTGAATGATCTTGCCGTTGCCACGAACCGGACCATCAAGGCGTTGCAGATTGGCGTTGACGACCCACGTGAGATTGTCCAGCTTCTCCCGACCCGCCAGCGAGATAGAGCCGAGCGTCTCCGGCTCGTCGGTCTCGCCGTCACCGAGGAAGGACCAGACGCGGGATTGGTCGGTCTGATCGATCTTTCGGTTTGCCAGGTACTTGTTGAAGCGGGCCTGGTAGATCGAATTGATGGGACCGAGCCCCATCGACACGGTTGGGAATTCCCAGAAGTCGGGCATCAGGCGTGGATGCGGATATGAAGAGAGTCCGCCACCGATTTCGCGGCGGAAGTTGTCGAGATCTTCTTCTTCAAGACGACGCTCGAGGAACGCTCTTGCGTAGATACCTGGGGCGGCATGGCCTTGGAAGTAGACCTGATCGCCAGGGGTGCCATCACTCTTGCCCCGGAAGAAGTGATTGAAGCCGACTTCGTACAGCACCGCCGAAGAAGCAAAAGTGGACAGGTGCCCACCGATTCCCTCAGCCTCAATGTTGGCCTTGATGACCATCACCGCGGCGTTCCATCGGATGAAGCGCCGGATGCGTCGCTCGATATCTTCGTCGCCAGGGAACCAAGCTTCGTGTTCCGTTGGGATCGTATTGATGTAGGGGGTGCTGACCGAGGCCGGCACTCCGACGTTCTGCGCTCGTGCTCGCTCGATCAGTTTGGCCATGAGGAATCGGGCCCGCAGGGGACCTTCGGCGCTGATGACCGTATCCAGCGATTCCAACCATTCATTGGTTTCGTCAGGATCGCTGTCTGGTAGCTGATGGGTGAATCCGTCGATGATCATTCTGGTGGCTCCGTTGCGGTGATGACGCTGAGACTACCGAGTGGCCCGGTGCTTGGCGACGTTTGGCCCTCTTATTGATGACCTTTAGACTTAGGAATTGCGGTAAATTGTGGGTATGCGATTAGATCTCAACAAACGGACAGATTTGGCCCTGCGCGCAATGGAAGAGCTGTGCGTCAAAGAATCGCGGGTCGCTGGACCCGTTCTTGCTGATGCGTTGGGGACGACCCGACAGTACTTGCCCCAGATCCTCAATCCTCTGGTGAAAGCACGGTGGGTGCGCTCCACCCCGGGCCCCCATGGTGGTTACGAGTTGCTGATACCCCTCGAAGAGATATCGGTGCTCCAGTTGATCGAAGCCATGGAAGGACCAACGTTTGACAATACGTGTGTTCTCAATGGCAATGTCTGTCCGCAAAACGAGCTATGCGCACTGCACGGTGCCTGGCAGCAAGCCCGCGATGCTCTCACCACAGAGCTGGGCCATATGTCTCTTGCCGAAGCCTGGGGTTCTTCCTGCGGCTAAGTGGGAACCCACGTAGTGGGTTCCCACGCTTTGCGAACTCCATGCAGTCCCCGAGTTCTGACCCCGAGTTCGGCGTAGCCGAACTCGTAAGGAACGCCGAAGGGCGTTCTCGGGTATTCTTGGGCTTGTGATAGATCATCTGGTGTATGCAACGAACGATGTCGACGAGACGGTTGCCGATGTAACGAGGCGTCTCGGTGTGGAAGCTGCCCACGGTGGTAGACACCTCGGCTTTGGAACCCGGAATGCTCTCCTGTCTCTGGGACCGACGATGTACCTTGAGATCATCGGACCCGACGAAGGCCAACATCGCCCTACGAACGGCTATTGGTACGGGGTCGAGAACATAGTTACGCCGCGGTTGGTGACATGGACGGCTCGGGTTGAGCATTTGGAGCGGGTGGCCGCCCACGCTCACGGAGCCGGATATAACCCTGGGGATGTGCACAACGTCTTTCGCGAGCTGCCGGACGGCAGCAAGCTGTCGTGGCGGTTGACCTGGCCCACCGGAGCTGGCGACGGGCTCGTCCCCAATCTCATCGAGTGGGACGAAGGGTGTCCTCACCCGGCCGCGACATCGCCAGGGGGTGTCGAGTTGTTGCAGCTTCGGGGCTATCACCCGGCTCCTGAGTCGATCCAGCCGATGCTGGACGCGGTTGGTGTCCAATTGGAGTTGCGGGTAGCGGACGTCCCGAAACTGGTCGCCATCCTCGACTCCCCGTACGGCCCAATAGAACTGTCCTAACTATGGATATCACCACCATCCGCACTTCGGGGCTCGGCGACAACACCTATGTCGCCATCCATGATGGACAGGCAATCATCGTTGACCCCCAACGCGATATCGATCGGTTCCTCGATGTCCTCGAGCACAGCAATGTCGAACTCCGCTACGTCCTAGAGACCCACATCCACAACGACTATGTGTCGGGCGGGCGTGAGCTAGCGGCTCATACGGGTGCTGAGCTGGTGATACCGGCATCGGCAGCTGTCCCCTTCGACCATCTGCCGGCATTTCACAACGAGGCAGTTGGCAGGGGAACGTGGATTCTGCGACCCATCCATACTCCCGGACACACGCCCGAGCACCTCAGCTACTTGGTCGAGATCGAGGGCGAGCCTTTCGCTTTGTTCAGCGGTGGCAGTCTTTTGGTTGGCTCGGCGGGTCGTCCTGATCTCCTGGGAATGGACCGTGCTCGCACGCTTGCCCATCTTCAGTACATTTCGGTGAACCGTCTCGCTGAGCTCCCCGATGAGGTTGGCTTGTACCCAACGCATGGCTCCGGATCGTTCTGCACCGCAACGGCAGCAAGTTCGGCGACGTCGACGATCGGCGCCGAGAAGACGAGCAATCCAGTGCTTCAGTATCCCGACCTCGAGTCCTTCATCGCCGGCCAGCTGTCAGGGCTGCAGCCATATCCCGCGTATTACGCACACATGGGGCCCACCAATCTGGCGGGTCCGCAACCGGGACCGAATCACGATCTGGTCGAGCTGGCAGTGGCCGACATTGGAGAGTCTGCGGTCGTTGACATTCGACCTGCGCCTCAGTTCGCCGGCGGGCATTTGGCCGGCGCCATTGGCATACCCTTTGGCGACCAGGTCGGGGTTTGGGCGGGTTGGGTGCTGCCATTCAACGCCGAAGTAGTCATTGTTGCCGAGCGAGGTCAGGACATCGACGAGGTGCGCCGCCAGTTCTCCCGAATTGGGTTTGATCGGGTGCGTGGAGTCCTTTTCGACCTTGGCGATGACACCAAGCTGGTGTCCTACGAGTCGGTGCGCCTCGGTGAGTTCATGAAACGGGCCCAGAGCGGGCAAGTCGAGCAGCTGGTCGATGTACGCCAGCCCAGCGAGTGGGATGAAGGCCACATTGCGGGTTCCATTCACGCCTACACGCCCGACCTATTCGATGATGTTGGGCGCCTAGACGACTCCCGGCCGGCCTGGCTGATCTGTGGAACCGGGCATCGTGCCACCGTTGCGACTGCGGCCCTGGAAAAGGGAGGAGTCACTCCGGTGGTTCTTGTTGGCCATGGCGTTACCGATGTAATGCGTCGCGGGCTTGTCTCCCTGAGCTAGAACGAGCCAGCGATGACATTGGCCGCAATCTCGGTCATCGACTCGGCGACAATGGTTGGCTCTGGGAACAGTGGGTTGCGGGCCATTCCTGGGCGGAGCACATAGGCACCCTGCATGCCGGCAGCCATCGCCCCGGCGATATCCCAGTCGTGTGCCGCCACCATCATCATCTCGTCGAGGCTGATGCCAATGGATGTGCTCGCATATCCATAGACCGCCGGGTGCGGCTTGAACTGGCCCACCGCATGAACCGAAAGAATGTGGTCGAATAAGGGAGCGAGGCCCGCATTGTCGAGTTGCTTGTTGGCAATCTCGGGTGGTGAATTCGTCAAGGCCACAAGAACGAGACCGGCTCTCCGCAACATGGTGAGACTCTCGGAAACGTCGCCGTGCGGACGCAATTCAGTCATCTGGGTTGCAATGGAGGTGCGGTCGTCCTCGGTGAGGGTCACATTGTGGACGGCGGCCATCATGTCCAGGGAAGCTCCGGCCACCATGGCGAAGTCTTCGTAGGCGCCGATGGTGGTCAAAGTGAGGGCGTTGCGGAGGACCAGGGAGAACCATTCCCTGCGCACCGTGACGTTGCCAAAGACCCGCTCGAAATGCTCGTCGAGATCGGCCAGATCGAGCATGGTTTCGTTTACATCGAACACCAGTGCCTTAACCATGAGTCGATTGTTGCACACCCCGCCGAGGCCCACAGACGTATCCAGACGCGAACGAACAGAGGGCTATGCCCTCTGCCCGTTCCCCCCATTGGCTCAGGCGGCCTTGTGTTTCCCACCAACACACCACCCAAGCCGGCTGCGGCCGCTCATTTGCCACAGCATGCTTCGCTGACATATAAGAGGGGGCAGTCGCTGTCTTGATACACATTCCTTTTTGACTACCGCTACGAGCCAAAGCAGGCGAAGGAGCCGGCGGTGAACGCGAGCAATGGGTCGTTGGTCTGTCGCGCCTGGTGTAGTGCGGTAGCGGGATCAATGCCTGCAGCCAGCGAGTGGTGCAGCGACTTCATCACAGTCGCCGTTGCCGCGTCGGAGACGGTGAACAGGGGAGCGACCACCGTTCTTGTCCCGATGCTGAGGAATGCGTTTGCTAGGCCGAGGATCTCGTCTCCGGATGCCATAACGGCGCTGCCGCCATCGCAGGCGGCGAGCACGACCGTGTCCGGTGGTTGATCGAGTCGTTCGATGTCGTAGAGCGTGAGTTCGCCCTCTTCAAGAACAAGGCTGCTGAACATTGGGCTGTCGAGTCGGGGACGGGCATGGCAAGCGAAGTGGGCAAGTTTGGCCCCCTGTAACCGGGTCAGAGTCTCGGCAACAGTTGTGGTGACAGTTCCTCCTGAAACTGCGCTGATCTCGTCGACCTCGGCGGACGCATGGACCAGGCCTGGTCCTTTGACGACGACCGTTGCGTCCGCGGGTTTCCGGTCGGTGCGAGACAACAACCACACAGTCGCCGATGGTGCGACTTCCACCGGCGCCGCAAGAACGAGTCCCCACGGGACACCGTGCAGCAATGTGCTTGGTATGACGACGATCCGTTCTGCGTCGAGGTGCAATGGATCGATCAGATTCGATCGAATTTCGGTGACCAACTCCGCTACGGATTGCAGCGCCGCCGCACGCGACAACGGGCTGGTGGAAGGTCGAGCGATTCGCTCCGCGGCAAAACGGAGATGATCGAGGATTGCTTCGGGATGCGGTGAGGTTCCGAGATCCACCAACCGCACCGACCTATCACTGACGACGACCGCTCCGATGCGGTCTGCCGATTCGACAAACTCAACCAGCAGTCGGTGACCAAGCCGGTCTTGGACATCGGACAGTCGTCCCGCCGAAAACGATTGGCGCGATGCCCGCATCTGGCGTGCCAGTTGCCTTACTTTTCGCTCGTGCTGGGCTTGTTCTCGTCTAAGCCCGGCGAGTTGGTCATTGCTGGCTCCGCGCAGCCGAGCAGTGACTTGGCGGAGCTGTGTAAGCGCGGCGTCGAAATCCGGGTCGGGTGTTGCCGCCGGTCTGACAGCTAGTGAGGTGGTCCGTAGTTGTTCTGACCACTCGAATACACGTCGCGCTGATCCAGAAGCGAGAGCGAGTTCGACACCGATGCCGGCCAGCCGGGCTCCTAAGTCTGTTGCATGGACACGTAGATCGGCGGCTCCGATTCCGCCGCGGTACTCATCGAGTCGTCGGATACCGGCCCGGACTGCGGCGCTAGCGCCGCGCGGGTTGTCAGAGGCCAGACGAACCTTGGCAAGCGCGGTCCAGGCCTGGATCTGCAACCACAGCGGCCCGGAGCGAACGATGCGCGGAGCATCCTCGCACAGGTCGACGGCCGCAACCAGATCGTCGAGGGCTAGGGCAACGTCAACAGCACGGAATCGCTCGAGTGCAGCTGCGTGTCGCTCCCCGTTTGCCGCCATCTCGAAGGCGGTCGCCATCATCGATTCGAGCAAAGCCGGGGTGAATTCCAAGCCAGCGATTTGAACATTGTGACTGGCTGCCGCGACGTCGAAGCGGTAGCGGCCGTCAGAAGGAGTTATCTGCTCCGCTAGCGCCACCTGGGCGGCCGCCTCGTCGTGCGCTCCCCGTGCCAGCAGAACCTCGGCCAATTGCAGGTGAGCCTGGGTAACGACGGCGTGGTCGCCGGCACTAACGAGTCGTGGAACCCATGAAACCAGGAGTTCCTCAGCCTCACGCATGAGCCGAGCTTGGATCAGGACGTATGCGTGCTCGGCCTCGGCGACAGGGCTTTCTATACCTGATGCTGCCCGCACTGACATCGATCTAGCGTGCCATTTCATTGCCCCCGGGATGTCGTCTAGCCAGCCAAGGACTTGGCTGGTGTGCAGGGCGATATCCGCTGCAGACACCTGGTGCTCGAGACGAACCGCAATCTTGTAGGCGCGGCGCAGGTCACGCAACGCCAGGTCGGCATCGCCGGATTCCATATGGATGAGGGCCCGATTGGCCAGGGTCAACTCGAGATAATCGTCATCCGAGCTCGCGGCAAAGGCATCGATGGCCTGGTCGAGGATGGGGAGAGCCTCCTGGAGGTCTCCTCTCATCAGCAGCATGAAGGCCTGCTGAACTCGGCTCAGGTCTTGCTCTTGGCCGGTGAGCAGCGAGATCGATTGTTCGATCGTCCTATCGGCGCGACGGTTCTGTCCTGATTGCGCATAGTTGAAGGCGAGCGATCGCAAGACACGCCCATGCAACTCCTTCCACGGTCTGGCGTGATGCTCGGCAGATTCCAGGTGCCGTGTCGACTCGGGAACATCGCTCAGCGTCCGATAAGCAAGGCCGCAAGCGAAGTGAGCGGTAGCGATGGCTTCTTCATCGTCAGCGCTATCGAGCACGATGACCGCGTGCTGCAACGCCGTGTTGGGATCCTCTCTGGCGATCTCCAGAGCCTGGTTTGCTTCCTCACGCAGACTCTGGGTCATTTCAGAGCAGCAGCACCTAGCGCTTCAGGTGTCGGGCAGCAGGAGCCGCCGACCTCGCCGGCAATGCATCCGGCGGCGACCGCCGCCGCAAACGATGTGCCGGTAAACAGAGCCCAACCGCTGAAATGAGCGGAGCGGACTCCGGCCGGTTTGTCCTGCGTTCCGGACATGATCTTCAACGTCTCGCTGACGAAAGGAGCGGGGACCGCGACTCCGGCTGCGCCCAGCTGCACCGAAATGCCCTTGTTCGACCAGTCGGCCAGGCTCAATGAGCCGATGGCGCTGGCAGGCGAAGCGACGGTGCTGCAGGTCTTGGCAAGCCAGCCGAGGTCGGCGGCACGGCGTTTCCACGCACCCGTGCCAACGATGTCGGGATCGGTGGCCGGATACATGGTCGGATCCAACCCGTCGTTGCCGGCCGAGGCAACCACGAGCGTTGATCCCAGGTGGGGTTCGAGCACCCGCTCAGTTATTGGCATCGTGCCATGGCGGGTTGAACCACCAAACGGAACCACCAAGATGTGGATACGTTGCTCGCAGAGGAGGCGCTCGATGGCCGCGGCGAGGCGGCGGTCAGTTGTCCCCCCGGGTGCGTCGCTTGGCTGCGACTCAATCGTGCTCGTGTAGACCGTGGCTGCCGGTGCCAGCTGTTTGAGGATGCCAACAATCGCATTGCCGTGGCCCACGTATGGGTAGTGGACGATGCCTGGATCGGGAAGATCCATTGTCTTGTCGATGACGACGCCGTTGCTCATCCAGCGGGGGTGACCGGCCTTGGCAGGATCGAAGAAGCCAAGGTCGACCACACCAATATTGACGTTCTTGCCACGACCGCGTAATCCCGCCTTTGGGATCAGGCTGGCTGGTGCCGGCACCGGGCGGCGGGCCGCAAAGCCTTTGACATGCATTGCGGGGAAAAGGACGTAGCTCGGCTCGACAGGTATCGAGCCTCCAAGCTCCTCGACCAGTCGATCGGTCGGCCGTCGCGTGTTGACCCGGACCTCGACCATGCCAGTGCCTTCGACCGGGTCGATCTTGGCGGATTTGCTTCCGACACCAAGCCTGCCGAGCGCCTTGAGCAGATCATCAAGGGCTTCCTCAGGGACAAGGAGCACCCCCTTTTGGAAGTAGTAGTTGCTTCCTGATTCGCTATGCGCAACCGGAATGCCGCCGATCGTTGACCCGCGTCCGCCCTTGATCAGATTGCCAGTTCCTTCGTGCGCACCCATTGTGACCCTCTCACCGTTGCCGTCCGCCAAATGGCGTGTTCCTGGATCATATAGGCAATATCGCTCTTGTCGCGGCGTCACCAATTCCGTGTATCACCGAGGCTCTGGCTGGCTCTTATAGGCAACAGCAAGGAGAGCCCGTGCGTGTGTTGGCAACACTGACAACCAAAAGAGACGGCGGCGGAGGTATCGTTCCCCGTGATGACAGACACATCCGTAGCCGAGCTACTGGTTGCCGCGGGGGCGGGCAATCAAGATGCTTGGAACACACTTGTAGACAGATATGGCCGGTTGGTGTGGTCGATCGTGCGTGGGTTTCGCTTCGATGCAGCCACCGCGGCGGACGTCAGCCAAACGGTCTGGCTGCGACTCGTAGAGCACTGCGACCGGATCCGCGACCCGGAACGGCTGGCTTCCTGGCTGGCGACAACGGCGCGCAACGAGTCGATCCGAGCGTCGCGGCGTCTGGCGCGAGCCATCCCCACCGAGTTCTCGATCGAGGTCGCCGATGAAACGGCCGCGCCACTCGATGAACGGCTTCTCGACGACGAACAGCTACGAGAGGTCCTCGGTGCATTCGAAGAGATGTCACCAAAGTGCAAAGAAATCCTCGAGTTGCTCTGCACCGACCCACCTCTTGACTACGAGGCGATCTCAGAAATACTTGGAATGCCGATTGGCAGTATCGGGCCAACACGGGCTAGATGCATTGATCGGCTGCGACGGCTCTTGGAGCGACGATGACTGAAGAACTAAAGGACCAACAGCTTCTGGCCCGGCTGGCGGCAGCGCTGGATGCACATGATCCACTTCCGGAGTCTGTCATCGACGCCGCCAAAGCATCGTTTACCTGGCGGACCATTGATGCAGAACTCGCCTCGCTCGTTTTCGATTCAGCTGCCGAAGAACTGGCTGGTGTCCGTAGTGCCGACGCCAGTCGGCAGATGACCTTTCGTACTCCCGGTGTTGAAATCGAACTCGTGGTGGTCTCCGAGACGTCGCGTCGGCTTGTCGGGCAATTGGTGCCTCCGCAAGCGGCCGAGGTGACGTTGCATCACGAGCAAGACGAACGTACTGCACAATCGGACAGCCTGGGTCGGTTTACGTTTAACGACGTCCCAACCGGATCGGTTCGGCTGACCTGCAAACTGGCTGGAGATGGTGGCGCAGTCGTGCAAACCGAATGGACCATCATCTGAAACCCACTTCGTGGGTTTCTTGGGACTTTCGCTAGGGCGAAACTCCATGAGAACGCACTGCGTGGGTTCTCGTCTGGGTCTAGGACAGTGGTGCGGCCAGGTCCGACACGATCATGCCGATTGCATCAAATCGAACAGACATCATTCCTCCGCTGGTGGTAGCCACGACTCGCCGTAGTTGCCCCCTGCGTTCCACAGGATCCAGCCTACGCCGCGTTCTTCTGCTTCGTTGATCTCAGCAAGAACCTGGCTTCCGTTGTAGTAGAAGGCTTGCAGCCAGGGACGCATTGCGGTGCCAACACCCATGCGCGGGATGCCGTCGTCGAGTGCGTTCGCAACGACTGGTCCGGGATGATCGTTTGGTGAAGGGAACCCCAGCCAACCATCGGAGTAGTGGCTGGGGTAGATCATTGGGCTGACCGCGTCGACGATGGCGGATACGTCTTCCGGTCGTTGGCCGATGCCCTGGTCGTTGGGGGAGGAGAGGACTATGGCGAAGATGTCAGCCGACAACGCACAGCCAATTGGGTGGAGTCGGGACCTGGCTTCTGTGAGGAACGCACTAATGGCGGCGACACGTTCTTCTTCGCTGAGGGGCTTTTTTGCCTGAGCGAACGTAGCGGTCCTTCCGGCAGGAAACCGCACGTAGTCAAACTGGATTTCGTCGAATCCAATCTCGCATGCCTCAACGGCCAATTGCAGCGGGTACTCCCAGCCTTCCACAATTGTGGGGTCGATCCAGCGGCCGGCCAGCTTGTGTTCGGGGCGGGCCTTTACCCAGCGGTCGTCTTCGAACGTGACGATCCGGGTGATCGTGTACAGACCTTGATCCTTGGCCATGGCGATCAGCTCTTTGGGGTCATACATGGGGTTGACCGTGCCAATGTCCGCAGCGAACTGGGAGCTCGATTCGTACAGCACCCAGCTGGACTCATCCTTTGTGTCGAAGACCAGGGTGTTGACAGTCGATGCGGCGGCTAGCTCGAGGAGCCCGGCGAATTGCTCTGGCTCAGCAGCGACGTAGCTGCTTACGCGAAGCCCACGGACGATTCGAGGTTCGACGGTGACTCGCACAGTGTCCTCGTTGCCTGTCCAATCGACGGAGGTGGGCATCCACCCAAACCTGCTGACCTCGATGGGGGCGGGGTCGATCCCGGTGAATTCGACCGTCCCGTCGCTTCCCGACGTTGCTTGTTCTTCGCCGACGCTAACTGTCGCGTCTGGGAGTCCGACCCCGTCCGGGCCTACGACAGCGACGGCGAGGTCATAGGTTGGGGGGAGAGTGGTCGTGGTTGTGGTAGTCGTCGTGGTTGTCGACGTTGTGGTCACCGGGGGCAGCGAAGTTACCGCGGCGGATGTGGTTGTCGTTGTCGCGGCGGACTCGGTGTCGCAGCCAGCGATGAGCAGGACAACAAGTACAGCCAGCGATGCGGTGAGTTTGGTCATGAGGCGGAAGGCTACCGGGTGCAGGTCGCTCCGCGATTGATCCAACCCTGGTCCACCGTCGACCACAGGTTCACACAAGCTTCACGAACACATCGGGAAAGGCTTCACACCAAGGTGCTGTGCTTGACACCAAAGCTAAGGAGTACATCAATGTCGTATCCAAGAAACAGAGTTTGGGCAAGTACTGGGGTTGCGGTCGTTCTGGCTGCGACGCTTGCTGGTTGCAGCGCGGACGGCTCCACGTCTTCGACTGAGCGAGTGCCGGCGGCCGTTGAGGAAAGCCAAGCTGTCGCTGCTGCCCCGCAAGATGCGACTGTGGCCAGCTCGCCTGCGAACGATCAGCACGACACCAATCTTGATGCACTCCCGATCTCGAGTCTCAGCGACCAGGAGACCGCGGATCTGCTGTACATGCGAGAAGAGGAGAAGTTGGCCAGGGACGTATACCTGGCGATGGCGGACCTGTGGGGAGCGAAAGTGTTCACCAACATCGCCGACTCCGAGCAGAAACACATGACGGCGATCTTGTCGTTGCTCGACCGATATGGACTTGACGACCCGGTTGGGTCAAACGACGTCGGTGTGTTCGCTGATCCCGGGCTGCAGGATCTATATGACAGTCTCATCGAGCAAGGGTCTGCGTCTCTCGTTGATGCGTTTCTTGTAGGCGCAGCTATCGAGGATCTTGATATTGCCGACCTGGGAGCCGCTATCGCCGCCACCGACAATGAAGATATCGAATCGGTATTCGGCAGTCTGTTGGCTGGCTCTCACAATCACATGAGAGCCTTCTCCCGACAGTTGGAGCGCAGTGGCACCGCTTTCGTCCCAACCCACATGACTGTGGAGGACTACGAGGCGATCATCAGCTCCGGTTCCGGTCGAGGCGTCGGCTGAGGCGATCGCGCTATCGGTGCTCCGCCCACCAGTCGGTTGTAGTCCGCAGACAGGATGTCTTTTCTTCGGCGGTCATCCAGGAGGCAGCGATGGCCCGCTCAGTGAGGGCCACCGCATCGGCGCTGTAGAGCTCGGCGACGGTTCTTAGGTCGTCGGCGACCGAGGTGTGGAAGAAGGTCGGGTCGTCCGAGCTAATAGTGACGTTGGCACCAGCGTCGAGAAGTTCGCCAACAGGATGGACTTCCCAGCCTGCGACAACACCGGTTCGGATATTGGAAGTGGGGCATACCTCGAGCGGCACCTGATCATCGACAACTCGTGCGAGGAGGCTTGCATCCTCGACGACCCGAACGCCATGACCGACCCGCTCCACCTTGAGGACATCGAGGGCACTGCGCACGCTCTGCGGTCCAGCCGCCTCGCCTGCATGTGCGGTGCGGCGGATGCCATGCTCCCTGGCGGACCTGAAGACATTCTCAAACAGTTCGGGCGGATAGGTCTGTTCCGAACCGCCGATGGTGATGCCCCGAATATCCGCTTGACTAGCGACCTCCATTACGGCGGCAAGCGTGGTGGCGGCCCGCTGCGGCCCGGTGTCACGCACTAGGTCGCAGTTCAGGACGACCTGAATGCCGGGAACTCGAGCCAGTCCGCGGCGTATGGCTGTGGCTATGCCCTGAGGGGAGAGGCCGTGGCGCTCGAAATCAGTTGGGGAAAAAGATGCTTCGGCATACACAATGTGTTGTCTTGACAGGTCCAGGGCGACGCTCTCGGCAACTGATTCGAAGTCTTGGTAGCTGCGGACGAAACCCGTCATCCACCACCACGTGTCGATGAATTGGGCGAAGCTCTTGTACTGCAGATGATCCACAAGTGAGGCCCGGGTGGGGACTGCTGGGTCCCCTCCATACTTCCGAACCAAGTCCCACAATGTGTCCTTGGGTATTGCCCCTTCCAGATGGAGATGAAGCTCGACCTTCGGCGCTAGATCAAAGACGTCAGGCATCTGTTGTGAGATCGCTGAGGGCCGCGAGCAGTCGGTCGACCTCGTCCTCCGTCGTGTAATGGAGGAAGCCGATGCGGACCAAGCCGCCGTCACCGCGGCCCAACGCCTTCATCACCTCAACGGCGTAGTAGTCCCCATCGGTGACATAGATGCCGCGGTCTCCGAGTTCAGTAGCGAGACGTCGCGCTGAGAATCCATCGAGTTCGATGGCGAACGTCGGGGTCCTTGCGGTTAGATCGTCGGTAATCCCGAAAACGGTTGCTGTCTCCGGCAATCCATCCAGGAACCGCTTGCCGAGCGTCAAGGAGTGGTCCTGAATCGATGCGTATGCGGCTGCGATCCGTTCTCGTCGCGACCCCTGTGCTTTGGTCAGGTCGGCTATGTGGTCGACTGCCGCAGTAACCCCGGCTAGCGCCTCAAAACTCTGGGTACCGGTCTCCCATTTCCCGGGGCCAGTGGGGGGGGAGGGACGTACCTTGTATGCATCGAGCTTTTCCATCAGTTGACCCCGACCGGCCATGGCTCCGATGTGCGGTCCGAAGAACTTGTAGGCCGAAGCGATCAGGAAATCGCAATCGACAGTGGCGATATCGATAAGTCCGTGCGGTGCGTAGTGGACCGCATCCACCATCACCAGCGCTCCGGCATCATGGGCGATCTTGGTGGCGGCAGCCACGTCAACGATCGTGCCTATTGCATTTGATGCGTGGGTGATGGCGACGAGCTTGGTTCGGGGTCCGACGACGTCGGCCAACCTCTCGAGATCGAGTCGATAAGTGTCGACGTTGAATGGAATCCACTTCACTGTTACCCCTCTGTCGGCAGCGGCACGGAGCCACGGAGAGATATTGGCGTCGTGGTCGAGTCGGGTGACCACAACCTCGTCCCCGGGGCTCCAGTCGGTCGACAGCGCACGGCTGAGGGCGAAATTGAGGCTTGTCATGTTCATACCGAAAGCGATGTAGTCGTCGGGACGTGCTCCATAGAGATCGGCAATGGCGGAGCGGGCTCCTTCGTGGGTCTCTTCAGAATCTCGGCTTGCCGCAAAGGCCCCGCCATCGTTCGAGCCACCTTTGGTTAGGAAGCTGCTGATGGCATCGATCACCGTGTGCGGGACCTGGCTGCCCCCAGGACCGTCGAACCAGGCGACGCTGGAGCCGTTCTCCTCGCGGCGTAGCGCGGGGAACTGGGCGCGGATGGCGGACGTGTTGAGCGCTGTCATGGAGACTCCTGAGGCTGGGCCAGTGACCCTCAGAATAGGAGGTTGCTTGAGAGGATCCTCCGTCGGCAACCTCGCAAAGCTCGGTTGCTTGGGAGAATCCTGCGGATTCTCCATCGGGAAGGCGCAAAGCTCGGTTGCTTGGGAGAATCCTGAGGATTCTCCAACGCGGAACAAAGGGCAGCAGACGAGCAGAAAATGGTGGTAGTGACCGGTCAGGTGGGAGTGGCGGTGGAGCCCCTCCCACCTTTTGGCCGGGTTACCATTCCATGGATCCGACGCGATGGTGGATCCGCACTATTCCAACATATCACCAGCCCCCACAAAGCGGGCAAGTTTGTTGGGAATTCTCCGATGTCATACCGGTGAAACAAACGATAATGGCCATCGTGCCGATCGCTGGTGGCCACTGCTATGGCGGCTGAAACAGAGCTTGTCGATTTGAACGCGCCCGGTCCTCGGGATGGTCCGGGTATTCGGTTGGCGTCTGCAATCGCTCGGCATTCGAAGGCGATTATCGCTGCGGTGCTCGTCATTACCGCGGCTCTCAGCTATCCGATGCTGTTCTGGACTTCGGACGAGACTGCCTCGCAGAGTCCGGTTACGCAGATAACCGCAACTCAGGAACTGGTTGCCGAGCGATTTGCCGATGACGTCTTCCGATACTTCCTGTTGATAGAGGCAAGCAACGGTGATGTCCTCCAGAAGGCGCCATTGCAGGCTCTGTTGGAGAACACGGCGGCGATGCGGCAGAACCCCGCAACTAGAGAGTTTCTGGCGGAACTGCATGACCCAACCCTTGGCATCGACGTCCACGGGATCTGGTCGATAGCGGATTCGGCTGATCGGCTGCTGCGCGACATTGGAGTCGGAGGCGGCCTCGCCGAAGCCACTCAACACCAAATCAACGGAGTCATTGCCGCGCTATTGGGTCAGAGTTCTCCTGCAGCTTGGGGTCTTGCGGCCCAGGCCGAGCAGGACGGCGATGGTGTCTGGCGCAGCCCCGCGCTCTTTGTGAACGTCGCAACTGACAACGAGAAGCTGGGAGGAGGCGGCTTTCTCGTCGCGATTGGAACCGACGACCTGGAGAAGGAGAGATTCGCCAGAATTCTTAGAGACGCCATTGTGGGCGATGGGGTCGAGCTCTCGGCATGGGCACCCGCTGCTGATGTCAACTTGACCTCCAACGAGCAGGGCGAATTGGCCGGTCCCTTCATCGGTCTGACGATCGCTGCCGTCCTGCTGGTTGTCGGCCTTGCGTTCCGCTCCTACTGGGCGGTCGCCGTTGCAGGCGCTGCCCTCGGGGTCTTGATGGTGTGGCTGCGTGGCGGCGCCAACGTGATGGGTCTGAAGAGCGATCAGATCCTGAGCACGATTCTTCCGATCAGCATGATCTCGTTTGGTATCGATTCTGCATTCCACGGTATCGGTCGGGTCCGCGAGGAGCGAAGGCGTGGTGTTGATGGCCAGCGGGCATTCGTCATCGGACTCGGTTCGGTGTTCGGCGCTCTGGCGCTTGCGGCTACTTCTGATGCCGCCGCCTTCCTCGCCAATACGTCGGCAGGTATCGAGTCGGTAGTCCAGTTCGGTTTTGCAGCGGCCCTGGCGACAGTTGCCGCGTTCCTGCTCCTGGGTGTGGCGACTCCGTTGATGATGTCGCTGACAGAGGGGGCGCTGGGAAACCGGACTATCACCCGTCTCGGCAGGGGCGGTGACCTGATCCTCAGTTTCATCGCCGCAGGCTTTGCCACCGGGACGGTACTGGTGCTGGTTTTCGTGTCGGCAGAGTTGGGTCTTGTCCTGCTGGCAGGGTATCTGGCCACAATGCTGGCTCTCCCATTGCTGGTGGCCAGACGGGGCAAGGGTGTTGAGTTCGAGCCTCACGGTTCAGGAGTCGAGTCACGACGACTCGGTGGTGCTGTTGCGTTGGTTGCGTCACGGCCCTGGTTGACGATAGGTGCGGCTTCGATAGTGACGGCCGCAGCTTTGTGGGGGGCGCTGCAACTGGAGGTCACGTTCGATGTGAACGACTTCTTCTCGCCTGATTCGGACTTCGTAGTTGCCCTCGACAAGACCGCGGACTACCTCGGCGACCAGGGCGGTGAGCCCGCGTTGGTCTATGTGGAGACCGATCTGGCTTCCCCAGATGCGCTCGACGCTCTACAGCTATTCACGGTAAGGGTGGCAGCGGTCCAGGACAGCCCCCTTGCCAAAGAAGGCGATGGAACGGTCAGAGTGAACTCGGGGGTGCTGGCCCTCATTGCTGATAGCGGCAACGGCGGCGCAGAGCGGCTCGCCGACTTCTACGACGAGGCCCTACGCACTGGTGTCTCCGATGGTATCGGGAATGTGACGTGGACACCCAACGACGTCGGCACGGTGTTGTGGCGTGGCGACACACCAACGGAATACGCCACTGTGCTCACCTATCAGATCCCCGACACGCGCGACCAGGCGAACATAGCCAGGACCAGAGAAATTCTGGAGCCGCTGGCGTCTGATTTGGAGGCTGCGCTTAATCGAATCGATCCTGCCTCCAAGGTCGTGGTGACCGGGTCCGCGGTCTATCGCGATGACCAGTTGGATGGGATCCGACGTTCCATGCTTGTAGCGCTACCGCTTGCGATTGTCGCCTGTTTCCTTGTCGCCGCTGTCTTCATGAGATCCCTACGTTATGCGCTGGTCAGCATCATCCCGATTCTGTTGGTCGTCATCTGGTTGTTCGGGATCATGTATCAGGCGGGTTTTGCCGTGAACGTGGTGACCTCGATCATCGGAGCCGTCTCCGTCGGCATCGGGATCGACTTTTCGACGCACTTCACGATGCGCTTTCTGGAGGAGCGCCGTGCGGGTACGGCGGTGCTGCAGTCAGTCACCGCGGCGGGGACCGGGACCGGCTCGGCTCTTGCTGGTTCAGCGGTTACATCGGTCGCAGGCTTCGGCATACTTGCATTTGCCCCAATGCCAATGTTCGCAACCTATGGGCTGTTGACCGCGATCATGATCGTGCTGGCGCTCATCGCATCCCTTTTTGTGTTGCCTGCGCTGCTTGTTGTTGCCAGTGGCGCTAAGGATCGTGGCGCGGTCGTGCCGATGTCGTCCCGAGTCATCGACCTCAGCTCCGGGCTATCGGGCCGGCTACGAATCGGTATGTCCCGAGACTTGAGCGACGGGGTCGTTGACCATGTTCTGGCCGCTTTCGAGACGTCGTTGCGAGATGGAGGTTTGTTGTTGCGCTCGGTATCCGGCGCAGCGGTTGCTGACTTGATTGCCAGCGGAGATCTCGATTTGGGTTTGGTGGTGCGTTGGCCGGGTGCCGAGCCATCTGATCATTCAGGAATCGAGGAGCTTTCGTTGGTGACCGAGGAACTTGTCGCGGTTGGGGGAACGATCGGAAGTGGCGGAGATGTTGTGCCGCTGCAACACCTGGCTCATGGACTGCTAGTTGCCGGTCCCCACGCTGAATCGGAGGAGGGACTCAAGAGCATGATCCGGGCGGAGGCGAACTCACCGGTGTTGGCACACACTGTTGCCGATGTGCTGACCGGTCTCCGGATTGCAGCCCTGACCGGTGGAACCATGGTGTTACCGCGCTCGATGGCCGAAGTCGGTTCCTCACTTCCGGTTCGGACGTTAGAGCCGCCGCTGTCCACCGAGACTGTCCTGCTAGTGAGTACACCGCGAACATCTGAACCCGCGGTGTTCGATCTGGTCATCGCGCTCAGTAAGGCGTTGGCGGCTGATGAACGGCTTGAGGCTGAAACGTCTCTGGGCTAGATGCCGCGGAACTCCCAGTGCCACGACTTGTTCGCTATCAGATACCAGCCGAACCGGCGACCGTTGTTCTGCATCCAGTTGTACTCGGTGTCCCCAGCACCGAGTAGGCGTCCATTGGTGAGATCTACTGCGAGTCCCTTGCCGTGCTCGCTTTCCCCAGGTGGCAGCACATTTGCGGCCTTGTCGCCACGGAGATGTGCCTGGTAGGCGCCGTTTTGAGTCTCCCACGACCGGTAGGTGTCGATTGCCTGTAGATCGATACCCTCGGCGGCCGCGGCCTGTCTCATCTCTTCCCAGCCAGCGGCTGCTGGCGGCAGCAGGTAACCGGTGCCATTCCATGTACCCGAGACGGACGCAAGTTTGAGGTTGCTCAGTCGGCCGTTGCGTGGCTCGATGTCATTGGCGGTCAGGTACTCCTGGAGCCCCGCAGCGGAGAGGACTGTGGACGATCGTGGTGCTGTCGTCGGTCCGCTTGCCATGCCAAGCATCACACCGAGTGTGATCACCTGCGAGCCGAGTGGTGTTGCAGCCATGCCCCGCGGAGCCACCGCAAACTCGTCGGTCGGCGCCGTTTCGTTCGGCACAGGCGCGGTCTGTGCGCTGGCTACCGCCATCTGTGCTTGAAATATCGCATTGAACTGCCCAGATACCGGAGGACTGGTCACGAGCGTCTGTGTGGGTTCTTTGGGAGTTCGCTTTGCGACCTCCTTGGCGAAGCATGTACCAAGGTGCTCATATCCAACCCAGGGTCACTAACCTCGTTGCGGTGTCGAGCGTCCAGTGGAAGGGAAGACGCGATGAAATCAGGTCGCCTGTCGCGAGGCCTGCTAATCAGTGGTGTGATAGTTGGGATGCTATCCCTGACCCCCTTGGCAAGTGCGGCGCTAGACCCGGGCGGAACCTTCTCGGACGACAACGGCTCTCTTCACGAGGGAGCGATTGAGGCGATTGCTGATGAGGGGATTACGCGGGGGTGTAATCCTCCTGCGAATACTTTGTATTGCCCGTCGTCGACGGTGACGCGTGAGCAGATGGCTTCGTTTTTGGTGAGGGCGTTGGATCTGCCGGCGGGGACTTCTTCGTTTACTGATATTGATTCGTCGATTCACAAGGCCGATATTGCGGCGTTGGCCGCTGCGGGGATCACGGCGGGGTGTAATCCTCCTGCCAACACTCTGTACTGTCCCCGGGATCCGGTTACCAGGGGACAGATGGCCTCATTCCTCGCCCGTGGGCTCAAGCTCGACATCTCACCCAGGATCGTGGTGACTGCCGACCAGGACCTCGGGGGTGTCGCCGATGGCACGCTTGAAGACGCAGCCGTCGCCGAACTGACCGCTTTGTTTGGCAGTCCCACCCTCGATACGCCAGGACGCTGTCCCTATTTCCTCCCTGCGGACAACATGCGGTATGTCCGTTGGGGTTCACTGATCGCCGCGATCAAGACCGTCGATGCCG
>RCND010000946.1_pt1 | contig 25820 bp, 24 predicted proteins | sample 2041351 | NCBI WGS metagenome assembly RCND01 (sample SAMN09708230, study PRJNA481090) | Marine sediment metagenome, whole genome shotgun sequencing project. | biome: marine sediment; feature: ocean; material: sediment; isolation source: Sewage treatment plant 12B marine sediment (STP12B) ... | reverse complement strand
CAGCAGGTTTGGGAGCAAATGTGACTATTACGGACATCAATATGAAGTGACTTAGATCTGCAAACGACGTAACGCCACCCCATGTGGTTACAGAGTTTTCAAAAGAATATAATATCAGGAGACATATTAGAACACATGACCTTATTATTGGAGGTGTATTATTAAAAGGAGCAAAAGCACCAAACCTTTTCACAAGGAATATACTTAAGGAGATGCGTTTAGGAACGGTAATCGTGGATGTGGCGGTAGACCAAGGCGGATGCGTAGAGACTACAAAAGAAACAACTCATGAAGATTTTATCTATAGCATAGATGGTATAGTGCAATATTCAGTTGCATATAAGCCAGGTGCCGTGCCTTATATTTCAACAGTTACTTTAACTAATGTTACCTTGCCTTACGCTTTACGTTTGGATAATATGGGGTGAGAAGTAGCATGTGAAAAAGATTCAAGTCCTAAAAAAGGACTGAACACTGTTTCTGGAAAAGTAGTGTATCAAGAAATTATAGAAGCCTTTGGTTGAGAAAAAATATTCGCTTAGCAGTACTTTTTGTCAGTATCTTAAGCCTCACCAGACCTTTTATGAAGCTAAAGGGGTTTGGCGAGGTTTTTGCTTTTCACTACTTGGATTCCATAGATAAATAGGAATCTTTAGTATATTTATTTTTTGAATTTTAAAAATTGAAATCTTATGATGGGATATTATATTTTGATCGGAGCAATTGCCTTGGTTAGTTGGTTGGTAAGTAGCCGGTTGAAAAGCAAGTTCAAACACTACTCCAAAGTACACCTTGAAAATGGTATGAGTGGCGCGGAGATTGCCCAAAAAATGCTGGATGATCATGGTATTAGGGATGTGAAAGTGGTTTCTACGCCTGGAATGTTAACGGACCATTACAATCCAAAAAATAAGACCGTAAACCTTAGTGAGGGAGTTTATAATCAAAGAAATGCAGCTTCGGCTGCGGTTGCAGCCCATGAGGTGGGTCATGCGGTGCAACATGCACAGGCATATGAGTGGCTTGGTATGCGTTCTAAGTTGGTGCCGATTGTAAGTGTTACTTCTAGTATGTCCACATGGGTGGTTTTTGGTGGATTGGCTCTAGGGGCTGCAGCTGGTATCGGTTTTGGATACTGGGTTGCCGTAGCTGGGTTGGTCATGATGAGTTTTGCGACCTTATTTAGTTTTATAACCTTGCCAGTAGAATATGATGCCAGTAACAGGGCTTTAGCTTGGTTAAAGTCTAAGAATGTAGTTACGCAAGCCGAGTATGAAGGATCTGAAGATGCCTTAAAATGGGCAGCAAGAACCTATTTGGTTGCGGCTATTGGGTCTTTGGCAACATTAGTTTATTGGGGACTTCAGGTTTTTGGAGGTAGAGATTAAGTATTCTGCATATACAATACAAGTCTGTCGGTTTTAAACTGTACAGGCTTTTTTTTGTATAAACTTAGCGTGATTTGATTTGTAATTTAAGTAACGGATAAAATGGAGTTTTTCCCTGTCACGGATAGTACGATAAGCAATACGGCGCTCAATGAATTTGTAAAAGAAAAATACTTTTTAGGAGAAGGTTTTTCTTGCTCCCTTTTTAGGACAGGAATAAACGACACTTATTTTTTATCCAATGGTACTGAGAAATATGTAGCAAGGGTGTATAGTCATAACTGGCGTTCGGAAACTGAAATCTTGGAAGAAATAGAGTTGTTATGTCTCTTGAAGGAGAAAGGGCTTTCCGTTTCATTTCCTATTCGTGATACCGAAGGTTGCTTTGTACAAGCCTTGAAAGCACCTGAGGGAAATAGGTTTATGGTACTTTTTTCCTTTGCAGAAGGTGATAAGGTGCGGTTTCTAACTAACGAAATGTGTGCAGCCATTGGTGACTTGATGGCCAAAATGCACCAACATACAAAAGAGAAAAAAATAGAGAGAAAAGAATATACTGTCAAGGTGCTGTTAAAAGATCCATATGATTATGCTACCCAGTATTTTTCAGAATCCTTAAAGGAAATGGAATATTTAAAAAGTTTGTCTAAGGAACTTGAAAATTCATTTTCAGCGCTAGATGCACCTTTATGGAAACAAGGGATTGTTCACATGGATATATGGTATGATAATTTGAATGTTGGTGCAAACGACGAAATTACCTTGTTCGATTTTGACTTTTGTGGAAACGGGTGGTTGGTTTTAGATGTAGCGTATTTCTGCTCCCAGTTGTTTCAAATAGAAGTAGACAAGAAGCAGTATGAAGAAAAGGTAGGTGTGTTTTTGGATGCCTATCAGAAAACAAATCCGTTATCGGAAAAAGAACTTCAAGGCATTCCTGCTGCTGGAGCGGCGGCTTGGTTGTTTTACCTTGGAGTACAATCGCAAAGATTTGATTGGTCCAATATCTTCCTGACCGAAAATTATCTAAAAATGGTTACTGGACGTATTAAAAATTGGCTAGCATATGCTAAATCGTAATCTGCCTATCTATTTGTTGTGCTAACGAAATAAAAGTCTCTGTTCTGGAAACCCCTTCAATTTGTTGTATCTCCTTATTTAGGACGTGCATTAGGTGTTCGTTGTCTTTACATAGGATTTTGATGAGTATAGACCAATTTCCTGTGGTGTAGTGGCATTCTAATACTTCGGGTATTTTTGCTAATTGTTTGACGGCTACAGGGTTGCTCATAGCCTTATCTAGATAAATACCTATGTAGGCCATAGTGGTATAGCCCATAACTTTAGGATTGATGATGAATTTAGAACCGGCTAGTAATCCTGAAGCTTCTAATTTCCGTAATCTTTGGTGTATGGCGGCACCCGATATCCCTATGTTTCTAGCAATTTCTAAAACGGGTTTTCGAGCATCCTGCATTAGAAACCTTAGAATTTTTTTGTCTATTCCGTCAATTTTCACCTTTTCATCACGTGATTTCATAGTATGTATATCAATTTGAAATCAAAAATATATAAAATACAGTCGTATTGTAAGCTCAGATACAAGGTTTTTTAAATATTACTAACCTGCTACGGTATCCGGATTATAACCCAAATAGGGCACATGATGTTCTTTAAAAGTAATTCCATAGTTCTCTAACTCCTTGAGTATGGGTATGTATACCTCTTTCGCAATAGGAATTTGTACGCCAGGTGTGGTAATTTTTTTATTTAAAATTAGTAAGGTCGCGATAGCTACAGGAAGTCCCACTGTTTTGGCCATAGCTGTGTAGGTCCTATCCTCTCCAAGTACCACCATATTAGAATCAATTTGTTGTTTCTTGCCGTTGAGCTGGTAGCCAAACTTGTGGTACATGACAATCATATCTTTTTCATGATCTTGTAGGGTCCAGCTATCTTCCAATATTATCTGGAGGATTTGTGCTGGAGTAGCATTTTTAATTCCAATTCGTTTTTGGTTGTCAAAAAGATTGAGTTCTAAAAGTTTGTTCCAGATGATATCGTCTTGATCTATTTTAAGATAGTGCCGTAGTTTAAGTTCTACCGAATCTGTTGGAGAATAGGGTAAAAATAAGTTTACAAACTCCCTATAGGTGATATTTTCGGAATTTTCTACGGTATAACTATCGTCTGTCATGCCTAATTGCACAAAGATATTCCATGCCTTTGAGAAACCAACCCTGCGCATGGTGCCTCTGTAGATAGTAAGGGCATCCTGCAAACCATAGGCTTCCTTGTAGTTTAAGGAATCCCGGTTCGCATAACCTTCAAACCGGCCATAGCCCTTTATTTCAAAAAATTCGGTACGCCTAAAAAGTTTGTGGTAAGGAATAAATTTATAAGTACCCTCTTGAATAAACTTTGCTGTGCCACCTTGACCAGCCAGTACCACATTCCTAGGATTCCAGGTAAATTTATAGTTCCATAGGTTATTGTCTGATTCTGGCGCAACTAATCCCCCAGTAAAAGATTCGAACAATATGATTTTACCGCCTTCATCCCTAATACTGTCAATGAGTTGCATAGCGCTCATATGATCTATACCAGGATCAAGGCCTATTTCATTCATAAAAACAAGTCCATTTTCTTTCACTTTTTTATCCAAAGCACTGATTTCCTTACTTACATACGAGGCGGTTACCAAGTGTTTTTTTAAGCTTATGCAATCATTCGCCACCTTTATATGAAATCTGGCAGGTAGCATAGATACAACTATGTCTGCCTCTCGTATTGCTTTGGCCCTAGCTTCATCGTTAAAGACGTCTAACGTAATAATAGTACAATTAGGATGCGACCTAATTTTTTTTGAGATGTTATTTGGATGTAAATCACCTATGGTAAGGTGTAGTGCTTCACTTTCAGATTTTTCTAGAAAGTAATCCAATAAATATGAGGTGGATTTACCAGCACCTACTACAAGAATTTTTCGCGACATGGGTATTGCTTACTTTTGTTATACAACGGCTAACTAAGGTATCAAATTGTTACATTTATAAAAAATTCACAGTATTAAGTTATGAACAAAACAATATTTACAACGGCATGTGTTTTAGGTGTCGTGGCGGTGATACTTGGAGCTTTTGGTGCGCACGGTTTACAGAAACTTGTAGATACCAAAGCTGTTACCAGTTTTGAAACCGGTGTGCGGTACCAAATGTACCATGCTCTTTTATTATTTGTATTAGGTCTTTTACCTAATGTAAAAGACGGGGTAAAACGTACGGTTTTTTATTTGTTGGTGTCTGGAGTTGTGTTGTTCTCTTTTTCAATTTATCTTTTAGCAATAAATACAGTAGTCGATTTTGATTTTAAAGCGATTGCTTTTATAACTCCTATTGGGGGTGCCTTACTTATTGCGGCATGGGGATTATTGGGATACAGTATATACAAGGAAAAATCATAATCCGTAATACCAAAAAACAGTTTTGATTTGTGGTAGTTTAATAAGCGTATATGAATAGAACAAAACTAATTGGGCGTTTGTTAGGGCCGCTTTCATTTTTTCTAATACTATTCTTTTTTCACCCAGAAGGACTCAGTCAAGAAGCGAATGCTGTTTTGGCTGCCACGGTTTGGATTGCCATTTGGTGGATTACAGAGGCTATACCCATTGCCGTAACCGCATTGTTACCTCTAGTACTCTTCCCTTTGTCAGGTGGTCTGGATTTAGCATCCACTTCTGCTTCCTTTGGTCATAAATATATATTTCTCTATATGGGGGGATTTATTATAGCGATAGCTATAGAGAAATGGAATCTACATAAACGAATCGCTTTAACTATTATTAATTTTATCGGTTCGGACGTTCGGAAGATTATTTTAGGTTTCATGGTCGCTACCGCATTTCTGTCTATGTGGATATCTAATACCGCAACCGCTGTAATGATGCTTCCCATTGGTATGGCCATTATAAAACAATTGAAGGATAATCCAAATACGGTTGAAGATGAGAATAAAACCTTTGGAAAGGCATTAATGTTGGCTATTGCCTATAGTGCTTCTATCGGTGGGGTTGCTACTTTAATTGGTACTCCGCCCAATTTGGTATTGGCAGGGGTAGTGCTGGATACGTATGGCTATGAGATTACATTTATGCAGTGGTTTAGTTTCGGCCTACCAATTTCTATCATCTTAATTTTTATTTGTTGGAAATATTTAACACGATACGCTTTTCATTTTAAGCAAAAGGAGTTTCCGGGAGGAAAGGAAGAAATCAAAAGGCAATTGAATCAATTGGGCAAATTATCCTATGAGGAAAAAATGGTAGCCTTTGTTTTTGCCTCCACTGCTTTTTGTTGGATTTCTCGTTCTTTTTTATTGCAAAAGCTTTTGCCTGCTTTAGACGATACCATAATAGCAGTGTTATTTGCTATTATTTTGTTTTTAATTCCATCAAAAAACAAAAGAGAACAACTCATTAATTGGGAAGAGGCCATAAAAATGCCTTGGGGGATTATTTTACTTTTCGGTGGTGGAATGGCTTTAGCAAAAGGTTTTGAGGTAAGTGGCTTAGCCGTATGGATAGGGAGTCAAATGACTGCTCTTGACGGGCTGCCTATTATACTATTGATTTTGGTTTTGGTGGCATCCGTAAATTTCTTAACCGAGATAACGTCTAACCTAGCGACTACCGCAATGCTGTTGCCAGTTTTGGCACCTATGGCCTTGACTATAGACGTACATCCTTTTGTGTTGATGGTAGCTGCTGCCGTTGCTGCCTCGTGTGCTTTTATGCTGCCGGTAGCTACGCCTCCAAACGCCGTAGTGTTTGGTTCGGGGTATCTTCGGATTCCAGATATGGTGCGTAAAGGTCTATTTATGAATGTAGTATCTATTTTTATAGTTACGTTGTTCGTTTATTTTGTATTGCCAGAACTGTGGGGTCTTATCATCGATACCTTTCCTGAAAATCTAAAAAAATGAGATTTCTTTTGATTCCAGATAAGTTTAAAGGTTCGCTCACTAGTGAGGAGGTAGCCAATGCTATCCAACTAGGTATAGAAAAAGTGATGCCCAGAGCTTCGTCTCTTGTTATAAAAGCATCGGACGGCGGAGATGGATTTTTGGATGCTATTGCACAATATAGACCATGTATAGGTGTTCAAACGGTTGGTCAGGGTCCTTTGGGCAGGCCAAGGCTTTGCTCATATCTATACAATCAAGAGGAAACAGCGGCATATATAGAGCTAGCAAATGCTTCTGGTATGGAGCTAATTTCCTCTAAGGAGCGAAATCCTATGGAAACATCTACCTATGGTACAGGGCTACAAATTAAGGATGCTATTGAAAAAGGTGCGCGTAATATTTACGTAGGACTAGGCGGCAGTGCTACCAACGACGGAGGTATCGGTATTGCTCATGCCTTGGGATATGTTTTTTTGAACAAAAAAGGAGAAATCTTGGAGCCCTTAGGCAAAAACTTGATACATATACATAAAATAGATACTTCCAAAGTTTCTAGCATACTGAAGGAAGTTGCGTTTTATGCAGTAAACGATGTAACCAATCCTTTATTTGGGCAAGAAGGCGCAGCTTTTGTATATGCAAAACAAAAAGGAGCCACTTCTAGTGCTATTTTAAAATTGGATAAGGGACTCGAAAGATTAGATTACATCGTAAAACATCAATTTGGAATTGAAAATGCTTTAATTCCTGGGGCCGGAGCTGCAGGGGGAGCAGCATTTGGTCTTAAAAGTTTTTTAAATGCTGATTTCCTTCATGGAATTGATTTTATTTTAAAACTATCTGGGATACATGCTATTTTGAATTCGGAGAAGTTTGATTATATCATTACAGGTGAAGGTAAAATTGACGCACAAACCCTTCATGGGAAATTAGTGCAAGGTGTTTTAGGCCTAGGTAATAAATATGAAATACCTGTTATAGCTATTTGTGGTCAATTGGATATCGACTTGAATAGCGTAAAAGAAATCGGTATAAAGCATATAATCGAAATTCAGGATGGAGATAAAAATCTTACTTACAATATGAAACATGCACATGAACTCTTAGTGCGTGCTTTAGAGAACTTATGTAAAGAAATAAAATGAGGTTTTGGGTGTTTTCGGACCTGAATTCAGAGGCCTAGATTTATTAAAACCTTAAAAAAATAGCTTCGTTTTATTAAAATCACAACATAAACCTTTATTTTTTGATTAAACTTAAATTTTAGAGAATAAGCTAGTGATTATTTTTAATGGTTATTAGTACGGAATATGGATACTGCAATTCAACGGGTATTCCCCTCATTAAACCTTAAAATTAGCTTGCTTGGGGTATAATTTTAATAGCTTTGTACAAACTAAATATTGAATTTATGACTGCATCTGACCAAAATACGAAAACGATTTCGTTGAAAGATTATGGTATTACGCATGAAAATATCCATTATCAATTACCTCCAACAGTATTACAGGCCATCACTTTAGAAAAGGATATGGGGGTTGAAACGGCGAACGGAACCTTGGCTGTGAATACAGGTGAATTTACAGGGAGATCTCCTATGGATCGTTTTATTGTAAGGGACAACATAACAGAAGATAAGGTGTGGTGGGGCGCTATTAATATTCCTTTCTCTTCAGATAAGTTTGATGCGTTGTACGATAAGGTAATTGCCTATTTGAATGAAAAAGAAATCTTTGTCCGCGATAGCTATGCATGTGCTAATCCCGAATACAAACTGAATATTAGAGTTGTAAACGAATATCCTTGGTCCAACATGTTTGCTTATAACATGTTCTTAAGGCCAACGGATAAGGAATTAGAGAATTTTACTCCAGAATGGACGGTCATTAACGCTCCAGGTTTTATGGCCAACGCAGAGGAGGACGGTACTAGACAGCATAATTTCGCTATTCTTAATTTTACTAAAAAAATTGCTTTAATTGGGGGTACAGGGTATACCGGAGAAATCAAAAAAGGGATATTTTCCGCATTAAACTTTATTCTACCTGTAGATAAGAATACATTACCCATGCACTGTTCTTCCAATGTTGGTAAAGAGGGTGATACGGCTATATTTTTCGGATTGTCCGGTACTGGGAAAACCACATTGTCTACTGACCCTGACAGGGAATTGATTGGTGATGATGAGCATGGTTGGACAAGTAAGAATACTGTTTTTAATTTTGAAGGGGGCTGTTATGCAAAAGTCATTAACCTATCCAAGGAGCAAGAACCAGAAATTTACGCGGCTATTAGGCCCGGGGCTATTTTGGAAAACGTTGTTTTGGATGCTAGTGGAAATATTGATTTTGCAGACACCTCTATAACTCAAAACACTAGGGTTAGTTATCCTATTCATCATATTGATAATATACGGCAACCCTCTATAGGGGAGAATGTTAAGAATATCTTCTTTTTAACTGCGGATGCTTTTGGAGTTCTTCCTCCAATATCAAAACTTACTCCTAGCCAGGCTGCCTACCATTTTATCTCTGGGTATACGGCAAAGGTCGCGGGGACCGAAGCAGGGGTGGTTGAGCCCGTGCCTTCGTTTTCAGCATGTTTTGGAGCTCCATTTATGCCTTTGCATCCTGCAAAATACGCAGAGATGCTCAGTAAAAAAATGAAAGAGACTGGTGTTGCAGTATGGTTGGTGAATACTGGTTGGACAGGTGGGCCTTATGGTATTGGCACAAGAATGAAACTAAAATATACTAGGGCGATGATTAGTGCTGCCCTGAATGGAAATTTAGGACTCTATTCTTATGACAACTATCATATACATTCCGTGTTTGGCGTAGCGCAACCTAGGCAATGTCCAGGCGTTCCAACGAGTGTGCTAAGTCCTAGAGCAACTTGGAATAATGATGAAAAGTATTATACAACGGCATTTAAATTAACGAATGCTTTTAGGGAGAATTTTAAAAAATTTGAAAGCTACGCTAGTGAAGAGAAGTGAAGAGATTAGACGTGGTGGTCCACAGCGGTATGGATTTTAAATAAAAAAACCCGACAATATTGTCGGGTTTTTTAATGCTTTTTTGTCAAAAAATCTATTTATTAACGCTGTTTATATATTTCTGTAAAGCCATTGTCATAGAAGGTGTTTCAGGCGTGGGAGCTTTAATATCTACACGAAGACTAGCATTTGTGGCTGCGTCTACCGTAGAATTTCCGAAAACAGCAATTCTAGTTTCATTTTGCTCAAAATCAGGAAAATTCTGAAATAAGGATTCTATACCAGAAGGGCTAAAGAACACTAAAATATCATAATACACATCCCTTAAATCTGAAAGGTCACTAATTACAGTCTTGTAAAATACACCCCTTTTCCAAGATATGCCTAAAGTGTCTAATGCATCGGGCACCATAGTTTTCAAAACATCTGAGGATGGTAAAAGAAATGTTTCGTCTTTGTATTTTTTTATTAGTGGTATTAGTTCTGAAAATTGCCTTTTTCCTACGTAAATTTTACGTTTTCTATAAACGACATATTTTTGCAGGTAATATGCCACGGCTTCTGACTGACAAAAATACTTCATGCTATCCGGAACTTTGAAGCGCATTTCTTCTGCTATCCTAAAAAAATGATCAACAGCATTTCTGCTGGTAAGAATAATGGCAGTGTAATCTTTAAGATCAATCTTTTGTTGCCTTACACTTTTGGCATCAACTTCTTCTACATGTATAAACGGTCTAAAATCTACCTTTATCTTTTCCTTGTCAATAAGTTTGGAATAGGGAGAATTTTCCATTTTTGGTTCCGGCTGGGATACCAAAATCGTTTTTACTTTCATATGGTGCACTATTTGAGTAGGCTTCCTATAATAACTAAGGGTGCAATTTCGAGAGTGCAAAGGTACAAAATAAAATAGAAAAAGTAGTTTGCAATGAAGTTTTGATAATTCTTTAGCACGAGTGCCCAACCAATGATATTAACACTTATAAAGAGGAATATAGCTGTGAAAATCACAATGTTAGGGTTAATAGCAACGTAGCTAAGTAATATGTTTGCTAAAAAAAGAACAATACCTCCATAGTTTAAATAAGACATTTTTTTGAAGATAAGTTCGCTAAAAACAGACTGCGATCCAAAGATTGCTCCATTGGTGAGTTGTAGGATAATCTTTAATAGTATGAATACTAAAACACCTATAAATGCTAACGGGTATACATATGGATAATCAATTTTGTGTTCTGAGATTAAATTCAGGTAAACTAAAAAAAGGAAAAGCGAGGTATTTATTACTTGAAAAATAGTAAAAAGAACATGGAACCAGTTAAGTAGGCGTTCTTTTTTAATGTACATAAAAATATACTTGTTGTTGAACGGCAGTACAATAAAATTCAAAAATCGAGTATAATCAATGCTCTTGGCAATAAGAACAAAAAGAAGACTACCAAAAAGCAAAACGGTAATCCAGTCCGATGACTCCGCAGTTCTTAAAATAGGATTCATTCGTTTACGGATATAGGTTTTCCATTAAGTCCAAAATACAGATTGTTTTCCGAAATAACTACTCTAAAATAGGCCGGTTTCTTAATTTTTGAATCCGGAAGTGTTATATTAAAATAGGTGGTGTCCCTGGCTTTTAATATTTCGATTTCTTTTTGCTTGGTAGTAATGACAATAGGTTTAATTTCCTGTACTTTTTTATAAGTGTCTAAAAAGGCTATCCCAAATTTTAACTCTTTTAGTGGGATATTGAAATTATAGGGATTGTAAACGTTCAGCGTTAGATTTTTCTTGATTGTTCCCTCCAATTGCTGGTTAGCTATACTGCATTCGAGTTTCCGATAAGAGTTGAAATTTTCAATGTATCTGCCAGAATATTCATTACCATCTGTTTTGGTAAACCTAAAAGGACCTTTTTCACCATACCTGGTTATGTAGAGGATTTTTTTATTTCTTACCATTTCTTCCGATTGGTCTATAGAATATTGGTTTTTACGAAAATAAACGTTGTTCAAGGAAAAAGAGGTTTCTCCTGAATAAAAGGCATACATCGGTGCCTTTCTCCAAGAGTTTTCAAAAACTACAGGGGTATCTCCAGCTTCTGTTTTTACTTTATTTACCCATTCTTTGTTCCCATGTGCCTCATAGTAAAAAGTGAATAACAATGGCTGATGTACTAAACTTATTCTTAGGTAAATTATGATTGCTATATTCACAAGTCCAAGCCTAAATATCCATTTCATACTGTTCTTATTGTTCAGCATATAATGAAATACCAATACGACTAGTGGGATGCAAATGATAATGACCCATTGGGCCTGTACCCTGCGATTAAAACTGGAAATAAAAAAGAAGAGAATTACACCATAGGTTAAAAACAGAAGGGCTTTGCTAAAGCGATCTGTGGTTTTTGTCTTGTATAGGGCATAATATATAAACGGGAAAGTAAGCCCAAAAATGGCGATTAATTTAACAAAGAAGCCCAAGGTGTATTTCTCAAAACTGTAGGCTCCATTTGGGCGTTCATAAATGTGGTATTTAATGGATACAAAATCGTGATCATAGAGCCAATAAAAGTGAGGGGTATAGCACAACAGCGCAATACTTACAGCATACCAGGCGTATCTATTCTTTACAAGCTTTAAATTGGATAGCAGTACGAACACAATAACCAATACTGCATGGTACTTACTGTACATTAAACAAGCCATAATCACTCCTAATACTAAGGAGAGGCCAAGGGAGGGTTTTTGAATAAATTTTTTATATGCTAGTAAAAAACAAGAAGTAAAGAACAGTAAAGGTGTATCGGGCAGGGTGAAAAATCCATAGGCATTTAATAGTGTCATGGAAAAAACCAGGACAAAAAATTGAGGGATAAATTTATTTTTTTTGGGATGTTCTATAAGTAGCCATAGTACCAAAAGGTTGGCGGAAAACAAGACACAGCTCATCAACCGAACTCCTAACTCCCCATTAAAAAATAAGCTACTTAATTTTATCAGCAAGGCAACCATGGGAGGGTGGTCAAAATAGCCCCAAGCCATGTTTTGGCTATAATACCAGTAATAGGCCTCGTCATAGATTAGTTCTGTAAAATAGGATTGAACTAGGTTCAATAATAAAAAAGCAGTTAAAAAATAATAGAATTGCTTTGGTATTTCCTTTAACATTTGGAGGTTTTATTCAGGTCAAAATTACGAATTCTGAACAATATCTATTTTTTAAAAAAATCATAAAGCTTTACAACCCGTTTTTCTGCCGTTATTAAAATGGTACTTTTGTAGGTATACCATACTTTTATTTATGTCCAGCAGTGTTGTAATAATCCCTACTTATAACGAAATTGAAAATATAGAGGCCATCATAAGGGCTGTTTTTGAGCTGCCAAAGAATTTTCATGTACTTGTCGTAGATGATAATTCGCCAGATGGCACCGGACCTTGTGTCACTCAATTACAGAAGGAGTTTCCTAACACCCTTTTTTTAGAGACCCGAACCGAGAAAGCTGGTTTAGGAACAGCTTATATTCATGGGTTTAAATGGGCTTTGAGCAAAGCCTATGAGTATATATTTGAGATGGATGCAGATTTTTCTCATAATCCGTCAGATTTGATTAGGTTGCTTAAGGCCTGTGAGAACGGATCAGACGTTGTTGTTGGCTCTAGGTATAAAAAGGGTGTGAACGTAGTAGATTGGCCTCTGCACCGAGTATTGCTATCCTATGGTGCTTCTTTTTATGTTAAAATAATTACTGGAATGCGTGTGGATGATCCCACAGCTGGCTTTGTATGTTATAAAAGAGCGGTATTGGAAGATATTAATTTGGACTCCATTCGTTTCGTGGGCTATGCCTTTCAAATAGAAATGAAATTTAGAGCCTATCTTAAAAACTATAAAATAACAGAAATTTCAATTATTTTTCGGGATAGGGTACGAGGAAAATCCAAAATGAATTCTTCTATTGTAAGGGAGGCGGTTTGGGGTGTATTTGCAATGAAATTAAAAAGTCTATTTCAAAGAAATAAATTTTAATAATGGGTAGAACACTTTTAAAGAATGGAAAGGTTGTCAACGAAGGCAATATAGCAGAGGTAGATGTGTTGTTAGATGGAGAGTTCATCGTTAAAATAGCACCTAACATTTCGGATGTAAACGCCAAGGTAATAGATGTAAACGGGAATTACATTCTTCCTGGCATCATAGATGACCAAGTACATTTTAGGGAGCCTGGTCTAACACATAAAGGAACTATTGCCACGGAAAGCAGAGCGGCTTTGGGTGGTGGTATTACCACGTTTATGGAACAGCCCAATACCGTACCGCAAGCTACTACTATTGAAAAGTTGGAACAAAAGTTTACAACGGCAAGTAAAACAGCATATGCTAATTATTCCTTTCCTTTTGGGGGAACCAATGATAATTTGGAGGAGCTAAAGCGTTTGGATAAAAATTCTTGTTCTGGAATAAAACTGTTTTTAGGTTCATCTACAGGGAATATGCTGGTTGATGATGAACAGGTTATCGAGAAAATTTTCAGCAGTACTGAGATGGTTATTTCTGCGCACTGCGAGGATGAGACCACTATACGACGCAATTTGGCTGAATATAAAACAAAATATGGAGAGGATATCCCAATAGAGTGCCATCCCCTAATCAGAAGTGAGGAAGCCTGTTATCTTTCTTCATCGCGTGCCATAGCATTGGCCAAAAAAACTGGTGCAAGGTTACATGTGTTTCATCTGTCTACGGGAAAGGAAACGGATTTATTTACCAACGATATTCCCCTAGAAGAGAAAAAAATTACCGCGGAGGTATGTATTCATCATCTCTGGTTCTCAGATAGTGATTATAAAGAGAAGGGATCATTGATAAAATGGAACCCTGCGGTAAAAACCGCACAAGATCGCGATGCGCTTTGGGAGGCACTTTTAGATGATAGGATAGATGTTGTTGCCACAGATCATGCACCTCATACACTAGCGGAAAAAGACAATGTGTATACAAAAGCACCTAGTGGCGGACCTTTGGTGCAACATGCATTACCTGCGATGTTAGAAAAACATTTAGAAGGTAAAATCAGTTTAGAAAAAATTACTCAAAAAATGTGTCATAACCCTGCTATATTGTTTCAAGTAGAAAAAAGAGGTTATGTAAGAGAAGGGTTTTATGCTGATTTGGCTATTGTTGATTTAGATAGCCCATGGAAAGTGACCAAAGAAAATATAGCCTACAAGTGTGGCTGGTCTCCTTTTGAAGGTAATACCTTTAAGGCCTCAGTTACTCGCACCTTCGTAAACGGGCATTTGGCTTATGATAATGGCGTGTTTTCTAAGGAACGAAACGCAAAGAGACTCACATTCAACAGAACATGAGAAAATTCATAATTATTTTATTTTGCGCCTTGGGTGTATTTGGTTGTGCGGAAAAACTTATAGATAAACCGGATAATTTTATTCCAAGGGATCACATGGTAGCCATTTTAAAAGATATGGCAATTCTTAACGCTGCTAGAACTACGAATGTGAATGTTCTAAAAGAAAATGGAATAGAACCTACAGAACACATCTTTGAGAAATACGCTATAGATTCCACAATTTTCGTAGAAAATGATAGATATTACGCTTCTCTCCCTTTGGAATATGTCAGCATTTATGAAGAAGTAGAAGCCATATTGATTAAAGATATAGAGGATCTGGAAGAACTAAAGAAAATAAGCGATAGCCTTAAATTGAAAGAACGAAAAGCACTACTAAAAAATAATGACAGTTTAAAGGGGCCAACAAAATTTTCTAGTTCTCCAAAATGAAATATTTTGCACTAGATTGGATACTCTCATCCAAGTCTTGGAAATCAAAACCGAATACTTTTTTTATTTTGTCACTATTGTATATTTGAGGATGTTGGAGCGTGTAAATAGTGTTTTTGGTAATTCTCTTTTCGGTGCCCAAAAACAAATTAGCTAACACGTCTAAATAGCTGCCTATTTTCAATTGCCAAATCTTTAAAACTTTTGTAGGTGGCTTTTTGTTGATGGCTTTTGTAACTCTTGTTAGAATATCCTTAAAAGTAAGATTTTGGGATACAAGAATAAAACGTTCTCCAATTATATCCGATTGCATTAAACCTGTCATAACTTTTACAACATCTGATACCGTAACAAAACCTGTTCCCCCAGGAGGGTAATACGAGTAGTTCTTGTTCGCTGTTTTAAATAATTTGCCGCTCCCCGTTTCCCAAAAACCAGGACCTATGATTACACCAGGGTTGACCATAACAACATCTAAACCTTCTTGCGAGCCTCGCCATACCTCCATTTCTGCATCATACTTTGTCAATGCATAGACATTAGTGTGCTGTGATGTCCATTCATTTTCTTCCGTAGCCTCATTACCTGGAAGACTTCGTCCAATGGTGCCAATAGTACTCACGTAACATAATTTTTTGATGTTGTACGCTATGCATAGATTTACGATGTTTGCCGTTCCTTCCACATTCACTTTTTGTAATACATCAAAATCGTTAGGATCAAAAGAAATGTATGCGGCTGCGTGGTACACATAATCAATAGTAGTAAAGGCGTTTTCTAATGCAGGAATATCAAGAATATCGGCCTGTACCCAATCAATTTTATTAAATAAGGCTTCTGATTCTTGGCTGTAATAGGAAAATACCTTTTTAACTTTTGCAAGTTTGGTGGTGGTTCTGTAGAGGGCTCTTACCTTACTGCCGGATAATACTAATTCTAATAAAAGGTGTGAACCTACCAACCCTGTGCCTCCGGTAACTAAAACCATAATTCAAAGTTAGGGATTACCCTTGGATAAATTCCGTATAATTTCAGCTAGATACCCCGCCTAATTCCTTTTATATTTGCAAATAATAGTTAAGCACAACGGAATGACTTCAAATTTTGTAAAGGAACTGGAATGGAGAGGAATGTTACACGATGCCATGCCTGGCACAGAGGAACATCTGATGGAAAAAATGCAATCGGCATATATGGGTATAGACCCAACGGCAGATTCTTTACATATTGGCCATTTGGTCGGGGTTATGATGTTGCGTCATTTCCAGTTGGCAGGCCATAAGCCGTATGCCCTTATTGGTGGTGCTACGGGAATGATTGGCGACCCATCAGGAAAATCTGCAGAAAGAAATCTGTTAGATGAAAAGACCTTAAGGCATAACCAAGATGCGCTAAAAGAGCAATTGTCTCGGTTTCTAGATTTTGATGCTAATGCTGAAAATGCTGCTGTCCTTGTCAACAATTATGATTGGATGAAGGATTTTTCATTTTTGGATTTCATAAGAGATGTTGGTAAACATATTACAGTGAACTATATGATGGCAAAGGATTCTGTTAAAAAAAGATTGTCTGCCGAGGCAAAGGAAGGAATGTCCTTTACCGAGTTTACCTACCAGTTGGTACAGGGATATGATTTCTTGCATTTGTACAAACACCATAACTGTACCTTGCAAATGGGAGGTAGTGATCAGTGGGGAAATATAACCACGGGTACGGAATTAATTAGAAGAATTGGCGGTGGTAAGGGTTTTGCGCTTACCTGTCCTTTGATTACCAAGGCAGATGGCACCAAGTTTGGTAAGACCGAAAGTGGTAATGTATGGTTGGATGCTAATAGGACATCTCCGTACCGATTTTATCAATACTGGTTGAATACATCCGATACTGATGCCGAGAAGTATATCAAGATTTTTACGTTTATAAATAAAACAGAAATAGAAGAACTTATCGTTGAACATAGCAAAGCACCCCACCTAAGGTTACTTCAAAAGCGTTTGGCAGAGGAAATTACCGTAATGGTGCATTCGCAGGAAGATTTGGATAATGCTGTTAAGGCAAGTACAATCCTTTTTGGAAAATCTACAGGCACTGATTTAAAAGGTTTGGATGAAAAAACATTTTTGGATGTTTTTGATGGTGTTCCGCAGGCTGAAATTGCTAAAGGCGAATTAGAAGGTGGGTTGGATATGATTGCTGCCCTATCTGCACAAACTGGTTTTTTGGGGTCAAATGGGGAGGCACGCCGAGAACTCAAACAAAATTCAATTTCCGTAAATAAGGAAAAAGTAACTGAGGATTATAAGATTACAAAGCAAGACCTTATTAATGAGAAATTTGTGCTGCTGCAACGGGGTAAAAAGAATTATTATGTTTTGGTGGTAAATTAATTTTGTTGTAAATACTACAATTAGTAGCTTATTATTAATATTTACATAAACCTAACGCAACCCTTAGGAAAATTACTTATCTTAAAAGGGAAACCTATTGCGTTCAAAATGAAAAAGTTATACTTCTTTGTTATCTCCATTTTTCTAGTGCTTTCTTGCACTGATGATGGCAGTGCGCAATTGGATGAAACGGAACTTCAATTTGAAAACCAAAAATGGGAACTGGTGCGGATGACAGGAAATATAGATAACGCTGCACGCACTGGGGATGAAATGGAGTGGAATGAATACTATGTATTTGCTCCAAACGGTACTTTTGAAAAGATTAGGGAAAGGGGCGGTATTATCTCAAAAGCCAAAGGCATTTTTGAAGTAGCAGAGTATAATAACGATGAAGCGGATTATTTAGAGCTAACATACCAAACTGGACAGGAATTGATAGGAGCTTGCAGTGCTGACCAAATGGAAGTGCTGATTTATAGGAGCAGTACGGAAATTTCTAATACTTGGATGGCGTGTGATGGCCCCGGACTGGATTATATCTTAGTAAAAGACTAAAGAGCCATTAGGTTACAGCCACGGATATCTGAATGGTCAAATCTTCCTAAAATTTCAAAATTTTCACCATCGTATTTTTTTCCTAAATCTTGTGTAGCAATAAAGGAGCAGGAGTACTTATTTGCTAAATCTATCACATTGATTCCTCCTGTTTTCCCATTTTCTTGGAAAGATAAAGGGTCTTCTGTGTCCCTAATCAATATCTTCATCCAAGAGGGGCAATTAAAGATTCCATTTCCTTTTGAGTAAGCTTGCGAAAGTAGTTCTGTCATTCCATATTCTGAGTGTATATGGTCTACACCAAACCCTTTTTTGAGTATCTCATGAAGCTCTTGTCGTATAAGTTCCTTCCTACGGCCTTTCATCCCGCCGGTTTCCATTACAATTGTGTTTTTAAGCTGTAATTGATATTTCTCACAAAAATCAAGAAGCGCAAAAGAGACTCCAATCAATAAGGTTTTTGTTTCTGATGCTTCCAAATCTTCTAAATGGTTTTTCAATCGCTCAAAATCATGAAGAAAAAACCCACTTTTTAGATGCCCTGATTTTTTAATAAGGTCATTTACCATATAAATCAATGAAGAACCTTCACGTTCTAAATAAGAGGGTAGTAGGGCAAGGACACAGTAAGATGAGGGTTTGTCATAGAACTGTTGAAAAGCGGTTAGATAACTTTTTTCATATAAACTCAAATCTAGAACTAGATGCTTGCTGGTTAAACTTCCTGTAGTTCCGCTGCTTGTAAAGATAGCTTCTGGAGCTATAGTAGTACTCAAGATTTGTTTATCCTTAAAAAAGTGGATGGGGAGAAACGGTATATCTTCTAAAGTTTGTACGTTATCTGGTTGCACTTTCAGATGCTTACAGAAGACCTGGTATATTTTATTGTTGATAAATTGAAAACGAAAGACATCCAAGGCACTTGCCAAGAATTCTGCATCTGTGGTCGTTTCAAATAGACCTTCGTTGTTCATTTCCTTTCTCATGGTTACAAAGGTACAGAACCCCTTAAGAAATGAAAATCGGAATACTTCTATTTAATTGAAATAAGAAAACGTGAAGTTTATCTGATTACTAGTTTACGATTGATGGATTTTTTATTCTCTGTCACTTGCACCATATAAACACCGGGAGATAGGGGGGCAATATCAAGCGCTTTACTGGATATTCTATCGGTTAACACTAGTTCACCAAAAACATCGAATATACGTACTTGTTTAACTGCATTTTGTTCGGTGGTAACATAAACAATATCCGCAGTTGCTGGATTAGGATATAATTTAAAACCGGAGATTTCTGTCTTCTTTACCTTGTGGTGAAGAAGACTATCTTGGCCATAGGTAGCAAAGGAAATACCTAAAAGTAGTATTAAGTAGATTTTTTTCATTTGGTATTGATTTGGGATCAACACCGTAAAGGTACATTAGGACTTTAGAGATTGTATAAAAATGTTGTGAAAGCTATTATTATGTAGGTCAATGGAATATGCTCCGTGTTTCATCGATTATTTTTACCGATGGTCGATATCAAAAAAAAGAAAGAAGATGATAAGGGGGTAAAATCTATTTGATAATCAATTTTCGTGTAGCCACTTTATTCTTTTCAAATACACGTAATATGTATACTCCGGCATCCAAATCTGTAACATTTAATTCTTTTCCTAAAATAGTAGTCTTCATAACCAAGGTGCCGAGAACATCATAAATCATAATCTCCTTAGCATCGTTTTTAGTTGTAGAGATATATACTTTGCCTGTAGTAACCGGATTTGGGTACATACTAAAACCATCTATATCTCCATTGTTAGGAACAGATTGTCCATAACTGAAGGAGATAAAAAGAAAGGAAACGATTAAGTAGATTTTCTTCATATATAGCTGATTACAAATGCTATGCCACAAATATAGCAAAACTACCGGCTGATTTTAAAAGCGGACTACTGTTTATTGTTTTTTTTCGATGAAATGTAAAAAAGCCCACTTTTTGTGGGCTTTTTATAAATTTTGATATTTTTTTAATTGATTCCCGCTGTCCAACCTGCGCCCCAAACAGCAATGTTAGTTCCTGTTCCGTTTCCAATTCCACTTACTAAATCAGCTTCGGTTGCTGAACCATCTATGGAAGTATTGGAAGTAACATCAGTAAATGTAACATCTGTAAACGTTAAGTTGTCATCTAAAATACCGTTGGATGTAGGTGTAGACGCTTCATCATCATCAACGGAAATTCCAGTATTTTTTCCAATAATTAGAACGTTAGAAAAAGTACCTTGTGTGCCAGCTCTCAATAGAAATCCTCTTGTACTATCATTCGTGCCACTTTCGCTCTCAATAGTTACATTGCTAACCGTAGGATTGGAAAAAGCACCTGAAGCATTCGTGAAATCTGTATTGAATCCGTCGCACTCAAAAGCCTCGTCTCCAATTCCGTTTCCTTGTAAAATGTAAGCATCTGTAATTGTACCGTTATAACCTTCTGTCCAATCTATAGAATCGTCTTCCGCATTAACAACAGCTATAAAGCTTGCATTTACGGTGCCACCAAAAAATTCGACACCATCATCTGCACCTTCAAAAGCTTGAATATACTCGATGGTAGTTCCATTGCCTACACCGTAAAAGGAAAAGCCATTATTCTCTGATTGCCCATCTGCTGCACCACCAGAATACTGAACACGAACATAACGTAAAACACCTGAATTATCATCGACAATATTTCCTCCGTAAGGTAAATTTCCTATCTCAGAAGTTGCTGTTGAGGTACCGGTTACGGAGTTTACAGGAGCCTTACCTAAAATAATTATTCCGCCCCAATCACCTGCAGATGGTGTAGTTGAGTTAGAGGTAAATATAATTGGATTTGAAGAAGTTCCATTTGCAATGATTTGAGCACCTTGTTCTACCGCTAGGTAAACGTTTGGTCCTGCTTCTGCCTTTATAATTGTACCCGGCTCTATGGTAAGAACGGCCCCAGCGGCTACTATGGTGGCGCCATTGATAATATACTCCTTGTTTGCTTCCAAGGTAAGACTTTCGGTTATAGAACCTGAAGCTGGAGTCAATATCACGGTTTCTTCTTCACCACCTTCATTACCTGAGGTGTTGTTTACGGTAGTAATGCTATTGTCGGTAATTACGATATCCGCTGTGTCATCACGTTCGCAGGATATAAAAAGTGAAGCTACTATACCAAATACTAATAATCTGTTTTTCATTGTCTTAAGTTTAAAGTGTAATTATGGATTTTTTTAAAATTTATATTTAAGCGTTAGTCCTATATTAATTCCTAGATTATATTCCCTAATGATGACGTCACCATTACCAGTATTTTCTCTAAGCAAAGTTATATTCGGGTCCAGAAGATTACTGGCACTAAGGTTTGCCTCAAAATGCTCTCCTATTGGATTTTTCCAAATGAAATTTAAGGTTGGTACTGATTTCTCTATGATATTCCCAAGAGAACCAGCTCCCAAAGCAGATATTCTATCCGAAAAATAGGAGAATACCAAGGTGGCTTTTGGGTTGTAATTTTCGAATGACGGGCTGTAGTTAAGATCTGTGTTGATAATAAAGGGAGACGCTCCTTGTAGCGCATCTGAATCCCGGTCAAAGCTAGTTCCAAAGGTGTTTTCATCACCTGCTTCTATGTTTTTTAAGTCTTGGTTGGTGTGAGTGTAGGCCGCGTTTAAACCAAGTGAAAGTATCGTATTTTCATCTCCATTAGTAAGTAGATTTTTTCGCATTTCAACTTCTATCCCTAGAACTTCTGCTTGTTCCCCAGTACGGAAAAGACGTTGTGTTCCTGTTGCATCTGCAGCGATTACCCGGTTCACTGGATTTTGGATAATTTTTCCGAAAGCTGCTACCGATATAATTTCGCCACGTTCCATAAACCACTCGTATTTAAGATCAAAATTATAGATGTTAGAATAATTGACTCCATCCCCATTCTTGCCTCCGAATAAATCGGGATTTCCACCAAAGCGTTGCGTAACACCCTCATAAACAAATGGTGCTACCTCCTTAAATTCTGGAAAAGAAACTGTGTTGCTAAAACCAAATCTAAGGTTAGAATCATCGTTTAGGGAATAGCGAACATTTAAACTAGGAAGGAAAATATTTTCATACACATTTCTGAAACCAGGGTCTGAAGGCGGAAGGTTGATAACATCATAATCAATATTCTGACTAACAGATTCTGCTCTTAGGCCAGGCACTAGAAGTAATTTATCTGTAGGACTCCATTCTGCGGAAAGGAAACCTGCGTGAATATCTAGATTCCCTTGATACGAGTTGTCCGGCAGACCAGGTCTGTTCACTGAACCTATCTCATTGTTGATAGGATTAAGATTTCTTATCTCATAGAGTGCACCTTCGTCCCCTCCAATACTGCTATTTTCAATGGTGAAAAAAGAATTAAAATCATTTACATCCGTAACAGGGGTTGTTCGGTCAAAAACGCGATAACCATATCTAATACTATTGAACCTACGTTCCTTTGTTCTGCCGTTATAACCAAACTTTAAGGTTAGCTTTTCAGAAACGGTATTACTTAGATTTATAAAACTGTTTAATTCTTCATCTTCGATACTCTGAAAAAACCGTTGATTCTCAAAAGCAGTATTTGTGAAAAACACAGGATTTGTATTTGGGTCATCATCTAAGGCAAATTGATAATTTTCCAAAGTAATACGTTTTCTGTCCGGTTCGTCCGAGAATACTTTATTGTATCCTGTTCCCCAATCCAACATCCATTTTTCATCAAAACGGTGTTGTCCTGTAAGCTGATTTACAAAAATCATATCTTGATTAAATTGAACATTTGAGATAAAGAATCCATCATCTGAAGTAATCCCATCACGATTAAATCCTTCTCCGTTTACTCCAAAGAAACTTACAGCATCCGTTGCACTATTGATGAATAGAGAGCTGTACTTTATTTTATGTTTATTATCTATTTTATAAACAATATTGCCTAGCGCCGTAGTTGTTGTTTTGTAGGCGTATTCAATCGTATTTGGAAAATCGAACTTCAGTACATTGGTAAAATCTCTAGCCGGTCCTTCCAGAAATTCATAGCCATTTCTAAAACTTGCCGTACCAAAAAAGCTAAGCCTAGATTCCTCGCCTAGATTTATGGAATAGCCGCCTTCAATAGCACCATTAATATTAATTGGTGCTGACATACTTTCCGGATCTACACCGTGAGATAAAATGATGGCAAAGGGGTTGTTGGTATATCTATTATAAAACCCAAAAAAACTGGTTCCTTCACTTTGTAGAAAATCTTCTCCGATAGCATTGGAGTTTATGCCGCTTCCAAGGGAAATTTCAAGATATCCGTCTCCTGTATATTCCTTGGAATCTATGTTAATGTTTCCGGCGGCAAAATCACCATAGAAGGAAGAATTATAAGCCTTGCTAACTGACACATTCTCAATGATACTTGAGGAGAACAGGTTTAAATCGATATTTTTCTTGTTCACATCGTTGGATGGAAGCGAGAGACCGTTCATTGTAGTGTTCTGGTAACGATCTCCAAGACCTCTAACGTATACATTGTTAGATCCCTGTTGTTTGGATATTCCTGAAATTTGGGCAACGGCACTAGCTGCGTCATCGATACCCTTTAAGGTTAGTGCTTCGGCACTAATAGCCTCTTGCATTACTGTTGCATTTTTTTGTTGCAGCAACAAAGCTATTTCAGAATCTTTCCTAGCAGAAACGGTAACTACAACTTCATCCAACGATACCCCTGCAGAGGCACTCATGGGTATGTTTAGGGTAGATACCTTATTAACCACTACTTCAACATTAGGAATTTCTATAGTTTCATATCCCAAATAGCTAAACACTAAGGTATACACGCCTGGTTCGATATTGGCTATCTGATACAGCCCGTCAAAATCTGTAGTAGTTCCTTTTGTGGTTCCTTTTACTAATACATTGGCAAAGGCCAGAGGCTCATCGTTTACTTCCTTGTCAATAAGCTTTCCAACAATACTTCCAGACTCCTGTGCAATGGCGTTGGTTAAGCTAATTAGTAAAGTAACTAGTAATAATTTCTTCATCGAATAATGTGGTTCTTAAAATCTGATGCAAAGAAACTATGATGTTGTAAAGGTGGGGTTACTACCGTGTTAAACATTTATTTTGTTAGTGTTATCTAAACGTTACTACATTAAATCAATGTTAAGCGATTCTGTTGTACGAGTATTATATCTACTTTTGAGGATATAACCTCACTACAGAACACATGAAAAAGAAGGATATTAGAATACTTTTAGTGGATGACGAGCCAGACATTTTAGAAATAATTAGCTACAACTTAGCAGCAGAAGGCTATGAGGTATTTACGGCAAAAAATGGTTTGGATGGTGTAGCAAAAGCAAAAAAGAAACAGCCTCATCTTATAATCCTAGATGTGATGATGCCAGAAATGGATGGTATAGAGGCTTGTGAGATATTGCGAAAGACAAGTGGGTTAGAAAACACGATTATCACTTTTTTAACCGCTAGAGGAGAGGACTATTCGCAAGTTGCTGGTTTTGATGCTGGCGCGGACGATTATATAACTAAACCTATAAAGCCAAAGGTTCTAGTAAGTAAGATAAATGCATTATTAAGAAGGCGTATAAAGGATGAAAATCCGCAAGAAGATATTACTCAGGTTGGCGATATCATAATCAATAGGGAGGAATATAAAATTGTTAAAAAGGGAAAGGAAATAATCTTACCCAGAAAAGAATTTGAACTTTTATCACTACTTACTTCCAAACCCAGTAAAGTTTTTAAAAGGGAGGTTATTCTAGATAAAGTATGGGGTAACGAAGTGGTGGTAGGCGGACGCACCATAGATGTGCATATTAGAAAACTTAGAGAGAAAATAGGAGAGGAGCATTTTAAGACTGTAAAGGGAGTGGGATATAAGTTTGTGCTCTAATGTCTGTTCGAGCAAAAAAATCCTATAGGTTTGCTTTAAGGTCAGCCTTTTATATTACATTACTCTCTGCTTGTTTCTTAGGGTTGTTGTTTTGGCAGTTTCAGTTTTTAAACTGGGTCTTTTTCCTTTATTTATTGGTTTTTATATACCTGGTTTCTTTTGTAACCCTTCAGGTACGAATAGAGAAGTTCATTTATAAGCGTATAAAAAAAATCTACGATGATGTTGCCTTGTTAGAATCATCAACTTTAACTACCGACCCAATTACTACCGATATGAGTACCCTTACTGCTGAAATTGAAAAATTTGCGCAGGACAAAAAAATAGAGATAGACACGCTAAAAATAAGAGAGGAATACCGAAAAGATTTTTTGGGAAATGTTTCCCATGAACTAAAAACTCCGTTATTTACTATACAGGGATACCTAGAGACTTTATTAGATGGGGCTATTGAGGATAAAAATGTTAGGAAAAAGTATATTTCTCGTGCCAATAAAGCGGTAGACCGACTTATTTATATCGTAAAGGATTTGGACCTGATTACCAAACTGGAGGTAGGAGACCTAAGGCTGGAAAAGGAAGATTTCAACGTTGTAGAATTGATACAAAGTGTTTTTGATCTCTTAGAGATGAAAGCCGCTAAGAACAATATTATTTTGACTTTTGATATTACCTACGAGAAACCTATTATGGTCTACGGGGATAAGGAAAAAATACAACAAGTACTTACCAACCTGCTTGTGAATTCCTTAAAGTACGGTAACGATAACGGCACT
>RCND010000355.1_pt1 | contig 25839 bp, 24 predicted proteins | sample 2041351 | NCBI WGS metagenome assembly RCND01 (sample SAMN09708230, study PRJNA481090) | Marine sediment metagenome, whole genome shotgun sequencing project. | biome: marine sediment; feature: ocean; material: sediment; isolation source: Sewage treatment plant 12B marine sediment (STP12B) ... | reverse complement strand
GTGCATTTAGTCAGAAACTTACTGGTGAACAACTTCTAGAAAAAGCCATAACTTATCACGACCCTAACGGTAACTGGAGTTCCTTTCAAGCAGAACTAACCATTATCATGAGCAGACCTAATGCTGATAAACGCACTACAAAAGTACAAATAGATTTTCCTGAGCAATTTTATAGCGCAACAGTAAAGCAAGATGGAAACACCATAACCTCAACCCTAAAAAAAGAAAACTGTACGCTTAAACTTAACGGTAGTGCTGATATTTCTGAATCAGTGCGAGACAGTCTTCGTATAACTTGTGATAGGGCAAAAATGATGCGAGACTACTATACATACCTGTATGGCCTACCCATGAAATTAAAAGACCCTGGAACCAACATTTACCAGGCGGTTGAAAAGAAAACCTTTAAGAATAAGGAATATTTGGTGTTAAAAGTCGATTACGATGAAGCTGTAGGGAAAGATACTTGGTACTTTTATTTTGACCCGAAGACCTACGCTTTGGAAGTGTACCAGTTTTACCATGACGAATCTAAAAATGACGGCGAATACATTCTACTTACGGATACAATAGAATTCAACGACATTAAGATTCCAAAAACTCGGGCCTGGTATTATAATAAGGATGATGGCTTCTTGGCAACAGATATACTTACCGAGGCTCAAACCACGGAATAGTTTTCAGCGATAAAAATTCATCTCGTCCATATACTTCCAAACAGCATCTGGTAAGAGGGGCCGGATATTCTTGCCATTCTTATATTCCCTTCTAATAAACGTAGACGATATTTCTATGATTGGAGCATTTACTTTATGAATGCGGGGATGATCTGTAAACCGATGTTCCGTTTTTTCTTTAGAAATTCTTGGATATACAAAAAGCTCGTAGTGCTCCAAAATCATTTCGTAATTTTTCCATTTATGAAACCCCTTCAAGTTATCCTCCCCCATAATTAGGCAAAATTGATGCCCCTTAGGATATTTTTCTGATAGATGTACTAGTGTATCTATGGTGTAATTGGGTTGTGTTAGCTTAAACTCAATGGTACTCGGTTTCAATTTTGGAAAATCTGCCGTAGCTTCCAGTACCATTTGATACCTGTGGTTATTATCCAAAAGTGTTTTCTTTACCTTAAATGGACTTTGGGGTGTAACCACAAACCAAACCTCATCTAGGTCGGAGAACTCCACCATATGGTTCGCAATGATTACATGGCCAATGTGAATAGGATTGAATGTCCCAAAATAAAGCCCTACCTTTTTCATTACTACTCTTTTTTGTCGCTAGCTATGAAATTCGATACCAATTCTTCCGCCTCCTTTAGGGCGACATCCAAATCATAATTCTTTATAATCTTATCAAACTGTGGTGCTGTAGCCAACTCTACCGAAGCTTTGGCAATACGCATATTGATTTTGTCATCACTCTCCGTACTACGTTTTTTTAAGCGAATTTTAAGCTCGTCTATACTTGGTGGTTTTACGAAAACGGCCAAAGTCTGATTGGGAAATTTCTTTTTAATGCGCAATCCTCCTGCGACATCAATGTCAAAAATAACGTTCTTCCCTTCTGCCCATAATCGTTCTACCTCCGTTTTCAGTGTGCCATAAAAATTATCGCGGTAAACCTCTTCCCACTCCAGAAAATCTTCCTTCTTTATATGTTGCTTAAATTCCGAAACCGACATAAAGTAGTAGTGCTCCTTGTTCTTTTCCTTTCCCCTTCTAGGTCTGGAAGTCGCAGAGACGGAAAAAGCCAGATTTAGCTCTTGGCATTGCAAAAGATGCCTAACAATAGTAGTTTTACCACTGCCAGACGGAGCCGAAAAAATTATGAGTTTACCACCTTTCATGCGCACTAATGTATTCGCTTAAATTATATACTAAATTCTCAAAAAAATTAGCAAATGCCAATATCCCTAATTACTTGTGGTGCTAAAGCACATTTAACATTTGTTCTTTTATTTTCTCTAATTCATCCTTCATCTGCACTACCAATTGCTGCATAGGTGCAAAATTGGCCTTGGAGCCTATGGTATTTATCTCTCTGCCTATTTCTTGGGAAATAAAGCCTAGCTTCTTACCGTTACTATCGTCCGATTGTAAGGTTTTAGTAAAATATTCCAAATGGTTCGCCAATCGTACTTTTTCTTCGGTTATATCGTATTTCTCCAAGTAATAAATCAACTCTTGTTCAAAACGGTTTTCGTCTACTTCTGCCTTTACATCCTGTACGGCTTTTTCCAAGCGTTCGCGAATGGTTGCCTGCCTATCCGGATCCATTTCTAAAACACTAACCAATAGCTGCTGTAAGGACGCTATACGCTCCAAAAAGTCCTTCTCCAGCACACTTCCTTCCTCTGACCTAAAGGTGTTTATTTCGGCTAGGGCACCCTTTAAAACCTTTAGTATTTCTGCATACTCATCTTCATCTATATCTTCCTTATCGGTTTTCATGGCATCTGGGAAACGTAGAGCCATCTCCAACAGCTTTAGTTCATCTCCATCTGCAATTGCCTTTAGTTGCTTCATATACTGCCGTACAACGGTTTCGTTTACTTGGGCAGACGTCGCGTCACCTGTATTCTCTAAATATAGGCTAAAGTCTACCTTTCCTCTTTGGAGCGAATTGGCAATAAGTTTTCGTAACTCCAGCTCCTTTTCCCGGTAGCTAGAAGGCATACGTGCATTAAGATCAATACTCTTGCTATTGAGTGATTTAATCTCTATTGTTATTTTTTTGGTAGGAAGCTGCACTACATACTTCCCGAATCCGGTCATGGATTGAATCATAGGTATTATTTAAATCTTGGCAAAGATAACCAAATTAAGAGGGGTGTATTTTAAGGCTCTAATTTTTATCAAAACGTTTGTTAAGCGGTGTTTTGCAATAAGACCTGCTGACTTTAAAATTTATATAAACCTGCTTTCCAAATGATGTTCTATAGTTGTGATTGTGGGATTATAAGCTAAGGCTTGGAGTTTCAATTCTTTCGATTATTGTATCTAATTGCAGTACATAAAAAAACTCCTCTCCTCAGATGAGAGAGGAGCTATTTTACACTCCATTTTTCCTGTTTGCATACTGATATCGCCAGAAATTCATTGGTTCACCCTACTTCTCCGATTACCATTACGATAAAACTCATTGATACCTTTAGGGGTATATTTCACCCAAACCTATTCCAATACAGTTATCGTAATTACCTTGTTATTAGCTAGTACGAAGGCACCAACACCTATTCTTATAACTCTCGCAACCAAATATTCCTAAAACTTACCCTACTATTATCCTGATGATCTTGAAGCATTAATGGCCCTTTACCATGAGATGGATTTTTAGGCCATCCAATATAAGGTGTATTTCCTTTAAGCTCTGCATGGTCTTGTACCAAAACACCGTTATGCATTACCGTCATAGTACCCGATTTAATTTTTTCACCAGCAGCGTTAAACTCTGGAGACCGATAGACGATATCGTACGTGTTCCATTCCCCAGAAGGGACCGATGCCATAGCCAAAGGTGTATGCTGTTTGTAAATAGAACCTACCTGTCCGTTTACATAGGTTGGATTATCGTTATTGTCCAATACTTGTACTTCATACATTCCGTTTAAAAAAACACCGCTATTAGCTCTATTTTGTCCATCCCGTTGGACTTCGGCGGGCGAACTCCACTCTATATGTAGTTGCACATCGCCAAATTGCTGCTTGGTCTGAATATTACCGGTTTTGTCCTTTATAGTCATGCTACCATCTTTATTAAGATGCCATTTTGCTGCAGTACTATCCTGTGAGTGTACCCAAGCATCCAAAGAACTCCCGTCGAACAAAACAATGGCATCGCTTGGAGCTGAACCATTCGTCCCTGGTGTTACAACAGCCACTTTAGGTTCATATAACTCGGTTTCCTCTGGTTTGGTAGGTTCTACACCACTATATTCTTCGTGTACAATTATATTGGATCCCGTAACTTCATTATCGTTAGCTACTTCGGGTTTAACCGCTTGGTTACAGGAGCAAATACTTAAGACCAAAGCGGCCATCAAGACTCTCTTCATACTATAGTTCTTTTATTGTAATATTACGGAAAGACACTACATCACCATGGTCCTGTAATGCGATTTTACCTGTTTTGTATGCTCCAAATCCTTCCCAACCGTCGAACTTAGAACCTTTTAGTAATGTTTGAAGTGCTTCCCCATTAACCGGAAATTTAGCTACTTCTACACCGTTTAGCACAGATGTTCCTTCGTTGGTTTCATGATTGATGGTAATTATCGCCGTATTCCATTCCCCAACGGGTTTTGTTTCATCTGTTGGCGGAGGCACCAAATCATATAGTGCACCGGCTTGACGATTAGGTCCGTTTTTTGCATCTGGATGCTTATCATTATCCAATAATTGAATCTCCAATCCTGTTTGATAAGGCTCGCCAAATTTGGCATCCTCGCTTACACCCCACATGATACCACTATTCCCAGTATCGGATATTTTCCATTCCAAGGAAAGTACAAAATTAGTATACGCCTTCTTGGTTACGATATTAAAAGATTTACGGCCGCCATCGGGTTTCTTACGCTCCTCTGTCGTAGGCGGATAAAAAACGATAGCATCGTTCTCTTCTTTCCAAAAGCTGGGCAATTCCCCACCTTTAAAAGCCTGCCACTGATCTAAGGAAAGTGACGTCCATTCGTTTTCAGCTGTTGTTTCTGCTATAGTTTCGGATACATCGGTTGCTTCCGATGATGATGCCTCTTTCTCTTTGTCTTTACAACTAAATGCGAGTACAGCTAATACTGCTAAAATGCTTATTTTTCTCATCTTTCTATTTTTAAATACCTAATATTCGTTTTAATACATCCTTATCAATCTCAGCACCTGCAAAGTCATCAAAGGTTTTCTCTGTGGCTTCGATAATATGATTCTGAATAAAAATAGCACCTTCGCGCGCACCTTGCTCCGGACTCTTAATACAACATTCCCATTCCATTACGGCCCAAACATCACATCCGTATTGCGTTAACTTGGAGAAAATGGTCTTAAAATCTATTTGACCATCTCCTAAAGAACGGTACCTGCCTGCCCTATCGCCCCAATCGTTATAACCTCCAAAACTACCTTTCTTACCCGTTGGATTAAACTCGGAGTCTTTGACATGGAACGATTTTATAAATTCATGGTAATAATCTATGTATGCTACGTAATCCAACTGTTGTAGTACAAAGTGACTTGGGTCATACAAAATATTCACTCTTTTATGATTCCCAGTTGCTTTTAAGAAACGCTCAAAAGTATCCCCATCGTGCAAGTCTTCCCCTGGGTGTATTTCATAACAGACATCTACACCCTCCTTATCAAAATGGTTCAAAATAGGAAGCCATCTTTTGGCTAGCTCTTCAAATCCCATTTCTACCAGTCCCGCTGGCCGTTGTGGCCAAGGGTGCATTGTGTGCCAAAGCAAAGCTCCAGAAAACGTTGCGTGGACAGAAATCCCTAGTCTTCTGCTTGCTGTGGCGGCTTTCTTTACGGTTTCTATTGCCCATTCCGTTCTTGCTTTTGGGTTATTCTTTACTGCGTCCGGCGCAAAATTATCGAACATAAGGTCGTAAGCGGGGTTTACCGCTACCAACTGCCCTTGAAGGTGTGTGGACAGTTCTGTAATCTCAAGGCCATAGGAATTCACCTTTCCTTTAAGTTCATCACAATAGGTCTGACTCTCGGCAGCCTTGTCCAAATCGATTAAAAAATGTTCCCATGTAGGGATTTGTATACCTTTATAGCCTAAGTCTGATGCCCACTTACACATTCCGTCCAAGGAATTGAACGGCGCCTTACTATCTACAAACTGTGCCAAAAACACAGCTGGCCCTTTTATTGTCTTCATCTTATGTATTACTTGAAGTTAATATACCTGTTATTCATTTAAGAATTTACCCTATATTTAGGAATGGAAATATTCTTTTTGTTTCCTTATCTAGTTGGGTCATAAATATAGGGAATACCATAAGAAATTCACAAGAAATATAAAATGAATCAAAACAAACAATTCGATGCTATTGTTGTTGGCACGGGTATCAGCGGTGGCTGGGCGGCTAAAGAGCTATGTGAGAAAGGCCTTAAAACATTGGTTCTAGAAAGAGGTAGGATGGTTAAACATATTGAAGACTACCCTACAATGAATGATGACCCTTGGGATCAAGACTTTAAAGGACAGTTATCCGTTGAAGAAAAGAAACAGCAACATATACAAACGAGGGTTGGTTGGGCACCCCAAGCGGACAATAAGCATTTTTTCGTAAATGACTTGGACCACCCGTATGTAGAAAAAAAACGATTCGATTGGATTCGCGGGTATCAAGTTGGTGGTCGCTCCCTTACTTGGGGCCGACAAAGTTATCGCCTGAGCGACATAGATTTTGAGGCCAACAAAAAAGAAAATATTGGTGTGGACTGGCCCGTTCGTTATGCCGATATTTCCCCTTGGTACGATAAAATAGAAGAATATATTGGCGTAAGCGGACAAAATTTAGGCCTTAAGCAATTACCTGATGGTAAATTTCAGCCACCCATGGCGCTCAATTGTGTAGAGGAAGATTTTCAAAAAAAAACTTCTGAAAAATTTGAGGATGGTAGACTAGTTACCATAGGACGCACCGCGCATATTACAGATCCAAATTCCGAGTTTGAAGGTCGCGGTGTTTGCCAGAATAGAAATAGATGCTCTAGGGGCTGCCCTTTTGGTGGTTATTTTAGCAGTAACTCGGTCACTTTACCAGCTGCGGAACGTTCTGGTAATATGACGCTAAGACCCAACTCCATCGTACATGAAATAATGTATGACGCTAAAACGAAACAAGCAACTGGTGTTCGAGTAATTGATGCAGAAACAAACGAAAGGATAGAATTCAAGGCCAAGGTAATTTTCTTGTGTGCGTCGGCGATGGCATCGGTCGGGATTCTATTACAATCCAAATCCGAACGCTTTCCTAATGGCTTAGGTAATGATTCCGACGCGCTGGGGCGTGGCATCATGGACCACCATTATAAATTAGGCGCAACAGCCAAAGTAGACGGTTTCTTAAACAAATATTACAAAGGGCGTAGGGCCAATGGATTCTATATCCCAAGATTTGTAAACTTGGACAAAAAGACAAAACGCAAAGGCTACCTTCGCGGCTTTGGATACCAAGGTACTGCAAGCCGAGGAGACTGGTCACAATCCGTTGCTGAAATGGGTTATGGGAAAGCATTAAAAGATAAACTTCTTAAACCGGGCACTTGGCAAATAGGCGTAACCGGTTTTGGAGAATTTTTACCATATGATGACAATAGGGTAAGGCTAAGCGAGACTGAAAAGGACAAATGGGGATTGCCACAACTTGAGTTTGACGTAGAGTTCAAAGAGAATGAGTACAACATGCGAAAAGACATTAAAGCGGAAATTGTATCTATGTTCAAAGCTGCAGGATTCAAGAACGTAGAGCCTTATGAAGAATCCTCTGGACCAGGGCTTGGTATTCATGAAATGGGAGGTGCCAGAATGGGTCATAACGCAAAAACATCTATTTTGAACAAACACAACCAACTGCATACCGTACCCAACGTGTATGTTACGGACGGCGCATTTATGTCATCCTCTAGTTGTGTAAACCCTTCATTGACTTATATGGCGTTTACCGCAAGAGCGGCAAATCATGCCGTGGAACAATTGAAGAAAGGACACTTTGCATAATTTGTTTATTTAATCATAGATAGCAGGTGTTATACCGATTTTTTCACGGCAACCAGCGCTACTAGCATTAATTGTGCTATATTTTGAAATTAAAATTGTAATAGAATACCATATGGAGAATGCTTCTGCCAGAAATATGTGGGGAGATTATTTGGATAAACATTTGGAACATGCCTTTCACGAAGCACCAAAAACAGCTGTTTTTGGAGACAACGAAAAAGATGCTAACGAATTAGCTGCCTTGGTAATGAAAGGGATTAAAAAAGCTACCTCACATTCCCTACTAGGCCTTCAGTACAGAAAGGAACCACTACCAAAAATTGGGGACTTTTTAGTGATTACCAATTGGGCGGAAGAGGCGCAATGCATCATACGGATTACCGCTATGCAGCTCATACCCTATTTCAATATAAATGAAACGAACGCAACTTTGGAAGGCGAAGGAGACAAATCCTTGGGCTACTGGAAAAAAGTACATTGGGACTATTACACTAGAGAATTAGAAGCTTTTGAAAGGGTTCCTAGGGATAGCATGATTATCGTATTTGAGGAATTTGAACGAGTGTTTTGAAGGAAATGTAAGACCGCTGCACTATTAGACTTGAAACGTGAGCTATTTTAAATGGGCTATTCAATTTAATATTAATTTCATTTTGAGTTTGTCAGCACCAATAGTGTTATACCTCGTATGAAACACAAAAAGATAGGTACAAAAAGAGCTGAAAAAATTAAATTTTTTCAGCTCTTTTTAATTATAATGAATAACTTAATCTTCTAAGGCAACCCAAGTATTCCCATCTTTATGAGACTTCACCGTAGCCTCAATAAAATCCATACCACGAACACCATCGGTCATCGTAGGGAATTCTCCATCATTATATTTTTCACCTCGTATGGCCTTGGCTACTCCTAAGTAAATATTGGCCATGGAATCAAAAATACCTTCTGGGTGTCCGGCCGGTAATTTGGTGCCGTCCAAAGACAGTTTCGAGTTATAGGCATGTCCTGGCTTGTAAACCTGTGTAGGTTCCGTATCGCTCATTTTATATAAAAAGTTGGGTTTCTCTTGCTCCCACCTAAAGGCTCCTTTTTCCCCATAAATAGCAATGGCAAGGCCATTTTCTTCGCCAGTGGCTACTTGGCTGCCACGTATCACTCCTTTTACATGTGCTCCCATACGAATAAGTACCGTGCCATCTACGTCCATCTGGTTGTCTTCATAAAGGTAATTGAAATCACATAGTAACGACTTCACTTGTAAACCTGTGGTGTACTCTACCATATTAAAGGCATGCACCCCAATATCACCCATACAAGAACTAATCCCTGCTTTTTTGGGGTCCAAGCGCCAAACGGAGTTACGCTTGTCTTTGTCGTGGATGATGGTATTTATCCATCCTTGATAATACCTAGCATCTACTTTATGTATTTTACCAAGTGCCCCTGCCTTTATCATTTCCCGCATTTGGCGCACCATAGGATATCCTGTGTAGGTATGCGTTAATGCGAAAACAGTTCCTGCTTTCTCGTGGGCTTCCTGTAAAATTTTAGCTTCTTTTAAGGTTGTGGTCATTGGCTTTTCACAGATGACGTGAAACCCGTTGTCCAATAATTTTTTCGCCATAGGAAAATGCAAAAAGTTTGGCGTAAGCACAGAACACACCTGAATTCGCTCCTCTTTTGGAAGTTTCATTTCCTCCAGTATAAACGTATCAAAATCTTTATAGATACGGTTTGTAGGAACATCTATCTCCTTAGCAAAATCCATATTATCCTTAAAATCGGCATTGAATACCGCACCGGTAATCTGATAGTTATCATTTATATAAGATGCTATCCTGTGCAAAACTCCTATAAGGGAATCTCCTCCACCTCCTAAAATTCCTAGTCTAATTTTCTTTGGCATGTGCTTATCGTATTATAATTATTTAAAACTGTCTCTTGGAAACATAGTACATCGTAAGTATATACCGTAAAGATAGATTCCCGTAAATGCTAAATTTACAGACTTTCCACCTATTTAAAAAATTAGGATTTGTAGTCGATTTTTTCGGATTTGAACAATACCGCAAAAAGAACAAGTACCAGCAAGGCAAAGCCAGAAGGGTATAACCATATGTGTTTCCATAGGTGTGAGCCATCTTCCAAAAGGTAAGTGTCGGAAATCTTACCCGCTATCCAAAAACCTATCAGCATACCTATACCATAGGTTGCTAAGGTAATTAAACCTTGAGCGGAGCTCTTATATTTGTCCCCAGCTTTACTATCGGTATAAATTTGCCCAGAGACAAAGAAAAAGTCATAACAAATTCCGTGCAAAGCGATTCCAACGAGTAACATAAAACCAAGTTCCCCTGTATCGCCATAGGCAAATAATACGTAACGTACTACCCAAGCCAACATGGCTACCAAAATAGTTTTCTTAAACCCGAATTTTGTAAAAAAATAGGGCAGTAAGAGCATAAAAAGTATTTCGGAGATTTGGCCCAAGGTCATTTTCCCTGTAGGGTTTTCCATTCCAATTTCTACCAAAAACGGATTTGCATTCTGGTAATAGAAAGCCAAGGGGATACATATTAATATAGACGAAATAAAGAATACCAAAAAATTTCTATCCTTAAAAAGTTCTAAAGCATCCAAGCCCATGAGTTCCTTTAAGCTTGGTTTTTTATCACTAGCCGCCTTAGGTGGTGTCTTAGGCAGGGTAAAACTAAATACCCCAAGAATAGCAGACGCTATGGCCGTCATTAAAAAGGTATTCTTTAACAATCCTTCTTGGATTCCTGCCTCTGAATCCCAGCTAAAGAAATAACTAATCAGTAATCCAGCAACTACCCAACCCAATGTGCCAAAAACACGCACCAGCGAAAATTCTTTTGCCGGATTTTTCATTTGATTAAAGGAAACGGAATTGACTAATGCCAAGGTTGGCATATATAAAATCATATACCCAAGTACGTAGGGATAAAACAGGTCAAAATTATCGGTCCCGTACATTAAATAGAGTAACAATGCACCACCCAGATGTAAGATTCCTAATATCTTTTCCGCGTTAAAATATCGGTCTGCGATAATACCAATAACAAAAGGAGCCACTATGGCTCCCCAAGATTGGGTAGAAAAAGCAAGGGCGATTTCACCATCGGAAGCATTGATATTGTTCCCTAAAAAAGTACCAAGGGTAACGAACCATCCGCCCCAAATAAAAAACTCCAAGAACATCATTATGCAAAGCTGCACCCTCGTTTTAATGTTCATTTGCTTAATTTTTATCTTTTATAGTAGACATAATCAAGAACAATGGGTTCTATTCCATTATTCCTGAAATCCGTTGCTATCTGACCTCTATGATTGGTAGAATGATTGATAATATGAAAAAGCATATCCTGAAGGGTATTGGTAAATAATCGCCCTTCAGAATTGTCATAATCTATGCGTTTTTCAAAGTCCTCCGCATTTGTCGTGATTTCAAAAGAGGTACGTTGGTTCTCATAATGAATATCGCTCCAATCTTTCAAATCATGCTTTTGCCATACCTCGTACTCGGGTACCTTACCTACTATCCTTGCATTCCAGATATGATGGGCGTTTAATAGGTGACTAAATAATTTATCTGATTTGTCCAGAGGAATATCCATCGCAAGACAACGCTCAATAATTTTCTTATTGCAATAAAAGTTATAATCAAATAGCTCGTTAAAAAAAGGCTTCATAGCACGGTTGGGCTTGGTCGTTATTTAGTTTCTTTGTTTGCCTTTAGCAATAAATCGCGGGTAGCCTTTATGCCAGCTTCCTCGCCTAGTTCGCTTCCCTCATATTCCACGCCAATGTATCCTGTATATCCAGCATCTTTTACCAATTGAAGCATTTTTACATAATCTATCACCCTATCATTACCTTGCGCATCAAATTCATTACTCTTTGCGCTTACAGCCATAGCGTAAGGCATTAATTCTTTCATGCCCTTGTATTTATCGTACATGTTCGCACAGCCATCATCAGATCTCTCAATACAAAAATTTCCAAAATCCGGTAGCGTGCCCACATTATCCATATTCGTAATTTTCATAACCTCGGCATGCATGGCGCCGTTGGAAGATAATCCGCCATGATTCTCCACCAAAACATTAATGTTTTTAGTCTTAGCGTATGTTCCCAACTTGGTAAGACCGTCTACGGAATTCTTTTTCCATACTTCCGGGTCAGAGCTTCCAGTAAGATTAACCCTAATAGCATGGCATCCCATTGCAGCTGCGGCATCTACCCATCGTTTATGTTTTTCTACGGTTTCGTTACGCTCTGCTTCATCATCCGCAGCAAGATTCCCTTGCCCATCTATCATGATAAGAACATTTTTCATACCATACTTTTTCGCTTCGGCATTGCTCTTGGCAACAAAAGCGGCCATTGCCTCAGGTGAGTACTTGGCATCCGACAATTCAGGATTATAAAGTTGGCTTACATATTCCAAGCCGGTAAAGCCCCATTCCTTAGACTTTTCTGCAAAGGAATACGGATCCACACTATCATTACGTATCATTTTGTGTATAGACCATTGTGCCAGTGAAAGATCAAAAAAGGGCTCAGCATTAACTTCTTGGACAATTTCATCCGTTTTTTCCTCTTTAGCTTCTTTCGTTTCCTTGCAGGAATACGACCCTAAAAGGACCAGTGCAACGCAAACGGTAAACGACTTTTTGATACATGTGATTTTTCTCATAAGTAAAATAATTCTTTATTAATTGGTTTAAAATCTCTTCTTGCCAGCATCTCGGCCACAAAAAAATCCTAATGGCTAATTATATTACAACATTGTAATTTGGTATTCGCAATAAGAATAAGCTTTAAATGTATTGAATTAATTTTATATTTAATAAATTTAGGAAATAAACAATCCCTATGAGTAAATTTTATTATAACGAAGAACAAGAATCCTATGATGCCATTGTGGTAGGCACGGGCATTAGTGGAGGCTGGGCCGCAAAAGAATTATGTGAAAATGGTTTAAAGACCTTGGTCTTAGAACGTGGTAGAATGGTAACGCATATCGAAGATTATAAGACCGCAAATCTGGACCCATGGGATTTCCCGAATGGTGGGCAACCCACCAGGGAAATTATTGAAAAGCAATCAAAGCAGAATAGAACCGGATACACCACCAAACAAGCAAGCCATAAGTGGTTTGTAAATGATTTGGAACATCCTTACAACGAAACACAACGGTTTGATTGGATGCGAGGTTACCATGTTGGCGGTAGATCATTAACATGGGGACGCCATAGCTATCGTTGGAGCGATATCGATTTTAAGGCAAATAAAGAGGATGGTACTGCCGTAGATTGGCCTGTACGCTATAAAGACATAGCACCATGGTATGAAAAGGTCGAAACCTACATTGGGGTCAGTGGGGAAGCCTTGGGACTGCCCCAACTTCCAGACAGTAATTTCCTGCCTATGATGGAACTTAACTGTGTAGAACAGGAAACAAGGGAAAAGGTTGCCGAAAATTTTGATGGTAGGGTAATTACCGCTGGGCGTGTTGCACATCTGACCGGAACAAAGAATTTTGATGGCAGAAGTAAATGCCAATTTAGAAATAGATGTATTAGAGGGTGTCCATTTGGAGCGTATTTTAGTAGTTTATCCTCTACTCTGCCTGCTGCAGAAGCAACGGGAAATATGACCCTTAGACCGGATTCCATTGTGCATGAGATTATGTACGATGCGGATACAAAAAAGGCAACTGGTGTTAAGGTAATAGACAGGGTTACCAAAGAAACGTTTGAATTTAAAGCGAAGGTTATATTTCTTTGTGCCTCTGCTATAGCATCTACCTCCATATTGATGCAGTCAAAATCCGATGAATTTCCCAATGGAATGGGTAACGAATCTGATCAATTGGGACGTAACGTTATGGATCACCATTTGGGTGTAGGAGCATCGGGGAAATTTGACGGTTTTGATGACAAATTTTACAAGGGCAGAAAGCCAAACGGAGTTTATGTCCCTAGATTCAGGAATTTAGGTGGTGATAGTAATAGAAGTGACTACAAACGTGGCTTTGGCTACCAAGGTAGCGCCAGTCGCGGGGATTGGGAGGAAACTGTAGCGGAGTTATCACATGGTAAGGACTTAAAAGACGCTATATTGAAGCCTGGTGGTTGGACTATGGGGCTTGGTGGTTTTGGAGAAGTCTTACCCTATGAAGACAATAGGTTTACTTTAGATTACGATAAGCTAGACCCATGGGGTCTGCCCACAGTTACTTTCGATGCCGGATTCAAAGAAAATGAACTTAATATGCGGAAAGATATGATGGAGTCTGCGGCGGACATGCTACAAAAAGCTGGTGCCCGAGACATTAAAACTTTTGACAGAGAAACAGCACTAGGTCTTGGTATTCATGAAATGGGAACTGCCCGTATGGGTAGGGACAGAAAAACATCTGTATTGAACGGCAACAACGCACTACATGATGTTCCTAATGTTTATGTGACTGATGGTTCTTTTATGACCTCCTCAAGCTGTGTTAACCCATCTTTAACCTATATGGCTTTTACGGCCAGAGCAGCGAACCACGCCGCCGAACAACTTAAAAAAGGAAACATATAATGGATAGAAGAAAAGCACTCAAAAATATGGGATTAGCTATGGGATATACCATAGCTACACCGACCTTATTCAGTCTAGTCCAAAGTTGTAAAACAGAACCTGCCATTACTTGGGCTCCAGAATTTTTCACAATGGAACAAGGTAGCGTACTTACCACCTTGGTAGATATCATACTACCAAAGACAGATACGCCTTCTGCTTCGGAAGTCAAAGTGGACGTTTTTATCGATCGTTTTGCAAAGGAAGTAATGGAAAAGGAACAGCAAGACTTCCTCAAAATGTCCATGTCCAAATTTATGGACAAGGCACTTGCTGACAGTGGTAAGGAAAAAATAGAAGATTTAACTTCGGAAGACTTGGAACCTATTCTTGGATCTTCATTGAAAGTGACTAAAGAAGATCAAGTCACCTATTTGGATATGATTGCTAGTTATAATGAAGCCATAGCAGAAGGAAGAGAAGCTAATTTGGACGATAGTATTTCCCGTTTTGCTTTTGCCGATAATTTGCGTGGCCTTACTATTTGGGGTTATAAAACCTCCGAGTATGTTGGCGAAGAAGTATTGGCATACCTGCCTGTACCGGGAGAATATATTGGTTGCGCAGATACACAAGAATTAACAGGAGGTATGGATTGGTCACTATAATCTAAAATATATGAAAAGAAGAAGTTTTATACAGAAAACAGCCCTAACCAGCGGAGCGATTTCGCTCAGTGGGGCTTATTCATATGCGCAACGTTTAGCGGAAAAAGAAATAGTACATAGCTTCAACTTAAAATACGCCCCGCATTTGGGCATGTTCAAAAATCTTGCTGGTGAAGATCCTATAGACCAATTGAACTTTATGGCGGACCAAGGCTTTACCGCTTTTGAAGATAATGGCATGAAAGACAGGGAGGCCTCGCTTCAAGAAAAGATGTCGCAAACCATGCAGAAAAGGGGTATGGAAATGGGTGTATTCGTAGCGCATCAAATTTATTGGAAAGAAGCAAATTTAGCTTCTGGTGATAACGTAAAACGAGCAGAATTTTTAGAAGATATAAAAGCATCTATAGCCGTGGCAAAAAGAGTGAATGCCAAATGGATGACAGTTGTGCCAGGCCATGTAGACTTAAAACTAAATATGGGATACCAAACTGCCAACGTTGTCGAATCCCTTAAACAAGCATCCTCACTTTTGGAAACCCATAATATTGCTATGGTTTTGGAGCCTCTAAACTTCAGAAATCATCCTGGCCTATTCCTGACAGAGTCTCCGCAGGCATACGAAATCTGTAAGGCAGTGGATTCGCCCTCGTGTAAAATACTATTTGACATCTATCACCAACAAATACAGGAAGGAAACCTTATTCCAAACCTGGAAGCCTGCTGGGATGAAATCGCCTATATCCAAATTGGAGACAACCCAGGCCGTAATGAGCCGACTACAGGCGAAATCAACTATAACAATGTCTTTAAGTTCATCCACAGTAAAGATTTTAGTGGTATCCTAGGTATGGAACACGGAAATTCTAGACCAGCTAAAGAAGGGGAACAAGCGGTTATAGATGCATATAAAAAAGTGGATGATTTTCTATAAGTGGCGCTAAACGATTGTACTATATAAGAACTACCCGATTGGAACCTAAGCCAGTTGGGTTCTCTTTTTGGTACTTAACGCATTTACATATGTTCATCCCGTCAAAAATTAGCTATCTCCTAAAACAATAGGCGGCATCAAATTCAAAACAAGTTTACCAACTTGCGCGTGCTACCTTAGAAATCAAAACGTATAACTGTTTTAAACCGAATTTTAATTAAATCACTATTTACGTGTATTGGTTGACACATTGTGAACTATTTATATTATTCATTTCACTTATATATAAAATGAAAAAAGGTAGTTTATCGAAAAAATAGAACCTTTCGATGAACTACGTGTTGGCAAGGTAAGGAATGTACTACTTTTTCGTTTATTTGTATATGTCCCCATATCTATACCTACTTATCGCTTACATTGTATTATTTTGTTTATCCAAAATAACATTTCAATTATACGTTAAAAGAAAAATACGTGTAAAAAACAACATCCCAAATTTGGAGCGAAATCCAAGTTCAGGAACAAAAAGTCATTTTTTATGGTTTTTTAACATTTTCCCTAGGGATTTGATAAAATTTCCATAGTCCAAACGGTGTTCTTATTACGTAGGTATATAAACCATTAAGTACTGCGTTATGGACAAATACATTATAATTCTATTAATCTATATAGTAGTTATGGGTATTATGCGGATACTAAAACATTACACGATTGACTAAAAATAATTCGTTTTCAATTTATATTTACTAAAAAAACCCACTTTAAAAGTGGGTTTTTTTAGTAAATATACTCGTAATCGCGAACGGTAAAATAAACCAATGGTATCTATTGCCTATTTAGACTGAGGACCGGTGTAATAGATAGAAATAAATTTTAATAAAAAAACCAAAAAGTTCAAAAATGAGACCTTTTGGTTTCTAAAACTATGGGATTACTACCTAATTCAAAATACCATACTATACGGCTCTCTATGCCTCATTAAATGAAAATGCCCGCCAAGCGCTAACGTAAGGTAGTTCCCCCGAAACCTATCATTAGACCAGTAACTGATAAGACAAGCTAAATAGTTACCTTCTTTGTTTGACGCTCAAAACATAGTTATAGAGCCGTACTTTTTAATATGGTAATATATTATATCGCGTCAAAATTACCTTTGACACGTATTGTTTCTCCTTTTTGGTTCACGAGCATTAAACTCAGCGTACCCTTAACACTTGTGTTGCTATAATGGGTTATACGAATACTTCCCCCTTTTGTAAAAAATAATTTCTCTCCAAATACATCGCTACTATACGCTCCAAAAACACCGTTAGCCGGATTCAAAAAACTTTCTATAGCTTTAACCTTATAAATTCCTAAAGGCAAAGCATCAGTTTTATGCTCTTTACAAACAACGACCTCCATATGATGTGGCAAAACAGCCCCATCACCATTAAAATGAAGCTTTAGGACATTAAAATAAGTTCCTTTTGAAGATATTTCGGTGCTTAGGCTAAAACCAATATCCCCCAACAACTGGTGATGTTCATTCTCTTCTACATCTAGTGTATATGTCCCATTAAGCACCAGCTTACTAAACTCAGCTTCCTTGCTCGCGCTTGAAATCAAAAGCAAGGGCAAAAATCCTAAAAAGATAATTCTTATCATTTTCATTGGGACGGAATTCATATCTATTCTTGGCTCGTTTGAGTAGTGTGCTGATAGCTGGTAACCACCATATTCTGCTTATCACTATCCATACTTTCTTCGTCCATTCCTCCCAAAACTAGAGATGTAAAGAGAGAGAGCAAAAAGAAAACAAACATGATTAAACATTTTTTCATGGCAATAAACTTTGGTGTACAATTACCGTTGATACAATAAACTAAAACTAGTATTCGCTTTAAATACAATACTAAATTAGGTCAAGAACTAAACTTAATTTTTGCTGATGTATAATCTGCATATTTTATTGTATAAACGGGAAAATGACTAAAACATGTCTCTTTCAGTGATCTAATTTGTAGCATATTTCCTACAATAATTGATTTTCAAATGATAAAAATCGAATTGTTTCGTTTAGGTGCCAGTTATACTAAATAAACTCCCATTGACACATAAATCTGATTCTAGTCATACCGTAAGAATTATTTTTAACTAACTTTCATCTTTAGATGTTTACAGATTATGTTAGAAGCGGTACTCGTAGATGATGAAATAAAGGCCTTGCAAAGCCTTTCTTGGGAACTCACTAATTTTAGTGATGAAATACATGTGTCCGCATCTTTCACAAATCCTTTTGAGGCTTTAGAGTACTTAGAAAAAAACACTCCAGACTGCTTGTTTTTGGATATAGAAATGCCAACCATGGATGGTTTTCAGTTTATACAAAAACTTTCTAACAAAAACTTTCCGGTAGTTATTACCACAGCGTACAATCAATATGCCATAAAAGCACTTAAAAACGAAGCGATAGATTATCTACTAAAACCTATTGACACAGACGACCTTAAAGACACCATCGTAAAAATCAAAAAATTTAATAGCAGAAACTTTACGGCTGAAAAACTTGAACAAATACTTCTCAATTTTAATTCTCGTTCTATCAATAAAAAAATTACCCTAAACACAGATGGAAAGTTGATTTTTTTAGAAAGTGACGAAATTCTTTATGCAGAATCCGATGGAAACTATAGCACTATTTTCCTAACCGACGGCCACAAAATAGTACTTACAAAAAAATTAAAAGAAGTTAACAATTTACTCCCAGATGATTCTTTTTTCAGAATCCATAACTCCTATATCATCAATCTTAACAAGATAAAGGAGTTTTTAAAAACCGACGGATACGTTGTGTTGAAGTCCAATCATAAAATTCCCGTATCCAGACAAAAAAAATCGGACTTCCTAGATTTGTTATAAATGGAATTATGTATATGGCTATAGGAACATTCTGCAACCATTTCAAATTCAAAGCGCCAAGAACTCAAAGTAGAATTTTAGCACTTATCTACATGCTATTTGCTGCCACGCTGGCAGCTCAAACCGTACCAGAAAATTTTAAGCAGCTGACCGATAGTCTTATTACAGCAGCTCCAAGCTCCTTTACTGCAATCCATAAAGCAATGCGCGCTCACAGAACCGACAGTCTTTATATGCGTTTCTTTCGCCAAAAATCCAAAGAAAAAGGATACATGGCCGGTGAATCCTATGCCCTAAGTGAATTGGGGCGAACCTATCGTAACATTTCTAACTATAGCAAGGCAATACAACTTCACCAAGAGGCCTTGGCAATTGCCAGAAAGGCTGACAATCTAGAGTTTAAGATTTCTAGCCTTAATTATTTAGGAGTGGTCTACAGGCGCACCTCTTCCGTAAGGACAGCTATGGACTTTAATCAAGAAGCATTAGAACTGGCCGAAGCCGTCAAAAATCCTTCGGAGGGCATAAAACGAAGCATCAACGTTTCGCTAAATAGCGTAGGCAACCTCTACCTTACCCTAAAGCAGTATGACCTGGCCATCTCTTATTTTGAACGCTCTATAAAACTAGAAGCGGAACTGAATAATGTTTTGGGCCTAGCAATCAATCACCAAAATATAGGTAAATGCCAAGAAGAGCAGGGAGCACTAGACCAAGCCCTAGAAAATTATAGAATATCTCTTTCCTATAACGAAGAAATAAACAATACGATGGGACGTGTAATCTGTAAGAACAGTATTGCAAAAGTCTACATTAAAAAAGAACAATACCAAGAAGCCTTGAGGCTTATTAAAGGGACTATGCCCATGGCGATGGAGCTAGGAAATTCGTTTTTAATTGCAAGACTGTATAATAATTTGGGTTGGGCACAGCTTAAGGTGCACCAAAATGAGGATGCAGAACAAAGTTTATTAGAGGGATACTCGGTAGGTGAAAAGCATAACCTTAGGGATGAACTAGCCCAGGCCAGCCATTTACTATCAGAATTGTACGAAATAAATAAGGACTACGAAAAAGCCTTGAATTATAAGACCAAAGCCATTAGCCTAGACAAAGAAATATTAAACGAAGGCACTATACGCTATGTGAACGACATCCTATTCCGGTACGACTATGAAAAAAAAGGAAATGAGATAGCCGTTTTGGCCAAACAGAACGAAATCGTAAACCTAAAACTAAGAAAGAACCGGACACTTCTCCTCATTGGTGCTTTGTCCCTTATTCTTTTAGCTGGTATTCTGTATATTCTGTACCGACAATATCAATTGAGCAACGAGAAAAAAATATTAACCTTGGAGCAGACGATGTTGCGCAGCCAAATGAATCCCCATTTTCTATTTAATTCCCTGAATTCTATCAAACTTTATATTATCAACAACGAAAAAAAGAACGCGGTACACTACCTAAACAAATTTTCCAAGTTGGTACGGAAAATTTTAGAAGCCTCCTCGCAAAGAGAAATACCTTTGGCGGAAGAACTAGAGACCGTGGAACTTTATATGAACATAGAGAATATTCGATTTTCGAATGAAATCAATTTTAAGATAAATATAAGCGAAGATATTGACGTACATACCGTAAAAATTCCCTCACTTATCTTACAACCCTTTTTGGAAAATGCACTATGGCACGGACTATCCTCAAAAGAGGGTGAAAAAAATATTACGTTAGATGTTACAAGCGGTGAAGAGGGCTTTATAAATATTGCTATTACCGATGATGGCGTGGGACGCGATAAAGCGGAACAAATTAAAGAAAGCAAAATTTTAAAACGAAAATCAGTCGGTATCGATATCACGAAAGAACGCCTTGCAAACTTCTCCAAAGATTATCAAAATTCCTTTCATGTAGAAATTATTGATATTTATAACGATTCAAACCTTCCCGCAGGCACAAAAATCTTACTTCATATACCTATTATTTAAGATGCTCTTCAGCTACGGTTTCCAATTCGGAATACCAGTCCTTACCGAACTTACGTATCAAGGCTTCCTTCACGAATTTATATACGGGCACCTGTAATTCCTCTCCCAAAGAACAGGCGGGATCACATATTTCCCATTTATGGTAGTTCACCGCCGTCAATTCGGTGTATTCATGAATTCTTACGGGATACAAATGGCAAGAAACAGGTTTTTTCCAATTTATCTTCCCTTGGTTATAGGCCTCCTCTATACCACATTTAGCCGTATTGTTATCATCAAAAAAAGCATAAGCGCATTCACTACCATTAATCAAAGGAGTTTCCCACTCACCATCATCCCCTTTTACGAACGCTCCTTCTTCTTCTATTACCTTTATACCTTCTGCTCTTAGAAAAGGTTTTACTTTGGCATAAATATCCACTAAAATCTCTGTTTCCTTATCTTCTAATGGTGCACCTGCATCACCATCTACACAGCAAGCACCTTTACATGCAGATAAGTTGCACACAAAATCATTCTCTATAATTTCTTCGGATACAATAGTTTTTCCTAGTTGGAACATTATATTTTTTTAGGCCTGCAAGATACATCATTTAACGGGTATCGTCCGGATAGATATTTTTAGAAATAAAAATCCAAATGCGATTATTAAACGTAAATTTGCAAAAATTTTAAAGGATGACATTCAATTTTGAGCTTAGACAAATTGCAACAGCGAGTATGGTTCTCTTTGCTGTTATCGATATTTTGGGAAGTATTCCTATTATTATAGGCCTACGTAAAAAAGTGGGACATATACAATCAGAAAAAGCATCGATTGTTGCAGCCTGCATTATGGTAGCCTTTCTCTTTTTAGGAGAGGAAATACTAAAGCTTATCGGTATTGACGTAAACTCCTTTGCAGTTGCAGGAGCTTTTATCATTTTCTTTTTGGCTATCGAAATGATTTTGGGCATTACCCTTTACAAGGATGATGAACCAGAAAGTGCCTCGGTTGTGCCTATCGCCTTCCCTTTGATTGCGGGCGCGGGAACCTTAACCTCCCTACTTTCTTTACGGGCAGAATATTACGTGGAAAATATTATCGTAGCAATTATCATAAACATCATATTTGTGTATGCAGTGTTAAAATCTTCCGTAAAACTGGAAAAATTTCTTGGAAAGAACGGGGTTAATGTTATCCGAAAAGTATTTGGGGTAATTCTTTTGGCTATAGCTGTTAAATTGTTCGCTACAAACATCAACGAGCTTTTTAACAAGTAAAAAAGGGTGTATTTTTACAGTAATTCTTATAATTATGAACAAGACTTTTTCGATTATACTAATTGTACTTGCCTTAGCATTAATTGCTTATAATGTAACCTTAGTAGATTTTACCGCCCCGTTTCAAGGAGATAGTACCGTTGCCCTTATTGGGATTATGGCTTCGTTATGCGCCATTGTTCTTCTGTTACTCTATATAACAAGTAAAAAGGTGCAACAAAAAGTTAATGAGGACTAGTTACTGCTTTTGGCTTTAATGGCTTACAAGGTTCATTATACGTTTTGCAGTATCTGAAACTCAGATAAAACTATGTAAGATATCTTTTAGGACTACATTCCTAAATTAACCTTATAACACAGAACCATGGCTATTCTAGTCGAGGGATATAGATTTAGTTGTTCGCCTCAATGGCATCAGCCTCTTCTTGTTGAACGGCAGGATTATCCAACTCCAATACTTTTTGAAGCATCGCGTCTCTCTTACCTTTAATATTAGCATGTGCATTCGCATCGAACAATTGTTCTCCCAAAGCGGCTTTTAGATATAGTTTAATCCCTTCTTGATTGCCATAAAAATCCATGGATAATTCTCTTTTTAAAGAATAGTCTACAAAATTCTGGAACAGAATATCATCCACTTTAAATTCATTGATAAACTCGGTTGCCGAAAGTTGCTGATACCGGCTTCTATCCTCATCCAAATGCTCAAAAATAAAGAATGATAGAAAACCATAACTATCCATACTTTGTACTGCTTCTTCTTCATTGGAGCCTATTGGCACGAATACATCTGGAATAATACCGCCACCCCCATAGACCACTTTACCTTTTGGCGTCTTAAATTTTAGGGAATCGGCGACCTTTATACTATCCACTGAAAAAAGTTCCCCATTATGGAAACGCTCCGTAAAACGTTTGTAGTAATCTTTATTCCCTTTTTGGTAATCCTTTTGGATACTGCGTCCCGTTGGGGTATAATACCGAGATACAGTTAACCGTATGGCAGATCCATCTCCCAATGCCATTTCGCGCTGTACCAATCCTTTTCCAAAAGAACGGCGTCCCACAATAGTCCCCACATCGTTATCCTGCAAAGCACCGGCAATTATTTCACTTGCAGAAGCGGAACGCTCGTTAATGAGCACATAAATAGGTTTGTCCTCAAAACTGCCCTTGTCAGTGGCGTACGACTTATCTATCTTTCCTTTTTTATTTTTTGTAAAGAGGATGAGTTTATCATCCTTTAAAAATTCGTCAGCCATTTGCTCTGCAACACCTAAATAACCCCCTGGATTATCACGTAAATCCAAAACCAGTTTCTCTGCACCAATTCGCTGTAGTTTGGACAAGGCCGATTTGAATTCCCTATAAGTCGATTCCGCAAACCGATTGACTTTAATATACCCCATGTCATCCGTTAGCATGTAATAGGACTCCACACTTTTAATAGGTACTATTCCTCTTTTGACATCTATCGTTACAATTTTATCCTCAGATTTACGATATACCGTCAATTTAACCTTGGTTCCTTCTTTTCCTTTTAGTTTATCAACAATAACATCGCTGCGCATACCTTTACCAAAAAGTGTATCATTATCCGCCATTAGTATTCGATCACCCGCTCTTATGCCTTTTACGTCACTTGGGCCGCCTTTTACAGCTCTAATTACGGCTATGGAATCCTTATAGGGATAAAAATTTACTCCAATGCCCACAAAGTCACCTTTCATATTCTCTGATACCCGTGCCATATCCTGTTCTGGAATATAAACCGAATGTGGGTCCAGCTTTTCTAAAATACTGTTTACGGTAACGTCTACAATACTATCCGTATCAATATCGTCCACGTACTCATAATCGATATAATCTATGAGACGGTTCAGCTTATCCTTTTTGGAGTTTGTAGTGAAAAGTCGCTCCGGAGTATCGTTAAAATGTAATTTACCGCCCACAAAAACGCCCAGGGCCAAAGCCGCGGCGATTAGAGTGGGTATTAAGTAGGTGTATTTCTTTTTCATTTACTTCACTTTGGGTTCTAAGCGTCTATTGTAGGCATATGAACCAACTCCACCCCAGCTTTTTTCAAAAACTCTAAACCGGAATTATCTTTGTATCCTTTTTGATACACTACACGATTTATGCCAGACTGGTGTATCAGCTTACTACATTCCCTGCAAGGCGATAAGGTTATGTATAATGTTGCATCTTGACAAGACTGCGTAGAACCTGCCACTTTTAATATGGCATTAGCCTCGGCATGTAACACATACCATTTGGTATAGCCTTCCTCATCCTCGCAAAAATTCTCGAATCCCGTGGGCGTGCCGTTGTATCCATCTGAAATAATCATTCGACCCTTAACAATAATAGCACCTACCTGTTTGCGTTCGCAGTAGGACAATTTACCCCATTCCTGTGCCATTCTTAAATAAGCCTTATCGTATTTCTCTTGTTTGCTTTTCTTCATTCTTATTGCATCAATAGCAGCATATACCTCTAAGATACGTGGCTTACTTCCCTCCCACAACCTTATAAGTTAAATTTAACAATAGTGCCTTACCAAGGAAACGTATTATACAATAAGGGTATTGTAATCAAAATGATAATTGTACTGGCCACAGAGATAAAAGCTGCTTGCTTAAATTTTAAGACAGACAGACAGAGATAGACCAAAAAGAGCACTAACAGCACAATAATAACCTGCGAAAGCTCTATACCTAGGGCAAAACCCAAAAGCGGACCTACTTTTTCATCTGAATCTGCCACCAGCATTCTAAAATAATTAGAGAAACCGAAGCCGTGTACTAAACCAAAAAATGCCGTAGCGAACATGGGCCATAGCATACTTTTATGGGCTGTTTGCTTTCTTAGTTTTAGAATGTTGTATAGCGCGGTCAGCAATATGGTGACAGGAATCAAAAACTCGATTAGGGAAACGTCTACGGTTACTATTTCAAATGCCGATAGCGCCAAGGATAAACAATGCGATACGGTAAAAATAGTGGCAAGCCATAACACATTTACCCAATTTTTAAAAGTAAAAGGGATAGCCAAGGCCGAAAGAAATAAAATATGATCGTACGCATTACTATCCAACACGTGGTCCAGACCTAGTTGAGTGTAAAACCAAAACTCTTCCATAATACTATGTTTAAACAGCTTCTTCTATATACTCTTTATACTGCGTCCTTTGTTGCTACCCAATACCACGCTCTTTTTGAATGGTCTCATAAGCCCTTTGTACTTCTTTAAATTTCTCTTCTGCTCCTTTTTTAATGGCTTCGTCCTGTGTGTTTACACGATCGGGATGATACTTCTTAGCCATTTCTCTATAGGCCTTTTTTACTTCTTGATCCGTAGATGATTTTTGAATCTCCAAAATCTTATAAGAATTGTCCGCCGATTTAATGAACATCGCCATAATACTCTCAAAGTCACGTAAACCTACCCTTAAGTACCCTGCAATCTCTCGTAACTTGCTTACTTCGGGGTTACTAATACTTCCATCGGCCTGTGCGATGCCAAATAGGAAATGGAGCAACTGCAAACGCACTTCGTAGCGGGTGCGCTGTGTTAAGAAAGTACATATCCGCTGCGCGGAAATCTCTCTTTTTTTATTGACCTCGTTAAAAGTGCGAAAAATGGCATTGGCCTTTTCCTTTCCGTAGGTACCTACAAAATATTGACGCACGTAATCCATTTCACTCTGACTTACCTGTCCGTCTGCCTTAATCACTATGGAGCAAAGTGACAGCAGGTTCAA
>RCND010000354.1_pt1 | contig 25862 bp, 22 predicted proteins | sample 2041351 | NCBI WGS metagenome assembly RCND01 (sample SAMN09708230, study PRJNA481090) | Marine sediment metagenome, whole genome shotgun sequencing project. | biome: marine sediment; feature: ocean; material: sediment; isolation source: Sewage treatment plant 12B marine sediment (STP12B) ... | reverse complement strand
ACACCTGCATGGACGACCTCGAGTTCTTCAACAAGTGGGTTCAAGAAGGCGTCATCGAGAGACTCGACAAGATTGCCAATTCCGAATTCCGCCGGATCACCTATACCGAGGCGGTCGCCGCGCTCGAAAGCGCCGATACGTCCTTCGAATTCCCGGTGACCTGGGGCGCCGACCTTCAGTCCGAACACGAGCGGTACCTGACCGAGGTTGTCTTCGACCAGCCGGTCGTGGTGACCGACTACCCGAAAGACATCAAAGCGTTCTATATGCGACGCAACGACGATGGCAAGACTGTGGCGGCGATGGATGTTCTTTTGCCTGGCGTAGGCGAGATCGTCGGTGGCAGCCAGCGGGAAGAGCGCCACGATGTACTGAGGGAGTCGATCGTTGAGAAGGGTCTCCCGCTCGACGAATACTGGTGGTATCTAGACCTGCGGCGTTTCGGTTCCGTTCCCCATTCCGGTTTTGGTCTTGGGTTTGGGCGGATCGTCCAGTTCGCAACTGGCATGCAGAACATCCGTGACGTCATCCCGTACCCCAGGACTCCAAACAGCGCCGACTTCTAGCCGTTGGTTTCCCACCAGCTGATGGTCTTGGCAAGACCTTCTTCGAGTCCGATGGTTGCCTCGAAATCGAATAGCTGGGCCGCTCGGGTTGTGTCCAGCTTGCGGCGTGGCTGGCCGTCGGGTTTGGTCGTGTCCCACACAACTTTGCCTTCGTAGCCGGTGAGCTTGGCGATGAGTTCCACCAATTCCCGGATCGTGATTTCGTGGCTGGTACCCAAGTTGACTGGTTGGTCGCCGTTGAAGAGCTCGGTAGCTGCAACGATGGCTCGGGCCGCATCCTCGACATACAGGAACTCTCGGGAAGCCGACCCGGTGCCCCACGCCACCACCTCCGGTGACTTTTCGTCGCGGGCGGCGATGAATTTGCGGATGAGGGCGGGAATGACATGCGACGTCTCGAGATCGAAATTGTCGCGAGGCCCGTACAGGTTGACAGGTAGCAGGTAGATGCCGTTGAGGTCGTACTGCTGCCGATAGGCCTGCAGCATGACCAACAAGCTTTTCTTGGCGACACCGTACGGTGCGTTGGTCTCTTCTGGGTACCCGTTCCATAGGTCATCTTCGCGGAACGGCACTGGGGCAAACTTGGGATATGCACAGACTGTTCCGACTTGGACGAATTTCTCCAGGCGGAGCTTGCGGGCCTCCTCGATGAGATGCAGGCCCATCGCCATATTGGCGTAGAAGTACCGGCCAGGGTTGGAGCGGTTGGCACCAATGCCTCCGACTTCGGCTGCCAGATGGATGACCATGTCTGGCTTGGCATCGGCATACAGCTGACGGACGGCGTCTTGCTCAGTCAGGTCGTATTGAGCGCTTCTGGGTATGAAAAGGTCTCCGGCCCCAGCGGCTTCGAGTTGTTTGCACAGGAATGAACCAAGGAATCCGGCCCCACCGGTTACGACAATCTTCTTGTCAGCAATGGTTGTCATACGTCGCTCCCGTTCCATTCAATGGTCTTTAGGCCGGCGTCGACGAGTGCCTTCTCCTGCTTGGCTAGCTCGAGATCGGATTCGACCATCATCTCCACTAGCTGGTCGAATCCCACCTTCGGGCTCCAGCCCAGCTCCCTGCGGGCCTTGCTGGCGTCGCCCTCCAGCAACTCGACCTCAGCGGGTCGCATGTAGCGCGGGTCGAAGGCAACATGCTTCTCCCAGTCGAGGTCAAGCAGCTCGAATGTCTTGTGCGCAAATTCCCGAACGGAGTGTCGCTCACCCGTTGCGATCACGTAGTCATCCGGCTCATCTTGTTGGAGGATCATCCACATGGCTTCGGTGTAATCACCGGCAAAACCCCAGTCACGCTCGGCGTCGAGGTTGCCCAGGTAGAGCTTCTGTTGTAGGCCAAGCTTGATCCGAGTTGCGGCCCTGGTGATCTTTCTCGTTACGAATGTCTCGCCACGCCGTGGCGACTCGTGGTTGAACAAAATGCCACTGCAGGCGTACATGTCATATGCCTCGCGGTAGTTGACTGTCTGCCAGTGGCTGTAGACCTTGCCCACCGCATACGGCGAGCGCGGGTGGAATGGAGTCGACTCTGACTGAGGTGTCTCCACCACCTTCCCAAACATTTCGGAAGAAGATGCCTGGTAGAACCTGATATCAGGATTGGTCATCCGGATTGCTTCCAATATGCGCAATGTGCCAAGGGCGACGACGTCGGCTGTGTAGATCGGGTTCTGGAACGAGACGGCCACATGGCTCTGCGCACCGAGGTTGTAGACCTCGTGAGGGTCGATATCCTTCACCAGTCGGCTGAGTCCGTTGCCATCGGCGAGGTCGCCATAGTGCAGGAAGAGTTTGGCGTTCTCGAGGTGCGAATCGAGGTAGAGGTGGTCGATCCGTTCCGTCGAGAAAGTGGAGGAGCGACGGATCAGGCCATGGACCTCGTATCCCTTCTCGATGAGTTGCTCAGCGAGGTACGAACCATCTTGGCCGGTGATGCCTGTCACCAAGGCTCGGCGTGTCATGACATTGTCTCCTGTTTCTGACAAAGGCGCGCCCCCGCGCCTGTCTATATGGTCCGTTGTGAGTCGTCCGATCAAACGACGACGCTGGTTGAAATCTAGCGCTGTTTGTGGATCGACGGAATGCGAGATTGACCCCAAATGGTTTAGGCGTCGAGATCCTCGACGGTCTTGGGCCGATCGTCCTTGAGAAGTCGCGACAGCGATCTATCGGCGAGAACCCGACCGTCGGTCTGGCAAGTTGGGCAGTAGTTGGTCTCCCTCGATGCATAGACGATGCGCTGCACCGTGGTGTTGCAGACCGGACAGGGTTCTCCGTACTTGCCGTGCACGGCCATTTTCGGGTGGAACGCGGTTACTTTCTTGGGGAAGCCGTCGCCGGTTTCTTCACGCCGAGTCTTGGTCCACTCATCGAGTACCGCAACGCAAGCTGCAAAAAGTCGCTTCGTCTCCGCAGCCGACAGGTTGGCGTTCATCTGCATCGGAGACAGCCGGGCGCGATGCAGGATCTCATCGGCAAACGCCCCACCGATGCCCGAGATATACCGGGCATCGGTCAGGGCACGCTTGAGGGTGTGCCGCTCCGCGGTCAACGCCGCCGCAAACTGCTCCGGTGTCGATTCGCTGAGTTCGATCCCGCCGGGGTCGAGTTCGGCGAGAGCTGCTTCCCCGCGCACCACGTGCAGCGAGGCCCGACGCTTGGTACCGGCTTCAGTTAACAGCAGTGTGCCGGTGGAGAAATCGAAAGCGGCCAAGCCGATCTTCCCTGGGATCTGTTTCTTCTCCTCATGCCAATGAAGCCGTCCGGCGACCATCAAGTGGAGCACAACAAACATCTCGTCCTCGAAAGCAAACACGATGCGTTTCCCCATCCGGCGCAGTCCCCGTACCTGCATCCCGAACACGGCATCGAGCGGGGGGTCGTAGGTGCGCAGCAGCGAGAACGATTTCACCCTGACGGTATCCAGAGTCGCATTCTTGATCCGGCTCTCGACGGCCTCGAGGTAGGAGACGATCTCGGGTAGCTCTGGCATTTCAGCGGAACATATCTTCGTGGGGTGGTCTCACCAGATCAGTGGCACGGCTGGAACCTCTTTGCCAGGCGACGCCTCTTACGATCGCCACCGGCACCTGCGTGGACTTTCCCATCGCCAGGTCCGCAGCGGCCGCAATTTCGTCAACGATGGCGACCTCGGTCGCCTCCATGGTCCTGCCGTTGGAATCGGGAAGACCCTTGTGATCGTCGATGACCTTGATCCCGGATACTCCTATGGCGATGTCGGTCTGGCCACGGCGCCACGGACGCCCAAAGGTATCGCTGATGATTACAGGGATATCCAGTCCGGTTGCCTGCGTTACTCGCATGCGGATGCCGTGTGCCGAACGATCGGGGTCGATGGGCAACAGCACCGCGCGGTCTCCGGTGACGTTCGACCTGTCGACACCGGCGTTGGCACAAATGAAGCCATGTCGGGTTTGGGCAATGATCAGATCACCGCGGCGACGGACAATGGCTTGTGCTTCTTCCTCAACGGCCGCCCGGTACGCAACGTCATCGCTGGCATCGATGATGCGCCCCTCCGCTTTGGAGACGATCTTGTGCGTCACCACGAGCACGTCGCCAGCAGCGAGCTTGGCCGAGGAACCTTGGATGGCATCCAGAATGAAGGCGGCGATGTCGTCGCCTGGGCTGACTTCGGGAATGCCGGCAATGGGGAAGATCTGTACGGTGTTCACGGGACCATCGTATCGATCACCCACTGCCCGAAGTGTCGTCCGGCCTCTGGGTCGGTGATCTTCGTGTCAGCTGCCACGACCGTTGTCTGTGCTGTGGACAGCCGAACATCGTCCGCATCGGACTCGTCAACAATGAGTGTCGTGAGCAATCCTTCGTAGGCCTGCAGGATCCCTGCCGTTCCCGGCGCCAGACCGAGTGACGCCAGTACCCGATCGGCGGGCCCCTTCAGCGCCTTGCCGGCAAAGAGGGGGCTGACTGCCACGACGTTGTCCGCTGCAGCGATCGCGGCGGCGACCCCTGGGATTTGCAGGATCGGCCAGATCGAAAGCGGCGGGTTCGATGGTGCGATTACAACCAGATCGGCGCCCGCGACAGCTTCGACGACGCCGGGTGCTGGCTTGGCTGATTCGATCCCCTCGTAGGCGAGGGCGATAACTTCATCGCGGTGACCTCGCGCAACGAAGTACTCCTGAAAGGAAAGCCAGGAGTTGTCTGTGATCTTGACTCGAGTTTGGATCTGGTCGTCGCTGGCCGGCAGCACCCGCTGTTGCACGCCGAGCGACTCGGTGATTTGCGCTGTGATCGCAGAGAGAGGCTGCTGTTGAAGCAGGGCGTCGGTGCGCAGTAGGCAGGTCGCCAAGTCTCGATCGCCAAGTCTGAAAGCGGTATCGACGCCACGATCGGCCAGAGCGTCCATTACGGAGAAGCTGTCATCACGGATCCCCCATCCCTGGGGACCTTCAACACCGGCCAGGGTATAGGTAACGGTATCAAGATCCGCCGCTACGTACGCACCGTACATATAATCGTCGTCCCCAACGTTGACGACTACCGTCAGTCGGTCTGGTGATAAGGCGCCAGACAGGGCGCGAGCCATGCGGGCGCCGCCAACGCCACCACAAAGCACCACTACGTCAATATTGAGATAGATCGGTCACGACTCCAGAATGCGGCCAATGTCAGCCCCAGGCAACCCAACCCCCAAAATCGTTGCAGCCGTGCTTGCGCACGACAGCACCGACGTTGCAGAGTCGATTGCCCGGATTCGTGCCCAAGTCTACGACACCGATCGGATTGTGGTTGTGGGTTCGGGGGCAGCGGGACGCCAAGCCGCCGACACAGCAGGGGTTGGCTGGATGGGTTCGGTGCCCAACCTGCTCGGCTCAATCGATTCGTCGATTACTCACCTCTGGCTCCTCTATGCGGGTGCCTTGCCCCGGCCGGACGCGTTACAGGCGCTTGTTGACGAGTCGGGTCGGGCCGACGCGGCAGTTGCTGGGTCGAAGCTAGTTCATATCGAAGATCCCGAACGGCTGATCGCCGTTGGTATCGCCACCGATGTTTTTGACGTGCCCTACCTCGGCCTCGATGAGGACGAGATTGATGCCGGCCAATACGACGTGGTCCGTGACGTCGCAGCCGTTGCCGGTGTCTCGATGCTGATTCGGCGCGACCTCGCCCGCGGTGTTGGCGGACCGGATCCGAAGATGACTCCTGAAGCTGCGGCCATTGATATCTGCCAGCGAGCCAGGTTGCGCGGAGCCCGCGTGGTTGTGGTTCCTTCCTCTGAGGTGCTGTTCCCTGCCGACCGCTTCCGAGCGACCGAGTGGCGTGAGGGTGCGGGCCGTACCCGTGCAATGTTGAAGGTCTACAGCCTGCTCACCTTGTTGTGGGCGATTCCAATTCGCTTCATGATCGGGTTGCTGGAAGCCATCGTGAGTCCCTTTCTGGGTCGATGGACGTTGTTCGATTTTGTGCGGGCATGGCTGTGGAACGTCTGGCACCTGCCTTCGCTGCTCCGGGAGCGTGCGTCGGCCAGAAAAGGTAAGGCGTTTGGCGATGCCGAGCTATTCCGATTTCAGATGCGTGGCTCCGCTCGGATCTCAGCACTGGGCAGCGAAATCGGCGACAGACTGCGGGCCCGTCTTGATCGCAGTGATGGGCTGAGTGTTGCCTCGATCGGCAATGACCTTCGTCAGCCCGCCTTCATCGTTGGTGTGCTCACGGTCGCGACGTCGTTGCTCGCAGTCAGGGCGCTGTGGTCAGTTGGTTGGCCAGCCGTCGGCTACAGCATGCCGCTCTCCGAATCCGGGGCGGCGGTTGTTGGGGCCTATGCGGGTGGCTGGAACCCAGCCGGCTTTGGCTCTGTAGAGCAGCTACCCCCTTTGTTTGGGGTTGTTGGCATCGTGCAGTCGGTGTTCTTCGACTCACCCGAACGCAGCGCATGGCTGCTGAGCCTGGCCGCGGTGGTCGGAGGGATATGGGGCACGATCAGGTTGCTGCGGACGTGGGGCATTGAGGTTATCGCGGGGTGGGCGGCAGGAATTGTCCTGGTTGCCGGACCCGCCACACAGGCGATCGGTGACCGGACTGCCATCGGTCAGCTTCTTGGTCTAGGGATACTGCCATGGGCGATTCGGGTGGCGTCGACACGATTGCCCTGGAGCTGGACCCGCAAGGTAGGTCGTGTGGCCGCAGCCGGTTGGGTAATCGGCCTGCTTGGTTTGGTGGCTCCTCCATTGCTGGTCGTCCCGGCACTGGTACTCGCAGTACGTGCGTTGCTCCGTCCTACCGATGGGCAATCGTGGCGAGCGCTGCTGGTCGCACTACTGGGAACCGCTCTGGCCGTTCCGATCTTGTTGCCTTGGGTGGCGATCGTAGACCTCGAGGTCTACCTGACCACTGGGTCAGAATTCTGGGTTCCCGCGCTAGTCCCGCTGCTGGCAGTGGCCGTCGCGTTTGTGGCTGGATTGGTAGCGGCACCGGGACGGCGGCTCGACGCGGTGGTGCTTGGCGGTGTTTTCGTCGGCTCGGGAGCGGTGCTTGCCAGGGGTCATGACCTGTGCTTGGGCCGCGAAGTGGCGGTATCTGGTTTGGTGATCGTGGCACTGGGCACCGCTTTTGTTGTTGGCGGCGTGCTTGATTCGCTCCGCTCGTCCAAGGTCCACGGATGGCGCCGGATGGTCGGTGGCGTTGGTGCAGTCGCCGCGGCTGTCCTCGTTGCCACCACGATATTCCCGTTGTATGGCGGCCGGGCTGCTCTGCCTTCCGATCAGTTCACCGATCCGCTTCGCTTCACGACTGCCGCCGATGGCGACGCCAGTTCTTCACGGATTCTTCTCGTTGGCCCAGAGGCGACTTTGCCGGGCGAGTCGCGGGTCGTGCGGGGTGCTGCATACCGCGTGGTTTCGGCGCCCCTGCCACGCTTGTGGGAGGCGACGCTGCCTGACCCGAGTTCCGCAGACCTCGCTCTCGAAGACTTGCTCTTTGCCCTTATCGAGGGTGAAGAGTCAAGGGCAGGGTCGGCCCTTGCCTCTTTCGGTATCCGCTGGGTGGTTGTTACTGGAGATACTCCGCTGGAACCTGTCTTCGACGGACAGCTAGACCTGATTTCTCTGGGCGGCGCAAAACGTCCCACCTTCCTTGTCGACAGCGAGAACCCAGTGCGGGCAGTCGCTGCTGGTGGCGAGCTGTGGACCAGGGACGGAACCGGCTATGTCGGAGAGGCCGTTTCGGGGGAGCGGGTTTTTCTTGCCGAAGCCGCCAACTCGAGGTGGGGCGCCGATCCGTGGTCACAATCGGAGTGGGGCAATGAAGTCTCCGCCGCAAGTGGCGTTGCCGAGTTCGATCCGATCGAAACACGACGGACCCAGGCATATGTCGCCGCAGGGTTGTTTGCCGTGCTACTGCTCTTCTCCGCATTTGCTAGGAGGCAGCGATGAAGCGGGTTCTTGGCCTAGCCCTCGCTGCCGTCGCGGTGTATGCGGCGCTGCTGCTCGATGCGCCACCAGCTGCGGAGGGTCCCGATTTTGCTGGACCGCAAGAGAGGGAGTCGGTTGCTCTTGCAACTGCGAGTGTCTGGTATTGCCCGTGGGTAGCCAGTGGTGCGCTGCGAGATTCGACCGTGATGATCGCAGCGACCGTGCCGGTGTCAGCTGAGCTCACCGTGCCGCAGCAGATCGCCGGCGAAGATCCCGATGTGGCGGAGTACTCCATCGGGCAGGCCGGGGCCCTTGCTATCCCGGTCGGTGAGATCGTCAGACGAGGCGACACGCCACTATTTCTTGAGTTCAGCGATGGGCCGGCCGCTGCCGCCGTCGTGGAAGTCAGTAACGAGTTGTTGACCGGGGACGCCTGCGTCGCCCGCATCCCAAAGGTTTGGGAACTCCCCGGCGGAACGACGAGGGAAGGCCGAAACCTGACGCTCCGTCTGTTCAACCCGTTCCCTGAATTGGCCAAGGTGAGCGTCAGCGGTATCAGTGAATCTGGTGAGACTGGGCTGATTGACCTGCAGAACCTCGACGTTGCGGGTCGTACTTGGCAGGACGTTGGCCTCAACGCTCTCGTTCCACTTCTCGACGACCTCTCGTTGATGGTCACCTCGAGCGAGGGCTTTGTCATCCCCTCGCTTGTGGTTGCCGGAACAACCGATGAGGCGAGTTGGCCCGGCGTCGCCCCTGCGACCAACTGGGAGTTCCCGGTGGCCACCATCTCGCGGGATTTTGCACCGTCGTTGATGCTGACCAACAGAAGTGAGGTCGCGGTGACCGCGATTATCGACGTCTACTCCGACCAGGGAGCCACCATCGACGCCCGCGAAGTCATCGTCGATCCGTTTATTCCGCGTCGGGTCGACTTGGGTGATCTTGCCGATGGGGCAATGGGCGTTCGCGTTCGGTCGGCGGCTCCGCTGGCTGCGGTGGTCCTTGCGGAAGAGTCGCTGGCCGTTTTCGAGGCAACCGGGGAAGAGGGCGTCATCGATGACGCCGAGTCTGTCCGGGGGGACCGTATCGCCGGGACTATCGGTGTGTCGTCTCCGGCCACCCAATGGCTTCTCCCCGGGCTGCAGGGTGTTGCCGGCGGCGAATCCACCATCTGGATTCTCAACACCGGCGCCGACGCAGCCACAGTCACATTGCAGCCGCTTGGCGCCGTTGCCCACCCCGTTTCCAAGCAGTCGGTTCCTCCCGGGTCGGTGCTGGGGGTGCCGCTGGGATACGACTTGTCCGTTGCCGGCTACCTGGTGGAGTCATCGGTTCCGGTTTCGATCTCATGGAGCGTCGAGTCGCCCACAGGGATCATGTTTGTCGCCGGGACGGTCGTTGGTGACTGACCCAGTAGTAGGGACAGGTGTCGTGATGGCGGTGTTAGGCGCCGCTGCCGCCGCTGCCTATTTCTCGCGGCGCAACACGACTTATCACCCGCTGGTTGACGCGACTGGTCTCGGGTTGCCCTCGGGTCTGGTCATGTTCACCTCGACCGACTGTCATCGATGCAAAGACGCTCTTGCCGTAGCTCGCACGATGGATGCTCCATTGCGCGAGGTGACCTATGAGCTCGAGTCTGAACTCCAGGAACGGGTCGGTGTTATTGGGGTTCCACTCACTTTGGTCATCGATGAATCTGGTGCATGCGTTGCACAATTCGCGGGGCAGCTGCGTCGAAGCTCGGTTCGTCGCGCCCTGGCTCGCGTCGGTCTCTGAACCGAGATCCACCAACGATCGGACTTGGGGCACTAGCGTCTCGAATCTGATGAGTTACAGATGTACAAGATGCACTTCCCCCGCCGACTCGGTGATGTCGTTTGACTATCCGGATCGCTGCATGTGGATCAGCGATATCGATACCGCACCCGAACCGGGAACTGGCTATCTGTTGTGTTCTGCACACGCGGCACGTCTTGGTGCCCCGGTCGGCTGGACTCTGATCGACAAGCGTTCTCCGATGGCTCGCCTTTTTGCGGTCCCGGCCTAGGAGGGTGTTGTACGAATGCCGATAGACCGTGATGTGCTCGAGGCGATTCGTGAGATGGAGGAGCCTGAGCTGCGCCGTCTGTTGATCTTGGCTCGGGCCCGCCTGGAGAACCGTGGCGTCTTCTCGGCAGAGAATGAGCCGGAAGTCAAGTTGCGTCGGCAAATGGTCAAGTGTGGCAAAGACTCGTGCACCCAATGTCCTCACGGTCCTTACTGGTATGCCTACTGGTGGGAGAAGGGCAAGCGAAGGTCTCGCTATGTCGGCAAGCTCGACGAGATTCCGGAAATGGCCTGAAAACGCGAAATCCGCCGGTGGGCGGGTCTGAGGCGGCTACGATTATGCGTATGAGTAGGAGAAGAGGCGTCCCGGCGGCACCACTGCAGTGTGCCGACTGTGGAGCAAACAACGTTATCCAGATCGAGCTGACCTTGCCCGACGGAACCGAGGTCAATTTCTGTTCTTGCCACCAATGCGAAGCGCGCTGGTGGGACAGAGATGGCGAGCCTCTGGAATTGGACGTCGTTCTTGAGCTTGCCCGTAACACCGACGCTTGAGTCGCAGATAACGCTCGCTGAGCTAGCCTCTCGCCCGTGACCACCTCAGCTACCCGTCGCTCAACTTCCTCTGGCAGCAGGCTGCTAGTGCTGTTGGCCGTCCTGTTGCCCACCGGACTGATCTTGTTGATCATGGCGGGTCTGGTTGCGAGGGTCAGTCCGCAGGATGCTTTCCCATTCTTCAACCTCGACATCCATTGGCCGTCTCTTCTCATTGCCAACACCCCGACCGGAGGGGACATGGGAGCCCATGTGGTGCTCCCGCAAGTCCTCCGTGACAGCCTTATTCCATCGGGACGCTTACTTGGTTGGAGCAACGACTGGTATGCCGGCTACCCGGTGTTCTACTTCTACTTCCCGCTGCCTGCGATCTTCACGGTCTTAATGGATGTCCTGGTCCCCTATGGCGTGGCGTTCAAGCTCTCGACGATCATCGGCTTGGTCGCGATGCCGGCCGCTGCCTACTACTTGGTGCGCGCGATCGGGTTCGCGCGGCCTGTCGCCGCCATTGCGGCTGCCTTTGGCTCGATGTTTGTGTTCATGGAGAGCTTCAGCATCTTCGGGGCCAATATCAAGTCGACCCTTGCGGGGGAGTTCTCGTTCTCATGGTCGTTTGCGCTGTCGCTCGTCTATCTCGGCATGGTGATCAGAGATTCGAGAGAGGGGAGGGGCTTCACCCCGGCCGCCGCAGGCGTCCTTGCGCTCACCGCGCTTAGTCACATCGTCACCACCCTTATCGTCGTCCTGGTCTCGCTACCGGTCTTCCTACGTCGTCGTGGTGCGGCCAACGTGGTGTGGTCGTGGATCCTTGGTTTTGCCATGGCAGCATTCTGGGGACTTCCCGTCCTGATTCGGATAACCGGCGGACTCACCACCGATATGGGGTGGACTCCGCTCACCGGTATCCGTGGCGCCGGGATTTCGAACGTCGGGACGCCATTCACAAACGAGTTCATCCCGATCTTTGCTCTTGGGATTATCGGTGCCATCTGGTCCTTGCTTCGCAGCGAAGACATAAGAGTCCTGTTGACCATGACGATCGCTCCATTCCTCGGGTATCTACTCATAGCCGAACAGGGATGGACCATTCTGTACAACGCCCGGCTCTTGCCCTATTGGTTCATGGGAGTCTTTCTGTTTGCGGGCATTGCCGTCGGGCTTGGCTCGATGCGGCTGGCCCGTTGGCTGCCCAATCGTCATGAGAACATCGTTTCCATCGGACTGCTCGTGGTGGCGTTGACGCTGGCGGTAACGATCATCGGGATCCACGACATCCCCGGATGGGTCAACTGGAACTACCAGGGTTATGAGGGCAAAGCCGCGTACCCGGAGTTGTCGGCGTTGGTTTCTGAGATTGACGAGTTGCCGGAAGGTCGCGTCATGTGGGAGTACAACAAGGAGATACAAGAGCAGTACGGCACCCCGATGGCTCTGATGCTGATCCCGTATTGGAGCGAGAATCACGAGACCATGGAAGGTGTTTTCTTTGAGTCCTCGCTCACGACGCCGTTCCACTTTCTCAATCAGGCGGAGATGAGTCGGTCGCCATCGCGGCCCGTCCGGGGTCTCACTTATCGAACGTTCGACCTGGAGCGGGGGATCGAGCACTCGATGCTCTACAACATCGAGTACTACGTCACCCAAACCGAGGAGATGACGGGAGAGGCGAATCGTTTGGGGCTCCAACCGCTTGTTGAGGCGGAGGCGTACTCGGTGTTTGCCTTGCCGGATTCGAATCCTGTGGATGTCGCCCGGTATGTGCCTGCGGTGTACGAAGGCGAGGAAGACTTCGCCGACGTGGCATTGGAGTGGTACGACGAACTAGACACTCTCGACCGCTGGATCGTTGCGAGCGGCCCAGAAGAGTGGCCCGACTTCACCGAACTCGAAGGTCCGTTCGATCTGGGAACTGCGCTGGATACCGACGACGAAGTGGTCAGCGACATCGTTATCGAAGACCATCGAATCTCGTTCACCACCACCGCAGTGGGCGTGCCCCATTTGGTCAAAACCTCGTACTTCCCGAATTGGGAGGCGACTGGTGCCGACGGGCCCTATCGGGCTGCGCCATCACTAATGATCGTTGTCCCCACTGCGGAGAACGTTTCGCTGGAGTTCAGCAGGACATGGACCGAAAACCTTGGGATGGCACTGAGCCTTGCCGCGTTTGTCTTCGTGGTGTGGTGGGTGTCGCGCTCCCGCTCTAGCCGGCGCGGGAGAACCGTCTAGCGAGGTCCGTGTGAGAAGCTACGTTCGATCCCTCTTCACCCCGAGAGCTATCGGTCAATTGATTAAGATGAGCCTGGTGGGCGTGGTGAATACGGTTGTTTCGCTCGCCTTGTTCAACATCTTCCTCAATCTGCTTGGTGGCACCAAGACCTTCGACGAAGGGTTCAACTGGGAACAGTTCTGGGCGATTGCATTGTCGTTTCTCATTGCAACGTTCGTGTCGTACCTGCTCAATCGGCGCTGGACATTTCAGCTCGCCGCGGCAGGGGAGATGCGCAGAGAGACCATTCATTTTGTCGGGATCAACGTTGGCGCTTGGTTTGCTACCCAGCTGATTGTGAACGGTGCAGACTGGTTGTGGGGCCCGCTGACCCGAACCGAGCAGAATCTGTTCTACCTGCTCGCCTCTGCCTTGATCATCATTCCGAAGTTTGCCGGCTACCGAGACATCGTCTTTCGCAAGGCTATCGATGCCAAGACCAAGGCCGTCAGCTCACTTCCAGCGGAAGCTCTTGACCCAGATTGCGAGAGTATCTCTGCCCATCTCCCACAAAGTGGCGAGGGAGAGGCCGCTTGATGAACCGGGCGCCAACGCGACCGGTGCTTCGGCGAGGGATCCCCCTGCTTTGCGGATGCGGATAAGCAGCTCCAGATCGAACGTATAGCCGTCGGTCTCCAGGTTGGGCAGTGTGTCCTGCAGCGCCGACCTCTTGAAGGCTTTGAGGCCGGTTTGGGTTTCGTGAACCGGCAGGCGAAACAGCACCCGATTGACACCGGCGAAAGCCAGGCTCAGCAGGCGGCGTAGTGCTGGATACCTGCCCGGAGCCATCGCGGTGCGCTTGGCTCCGACGAGTGCGTCTACGCCCTGGTGTTCGAACTCGGTGAGGAAAGCGGGCAGTTGCTCCGGAGGAAGGTCGAGGTCTGAATCCAAGAAAACGATGGTGTCGCCGCTGGCGTGGGCGAAACCTTCCTTTAGCGCTCCGCCTTTGCCACGGTTAATGGGGTAGCTGACTGCAGAGACGCTCTCGTGGGCACTGGCCGCCTTCTCCGCAAACCCCTTGGTGTCGTCAGTGCTGCCATCGTCGATGACAATTATTTCTACACCGGGCCAGTCGCCGACCACCTCGACGACACGGTCGATGTTGTCGGCAATCACAGATTCGAGCTGGTATGCCGGCATCAGGATAGAGACACCGGTCTGTGGAGAATGCGGCATTGCCGATCGATTGTAGAGGGTCCGGTAAGCAACCCTGCCGGACCCTAGGTCCGGCGGCGTACAATCCCGACCATGAGTTTCGACCAAATCTTCAAGGCATACGACATTCGCGGGACCGTGCCCGACCAGCTTGATGAGGAATCCGCACGGCGGATCGGGAAGGCGTTCGCCCGCTTCGCCGGCACCGGCCGAATCGCAGTGGGCAGGGACTGCCGACACTCCTCACCGGATCTGGCTGCGGCCCTAATCGAGGGGATCACCTCCCAGGGTGTCTCCGTTGATGATTTGGGGATGATCACAACCGACATGGTGTATTTCGCTGCGGGTTCGATGGACCAGCCGGGGGTTATGGTTACCGCCAGCCACAACCCAAAAGGCTATAACGGGATCAAGCTGTGTCTGGCCGGCGCGGCCCCGGTCGGGGTTGATAGCGGCCTGGTGGAGGTGCGTACGTTGGCCGAGGGGGAACTCGACTCGGTACCCGAGTCTGGTGCGGTCGCCTCAGTTGATGTTTTGGCCGGCTATCTGAACCATCTCATGTCGATCATCGACGTTGACCACATCAGCGCGTTACTAGTAGCCGCCGATGGTGGCAACGGCGTAGCGGGGGTGGCTGTTCCCAGTGTCTTCGAACGGATCCCGGCGCAGCTCACTGGGCTGTATCTTGAACCGGACGGTGACTTTCCAAATCACCACCCAGACCCGCTTCGTCCCGAGAACCTCGTAGATCTCGAAGAGTTAATGACCGCGCAACCCCAGGACCTGGGTGTTGCTTTCGATGGCGATGCGGATCGGGCGTTCTTCATCGATGACAAGCTGAGTCCTCTTCCGGGAAGCACCGTCACGGCGATCATCGCTAGTTGGTTCCTTGACAAGTTCCCCGGCGAGTCGATCGTTCACAACCTGATCTGCTCCAAGGCCGTACCGGAGTTGGTGCGCAAGGCTGGTGGTGTTCCGGTTCGCACTCGAGTCGGACATTCGTACATCAAGCAAGTAATGAAGGAAACTGGAGCGATCTTTGGTGGCGAGCACTCTGGCCACTACTACTTCAGAGACAACTATCGGGCCGACTCGGGCATCTTGGCCATGCTGGTCCTGCTTCAGGTCCTGTCCGAAGATGGCCGGCCGCTTTCTGTGTTGCGTCAGCAGTACGAGCTATACGCCCAGTCGGGAGAGATCAACTTTGAAGTTCTCGATAAGGACGCAGCCAGTGAAGCCATCGCCGCTGCCTTTCCGGGTGCCGAAGTAGACCGTCTCGATGGGTTGACGATTGACTTGGGGGATCGTTGGCTCAACGTGAGGCCTTCCAATACCGAACCGGTTTTGCGGCTCAATGTCGAAGCTCCGACCCCTGGTGATGTCGATGTCGTTGTCTCTCAGGTACGCTCCATCCTTGTGGAACCATCAGAAACACATACTGGGCTTCTCCCCGCGGGGCTGCTCGACATCATGCAGTGCCCGTCTTGCGCCGGCTCCTTGTCCGAGGTCGCGGAGCCGCCATCATTGCTTTGTGCCGGTTGCGGCCTCAGCTACCCCGTCGAGGACGGTATCCCAGTGATGTTGATCGACGAAGCTACCCAGACCTAGTCGCCGGAGACCTGCGAGCTAGGGGGCCGAGGTGCCTTCACGTCCGAAGTCATCTTCGAGTCTGACCACGTCGTCCAATTCGGGGGTGGATACCTCGATGAGCTTGACGTCGGTGATCGCTTCGAATCGATGAACCCTGCCGGTGTGGACCCTGGCGAATTCCCCTGGACCCATCTTGATCTGTTCGATGTCACCAGCGTCATTCTCAAGATGAAGGTTGAGCGTCCCCTCAACAACGAAGATGGATTCATCTTTCTTACGGTGGAACTGCAATGAAAGCCGGGCACCGGCATTAACTGAGATCAGCTTTCCAACGTACCGGTCCGTGTGTGTCCAGATGAGTTCGCTACCCCACGGCTTCTCCACAAATGTGCTCATGACCCTCCTGGCGGAACTCGCTCCAAAACAGGTTAGCGTTGGGGCAACTTCAAGATCTAAGAGAGGACCACCGTGGACTACGACATTGCAGATCCGTCCCTAGCGGAACTGGGCGGACGCCGGATTGAATGGGCAGGCAGGCGGATGCCCGTCCTGGGGATAATCCGTGCGCGATTTGAAGCCCAGCAGCCGCTGGCGGGAATCACGATTGGCGCCTGCATGCACGTCACATCCGAGACAGCGAACCTGATGACGGTGTTGCGCGCCGGTGGGGCCGAGGTGACTCTATGCGCCTCAAATCCGCTCTCTACCCAGGATGACGTGGCGGCAGCTTTGGTCGCAGACGGCATCCCGGTGTATGCGCTTCGTGGCGAGGATTCGGCGACGTTCTACCGTCACATCAACACAGTGCTCGACACTCGGCCCGACTTGGTTTTTGACGATGGATGCGACATGACGACTGTTCTGCACGAGGAGCGGGCCGACCAGTCACTCATCGGGGGTATGGAAGAGACCACCACCGGTGTGATCAGGCTCCGTGCCATGGAGAAGGATGGAGTGCTTCGTTTCCCTGTGGTAGCGGTCAACGATTCCGACACCAAGCATCTGTTCGACAATCGTCATGGAACGGGTCAGTCTTCGCTGGACGGAATTCTCCGTGCCTCCAATGTGTTGTTCGCCGGACGCACAGTCGTGGTAGGCGGTTACGGCGACTGTGGCCTCGGTATCGCCAACCGGGTCGATGGACTCGGCGCCAAAGTCATCGTCGTTGAATCGGACCCGGTCCGTGCGTTGTCGGCAGCTATGGATGGTCACCAGGTGATGACAAGCTTCGACGCCGCCTCGCGCGGTGATGTTTTTATCACTGCAACCGGTGACATTCATGTGTTCCGCAAAGAGCATTTCGAGGTGATGAAGGACAGCGTGATCCTGGCTAACGCCGGGCACTTTGATGTCGAGCTTGATCTGAAAGCGTTGGGAGAGATGTCCGAGAGCTATCGGGAACTGCGCGTCAATCTGGGCGAATACACCCTCCCCGATGGTCGGCGCATCTTGGTGGTTGCCGAGGGCCGCCTTGTCAATCTTGGTGCCGCCGAGGGGCATCCTGCCGATGTGATGGACATGTCGTTTGCGGATCAGGCGCTCGCCGCCGAATGGCTGACAGTCAATGGGGCATCACTTGATCCGAAGGTTTATGTCCTACCCAAGGAACTCGATGACCAGGTGGCGACTCTCAAGTTGGAGTCGATGGGATGTGGTCTCGAGCAGCTGACCGATGAGCAGGTCGACTACCTGAGCTCCTGGCAGCACGGTACATAGAGCCGGGGATTCCCGGCTAGGGCCGGGATGGCGCTGCCATCTCTCGGGTGCGGTCGGTCACGATCCTCAGGTCGACGAGCACTTTGTCGTTGCTGGAGCGGGTTGCTTCGGCCCGCGAGATGATCTCGCTGATTTGATTGGCGCTGAGGCGATGGTTGCGCATTAGCGCGTCGCGCAAGGCGATGATGGCGGGACGGTTCTCCAGCATCAATCGGATGGCCTCTCGCTTTGTCTCGCGCAGGACGGACTCCAGGTCCTTGCGGGTTCTGGTGTCGTCGAGGACCCGCTGCAGAAACGTGGACCGATTGGGTATAGGTGCTTGCAGAGACACCAGCGATCCCGACATTCCGAGACGGCCAACCATATCTGCGCCGATAGCCGTTGCCCTGGCCAGGTCGTGCTCGACATGAGAGCCGCTCTCTCCGGAGAAGATCTCTTCGGCGGCCATGCCAGAAAGGGCCGTCACCAGCTCAGAACGGAGCAAGGACTGAGTTGCGACGGGTGATGATGCGTGGTGTCGACCGCAGGGCTCTGACATGTCGGCCCTAATCGCCCCATCGGGGTTGTTGATATGAGTGGCCACGATGTGGCCAGCGTGGTGAGTGGCCAATTGTTGGCGGAGTGCGGGTGTCGCCATCATTCGTGTGTTGCGGTCGAGCGGGTGCCGCCACAACATGAACATGGCCGCAATGGCGGCGGTCGCTACCGCAGTCGCAAAGACCATGTCACCTATCTCGACTTGAGTCCCATTTGCTGTGGCCAATCGAGCCCACAGTGATAGGTCAACGATCACCAATGCACACGCAAGTGTGATGAACCGAAGATGCCTTCCGCTACGTCCGTACGCGGAGGCGATTAGTCCAGCCTGCATTTATAGCCCCCAGCTGTCTGCCATTCCTAGTGTCATCGTACCGCACGCTAAGTGGTCGCACGGCTACATTTCGCAGTCGCACCGGGGAACTAGTCCTTGTCTGAGGCGGTTGATAGCTTGGGTCCATGTCGGTGTGTATCGCTTGTTCTCGATGGGGTTCTCGATCGCTGTGTAGCGAATGTCGGTCGATGCTGCAGTCCGTAGCACCGACCCGGGTTGCGGGTGGAGTCGACGTGTCTAGCGCCTTTCTCCATCAGACGGTTGCCCGACGTCTTGTGCATCTCCTCAAGTACCAGGGAATGGAACCTGCGGGAACGATTCTGGGAGAAGCGATGGCTGCGGTCCTGCCAGCTGACACGGCCGCTCTGGTCCCTGTGCCAAGAGCTGTCGGGCGCCGTCTTCGCTACGGGATTGATCCAGCGGTCAATTTGGCACGTGTGATGTCGGCCGTCACGGGTCTGCCGATGCTTCCAATTCTTCGCGCCCAACTGTGGTGGCCGGCCCACGCTGGCAAGGGCAAAGCCTCACGACGACCGCCGCGATTCAGCCCGCATGGTGCTGTTCCGCCACAAAGTGTTCTCGTCGATGATGTGCTGACAACGGGTGGTACTTTGGTTGCGGCAGCCCAGGTTCTCGGCATCGATCGGGCGACTACGGCAACCCGCGCAGGTAGCTAGGTGGGTGGTGTGAAAGCAGCCGTGACAGCTGCCCCCGCGAGCGGCAGCTTCAACTGGCGATTCACACCACCCACCAAGGGGTCGGGTTAGGATGGGGAAAAGGGCTACCGAACGAAGTCCGAACCCGGAGCAGGTGTGCGAGGAATCCTCGACCAACATCCCCAGAGACCTACTTCTGTCAAGGGTTCTGGAATGGCCTTATCTCTTTCATCGGTTCTTGTTGTCTGTAATTCGCCCCCTCGAAAGGAGCCATGGTGGACGTACGCGTACATGGGAAAAACATGCGGGTTGAGGACGAGGTCTTGGACGCTGCCCTAGAGAAAATCGAGCATGCTGGCCGCATCTTTGATGATGGGTCGGACGCCGATGTTGAATTCTCGGAGAGGAAGAACCCGCGGTCGGCGGGCGAGCGGTTCAAAGTAGAGATAACTTCGCATACCGCTGGACATACCGTACGCGTTGAGTCGATGGCCCCTGATGCCCTCTCTGCGGTTGATCTCGCCGCCAACAAATTCGAACGGCAGCTTCGTCGACTCAAGGAACGCCTTATCCAGCGGTCCCGGACTAGGGATCACAAAACTCTTAATGACCAGTCACTTGAGTCCGATGAAGAGCAGGACGACGGACCGCTGAGCATCGTGCGTACCAAGCGCTTTGAGATGCGGCCCATGACAGCGGAGGAAGCTGGATTGCAGATGGAGATGTTAGGACACGACTTCTTTTTCTTTCTTGACGCCGAGAGCGGCAAGTACTGCGTCCTCTACCACCGAGATGACGGCGACCTAGGACTGATCGAACCCGCATGACACGACTTCTTGTAGTTGACGATGTTCCCCTCTTTAGGGCCGGTATAACGGCGGCCCTAAACGAGGCGGGCTTTGACGTTGTCGGTGAAGCCAGCAACGCCGAAGATGCCGTGACCCAGGCAGAGGTTCTGCAACCGGACCTCGTGCTACTCGACGTACTGATGCCTGGACTGTCCGGGTTGGATGTCGTTGGCAAGATCGTTGCAGTCTCGGGAAATTCGCAGGTGATATTGCTCACCGGTAGCGAATCTGAGGAAGACATGATCTCGGCTATCAAGTCTGGTGCCCGCGGCTACATCGTCAAAGACATGCCCTTCGCCAACTTGGTTGACTTGATCAGAGCCGTCGCAGAAGGCGGCGGTGCTTTCTCTCCGAAGATGGCAGGCAAGATGGTCGATGTTCTTCGCCAACTGCTTCGTCATCAGGAACTCTTCAAGTCTCGCAAACCGACCCTGACCGGTCGGGAGATCGAGGTGCTCCAGCTGGTTGCCAGGGGTATGACCAGTCGTGAGATTGGCGACCGGCTCTACATCTCAGAGAACACGGTCAAGAACCATATTCGCAACATTCTCGACAAGCTTGGTCTGCACTCTCGCAACGAAGCAGTCCTCTACGCTCTTCGCGAAGAGCTCATCACCCTGGACTAGGGAGGGTGGCTGGACAGATGCCGTGCAGGCTCGTCTGTTCCGACAACCTCGTAGATCCATAGACGACCGACGAGTCGGAACTGGCATTGTCCAACACATTCCTAGGAGAACTCGGCTTCGCCGAGTTCTTTGCGAGTTCGCAAAGCGAACTCGGGGGAACTCACACAACATGAGCTCCTTGGCAGTTCCAGCGGAGCTGTTGAGAACGCAGGTCGTTTTCCGGCTCCAATAGTCTCCCTGACTCCTACAATGCTTTTCCCATGGCAATTTTCAGCAAGATTCTTCGCGCTGGCGAAGGCAAACAACTAAAAGAACTCGAGAAGCTGGCTGTGCTGGTGAACTCGTTGGAGCCTGAGGTCGAAGGGCTTACCGATGATCAGCTGCGTGGCAAGACCGACGAGTTCCGCAAGCGTGTTGTCGACGGGGAAACCCTCAGCGACATCGAGGCTGAGGCCTTTGCGGTAGTCCGCGAGGCAGCCAAGCGGGTTCTTGGCGAACGGCACTACGACGTCCAGGTAGTCGGCGCCGGCGCACTTGCTCGCGGCATGATCGCCGAGATGCGCACTGGTGAGGGCAAAACCCTCGTATCGACCATGCCAACCTACCTCAACGCACTGTCCGGTGAAGGTGTCCATGTCGTTACGGTCAATGACTACCTGGCGAGTCGTGATGCCGAGTGGATGGGTACGGTCCACAGATTCCTCGGCCTCGAGATCGGAATCATTCAGGCCGACATGACTCCCGCCGAGCGTCGGCCCGCCTATGACGCTGACATCACCTACGGGACCAACAACGAATTTGGGTTTGACTATCTGCGCGACAACATGACGATGAGGCCTGAGGACATGGTGCAGCGCGGTCACGCCTACGCCATCGTTGACGAGGTGGACTCCATCCTCATCGACGAAGCGAGAACGCCGCTCATCATCTCTGGTCGAGTAGGTGAGACAGGCAAGTGGTACCGAGACTTTGCGCGCATCGCCAACAGCCTCCACCGCGATATCCACTACGAAGTTGATGAGAAGAAGCGCCAAGTCATCACAACCGAAGACGGTGTTCACGCCGTGGAGCAGAAGCTTGGCATCGAGAACATGTATGACTTCGCCAATGTCGACATGATCCACCATCTTGACGTGGCGCTGAAGGCCAAGGAGCTATACGAGCACGACGTTGACTATCTGATCCGCAACGGCGAGATCAAGATTGTCGATGAATTCACCGGCCGTGTCCTCGATGGACGCCGCTACTCGGAGGGTCTCCACCAGGGTATTGAGGCCAAAGAGGGCGTCAAGATCAAGGAAGAGAATCAGACGCTGGCGACAATCACGCTGCAGAACTACTTCCGTATGTACGAGAAGCTTGCCGGGATGACGGGTACCGCGATTACCGAAGCCGGCGAGTTCTATGAGATCTACAAGCTCGAAGTGGTCGAGGTCCCGACCAATCGCCCGATTGCACGCGCCGATGAACCGGACCTCGTCTACGTGGACGAAGACGCCAAGTTTGATGCGCTCGTCGAAGACATAATCGAGCACAACGCCAAGGACCAACCGATTCTCGTGGGAACAGTGTCCATCGAGAAGTCGGAGCGTCTCGCCGGTCACCTGAAGCGTCGCGGCATCAAGCATGAGGTCCTCAACGCCAAGCAGCATGCCAGGGAAGCTCAGATCATTGCCCAGGCCGGTCAGCCGGGCGCCGTAACCGTTGCCACCAATATGGCGGGGCGCGGTGTCAACATCGCTCTTGGCGGAAACGCCGAGGAGTTGGCCCGAGCCGAGATGCGCAAACGTGGTATCGAGAAGGATGCCGAGGAATACGACGAGCAGTTCAAGGAGGCTGCCGCCGAGTTCTCGGTCCACACTGGAGAAGCAAGGGAACGGGTACTGGCCGCCGGCGGCCTGTATGTACTCGGTACCGAACGCCATGAGTCGCGCCGAATCGACAACCAGTTGCGCGGCCGTTCCGGCCGCCAAGGTGATCCGGGTGAGTCCCGTTTCTACCTGTCCTTGGAAGACGATTTGATGAGGAGATTCGCCAACGAGCGTGTCGCCTCGATCATGAGTCGGCTGAAGATCCCGCGTGAGGTTCCCATCGAGCACAAGATGGTTAGCAAGGCGATCGAACGTGCCCAGAACCAGGTCGAGGCGCAGAACTTCGAAATTCGCAAGAACGTTCTGAAGTACGACGAGGTGATGAACACTCAGCGCAAGATCATCTACCAATGGCGTAATAAGATTCTTGTCGGGCATGAAACCGAAGAACTCATCGTTGATTGGCGCAACGAGGTTATCGAGGCCCACGTCCACGAGATGACCAAAGGGATCGATTCACAGGAGTGGGATTGGGAAGGGTTCACCGAGCGAACCACCTCGATCTACATGCCTTCCATCGGGAAGGATTCGTTCCCCCATGCCGAAGACCTAAATGTTGAAGAGGTCGTAGACGCCTACCTAGATGACGCGACCAAGGTATATCTCGAGAGGGAAGCGGAGCTGACGACTGACGTTCTGCGTCGCTTGGAACGAACCGTGACGTTGTCAATCATTGACAACAAATGGAGAGAGCATCTCGCAGAGATGGACTACCTGAGATCCGGAATCGGCCTGCGTGCCATGGCCCAGAAGGACCCGCTTGTCGAATATCAGCGCGAGGGCTACGACCTGTTTTCCCTGTTAGTTGACGCGGTCAAAGAGGACACGCTGCGTTACATGTACCACGTCAAGGTGGTCCAGAAAGAGGCCCCGCAACGTCCAACTGCCATCCAGACATCGGGTCCGGCAACAGCGAAACACCGCACGGTCAGAGTCAAGGACAAGATCGGTCGCAACGACCCCTGTCCATGTAACTCCGGAAAGAAGTACAAGATGTGTCACGGCAAGCCGGGAGCCGAACCGCTCGACGGCTAGGTGGGTGGTGCTCACATGGGATCGCAATGCGAATAGAGGACACCCCGCATAGCCGGATCGTGCTGTGTGATGACGGCATCATTGAAGCAATGCCGGCTGTACTCGAGGTTCGGCGTGGCTCGGAGCTCATGACCGCGGCGCTCGACGCAATCAGCCGGCTTGCTGGCACCCAGCGGCGCCCTGTGTTGTGGAAGCCGTCGGGAACGCTTCCATTGCGACCGGAGGGATGGCAGGTCATCGTCGCCCGCCTTGAACAAACAGTGTCTGCTTTGGCGATGGTTGTCGATGTAGAGGAAGAACCGCTTCTTGGGGCCTTCCCGACCGCCATCGACTCGCTTCTGCTTCCGGCGCAAGTTTTTCACGATGCCGTTGAGGCTCGAGAATGGCTGCTGCCGTTCGTAGATCCCGGCGAGCCTTCTACGTAGCAGGATCAATGAGACTCGCGAGGTATCCCGGCAAGCCTGTGAGTTCGCAAGCTGAGAGCAGCTCAGCCGACGACTCGTCCCGTAGGTTCGGCGAACTCAGATCGTGTCTCGACCAGATAGCTGGAGTTTGGCCGCCAAACTCCCAACGGACCCGCCTTGCGGGTCCGCGGCTACCATCGCTGCCGCATGAATGAGATTGACCCCCGCGCCCGCCTCGAGGATCTCCGATCGCGTCTTGACGACGCCAGGAGGTTCCTTTGACGTCGCCGGCAAAGAAACAGAACTAGCTGAGCTACGCGAATTGGCATCGGCTCCAGATTTGTGGAACGATCAGGATCGGGCCAAGGAAGTCACTCAGAAACTTGCACGTTTCGAGGGAATCGTCGAAAACGTGGCGACCCTAGGTAGCCGCATCGATGACGCTGAAGTCCTCCTTGAAATGGCCGCCGAAGAAGATGACGCAGCGACGGCGGCAGAAGCACATGCAGAGATTGCCGCACTCAACGCAGAACTCAGCCTTCTCGAAAGAGAGAGCCTGTTCTTTGGAGAATACGACGATCGCCCCGCCATCCTCAGTGTTCATGCCGGTGCCGGTGGCGTAGATGCCCAAGACTGGGCGGAGATTCTCCTGCGGATGTACGTCAGGTATCTCGAGCGGACTTCCTTCAAGGTGGAGATCGACGAGATTCAGCCGGGTGATGAGGCCGGCATCAAGTCGGCGACTCTCACCATCAAGGGTGACAATGCCTACGGGTCATTCGAGGGGGAGCGGGGTGTCCACCGCTTGGTCCGCATCAGCCCATTCGATTCGGCGTCGCGGCGCCATACATCGTTTGCGGGCGTCGACGTGATCCCGGAGGTGGATGCGACCGACATCGAAATCAATCAGGACGATCTTCGCATCGACACCTATCGATCGCAGGGAGCCGGCGGCCAGCACGTCAACACGTCGGATTCGGCGGTACGGATCACCCATCTGCCGACCGGTGCCGTAGTTGCCTGCCAGAACGAACGATCACAGCTTCAGAACAAGAATCGTGCGATGCAGCTGTTGGTGGCGCGCCTTGCGGAGATATCTCGCCAGAATCGACTTACCGAGATCGACTCAATCCGCGGTGAACAGACCGAAGCAGGTTGGGGTCGCCAGATCCGATCCTATGTGATGCAGCCCTATCAGATGGTCAAGGATCTCCGCTCCGATTTCGAAGTCGGCAACATTACCGGTGTCCTCGACGGTGATATTGATGCCTTCATCGACGCCTACCTTCATTGGCGCAGAGCCAATGAAGAGGACTGAGCTGGAGCTTCTGTAGGAAGCTGCCGTGGCGCGGTATTCAATAGCCTTGGTGTATCTCCCGAACACAGTTAGCATTCCGCACCGGCGGCGGAGAAAAGGGAAGAAGTAAACAGACTCTTGCGGTCGGTGCGCTCCGGTCCGCAAAGGGAGTTTCATGATCCGTCTCCATAATGTCTCAAAGGTCTACGACAACAGCGTCGTGGCCCTACGAGAGGTCGACATTGATGTCGCCAAGGGCGAGTTCGTTTTTCTTGTCGGTCCTTCAGGCTCAGGCAAATCCACCATGCTCCGATTGATGATGCGCGAAGAGCGCCCCGATAGCGGAGAAGTCTGGGTTGCTGGTAAACATGCCTCTTCGCTTCCGTCGTGGAAGGTGCCGCATCTGCGTCGTTCCATCGGCACCGTCTTCCAAGATTTCAAGTTGCTGCCGAACAAGACCGTGTACGAGAACGTGTCGTTTGCCCTTGAGGTGACCGGCCGCTCCCGGCACGTTGTCCGCAATCAGGTGCCGCAGGTCCTCAAGCTGGTTGGTCTATCGAACAAAGCGGATCGGCAGCCGCGGCAACTCTCCGGTGGTGAGCAACAGCGCGTTTCCATTGCCAGGGCCTTTGTTAACCGCCCTCTGATTCTTCTCGCCGATGAGCCAACCGGGAACCTTGACCCGGCGACCTCGGTAGGCATCATGCGAATTCTTGATCGAATCAACCGGACCGGTACGACTGTGGTGATGGCCACCCATGACCATGCGATCGTTGACGCCATGAGACGTAGAGTCGTTCAACTCGACGGCGGCCGGATAATCCGTGATCAGCGCAGCGGCGCTTACGAGATTCGGGTGCAATCCAACGCCGTGCAACCATCCGTCGACGAAGTGGTCGACGAAGTGGTCGACGAAGTGGTCGACGAGGTGGTCGACGAAGCCGAG
>RCND010000346.1_pt1 | contig 26034 bp, 21 predicted proteins | sample 2041351 | NCBI WGS metagenome assembly RCND01 (sample SAMN09708230, study PRJNA481090) | Marine sediment metagenome, whole genome shotgun sequencing project. | biome: marine sediment; feature: ocean; material: sediment; isolation source: Sewage treatment plant 12B marine sediment (STP12B) ... | reverse complement strand
GCTCTTTACATGTTCCAGTTGTTCCGCCAACAAGGCCACCTCATCCTCGGAAACATCCAATTTTTCAGCAAGAAAGACTTCCCATAAGCCTTGCCTTCTAATAACCGAAAGTGCGCATAAACTACCCGCCTCGGTCAAGGAGACTCCTTTGTACTTCCTGTAGGATATCAATTGCTTGTCTGCTAATTTTTTGACCATATCCGTCACTGATGATGGTTTGGTATCCATTTTAGCAGCAATCGCATTCGTGCTAATCGTGGCCTGCCCATCCTTCCTCAAATGATAAATAGCCTTTATATAGTCTTCCTCTGCAGGAGTCATAATACCTTGAATTTTATGCTAAAATACAAGCTTCCTAGCTAAGTTCGATTGAAATAAAAATCAGAATACCCAGCAAAGAAGTAATTTCTCAAAAGGATTGAAATATAATTTTTCGTAGATTGACCCTTAGGTTAGGGGTTACATCCCAAACAAATCTGCAAACAGAAAGATAACCATCAAATAGAATGAAACAATGAAAAAAATATATGGAGTTCTTTTTCTATTTACTTTAGTATTTACCTCTTGTTCTAGACCCTTAGACAAAACAATACTAGAGCTATCTACCCCATCATTAAAAATAGCCCTCAATGATAAAGGGTCGTTTGTACATTTTATGGATGCAAGTACTGGCAAAGACTATATCCTAAAAGACTCATTGGCGCCCTTACTGTCCGTAAGGGTTAACAATATAATAATGCATCCAAAAGCTGCAACAGCAACCGATAGTGTTATTACTTTAAACTTTGAAAATGATATCGTAGCAACCATCAAGGTAAAAGAAAAAAATACCCATTTTACATTTGAACTACTATCCATTACAAACAACGACGCTGTTGAACTAATTATTTGGGGGCCCTACCCCACATCCATACAAAAAATTATTAGCGAAACTGTTGGTGTGGTGCGGGATGATGATTTTGCTATAGGCATACAATCCTTGAATATTAAAACACTTGGAGGATACCCATGGAACGAAAGCGATCGCATGCCCGCTTTCGATATCTTTAAAGAAGAGGAGCTAAACGGTATGCATCCCAGTTCTGATGGTAGCGTGTTGTATAGGGTTGAAGCTGCAATGCCTATTGCCAATGGTAGTAGCTTGCAAGCGTATAGCAGAAATAGAACTACCGAAAGAATATTTTCAGATTTTGATCACGATAAAATCGTTGCCCCACCCTACGATGACGGAGGCGTTGTAGGTTCTAAAATAGCACTATTTGGAAGTGCTGAAGCTGTAACTTTAGAAACCATAGGTGCTATTGAAATCGCGGAAGGACTACCCCATCCTATGATTGATGGCGAATGGGCTAAAACAAACCGTAATGCCGCCGCTGCATATCTCATTACCTCTTTTACGGAAACGACTATCGATGATGCGCTTGAATTAACTAAAAAGGCAGGTTTAAATTATCTGTACCATTACGGAAAAACCTTTGAAAGTTGGGGTCATTTTGAATTATATAAAGGAGAGTTTCCAAACGGTATTGACGGACTAAAAAAATGTGTAGAAAAAGCAGCTGCCCAAGGAATTAAACTTGGCACCCATTGTTTATCCAATTTCATCACAACAGATGACCTTTACGTTACGCCTGTTCCAGACAAAAGACTTGCTAAAGTAGGAAGTTCTACTCTTGTGAGTGATATTGATGCGAATACTAGCGAAATAACGATACAATCCCCGGACTACTTCAACCAAATGAAGAACAATAGTTTAAAAACCGTGATGATTGGTGAAGAACTTATACGTTATGGCAGTGTATCTGAAGCAGCTCCATGGAGGTTATTGGATTGCCAGCGTGGGGCATTTAAAACCAAGGTAATGAACCATAAAACTGGCGACACCATTTCTAAGCTATTAGATCATGCCTACAAAGTCTTTTTAACCAATGCAGATCTAACCAAAGAAATGTCCGAAACATTGGCCGATATCTACAACCAAACCGGACTGCGACAAATTTCATTTGATGGTCTTGAAGGAAACCGTTCTACAGGATTAGGTACCTACGGCGAATCTTTAATGCCCTATGTTTGGTATACGAACCTTTCGGATGAGTTAAAAAATCATCTGATCATAGATGCGAGTCGCACTACACACTTCTTTTGGCACATCTACAGCCGTATGAACTGGGGAGAACCGTGGTATGCTGGTTTCCGCGAAAGTCAAACCGAATATCGGTTTAACAATCAGGCCTATTTTAAACGGAATTTTATGCCGGGAATGCTAGGGTGGTTTAAAATGACCCCGGAAACCAGTATGGAAGATATGGAGTGGATGTTAGCTAGGTCCGCGGGTTACGATGCAGGTTATGCCCTAGTGGCAGATTTAGAGATTGTTGCCGAAAATGGCAACTCCGATAAAATATTGGAATTGATAGGCGACTGGGAAAAATTAAGACTTTCAAATTCATTTACCGAAGCGCAGAAAGAACTGATGCGAGATAACTCGAAAGAATTTTCTATTGAAAAAATTAAGGATGGCGAATGGAATTGGCAAGAGCTCCATTCTGAAATCTTTATCCACGCTAAAAAAGTAAGACAGCCCGGAGAACCTGTACATTCTACCTTCAAATTCGACAATTCGGCAGAGGAACAGATAGCGAGCTTTAGTTTATCTGCAAAGGATGGTGATGTGAGCGGAATAGAGATAGAGATGAATAATTATAAGAAAATTCAGATTCCTGTTGTTATAAAACAAGGCCAAACCTTAAAATATACCAGTGGAAACGAATTGATTTTATACAATGCCAACTGGGAAATTAGCAGCAAAATAGTTCTAGATTTTTCTGATTTTAAGATTAAAAAGGGTGAGAATTCCATAACCCTAAACTGTGATTTTGATGCTGACGATAAAGAGGCTAACATTAAACTAGAAATAAGAGCCCTCGTCCAAAACCAAAAAGTATTTTTGAAGGAATAATATACCTTTCTTTTTCAGGTACAGCTATCATAAAAAATTATGCCAAAAATCAAACGCTGACTTAAACGATATAAAGAACACAGGAAAGTTCAAACATAGAATTAGCAACCAAATTCTGTAAGTCATCTGTTATTTGGCAACAGAAAATTACCCCATCACCAATCGATAACCTATGAACAATACCCATAAAATCGACTATTAATTCCTATTTTTGATAGATGGCCGTTTTACATTACGATTATATTATTGTTGGAGCCGGTGCCGCTGGGCTCATGTTGGTGGATAACATGAATAGAGATGATTTCTTCGCTGGTAAATCAATTTTATTATTGGATAAAGATGTAAAACAAACTAACGACCGTACCTGGTGTTTTTGGGAAGAAGGCCAGGGACAATTCGATGACATCGTTCATAAAAAATGGCACCATGTTTATTTTGCCGGCCAGCAATTCTCAAAACGATTCAACATCAACCCTTATACCTATAAAATGATACAGGGGATTGATTTTTACAATTCTATTTTACAGCGTATTGAAACACAATCGAACATTGTTTTTAAGCAAGCTCATGTAACCGATGTGGTTGATACTGGTGAGCTGGTCACTGTCACAACATCGGAAGGAAACTATACCGGAAAGAAAGTATTTAATAGTATTTTTAGCTATGAGAAGGCGACACATCAGAAAAAGTATCCTGTGTTACAGCAACATTTTATTGGGTGGTTCGTGAAAACGAAAAAATCAGTTTTTGATCCTGATCAAGCTACCTACATGGACTTTTCTATCGCGCAAAAAGGGAATACACGTTTTATGTATGTGCTGCCCACTTCCGAGAACGAAGCACTTGTTGAATATACTTTGTTTTCAGAACATTTGTTACCCAAAAAGGAGTATGAGACAGCTATCAAAGACTACTTGGCAAACGACCTAGACTGTTCCGACTATGAAATAGTGGAAACCGAAATGGGGAGTATCCCTATGACTTGCTATGATTTTAAAGAACAACATACAGCCAATATGCGCTATATAGGCATGGCAGGTGGTTGGGCTAAACCGAGCACAGGTTATACCTTTATGAGTACGGCAAAGAAGATACCCAAGCTTATAGCCCATATCAAAACTGGCAAACCTTTACATTCCCTAAGTTATAAAACAAAGTTTTGGTACTATGATTTATTGTTTTTAGATGTTCTACATAAAGATAATGCCAACGGACATAACATTTTTGAAACCCTTTTCAAAAACCGGAAACCGCAGCAAGTTTTTAAATTTTTAGACGAGGAGACAAGTTTTATAGAAGATATTGGGAATATGATAGGCAGTCCAACAGTTCCCTTTACAAAAGCTTTGTTACGAAGACTTTTCTAAACCTTTCTACGCATCAAATTCTCCCCAAACAATTGCAGCAGTGCTTTTTTATCATCCGCTATTTTTAAACCTTCAAGCACTATAAATGCTTTTTTAGTATAGGCTTCGATTTCCTTTTGTGTTAGCACAGCAGAACCACTTTCGTCAAAAATAGTTTTAATGGTTTTAATCTTATCTGATGGGTCTTTGGGCTGAATGGAAAATAAATCGGAAAGTTCCTTCTGTTGCTGCGGTGTTCCCATTTCCAAGGCTTTAAGATATAGAAAGGTTTTCTTGTTTTCAATAATATCACCACCCACTTGTTTCCCAAAGGTTTTAGGATCTCCAAAAGCATCCAAATAATCATCTTGAAGCTGAAAAGCAATGCCTAAATTCCGTCCAAATTCGTAAATATTGTTCTGGTCTTCTAGTGTAGCATTGGCTACGATACCGCCCATTTTTAACGCAGCAGCTACCAAAACTGCTGTTTTATATTCAATCATTTTTAGATACTCTGCTTGGGTAACGTCGTCTCGTGTTTCAAAATCAACGTCATATTGCTGTCCCTCACAGACTTGAAGCGCAGTTTTACTAAACAATTTAGCCAAATCACGAAAAGTCTGACCCTCATAATTCTCAAACAACTGATATGCATTAATGAGCATAGCGTCACCGGAAAGAATTCCCGTATTGATATCCCATTTTTCATGAACCGTTTCTTTTCCCCTGCGTAAAGGAGCGTCATCCATAATATCATCGTGTACCAAGGAAAAATTATGGAAAACTTCTATAGCTAAAGCGGCATCCAAAGCTTTCCTATAATCTGTTCCAAATACTTCGGTCGCCATTAAAACAAGTACCGGACGCAACCGCTTTCCTCCTAAGCTTAGAATATAGGTAATAGGTTCGTAAAGATTTATAGGCTCTTTAGTACTAGTCTTAGACTCCAAATAGGAGATAAATTCGTTACGGTATTGTTCTATGGAAAGCATAGCTCATTTTTTTTCAAAAATACGCCCATTGTTACAAATAGCACATATAACCGTCAATCATATAGCTAAAAATGTGTAAATAATGCAATAGATTTCAAAATCATCGTCTTTAGTATTGAAGACCACAAACCAAACCGGTGCCAGAGCAACAACGTAACAACCTGAACAATTTTTTTAAGGAGGAATACCATGCCTTAAAGGGTTACGTGCGCTCAAAACTCAGAGATACTTCAGAAAGTGATGCGGAAGACATCATACAAGAGGTCGCTTTACGCATTTTTTCCAGACCACCGGAAGCACTACCTATCACTAACATAGGTGGTTTTGTATACCATGCCGTTAAGAACATGATTATCGATACCATGAGGACCAAAAAACAAGGGATACATAATACCGATGAACTGGAACGGCTATGGACAGAATTTGCATCGGTGTTCTACGAAACCGATAGCCGTGCTTATTCGGAACAGTTAAAAGCAGATTTAAAAAATGCCATAATAGCCTTAAAACCATTCTATCGGGATATTATTCTTGCCGTAGATTTTGAGGGCTATACGTACCGAGAAATTTCTAAGGAAACAGGTATTTCTGCCGGCACTTTAATGTCAAGAAGACATAGGGCCATATCCATTTTATCAAAACAAATCGAATTTAATAAAGAAACATAAACTACAACATCATGGATTACAAGGAAAATATTAAAATAGAAGTAGAACGAAAAACAAGAGACTATGTAGCTAAAGGTTTCAAAATACTATTCTTTGTGCTATTGGGTATAGGTATCGCTTTTTTGGTAGGGTATATTGTCATGCGTTTATGGAATTGGTTAATGCCCGAACTTTTTGACTTACCCATGATTAGCTATTGGCAGGCGGTGGGAGTTCTCGTCTTTGCGAAAATTATTTTCGGCTTCGGAAGTGGTGATGGTCCCGGTGGAAACAAAAAATCTAAAAGGGGACCAAATAAAGGCAAATGTAATCCACTTCGGAGGGATTTTTCCGAATGGAAGCATTATGATGGATTTTGGCAAGAAGAAGGAGAACAAGCCTATAAAAATTATGTGGAACGACTGGAAAAAAAGACTGGTGAGCAAGCATAAAACTGTACTTGCACCTCTTATTTTCCAGTAAACCACTGTTTATTCTTGGATTTACACCAATTACAGGGTAACAATCATTAGGATAACTAAAACTCAATGCTTTGTTAAAAAATCAAAAACCACGGAAACTTTAATTGTTTTTAAAGTTTCCTATTGTACATTTGCCACCCAACATGAAAAAAACTATTTTACATAAGGCTACCGAATTATTTTTGGAACAAGGTTTCAAAAGTGTTACCATGGACGATTTGGCTAATGGGATGGGTATTTCCAAAAAAACAATCTACTCCCATTTTAAGAATAAGACGCAGTTAGTAGAAGAGACGACAGCAAACCTATTTTGTACTATTTCAGAAGGTATAGAACATATTTGCTCCTTGGGCCAGAATCCCATAGAAGAACTTTATGAGATTAAGAAATTTGCCATGCTGCATCTAAAAGACGAAAAATCTTCCCCACAATATCAATTGCAAAAGTACTATCCAAAAATTCACGAATCTATACGTTTTAAACAATTTGACTTGATGCAGGAATGTGTGCTTGCTAATGTAAAAAAAGGTGTTGATTTAGGTATTTACAGAGAAAACCTAGATATAGACTTCGTATCCCGCATTTATTTTACCGGGGTAGTAAGCATCAAGGATCATAAGATTTTTCCGATAGAAAAATTTCCAATGACAGAACTAATGGACACCTATCTAGAATATCACTTGAGAGGCATTGTAACGCCATCCGGAAGGAAAATTTTAAACACCATCATCAATTCAAACCAAGAATAAATGCAATCACTTAAAATACTGTTCATAGCACTGTTTATAAGCAGTTGGTCATTTGGTCAAGAACAGACCTATATATTTAGCTTAGAGGACGCCATAACTTTTGCCCTTGAAAATAATTACAGCGCCATTAACGCAGATCGCGATATACTGGACGCTCAAAAACAAAAATGGGAAACGATAGCAACCGGACTTCCGCAAATAACGGGTGCTATAGGATATCAAAATCAGCTTATACAACCTATAAACCAGTTTCCTTCGATTTTGGTTCCACCAGAATTTTTACCCCCAGGAACAGTACAAGGTCCAGATACTTTTATACCAATCGTATTTGGCCCACCACAATCCGCAGTCGCTTCAGCTACATTAAAACAGCAAATTTTTGATGGGTCCTACATTGTTGGGGTACAAGCTACAAGAGCATTTCTAAGCTATAGTGAAAACAATAAGGAGAAAACCCAATTAGAGGTGCGCAAAGCTGTAACAGAAGCGTATGGTAATGTATTGCTAGCAAAAGAAAGTTTTATTATTTTGGAGAATAACATTGCTAACGTTGAAAAAAATCTTTTCGAGACCACCAAAATTTTCGAAAACGGACTTGGGGATGAAGAGAGTGTAGAACAACTACAGATTACTCTTTCCTCACTTGAAAACGCATTAAAAAATGCCATTAGGCTAAAGGAAATTACCCTCCAAATGTTAAATCTAGTTATGGGAATAGATATTACTACCCCTACCCAACTTTCAGAAGACTTGAATGTACTGACCATCCAACAAATAGATTTAGGGCTATTGGAAAGTGATTTCAAATTAGAGAATAATGTAGACTTTAAACTGGCATTAAACCTCAACGAACAACGCTATTTTGAGTGGAAATTAGCAAGAAGTAGGGCTTTACCAACATTAAATGCATTTGTAAACTATGGTGCCAATTCATTTGGAAACGACTTTACTTTTATGGATAGCGGTCAAGATTGGTTCGAATCTTCCATATTGGGTGTGGACCTTAGCATCCCCATCTTCAGCTCAGGAAAGAGAAGTGCAACCACAGCAAGAGCCAAAATAGCCTTGGATAAAGCCAAAACTCAATTAACCGAAGCTGAAGAACAGATAAGACTTGAGTTAGAAAGTAATAAGAGCAAATATATCTTAGCTATTGAACAATACGAAACAGCCAAAGACAATCTTAATCTGGCCGAACGTATAGAGCATAAAAATGAAATAAAATATTCTGAAGGGATTGCCAGTAGTTTTGAACTTCGCCTGGCACAAACACAACTTTATGATGCCCAACAAAACTATCTACAAAGCATGGTAGAAGTGATTAATAAAAAGATCGCATTACAAACGACATTAAATAACGAACTATAACATGGCAATCTTAAAACTATTTACATTGAAAAACACGAGCTATATATTTATACTTATGATGTTGTTCACTTCTTGCGGAGATCAAAAAGCGCAATCCGTAAGTGATTTGGTCGCTTCGGGCGACCTTGAATCTCTAAGAGCCAGAAAAACGGAAATCAGCGAAAAACAACGGGAATTTGAGAAGAGCATAAAATTATTGGATTCTGCTATTGCCACAAAATCAGGTGAACAGCGACTGCCCTTGGTGACTACCATTACCATTCATGCCAAAAAATTCGAGCATTTTCTAGAATTACAGGGCGATGTAGCGACCAAACAAAATGTGCTTATCTACCCAGAAATGCCAGGAACGCTGCAACGCGTTTACGTAAAAGAGGGACAAAAGGTGAGTAAAGGCCAAATTTTGGCCAAAATAGATGATGGAGGAATGAGTAGTCAAGTTTCACAATTAAAGTCCCAAGCAGAGCTAGCGAAAACTACCTACGAGCGTCAAAAACGCTTATGGGAACAAAAAATAGGCTCAGAAATACAGTTTCTACAAGCCAAATCTAGCTTTGAAGCAACAGAAAATGCCGTTAACCAAGCGCAGAGTCAGCTGGGCAAATCGATCATAAGGGCTCCCTTTTCAGGCATTGTAGATGATGTCATTAAAGAACAGGGAACCGTAGTATCTCCGGGTTCTGGATCAGAGGTTTTTCGTATCGTTAACTTGTCGAATATGTACATCAAAGTAGACGTACCCGAAAGTCATTTAAGCGGAATACAAAAAGGAAAAACTGCGGTAGTATATTTTCCTGTCTTAGGAGATACCATTATAACTCAGGTACGCCAAACTGGTAATTTCATAAATCCTGGCAACAGAGCCTTCTCGGTTGAGATTCCCGTCCCAAATAAAAAGGGCAATATAAAACCTAATCTTACCGCAAGGGTTAGTCTTAACGATTATACCAGCGAAAACGCCATTACTATTCCACAAAGTATTATTTCAGAAAATGCTGATGGGGAGCAGTATGTTTATGTTGCCGCAAAATTAGAAGGGAATGACAAGGCTGTGGTAAAACGAAATGTGATCATAACCGGTAAAACCCAAGGGAGTATGGTAGAGATATTATCTGGGGTTTCGGACGGCGACCAACTGGTAAAAGAAGGTGCTCGAAGTGTTAAAGACGGGCAAAATGTTCAAATTCTGAATGAAAATTAGACGTCGAGAAAAAACGAAAATGTCCAAAAAATGAACCCACCCTCTTTATGATTACTAGCATTCGGGGAAGTAATTTTTTTTATTGATGTACTAAAGACCTATAGATGCTTCGTGCCTCGTAAAGACAGACAAAGAAAAGTAATGAACAAGACTGCTTTACAAACTATTAGAATCTAGCAGCGTCAAAATAATAGAAGGACTTAAAAGACTAAGGTGCAATGCAAAATCCATCTTCTACAAACTACAAACTAAGAAATGAGTAAACAAAAGAAAAACGCAGATAAAGAGTTTGGATTATCATCATGGGCCATAGACAATTCGTCCGTAGTGTATGTGATGATTGCCATTTTTCTATGGATAGGATACCAAGGATACCAATCTATGCCCCGTGAGGATTTTCCGGAGATTGTGGAGACCAAGGTGTACATTAGCACGCCTTACCCTGGGAATACAGCAGAAGATGTAGAACGATTGATTACAGACCCATTAGAGGAGCGTTTAAAAAATGTGAGTAATGTGGTAGAGATTACCTCTACCTCCCAAGAGGATTATTCGATAATTACCGTAGAGTTCGATGAGGAAATCTCTGTAGAATCGGCAAAGCTAAAAGTAAAGGACGAAGTAGATGGAGAAAAGGCTAGTGAGGATTGGCCTACCTTTAATAACGCCAAGGTAGAACCTAATATTTTTGACCTAAACCTATCGGAATCCTTTCCAATCATGAACGTCAACTTTACGGGAGATTATCCTGTAGAAAAACTAAAAGAATTTGCGGAATACCTTCAGGATGAGGTGGAAGACCTTCCGCAAGTAAAGGAAGTAAGCATACGTGGAGCGCAAGAAAAAGAAGTAGAAGTAGCTGTTGATGTCTATAAAATGATGGCTGCGAAAGTTAGTTTTCAAGATATACTGGGCGCCATAAGCAACGGTAACATGACCATGTCTGCCGGCAACATTGAATCTGGTGGGCAACGTCGTACCATTCGTATTTTGGGCGAAATAGAAAATCCTGCACAACTAAACGATTTTGTTGTAAAATCAGAAAAAGGAGCCATCTATCTTAAGGATATTGCGAAGGTTACCTTTAGTGAGGAAGAAAAAACTACCTATGCCCGTGAATTCGGGGAAAGCGTAGTAATGCTCGATATTAAAAAACGATCGGGCAAGAATATGATTGAAGCGACCACCCAGGTACGGAAACTTGTAAAAGAGGCACGCGAAAATTATTACCCGGCCGATTTGAACATTACCATTGCAAATGACTCTTCTGGCCGTACCTTAAATCAGGTAGATGACTTAGTGAATAACATCATTTTTGGTATTCTACTGGTAGTAACCGTATTAATGTTCTTTCTAGGCTTTAGAAATGCACTTTTCGTAGGTTTTGCGATACCTATGTCCATGTTCATGTCTTTTATGATTTTGAACCTTTTAGGCTATACCTTAAACACCATGATTCTCTTCGGGATGATTATGGGACTTGGGATGCTGGTAGATAATGGTATTGTGGTCGTAGAAAATGTGTACCGGTTAATGAGTGAAGGCATGTCCCGCACAGAAGCTGCCAAAAAGGGAATCGGTGAAATTGCCTATCCCATCATTATTTCTACCATTACAACAGTTGCAGCCTTTGTACCGCTTGGACTATGGCCTGGAATTTTTGGTCAATTTATGAAATATTTTCCCATTACTCTTTCAGTCGTTTTGGGCTCTTCACTCTTTGTAGCCATCTTCATGAACTCCATGTTGGTGTCACAATTTATGGAAATAGGAGAAAAGGAACTTACCAAAAAGCAGTTGATACGATTAAGTATCATCCTCGGTGGTTTTGGTACTGTAATCCTATTTTTAGGTGGTGCGGTGCGTGGTTTGGGTACCGTAATGATTCTAACGGCCATTCTATTTTGGATCTATAAATACGCGATTAAGAAATTAGCCATAAGCTTTCAGAACAATGCCATGGTACGATTTGAAAATTGGTATGAGCGAAGGCTAAAACATGCGCTTAGGGGTGGTAATGTGTATTGGTATTTCGGAATTACATTTTTTATGTTGATCGCCGTTTTCATGCTTTTTGGAATGTCCGTAGGGAGTGGTAGAACCAAAATCGAATTTTTTCCGGATAACAAACCTAATGAAATCTATGCGTATATAGAGTATCCACAGGGTACATCGATACAAAAAACAAATGAGCTTACGAAGGCCATAGAAAAAAGAGTGTATGAAGTTGCGAACCAAGATAAATATACGCAAGGGGAACACAATTATTTGGTAGAATCTGCTGTATCCCAAGTAGGCGAAGGTGCAGGAAACCCTGCAACAGATGGCGGCTCTTCTGCAGAAATGCCGCACCGCGGCAAAGTAACCTTGTCCATGCGTGAATACAAATACAGGAACGGACTCGATACCGAAATCCTTAGAGGCGAGATACAAGAGGCCTTGACCGGAATTTATCCAGGTGTTGCCATATCCATTGAAAAAGAGGCCGCTGGACCACCAGCAGGATATCCTATCAATATTGAGCTGGAAGGCAAGGACTACGCTGAATTGATTAATACGGCAGAAGACATTAAAAACTTTATCAATACAAAGAACATTGCCGGAATAGAAGAACTGAAAATTGATGTAAACAAAGGAAAACCCTCCATGCAGGTCGTTGTAGATAGGGCGAAAGCGGGCGAACTTGGAGTTTCCGTTGCTCAGGTAGGTCAACAATTACGTAGGTCGGTATTCGGCGAAAAGGCTGGTGTCTACAAAGTAGATGGAGAGGATTATGATATCAATATCCGTTTTAATGAGGACATCCGATATGACAAAAGCGCCTTGTTCAATCAAAACATCATCTTCCGTGACCCGGCAAATGGCCAGATAAAAGAAATTCCTATTTCTGCTGTGGCCTCCCAGCGAAACTCTTCTGGGTTTAGCGCTGTTAAACATAAGGATGCCAAAAGAGTGGTCACTGTGTATTCCCAACTAAAACCAGGGTTTAGCGATGCCGGTGCCATTGTTGCCGAAATACAGAAAGAAATGGAGGGCTTTAAGGAACTTCCTGCCGATGTAAAATTAGATTTCACAGGACAGATAGAAGAGCAAAACAAACAGATGGCATTCTTGGTCGGGGCTTTTTTCTCTGGATTAGGATTGATTTTCCTGATCTTGATTTTTCAATTCGGAGGTATTTCCAAACCTTTAATCATTATGATTGCTATCTTCCTTAGTTTTATAGGCGTATTTGGCGGACTGATGATTACAGGCTGGTCCTTTGTGATTATGATGACCATGATGGGTATTATTTCTTTGGCAGGTATTGTGGTAAATAACGGCGTAGTGCTGTTGGATTACACACAAATCTTGATCGATCGTAAAAAAGTGGAGCTGGATATGGATGACAAGGAACTGGTCTCCATGGAACAGGTAACGGAAATCATTACCAGAGGAGGAAAAGCAAGATTACGCCCTGTTATTCTAACTGCAATTACAACGGTTTTAGGATTGATTCCCCTGGCAATCGGACTGAACATAGATTTCTTTTCTTTATTCACTGAGTTTGATCCAAAAATCTATATTGGAGGAGATAATGTAATTTTCTGGGGGCCGTTGGCATGGACCGTTATCTTTGGTTTAATCGTGGCCACATTCCTAACTTTGATTATTGTACCGGTACTGTTTAATATCGTCTACCGAATCAAAACGGCAATAGAAAGAAGAGGAGCAAAAAAAGAAAACAGCACTGAAGATTTAGAGACCGCAGCTTAAATAAAAATTAGGCATAAAAAAAGCCCATACAAAACTGTATGGGCTTTTTATTTTATAGAAAATCTATTTATTCTTAACTACAGAACTAGCATTTTTAGTATTAGTTACCGCTGCGATTCTATTATTACTAAAATTCACTTTTTTCACATCTTCACCTTCCCAAAACAACCAAGTACCTGTCTTTGCTCCTTTAGTATAATTACCCATGGCTATTTTATCTCCTTTTTCGTTGAACATCTTCCACTTCCCTTCTAACTTCTCGTCCAAAAAATATCCCTGCTGCGCTATTTCGCCGTTGGCATGAAAATAAGTAGCTTTTACCTTATTTCCTTCTTTCTCAAACTTCGGTTCTACATCCTGAGCTATTGCTCCAAAAGTGAACGCCATCACCAAAATTAGTATCAACTTTTTCATAACTATATCTTTTAATTTGCAACCTGCGCTTAACATTAACGTTACAAATATAGAATTATTCTGAGCTAAATCTATAATTCCCTAACTATTAGTTTACATTAAATTTACATTAAATTTATAAATACTTGCTAATCAATAATTTACATAAATATTACATCGTGCATGAAAGTAATCTAACATGCTGTAAAACCCACTAGCGATATACATCTTTAATGGATTAGACTTCTTAAATTTGCCCTTTACTTAAAGATATTACCATGTATAGAAGTCATTCCTGTGGGGAACTAAGAGAGTCGGATATAAATGCCGTTGTTATTTTATCAGGATGGGTATCCAAGATCAGAGATAAAGGTTTTGTTGTTTGGTTAGATCTTCGTGATCGCTACGGCATTACACAGTTAGTATTTGATGCGGATAGGACGTCTTCCGAGTTGTTGGAACAGGCACGGAATCTTGGTCGTGAATTCGTAGTACAGGTCACAGGAACTGTTATTGAACGAACCTCTAAAAATGGCAATATTCCTACGGGAAATATTGAGATTCTCGTAACCCAACTTGTTGTACTCAACGAATCTAAAACACCTCCGTTTACCATAGAAAATGAAACAGATGGTGGGGAAGATTTGCGCATGAAGTATCGTTATCTAGATATTCGAAGAAATCCGGTAAAGAATAACCTCATCTTCAGAAGCAAAGTAGCAATGGAAGTACGTAAGTATCTTTCCGATCAAGAATTTATAGAAGTTGAAACACCTTATTTAATAAAGTCTACGCCAGAAGGAGCCCGAGATTTTGTAGTACCTAGTCGTATGAACGAAGGGCAATTTTATGCCTTACCCCAATCACCGCAAACCTTTAAGCAACTGCTTATGATAGGCGGGCTTGACAAATACTTTCAAATCGTAAAATGTTTTAGGGACGAAGATTTACGGGCCGACAGGCAACCTGAGTTTACTCAGATCGACTGTGAAATGGCCTTTGTAGAACAAGAAGATATTTTAAATATTTTTGAGGGACTTACAAAACACCTCTTACAAACAATTAAAGGTGTGGAAGTAGATAACTTTCCGCGAATGACCTATGATGAAGCCATGGAAAAGTATGGGAACGACAAGCCAGACATTCGTTTTGGGATGGAATTCGGCGAACTGAACGAGGTTGCACAACACAAGGAATTTAAAGTTTTCAATACTGCCGAGTTAGTGGTGGGTATTGCAGTTCCCGGGGCAAATACCTATACCAGAAAGGAAATTGATAAATTAATAGACTGGATAAGACGACCTCAAATTGGAGCCTTGGGCATGGTGTACTGCAGATATAATGAGGACGGAAGCTTTAAATCGTCGGTAGATAAATTTTATGATCAGGAAGATTTAGCCAAATGGGCAAACGCGACTGGAGCAAAACCTGGAGACCTAATCTGTGTTCTCTCTGGGGACGCAAATAAGGTGAGATCACAATTAAGCGCCTTACGAATGGAATTGGCAACGCGACTAGGGTTACGGAAAAACACAGAATTTGCGCCATTATGGGTGATAGATTTCCCTTTATTGGAATTGGATGAAGAAACAGGGCACTATCACGCCATGCACCACCCCTTTACTTCACCAAAACCAGGACAATTGGAATTGTTGGAGACAGACCCAGGAGCTGTGCGAGCCAATGCATATGATTTAGTACTTAATGGTAACGAAATTGGCGGAGGCTCTATACGTATACACGACAAGGAAACCCAAGCCACAATGTTCAAACATTTAGGCTTTACGCCCGAAGAAGCAAAAGCACAATTCGGTTTTTTAATGGATGCCTTTCAGTACGGAGCACCCCCACATGGCGGAATTGCTTTTGGTTTAGATAGATTGGTAGCAATCCTTGGAGGACAGGAAACCATCCGTGACTTTATCGCCTTCCCTAAGAACAATAGTGGTAGGGATGTAATGATTGATGCGCCAGCACCTATTGATGCTACCCAATTGAAGGAATTGGGTTTAAAGTTAGATTTGTAAGCTCGTTGCTAGAAATAAAAAAATTGCGACACAAGAAAGCGAAAACAATCATCCGAGATAAACTTACTTTTTTCTAGAAAAACGGTGGCGACCTAATTAGTTCATTGTCAGAATAATCCCAAAACAGCACTTAAAACTATTATAATTTCAAATGGATAGGATAGTCAATTTTTGTTATTTTTAGAAAGAATGAAAAAGTGGGTTAAAGTTGTTCTTTTCAGCCTTTTAGGCATCGGTTTGATTATCGGTGGAATAACAGGCTACTTTTATCTAAAATTTGAAAAGGATTTTGATACCACTGATAAGCCATACAAGAACTACATTGGATACATAGACCAAGACAACGCCTTACTGAACAATACCTATGAACTATGTGACAAAGGCAATCTATACCATACCTATAGTAGTGCTAGCTTAAAGGCATATGCTGGAACAAAAAAGCAATTTAGAGCTGCATTAGCACAAGCATACTCAGGCGATTCCTTTACCGATTCCGGATATCTCAACTTTAGGTTTTTAGTGAATTGTGATGGAAATCCCGGTTGGTTTGAAATCATTCAAATGAACCTGGATTTGGAAGAACACCCACTACCTTCTCAAATGGTAGATTCCCTGTTCACCTTTACGGCAGAACCAAAAAATTGGAATCCTCTAGAATTCAGAAAAGGCCCAAGCAATTATTACATGTACGTCTCATACCGAATAGAAAATGGAAAAGTGGTTGAAATTATTCCTTAGTCTACTTTTTTGTAGTCTTTTGATGTCTTGTGGTGAGTCTGTTAAAGAACCAAACAAGAGAAAACTGGCAGAACAAACGTATAAGGATGCTATTTTTTACACGCAAGGTTCAACTGCATTCCAAAACGGAATTGCAGAGGCTGTTGCCATAGACCCATCCTACGAACCTGGTATTTATGAGCTTTCGGTGGCTGACCTTAAACGTGGTTTACCCCATAAATGGTTACCGCAATATAATAAAGCGGTTGCACTAGACCCGGAGCAGCGCGTTCCATGGCGCGGCTACCTATACCTTTGGTTTTACCGAGATTACCATAAAGCAATTGCAGATTTTAATGCTTCCGATACCCTAACCACATATTTGGATTATCCTCAAGGGCACAGTGTAGATTTTTGGCGGGGTATAGCGTATTTGGGCTTAGAGGACTATAAGAATTCCATTGCTTTTTGGGACAAACATATTACTAAGGAAACAGAAGATACTGGAGAAGATTGGGTAGAACTAGAAGCATTTCTTTATAGAGGGATTGCATATTACGAATCTGGGAATAATAAAAAAGCATTGGAGAATTTTGACACAATGTTAACCTACTTCAATCAATCTGCAGATGCTAATTATTATAAGGCTAGGATTTTTATGAAAAAGGGTAAAAGAAGTGAAGCATTACAACTCTTAGATACCGCCTTGACAGATTTTGATGCCGGATTTTATAATAATCGTTCCTATGTTGAAACCTTACGGCAACTGTATAGAACGGATATCACCGATTTAAAAGATTCTCTGACGAATTAGGCAAGAAAAAAGATTCGTGAACCCTAATTTTTATACTTTTAATCTAGTAAACATGGTTCATGCCTACCCAACGACAAAAATTATTTACCAAATTCATTAAATGGCGATATAAAAATATCTCCAACAAAACCTTTACGCATATTATGGCGGTTGTGGTGGGTTTGTTTGCGGGGCTTGCAGCCGTAACACTAAAGAACCTTACCTATTTCATAGAATCGTCCTTGGAAAGCGGTATTATGATTTCCAGTAACCAGCTCTACTTTATTCTACCTATTATTGGACTTACCCTGGTCTACCTTTATGTGAAGTTTATACATAAAGAAAAATTAGAACATGCGATTTCTTCTATTTTACTCGCCCTATCAAAAAAGAAAGGGGTGATAAAAATGAAGAAGATATACACCCCATTAATTACCGCACCACTAACAGTAGGTTTTGGTGGGTCTGTTGGTTTGTTAGGTCCTGCAGTAGCTTCAGGCTCAGCTATTAGTTCAAATCTGGGGCGTTTGCTCCATATAAATGCAAAGACCAGATCCTTATTGATTGCCTGCGCTTCCGCAGGGGCCATATCCTCTATTTTTCAAGCACCGGTCGCAGCCATTATTTTTGCAGTAGAAGTTTTTAGCATGGATTTCACTATGCTTTCCATGTTACCGCTGTTATTGGCTTCAATATCAGGCGTACTTACCTCCTATTTCTTTCTGGGAAACGAAGTGCTTTTCAACTTTTCCCTAGCTGATAATTTTGAAATAAAAGACACCCTTTTCTATATTATTTTGGGAGTAGGAACAGCTATAGCATCGGTCTATTTTACAAAAATGTACTTTGGAATCTTAAAATTGTTCGAGCCATTAAAAAGTCCGAAATACCGCTTACTCGTAGGTGGACTTGCTATCGGAATTATGCTTTATTTTATTCCACCGCTATATGGGGAGGGGTTTGGGTTTATCAATGACTTACTAAAAGGAGATCATATAACTGCTTTGGGTAGCAACCCTTTTGATGCATACATGGATAATATTTGGGTAGTCATCGCGCTGCTTTTTGGACTGACTATATTCAAGGCCGTTGCAATGACCACTACTTTTGCGGCCGGGGGTTCTGGCGGGATTTTTATCCCTACTATGGTTATGGGAAGTGCTCTAGGCAATGTAGTGGCCAAAGTCATTAATAACATGGGGTTGGGTTTCGCCGTATCCGAAAGTAATTTTACCTTGATTGGCATGGCGGGGCTTATCGCTGGAGTGCTCCACGCACCCTTAACAGCAATATTTCTTATCGCCGAAATCACAGGGGGGTATGAACTTTTTGTTCCGCTAATGATTACCGCTTCTATCTCTTACCTTATTACAAAAAATACACTAGATCACACCATCTACACTAGGGAACTGGCCGAGCAAGGTGCGCTATTGACCCATGATAAGGATAAAAACGTATTGACCGTTATGCAACTGGATGATGTTATAGAGCAAGATTTTAAAGTGGTGCATCCAAGTATGACTTTAGGAGAAATGTTACACAAATCCGTTTCCAAATCTACCCGTAACCTGTATCCCGTAGTAAATGAAGAAGGTGTATTGGTAGGCATTGTGCTTTTGGATGATATACGCGAGTTTATGTTCGATACCGCGCTCTACGAAACCACTACCGTAGCTACCTTTATGCACCAGCCACCCGATGTTATTTTTCATGGCACGGACAGCATGGAACAGGTGATGGAAAAATTTCAGAAAAGCGGTGCTTGGAACTTGCCTGTTATTAAAGAGGGTAACTACCTAGGCTTTGTTTCCAAATCAAAACTTCTAACAGCCTATAGGAAGGAACTAATCAACTTTACGGGAAATTAATATTGTGACTTAACCTTTGCCGGTAGGTCTATTAGAGATTATGCAAGTTTGACTAACTTTGTACTTATGAAGTTGAAATATATTATCTCCTTAGTCGTCATTGTATCTTTTGGGTCCATTATTTACGGATACTCCTTAGACCATAAAGAAAAAGCAAATACTGATAAATTTATTGGCTCTGGCACTTTAGGATTATTTCTAGTAGCTATGCCACTTTTCCTATACAAAGAAAGTAAAAATAGAAAATGGAACGACTATATGCTGAACGATGAAAATGTACGGAAAATGCAAGGAAAACCTCCTAAGGATTCTGAAAATCAATGAATTACATTTGTAAAAATGATGCCGTTCCTTTAATCGTATTGAAAAAAAGGGTATATTGAGAATACTAACATCTAATTTTTATTTCAATGATTGGCACGGTTAAATTTTATAATGAATCCAAAGGTTATGGATTTATTACTAACGACGACACGAGCAAGGACATTTTTGTTCATGCTACCGCTCTAAACGGAACGGAAATCAAGGAAGGAGACAAAGTTGAATACGTTGAAGAAGAAGGTAGGAAAGGTATAGTTGCAGGGCAAGTTGAAGTCCAATAATAAAAAGCATTACATTTTGTAAAAAAACCACGCCATGGCGTGGTTTTTTTTGTGAAAGTACTTTGAATATTGTTTCAGGTCCCAACTACCTCTTTTTTTGAAAAAATCGTTTCAATAAATCAGAAGCTTCGTTTTCCAAAATTCCACCACTAATATCTGTTTTGGGATGTAACTTGGTACCCATCGCCCCACAACCTCGTTTCGGGTCGCTAGCAGCAAATACTATTTTTCCTATTTGACTCCAGTACAATGCTCCTGCACACATTTGGCAGGGTTCCAACGTAACATACAAGGTGCAATTTTTTAAATACTTACCTCCCAAAAAATTAGCTGCCGCAGTGATCGCCTGCATTTCTGCATGGGCGGTAACATCATTTAATTTTTCCGTAAGGTTATGGGTCCTAGCAATTATCCTGTCTTGGATTACGATTACGGCTCCTACGGGAATCTCCCCATATTCAAAGGCATACTCGGCCTCCTGAAGGGCTTTTTTCATAAAGTAAGCATCGTCGTAAGGCAGAATCATTTCGTTTATTTGGCTGTAATAGTACTGATTTTCGAAACTTGATACTACCAAAAAAGAAATAAAAATACCGCAAACTTTGTCCTAAGCGATAATTTCTGTTTTTCAATTTAAGATTCCTAGTAGCACTATCTGTAATAATCAGGACTACAAGATAATAATTTACGTATTCGTGTATCATAAGTGTATACGGCCAAACATGAAAAACCGTAGCTTTACAACTGCAAAAATGCCATATTGAAACGTATTCTTGACACCATAACATATCCAGAGCAACTTCGCAAGCTAGCGCTCGCCGACCTACCACAACTTGCAAAAGAACTTAGGGAATTTATCATTGATATTGTCGCTACAAAAGAAGGGCATTTAGGAGCTAGTCTTGGTGTAGTGGAATTGACTATAGCCATACATTATGTTTTTAATACGCCAAAGGACCGACTTATTTGGGATGTAGGACATCAGGCTTATGGGCATAAAATATTGACCGGACGTAAAACTCTTTTTAATACGAACCGACAACTAGGTGGCCTCAGCGGTTTCCCAAAATTGGGAGAAAGTGAATTCGACACCTTTGGAACCGGGCACAGCTCCACTTCTATTTCAGCAATCTTAGGTATGGCCATTGCTTCTAAATTGAATGGGGATACAAAAAAACAGCACGTGGCGGTAATAGGAGATGCTTCCATAGCCAGTGGAATGGCTTTTGAAGGACTCAACCATGCTGGAGTAACAGACGCCAATATCCTTATTGTTTTAAACGACAATGCCATTGGGATTGATCCTAGCGTAGGCGCATTAAAGAAATACCTAACCAACGTTAAAAAAGGAACTGCAAAAGAAGAAAATATTTTTGAGTGCTTAAACTTGGCATATTCAGGACCAATAGATGGTCATAACTTTCCAGTATTAGTTAAGGAGCTAGAGCGCCTAAAATTAGTTTCCGGACCCAAACTACTCCATATTATCACCACCAAAGGAAAGGGACTACAAAAGGCGGAGGAAAACCAAGTGGTCTACCATGCACCGGGAAAATTTGATAAAACGACGGGGGAACTCCTTAAAAAATCTGCGCTGCCTCAACCGCCTAAATTTCAGGATGTTTTTGGTAAGACGATAGTAGATTTGGCAACATCAAACAAAAAGATAATTGGCATTACCCCTGCTATGCCTACGGGAAGTTCTTTAAGATATATGATGGATACTTTTCCTGACCGCGCTTTTGATGTGGGTATAGCCGAGCAGCACGCTGTAACTTTAGCCGCTGGTATGGCAACAGAGGGAATGATTCCATTTTGCAACATCTACTCTACCTTTTTACAAAGGGCCTATGATCAGGTAATCCATGATGTAGCGCTACAAAATTTACCAGTCATATTTTGTCTAGATAGAGCAGGACTTGTGGGGGAAGATGGCCCAACACACCATGGTGTTTTTGATATCGCCTATTTGCGCTGTATCCCAAATCTTATTATTTTCGCTCCTCTAAATGAAATTCAGTTGCGGGATATCATGTACACGGCACAACTTGTACTAGACCAACCAATTGCGATTAGATACCCCAGAGGCAAAGGTGTCTTACTAGATTGGGAAAAACCTTATAAAAAACTAGAAATTGGCATATCTTTTGAGCTAAAAAAAGGAACAAAAATAGCCGTACTGAGTACGGGGCCCATAGGGAACATGATTTCAGAAATAATAGACGAACTAGACAATAACAACAGCGTTGGCCACTACGATTTTCCGTTTATAAAACCCTTGGATACCGGCATGTTAGCTACGATTTTTACAAACTATGACCATATTATAACTATTGAGGATGGCTGCGAAAACGGTGGTTTTGGGAGCGCTATTCTTGAATATTCGAACACCCATAAAATCAATAAACACAGTAAGATATTTGGCATTCCGGATACATTTATCCCTCATGGCCCTATACAAGACCTCTACAAACTAGCAGGTTTAGACAAGAATACTGTAAAATCGTATATAGAAGAAGTTTTATGAGGATACCGCTTACATACAAAAAAGTCCTTCTAGGCCTTACACTACTTATGGCCTCTACCCTACTTATGTCACAGGACTCCATTCCTAGGCCAATTATTAGGGATACCATGGCCATAGATACTACGGTAATAGATACGATTGTAATTAGAAAGACCCTGACCAAGATAAAATATATTCCTAGAGGGGTTAACCTTACCAATCCTGTTATTTCCTTTAAAAAAACCAAACCCTTACAGGATAAATACAATAGGTTTAAAATTCCTTCTTTTTGGACCAAGGAGAATACTTTTGGCCTAAATTTAAGCGAAGCAGCATTCGTAAATTGGAATGCCGGTGGTGACAATGCCATAAGTGGCTTGAGTTTTTTCAAATTTGTACGAAACTATAAGTTCAGGTATTTTAATTGGGACAATAACCTGGATCTTAGATATGGTTTAAATGCCCAAGAAGGACGTGAATTACGTAAAACAGAAGATGTCATTAGATTGAACTCCAACTTAGGTTACAGGAGGGATACCATTAGTAATTGGTACTATTCCGTGCAATTAAATTTTAACACACAATTTTCTAACGGTTATAAATATCCTGATAGGGACACCCCTATTTCAAGATTTATGGCGCCCGGATATCTCTTCCTTGGTGCAGGAACCTCGTATATTAGTCCAAATCAAAAATTTAACCTATACCTATCTCCCCTTACTCAAAAATCTACTTTTGTGCTAGACCAACGGTTGGCAGATAGGGGCGCATTTGGGGTCAAAAAGGCACAACGAGATACCAACGGCAATATCATACAAGACGGTGAAAACCATTTTGTGGAACTGGGTTTTCTTATAACTAATAATTTTGAATGGGATGCGGCGAAAAATATCAAGATAAAAAGCAGATTAAACCTGTACACGGATTATTTGGCAAGCTTTGGAAATATTGATGTGGACTGGGAACTCAACGTAAGATTGCGGGTAAACAAGTATATCCTTACAACCATAGGCACCCATCTTATTTATGATGACGACATTCTTTTTGATGAGGTAAAGGATGCTAACGGATTTGTTACAGATCCCGGCAGACCTAAACTTCAGTTTAAACAAGTATTAGGTATTGGCGTCGCCTATGATTTTTAAAGTTGCCTTCCTTTAATTTTATTATGGATATGCACTGCAGAACTATCTGATAAGCTAGCAACATAGCAACAGGTGTTTAACAAAATCTCATAAAGTGATATACTCGTGCGCCGATAAAATTCAGGCAGTGTTTGCAGTATCAAGTTATGGTAATTAGAAGCACTATCTTTTTTCTTTTGAACCAAAGCACTAACATACACGTCTAAAATATCGGCAATAATAGTGTACCCGGCAATTTCTTTTTCTACCACCTCTTGCGCCTGATAAATATTTCGCACACTTAAAGTGATAATATCTCTAATCTGTGCATCATAGGTGCTCTTATCCATAAGGGAAACATGAAAATCACCTGCAAGAATAGCTGTTTCGTTCTCCATAAAAATAGACACCGCATCTTGTATAAGGGTATTTATAGCTAATGCCCGGAGATAACTCAACCTGTCTTCTTTATAGGCTAAGGAATGATATTTTTTTGAATTGATTGTATCCTTTACCAACTTTATAAGATACTCTAAAGCATAATCTTCGGAAATAAGCCCAAGGTTGATACCATCCTCAAAATCGATAATGGTATAACAAATATCATCGGCTGCCTCTACCAAAAAAGTAAGAGGATGCCGTGCAAAGGAAATAGAACTTCCTTTTGCAGTTTGCTTAAGTCCTAAATCGGCAGCAACATCTTTAAAGGTGTTTTTTTCGGTCTGAAAAAAACCAAACTTTTTATCGGCAATATGTCGGGTCGGTTTTTGGGGCAAGGATTCCTTTGGATACTTCATAAACGCCCCAAGGGTGGCATAGCTTAAACGGAGTCCGCCAGCAACACCTTCCCTATCTTGGGTCATTAACTTAAATCCGTTGGCATTTCCTTCAAAATCTATAATATCTTGATATTCCTTTACCGTTAGTTCATCTTTATATACCTTCCCATTTCCCGTTTTAAAATACTCTCCAATAGACTTCTCTCCACTGTGGCCAAAAGGTGGATTACCAATATCGTGAGATAGTGCTGCTGCTGCAACGATAGCCCCAAAATCATTAAACTGATATCCATGTACTTCCTTGAGGTACGGATGCTTTTCCAAAATTTTCTTTCCTGCTAATCTGCCCAGACTCCGGCCCACAACGGAGACTTCCAAACTATGAGTTAGCCTTGTATGCACAAAATCAGTTTTAGAAAGGGGAATTACTTGTGTTTTGTCCTGAAGGCTTCTAAAAGCAGATGAAAAGATGATACGATCATAATCCACGTCAAATCCCAACCGTGTCTCGTCCTGCTCGTTTCGTAATCGTTTATTGGTATCTCCTTTTCTGCGTAACGAAAGTAATTGCTCCCAGTTCATGGTGTTTATTTAAGAACCGCAAGATACATTTTTTGACCTTTACAGCTCTCCAAACATCAGGTTGCTGAAAACGATGAAACCTATTGTTAACCTTTAAAATATATATAAATAACCCTTGGTTAACTTTAACTTAACCTTGTCGAAGTTTCTTTGTACTATCATAAATTAATAGTGATGAAACAGTTGTTATTTCTTTTAGTTCTCTTCATTACCTTTTCCTTGCAAGCACAGGATAAAGGTACTGTTAGTGGTAAAATTTTAGATGCAGAACTTTATAACGAGCCCTTAATAATGGCTAGTGTAGCATTAAAAGGTACACCATGGCGTACCAAAACCAATTTTAATGGAAATTTTGAAATAACAGACATAGACTCTGGTGCCTACACAATGAAGATTAGTTTTCTCGGCTACAAAGATTTGGAAGTACAGATTATTGTTGAAAACAACAGTACAGTTTTTATTCAACATAGCCTTGGTGCTAAAACGATGATTCTTAAAGATGTAGCAGATGTCAGTAGTACTTCAAAGGACTGAGGGCGGCTTACATAGTAACTAAAATAATAGAAGGCTAATTGCTCCTGCCTTCATTCCAATTTTTCCATAGCCATAATTTATTCGGTGACACAGCTACTATTTTATAGCTATATATTACTTTTCATGTTTCCATTTTGAAATATAAAAAGCTTACTTAGCTTTTGCTGTCTAATTTTGTGTCTTAAAAATTAAACATTACTTAATGTTGACGTTACATAAAGATCATGTGTATGAACGAACTTCGTCATAGTCTTAAGACACGGACGATTTCATTTTACTATTAGTTTTTGTCGACTGGTTTTCTTTGAAATCCGACAGCTACCTTTGGCCGAGGTAGCTTTTTTTATCCTATATTTTCCCTACTCCAGTGTAAACTACTTTCAGAGATAAGCATAATCAAAAGTGTTGATAACTTCTTATTTACGTGCTAAGACTTAATATTTAGTCAACATTAACTTAACATTCGTTTTGGTTATTTGTTATCGACAAAAACTTAAGTATTATGAAAATCAACCACTTAGCCATATGGCTATTGATTTCCATTCCATTATTTTCTTTAAGTCAAGAGACGAATGCTCCAGCATTTGGCAAGGGCTTATTTAATCTAGT
>RCND010000345.1_pt1 | contig 26081 bp, 20 predicted proteins | sample 2041351 | NCBI WGS metagenome assembly RCND01 (sample SAMN09708230, study PRJNA481090) | Marine sediment metagenome, whole genome shotgun sequencing project. | biome: marine sediment; feature: ocean; material: sediment; isolation source: Sewage treatment plant 12B marine sediment (STP12B) ... | reverse complement strand
GGCGGCCGCAACGGCTGTAGGGGGTAAGCCAATTTTCGATACCGCCGCCGTTGGTTGTCCGGTAATGGCCAGGAGCCATTGTCTTGCCCCGTCGGGCAGCATCGGCCAACGGGATTCAGCACATTCCGGCCCGGCCAATAACCCGTTAGGCAGATAGCGAGCCGGTCCCCCCTGTCCCCCGGGTATTAGAAGCCTGCCGCAACGGCCGCAACGCTCCGGGTCGGGCCGTATACCTTCAATATCCAGGAACTGCCATAAAAATGAGACGTGGAGCCTTTTGATATCCCCCCCCTCAGATCGAGAAAGCAGAGAAAAGGCCGACGCTGCCAGTTCGAATAGTTCCGCCGAGTCCCCGCCGGCTCCATGGGTTTTCAACAGTATCTCGGCCCAGGTGGTCCCGGTATAAAAACGATCAAGGTCTTCCCGCAGACCATCATGGGTATCCTCAGGATCGAAAGCTGTCAGCCGCCAGCGGTTTTTTGCCCCATCGAAATGCAAATCCGCAATACCCCTGTTGTAGGGTACGGCAGACGCCCGGAGGGCGCTCCTCTTCCCCTGGGCTCCATACGCGAAAGGATTGAGAAGTCCTTCACCGCTCACCAGCATGGAGAGTCCCCGATGATTTTCACCCACCGGATTAACTTTGAGGACCAGGGCTGGGGCTTTGAGATTTCGAGTCATGATTCTGGAGATCATAACAGGATTTTCATTCCTGCGATGCCCGGCAGAAAATCGTCACTTTTTTCGCCAGAGGTCATCATCGGAGAAATTCCGTTTGCCCCGCCCTCCTTCAAGCCTTATTTTTAGAAGACTGCAGCCGGTCCGCCGGACCGAGGAGAACTTCCCATGTCAGATGACAAAGAAATTGAGAACGAAAATCAGGTAATCGCCGCAACCGAGGCGCTGCCTAACAATATTTACGTCGTACCGCTTCAGGGGAAACCGATCTTCCCGGGGATTTTCACACCCATCATGATTACAGGTACCGAAGATATCGCGGTTATCGAAAAGGCGATGGAAACAAACAAGGTTGTCGGCCTGGTGCTCACCACCGACCCCGGTGCCGAATCCCCCAGTCCCGATGAACTTCACCAGATCGGGACCGCTGCCAAGATTGTCAAACGCATCAATCTCCCCGATGGCGGAATCAACATATTCATAAGCACCCTGAAGCGTTTCCGTATATTAAAGATTCATAATGACGCCAGTCCTTATTCGGCGGTGGTTGAATATCTGGATGACAAACACGATCCTGAAGATAAGGAGCTCAAAGCTCTCACCAGGGCCCTGCTCACCGAGATGAAGCAGATCAGTGAGGATAATCCCCTATTCTCCGAAGAGATGCGCCTGAATATGGTGAACATCGATAATCCGGGAAAGATCGCCGATTTCATTACCAGCATTCTGAACGTGGACCGTGATAAGCAGCAGGAGATACTCGAAACCCTGGATGTGAAAATGCGCATGGAAATGGTGCTGGTTTACATCAAGAAAGAGCATGAACTGGCAAAAATTCAGAAACGAATCGCCGGTGAAATCAATGAGAAGATTGAGAAGAGCCAGCGGGATTACTTCCTCAGGGAAGAACTCAAGGCTATTAAGAAAGAGCTCGGGGAACCAACTGATGCCCGTTCCAGCGAGTACCAGAAATTCAAAGAGGCGATTGATGCCTTTGCTTTCGAAGGAGAAGTTAAGGAACAGGTAGATAGGGAACTGGATAAGTTCCAGGTAATGGAGCCTTCGTCCAGTGAATACATCGTTACCCGGAACTACCTGGACTGGATCGTTTCCCTGCCATGGAACGATCCCGGTGCAGATGATATCGATATGGACACCTCGACGAGAATTCTTGATGAGGATCATTTCGGACTGGAAGATGTGAAAGAACGCATCATTGAATACCTTGCCGTACGCAAACTGAAAGGTGATTCAAAAGGATCCATTATTCTTCTTGTCGGCCCTCCCGGGGTGGGAAAAACCTCAATCGGGAAATCTGTCGCCCGGGCTATGAACCGGCCGTTCTTCCGCTTCTCGGTAGGTGGTATGAGGGATGAAGCGGAAATCAAGGGACATCGCCGAACCTACGTCGGTGCCATGCCGGGTAAGATTCTCCAGGGAATGAAAATCGTAAAATCCCGAGCACCGGTATTCATGATTGATGAAATAGATAAGTTGGGAACCAGTTATCAGGGTGACCCTTCCTCTGCCCTGCTTGAGGTTCTGGACCCCGAACAGAACATTAATTTCCGGGATCATTATCTGGATCTTCCATTTGATCTCTCCCACGTGGTTTTCGTGGCCACCGCAAATACACTTGATCCAATCCCCCGGCCGTTGATGGACCGGATGGAAATTATTCGCCTTTCGGGTTACGTCGTAGAAGAAAAGACCGAAATTGCCAAACGATACATTATCCCCAAGAGCCTGGATAAACATGGACTCAAACGAGGTCAGATCAGATACAACAAAACCGCCCTGAACGCGATAGCCGAAGGTTATGCCCGGGATGCGGGAATGAGAACCTTTGAAAAAGCGGTTGACCGCATTCACCGAAAGGTAGCCCGACAAGTCGTGGAAGAAAAAGGAGAGCTGCCGGTTCGGATATCCGCAGAATCCCTGGAAGGGTTTCTGAAAAAGCCCTATTTCAGGGAAGACGGACTTAAGAAGGCCGTTATGCCTGGAATGGCCCTGGGCCTGGCGTGGACCAGCATGGGCGGTGATGTTCTTGTTATCGAGGCCGAAGCTGTCAAAGGCAAAGGTGGATTTAAACTCACCGGTCAGATGGGTGATGTGATGAAGGAGTCCGCCGCTATAGCCTACACCAGAGCCCGAAAGATGGTGGAGAACGTCAGTGGATTGGATTCATTTTTCGATAATCACATTGTTCATCTCCATATTCCTGAAGGTGCTACGCCAAAAGACGGCCCATCGGCGGGTATCACAATGACCACGGCTCTGTTGTCCCTGGCGACAGGACAACAGATAAAAGCGAATATGGCCATGACTGGAGAACTCAGTCTTACCGGAAAAGTTCTGGCCATCGGCGGCCTGAAAGAAAAAACGATCGCCGCCCGGCGTCATAAAGTTAAGGACGTCATTATTCCTGATGCCAACATGCGCGATCTGGACGATATTCCCGATCATGTGAAGAAAGGAATAACGTTTCATCCGGTTAAGGAGCTGAATGAAGTCATTAGCCTGGCTCTGGCCAAAGTAGCCGGGATGCTGAAAAAGGACTGATATTTCTGATAGAATGGGCTCCGAGGAAAGACGGAGGTAATACATGGGATTCATTAATACCTTTCAGAGGATGAGTGTTGAAGACCTGAAGAAAGAGGTAATCGGCCTCTTGAAACAGGCTTATTCCGACGGCCGCATTACAGTCGAAACTCTGGAACGCCGACTGAAAGAAGCCACCGGCGCCGGAGACAAGGAAACCCTGATCGCCCTGGTTTCGGATATTCCCGTTCCGGAAGGTGAAAAAGGATCCGCGGGCGCAAGCAACGAGACCGAAGCGACCTGGCGAACAAACGACCGGGTTGCCAGGGAAAGCCAGTCGTTTTTTGCGGTCCTGGGCAGCTCCAACAGGATCGGGCGGTGGCAGCCTGCAAAAACAATCACCTGCCTTTCATTGATGGGAAGTATAAAACTTGATTTCCGTGAAGCGGAATTTCCACGAAACGGCGTACATATCAACAGCGCCTGTGTTATGGGAAGCATCGAACTGATAATCCCGCCGGGTGTAAATGTGGATCTTTCAGGAATCCCCTTATTGGGAAGTATGGATAACAAAAGCGGCAGCGGGGATCCGGATGCGCCATCGATTACCATCAGGGGCCTGACTATCATGGGCAGCGTAGAAGTAAAACGCAAAGAGCTGAAACCAAACCGTCCCAAAGATAAATCCAGCGGTTTCAGAGGCCGAAGATCCCGCCGGGAACGTCAGAAAAAACGTTTCTACGATTACGAGTGACGGGACAGCCGTTCCAACAGTTCCTTACATTGATGAATTAATGGTTTGTTCCACCTCTTCGCAACCGTTGGTGACAGCAAGATCCAATGGGGACTGCTCATCTTCATCGATGAGATGCGGATCTGCACCGGCACCCAGCAGCATGGCCGCGAGGTCTGAATTGCAGGATAGAACCGCATAGTGCAGTGGTACTCTTCCGTCCACGTCGGGTAAATCTGGATCTGCACCGGCATTAAGCAAAGCCGCTGTGACAAGGATATCTCCGGAAATCGCGGCATAATGAAGTCCGGTGCGCCCTTTTTCATCCCTTGCATCAACATCAAATGATTCTGATATTAATTCTTCAACTTCCCTGAGGTCTCCATCGGCGGCTGCATCATGCAAGACGGTGGTTTGCCCCCTTGGTACTCCCGCACAGGAACCCAGGATGATTAATATAAGGATCAATAATGCTGCTTTACGTGGTGTCATGACGTCGTCATTCTATTCTTTTCAGAAGAGACCGCGCCAGTCCCGGGGAATGCGGCTTACCGGAACGAAATAGGTAAGCTGTGCGGCGTCCTGGCTCACAACGAAGGTGGGAAGGCCCAGAAGTCTCCAACGGCCGTCACTTACCGCTCCGCCTGAACTGCCCCCGGCGATGACGGCATCGGTTTTGAGAATCAGACCGGCGGGGGTATGTTCCCCTCCGGAAAGGATGCCCCTGGTAAGGGTGTAATAGGTTCGGGACAGACCGGATCCCATCCAGGGATACCCCATCAATAACAATGGATCGCCGATATTCAGGGCTTCGGGATCTCCTATACGCCAGAAGGGGAACCGATACCCTGCGGGTAGGGGACGCCCCCATTTGTCACCGACTATCTGAACCAGGGCCAGATCATCATCGATGCTGCTTCGAATGACTACTCCGGAAAACAATTCCGCCGGCGCCTCGAAGGCATTCAGTGAAACCGCAACGATAATTTCCTGAACCTCCATATTGCCGTCATCACGAATAACATGATTATTTGTCAGAATCAGACCGCCGCTGCTTATCAGGCACCCGGACCCGATTCCTGAAGAACTCACCAGCTGGACTGTCGCAAGGCGAACCATTTCAGGACCATCCCCGGGGGACGGGAGAATGGGAAGTTCCGGTGCATTTTCCGGTGGGCCGATTCCCAGAGTGGCCGCGAGGCGAACCGGAACAGGGAATTCGGGAACAGTGGCTTCAGCAACCGTGATATAGAAACGACCGCTGTCCATGAAATCGTCTTCGGTGCCAACCAGAATCGATTCCCTGCCGAGGTATGTCTCGGCGACAACCAGATACCCGTCCCGGGTCGGAGCCGGATTACCTCTGGAAAGGTACAGATCAACATCCCCGGGTGTATCAAAAACATCGACACGAAATCCGTCGGTTCCCTCAGGAATATCCAGGGTAAAATGGGAGAGATAACCGTTTTCCGAACTTAATTCGATATCAATCGGGTCACCGGGAGTCAGAACCTGCGCCGTACTCTCGGAATCAAAAACCTCATATATCAACGAAAACGGTATAGAGGAAAAGGACTTTCCGTCTCTACGGGGAATTTCATCCAAGTTATATGCAACATCCAGGTAATAACGGCCGGAAGGAAGCCAGGATTCGAACAACCTGTAAAGAGTGATTTCCTCCAGCCATCGGTCACTTTCTGACCGGAAATCTGCCTGGCTGTATTCTTCCATTTCCTGACCATGACGCAGGTAGAGATCCAGATCAGCATTTGCATCGGTTATCCGAACTCTCACTCCCGATGCCGTTGGCGGGATATCGAGAAGATAGGTTCTGTAGACACTTTGTTCATTGCCCGGCCGAATGATGCCCTTCACTTCTTCTCCGGGAACCAGTACGGGGAACCTCGGGGCCTTCGCTGCCAGCGGCATTGAGGCGAAGAAGAACAGAGCTATCGACAGGGCGATAACGTGACGGTGGCGCAGCAGGGCATTTAATTTCCACGGCCGTATATGGTATGTCATTGAATCTCCAATTTCCTGATGCTTCCAATATCCATTAAAATCTCTCCCAGATCCAGCATGGCATTGATAGGGCTCACTGAGATATATCGATCCAGATCGCCGAGGGTGATGTCGGTTTCCAGAATCTCCCCTGATGCCAGAAGGCGGGCTCTACGAGTGCCCAGTAGCAGTGGTTCAGCCGGTGTCCACCACAAACGGCCGTCGAAAAAGGCCGCGTTTGCGTAGGAGAAATCGGTAATTCGGCCTCCCGAGACAATGAGGGCCGTTTCCGCCCCGGCCGAAACGGCCCGCCGGGTAAGCTCATCCAACTCAGGCCGGTCCGCAGTTTTGTGGGCGTATTTTATCGAGCCTCCATCCACCAGGGCCGCCGAACAATAGGGCTTCGGAACATAGGGAGCAGCTTCAACACGGCGGATTTCTGTATCGTAGAGAACTCGCAGTTTCCATCGACCCTCTCCGATGGAAGTAGAAACCTGATCCAGGGCGCCCTTCAGGTTGAGAGGCGCCTCCGCGCCGAACAGGGCGCTCCGAGACCGGGCCATTCGCTCAAGGTGCGGACCCGGATCCTCGAAGAGGCCGTCATCGGCGCGAATGGCTTCAACTAAAAGGGGCATAGATTTTTGCCTTCAGTTCCGCATATTCGGATTCCATATCACTGTAGATTGTAATGCCTCCGCCGCTCTTGTAGTGAAGAGTTCCGTCTACAGTCTTTTCGGCAAATCGAATCATAACCGCACTGTCCAGCGTTCTACCGTCAAAAACTCCGAAAACTCCGGTGTACCATCCACGTTCATAGGCTTCGGCATCTCGAATAATCTCTCCGGTACGCTTTTTGGGAGCCCCGGTAACCGAACCGGCAGGCAAAAGGCGGCCCATTATCGATCCGGTATGTTGACGCCAGCCCCGCCCCAGCTCGCCGGAGACTTCAGAACTCACCTGCAGCAGATCACAGCCCCGAGCCTTCACTTCAGTGATGAAACGATATCGGGGCACCGAAACCATACCGGCTACCATCCCGATATCGTTCCGGATCAGGTCCACAACGGTTATATGCTCCGCCGATTCTTTTTCGTCAGCAAGGATCTTTGGGCGGGCACCCGGGAGGGCGGCATCGATAGTACCCTTCATGGGAAAGGACGAGATGATTCCATCCTCGCTGATCCGCACAAAGCGTTCGGGAGAAAATACCGCCAGCTGCCCCGGAACCAGGAGCCGGAACGGGGCCGACGCACATTCGGCAAGGCAGTCCAAAGACAAATCGGTATCGAGAATCGAAGGGAATGTCAGATTGGCCAACCAGGATTCTCCCCGTATCTGAGACTGACGAATTATATCAAAACCCCGACTGTACCGTTCCCGGGGTACCACTTGGACATCGAAGCGGAACGCGACCGGCGGTGATTGAGTTGATCCCAGAGTTCCCCTGCCGTCGAGATTCCAACGAATCCCGGAAGAGATAGCGTCGGGCAGCTCCTTGACGACCCAGCGGTCTGCCCAGGCGTTCACTATGAAAATGAATGGGATGTTCGCTGCAGACAGACGGTCCATTTCGGCCGTACCGGTCTCGGTAGCCACAGCCCAGGAGTCAAGTAGCGGTATCTCCGATTCCCTGATCAACATGAGCCCCATACTAATAATTCAGCTGTGCCGGGGGAATAGCCTAAGCGGGGTTTGTGGTCTGGCTAATAGACGGCGAGGGAGATATATTTTCAGGATGATACTTGAAAACATCGATTACACCGGATATGCCGAACTTCTCATTGATTCCGGAATCAACCTGGAGAAGGGGCAGAACCTGCTGATTCGCTTCCATGTCGGTGGATCCCTTCTGGCCAGGAAATGTGCAGAAGTCGCCTACGAGCGTGGTGCCGGGTGTGTGGAGATGAAATTCCAGGACCCGCATATCACCAAGTCCCGAATCGCCGCTCAGGCGGGGAACGAGGAAGCTCTAGCAGTTTCCCCGGGATGGATGGACGCATGGCAGGATGCCGTTGTCGAGGATGGATGGGGATATCTGGCCCTGGAATCCTATGAAGATGTAGGACTCCTTGCCGACGCCGACCAGAACGCCCTGATGGTCTATGAAAAACTCCAGCAGGAGAAGATGCGCCGTTTCCGGGATGCGATTACCGGTCACAAAATCCAATGGTGCGTTGCCGGAGTTCCCGGGCCGGCCTGGGCTGAACAGGTTCTGGGAAAGGGGAAAACCACAAATGACCTCTGGCAAAAACTCAGACCCATTCTACTATTGGATCGGGACAATCCCGCTGCGGCCTGGAAAGACAAAGCCGGAACCCTGATTGAAAGGTCAAATAAGCTGAACTCGTTGAAACTGGACGCACTGCGTTTTGTCGATACGGGTACCGATCTCACAATAGGACTGCTCAAGACTTCCCTCTGGGCCGGCGGCCCCGAAGATTCCGGTGGACGCAGCAATATGCCGAACATTCCCACTGAAGAGGTATTCACGACTCCGGATCTGGCACGTTGTGACGGCGTAGTTCGTGTCACTCGCCCGGTGGAAGTGCGGGGAACCCTGGTAAAGGGCGCCAGGTTGACATTCAAGGGTGGTTTGCTTTTGGACTTTGACGCCGACGAGGGCCGGGATGCCGTGGCAGGATATGTCGGGACTGACCCCGGTGCCCGCAGGCTCGGAGAAGTCGCGCTGGTGGGAGAAGACTCGCCCATCGCCAAAAGCGGCCTGATATTCGGGTCAATTCTCTTTGATGAGAATGCGTCCTGCCATATAGCCCTCGGATCAGGATATGTTTCATGTCTTAACAATGGGGATGAACTGGATACCGATGAAAAGAAAGAGGCTGCGGGATGTAACGTCTCCCTGGTTCATCGTGATTTCATGATCGGCTCCCCCACCACTGCGGTAACGGGAATCGATCTTGACGGCAGAGAGACTGTTATCATCAGGGACGGCAGATTCCTGATCTAAAACATCGGCTGGGAGCGCCTGATGAACCACCATGCGGTCGCCGGCGGGTGTCACTTTTACCGGTTCAACTATCTTTGCTCATAGTGATGTATTATGACTGTTCGGTTTCATCCTTCATGTTCCTCAGCTCCGCCAGCAACCAGACGACGGTGATGATGGTGGCCAGAAAATCTGCGATGGGGAAACTCACCAGCAGCCCGTTCAGGCCGAAGAATCCGGGAAGAATAAGCAGAAGAGGAATGAGTATCAGGAACTGCCGGGATAGATTCAGGATCAGGCTCGGCAAAGACTTTCCGATCACCAGGAAGTAGGAACCCCCGATAATCTGGATTCCGATGAGGGGGAAAACCGCGATGACATACCTCATAACATGAGCTACGGTATCGATCAGCTCAGGGTCCGCGGAAAAAATACCGGCAAAAGTTCGAGGCATCAGAAAGAGAAGAAGAAATCCGATTGTGGTGTAGGCGGTAGCGTAGACAATAGTGAGTTTCAGCGTCTTGCGTACCCGGCTAAAGAGCTTCGCACCGTAATTGAATCCGGCAATCGGCTGGAATCCCTGAACGGTCCCGAACAGGGGCATGAAGAGGAACATCAGCAGCCTGTTCACCACACCGTAGGCCGAGATGTAGATGTCGCCGCCGTATTTCCCCAATAGATTATTCAGTATCACCGAAACAATACTCTGCCCGCCCTGCCGGACAAAAGTCGGGAAACCGAGAACGGCGATTTCCCGGAGTACCGAACCGTCGGGTATCCAGTGCTTCGCCTTCACCTGAACAAGAGTCTTCCTTAAAATAAAATAACGAGAAGCGTAAAGGAAGGCGAGAAACTGTCCGGCAATTGTGGCCCAGGCGGCACCCGCGACGCCCATCTTGAAAACGAAGATGAAGATCGGGTCCAGGATGATATTGGTAACAGCGCCGATGAGCATTACCACCATCGAAACCTTGGCCTTGCCTTCGGCCCGTAGAAGATTGTTGGAAGTCATGGCCAGGGCGATGAACGGCGACCCCAGCAAAATGATGCTCAGATAGTCCCGTGCGTAGTTCCGCAGGGGTTCGGTGGCCCCCAACAGGCTGAGTAGAGGCTCCAGAAAGACCTGCCCGAGGGTAAGAATGAGAGTCCCGGAGACCAAAGCCAGAGCGAAGGCATTTCCTGCCGCCCTTCTGGCTCTGGCATCGTTCTCGGCACCGAGATTCCGGGACACCACTGACGCGGCTCCCTGACCGATCGAAATACCGAAGCCCATAATTATCATCTGTGCCGGAAATGCCAATGCCAGACCACCGATTGCCTCGGTACCGACGCCACGACCGATGAATATGGTGTCCACCAGGTTGTACAGACCGTTTACTAACATAGCGAAGGTGGCGGGGATCGACATCTTGATAAGAAGTTTTCCGATTGGTGCCCGTCCCAGTTCGGCACGCTCAGGATCTGACGTCGCGGAGCGTCCGCTTGCGGGTTTATTCATGTTTTGTTCCCTGTAATTTGTGATTGATATTCCGGATAGTGTTTAAAGCCGAAACGAGACTTTCGATTTCCGAGTCATCCAGAACGGAAAGTCGGGCTGAGAAATGATTTTTCATCAGCTCCCGCATCTGTTTGCCGACAGTTTCCCCTGAATCTGTCATTTTCAGAAGCATCCTTCGTCGATCCCCGGGATCCGGATATCGAACGAGCAGTCCTTCCTCAATGAGTCTGTCGGCCACAGGAGTGAACGATCCTGCTTCAAGTCCGATATGCCGGCAAATTCCCTTCATGCAGTCCGGACCCGAGTCCATTATGTACATCAAGGTCCTCCAGTGGGTTCGGTTGAGGTGCAGGATATCCGATTCGGGTCGAAAGTCGGAAAGAAGAGTCTTATGCAGACGAAAAATCTCCCGAAGGCCGCGATCAATATCATCAAGTTTATTGGAGGCTGGAGGGGTCATCAATAATTCCTTAGAAATCTTATTATTAGATATCTTATCAATTTAATATTGCCGTTTCAACACCTTCCGACCCGGAATACCATCAAATGAACATTCAACCGACTTCCGGATCCTCTTATAGTCGAATTTTTCAATATTCGAATAAATTTATATTGATAAATAATTATTGACTACGGCCTGACATGAGGATAGTTTGAGTTGGAGAAGGAGATATATTATGAAAATTAGAAGCATTACGTCGCTATTGGTCGTTCTGATACTCGCCGCCGCCCTGACGGGATGCAGCAAAGCTGCTGCACCAGTCGCCGAAAAATCCATGAGCGCCCCGGTGTCCGACGGAAGTGAAGACCTCAAAATCAGCTACCAGGTGAATACCGCAGGGCCCGACGCCGATAACTTTTTCAGTTTCGCCGGTAACATCCGTTACATGGCTGTTGAAATGGATCAGGCCGATGAAGTGTCCGGTGCGTCCAAACTCGGTTCCACACATCTGTTCCAGCCGTATCGTTACGATGTTGAGGGAAAGAATGTCATCTCCAGCGGACTTCGCGGTCTGTTCCTCTACGGCGTGAATCCCTATGACGCGATAATCGATGACAATTTGAATGTCTCCAAGGCTTCCGACGGAACTATTACGATTCAGTACTCTCACCGCGGAACGGCTTACCGCATCATCACCGATTCCTCCGGTAAGATCAGTTTCCCCGACGGATCTTTCGAGAACCGGCCCATCGGTTATATCAAAAGTGGAGCACCCCAGGTAATCAGCACAGATTTTTCCTCTGATGGTACGGCGGCGACAGTTGACTGGAATAAGGTTTGGGACAGCAAGGTAGCCGGCGGCAAGATCGTCACCGAAGGTGTCGACAAGAAGACCGGGGATATCAGATCAGATGCTGCAAATCCCGAATCCATGTTCTTCTTTGACGGAAGCCTCCAGGCCTCCCTGGATAACGACATCCTCAAGGTCAACGGATCTCTGACAGCAGTCTCCCGCTAGAAACATTGTATTTGCGAGAAGGCTGCCGTAGTCCGGCAGTCTTTTCGCTGCCTGCCCGCAGCCGATGTTGCCCCCGCATTGAGCTTCCATTAAACTGGTCTCTGTCCATGAAATCATATTTGACGGCTCCCACATTCAATCCGATCCTTGTCGATCTGCCCGGCCCCCTCGCGGTGAGCTGGTACGGCATGATGTATCTCTGCGGCTTTCTCTTTGCATACTTCTTTGTCCGATACCATATCCGGAAACGGAAAATTCTGATGAACTCTGAAGAGTTTTCAAATATTCTGGCACTGATATTCGTGGGTGTCCTGGCGGGAGGCCGCCTCGGTTTCTGCCTCTTTGTCCATCCCTCATACTACCTGCGGCATCCTCTGGAGATTCTGGCAGTCTGGGATGGCGGTATGTATTTTTTCGGAGGGCTTTTTGCCGCGATGATCCTGCCCTGGCTGGCTGTCAGAAAAACGAAGCTGAAATACCTCGATGTAGCCGATCTGATTATTATTCCCGCTCCCATGGCCCTGGCCTTCGGCCGCTGGGGCAACTTTATGAACGGGGAATTCTGGGGTAAGCCCAGCCTTGCCCCCTGGGCGATGGTTTTTGATACGGTCCCGGCGGCCAATCACTTCAGTGCTTCAGAATCATGGGTGGCCGAGTGGATCGCCGAAATCGGAATGAAGGTACCTGCCTCAGGCCTTGTAAATCTCCCTCGACATCCGGTTCAACTGTATGAGCTTATTCTGGAAGGCATCATTCTTTTCTTCATTCTCCTGCTATTCCGGAATATCGGGAAACCGAAGCCCCGGGGATCAGTATTGAGCCTGTTCCTTCTGGGTTACGGACTGATGAGGTTCTGGATGGAATTCTACCGAAATCCGACAAGTCATTCAGCCCTAATTATGGGCAGCAACTGGTTCACCATCAGTATGCTGTTTTCCCTCCCCATGATTATCGCCGGAGCTCTGGGCCTTTTCGTGAGTTTCAGACGCGCTGTTCCCAATGAAATTTACGGGGATCCCGCGGCAAAAAAAAGCGGTAAGAACAAGCGTAAATGATACCGTTCAACTGGCGTCATTTGTTGGGACAGACATTTCGGTCGATTGTCGGAACCCGGGGTACTCATCGCCGCCTTACCCCCCACCGAATCAGGGTTCTGACGGTATTCTGGATTCTTTTCATCCCCCATCAATTGCTCACCCGGACATTCATGCTTCTTGACAATCTCTTCTACCCGGCATGGAGAAAAGTACCGGTGGAGAAACCGCTGTTCATAACCGGCCTGTTCCGCAGCGGAACCACGTTTCTCCATCGCCTGATGGCCGGTGACAGGGAAACGTTCAGCGCCTTTAAAACCTGGGAGATATACCTGGCGCCCTCGATACTGCAAAGAAAGATTCTTAAAGGTTGGAAGAGACTCGATGAATTACTCGGCTCGCCGATCATGAACTGGCTCCTGAAATATAACTCCCGCAGGCTCGGGGAAATCCAGTTCCACGATGTGGGACTCTGGAAGGAAGAAGAGGACGAGGGATTACTTCTGTTTCTCTGGGATTCTCTGTTCACCTGGTTTTTCTTCCCTGACTCAACCGGGATCCGGGATTACGGTTTCGCTGACAGGGAAATGAGTCCCCGCCGGCAAAAACGAAAACTGGATTTCTACAAATCCTGCCTCGGCCGCCACATGTATTGCCACCCCGATGCAGCGGTATATCTATCGAAGAATCCGGCGTTTACCCCGAAGCTGGCCAGCTTGAAGGAAGCATTTCCCGACGCCCGTATCGTTTATATGGTGAGAGATCCGGCAAGGGTTCTGGTATCACAGGCAGCGTGGTTCTCCTTCTGCTGGCACTATTTCGCCTCACCTTCGGAACGCTACCCCTTCACGGAAGAACTCTTCGAGATGACTCTGCACTGGTATCACTACCCGCTGGAGCTCCTGGATACATGGGAAAAAGAAAACGTCCTGATACTCGAATACCGCAACCTGATAGAAAATCCGGTTGATACCATTACCGGACTCTATAAACACTTCGGTCTTGAGATGAAAGACGAGTTCAGGCTGTGGCTGAAAAAGGAATCGCGGCGTACCGATGAATTCGCCAGTGCCCGGCAACTCACTTTGAAAGAAGTCGGATACGATCCTGTAATCGTGAAAGAAAAATTCGCCGACATTTATCAACGCTACGAATTCCAGGATCCGAACCGAAAATAATCTCTTCGCACCTTCCATTTTCCTGTTCATCAAAATATACTTAACACATGTATAGCTCCTTATGTACCGTGCCGCTATTCTCCCAATCGGTCAGAGCCGGTTTCCCCTCCCCCGCTACGGACTACGTTGACGGCAGACTGGACTTTAACGAACTCCTGATCACAGACGCCGCAACCACCTTCGTGGTTCGTGCCGATGGTGAGTCGATGCTCGGAGCGGGAATATTTTCGGGTGACTTCCTGGTAGTGGACAGATCCCTGGTCGCCAGACCTGAAGACATCGTCATCGCGGCAATAGACGGCGAGTTCACCGTAAAACGTCTGAAGAGAATCGACGGGCGATTCGCCCTTGCCCCGGAGAATCCCGCCTACCCGATAGTACTGGTGGATGAAGATTCCGAGCTCTCTATCTGGGGTGTCGTCACTTACGTTCTCCATGGCCTCCGTGCCGCAGGCCGACGGAAATGACGGTTGCGTTACTGGACTGCAACAGTTTTTATGCCTCTTGTGAAAAGGTATTCCGGCCGGATTTGGAGAATCAGCCGGTGGTGGTGCTTTCAAATAACGACGGATGTATCGTAGCCATGAGCCGGGAGGCCAAAAATCTGGGGATTCCCCGGGGCATCCCGCTCTTCAAGGCACGTAAGCTTATCGCCGAGAAGAACGTCAAAGTATTCTCGTCCAACTATAGCCTGTACGCCGACCTGTCCCGCCGGGTGATGGATCTGCTGGCATCACGGGTACCGGTAATTGAGGTGTATTCCATTGATGAGGCATTCCTGGTTCTCGATCATCTCCCGATTCCGCCTCTGACTCTCTGCGGGAAACTACGAAACGATATCCGAACGGGCATCGGTATCCCCACCTCCATCGGTGTAGCCCCGACTAAGGTATTGGCCAAAATTGCCGGCGGCATTGCCAAGAAAAGATCCGACGGAATCTTCGCGATTGGTGAAGTGGACGTCACCGGAACCTCTGGCACTGCAAAGTTCGGCTACGAAAAGGATATCGGCCTCATTCTCGCCGAAACTCCGGTTGAGAGCGTTTGGGGAATTGCATCGGGGCTGGCGAACAGACTGCGGAACCGGGGCATCCGAACGGCCCTGGATCTGAGAAACGTTGACGATGCCTGGGCAAAACAGCATATCACCCTCACCGGCCTCCGTATTGTCTGGGAGCTCAGAGGTATCCCCTCCATTGTAATGGAAGAGACGGCGGCACCGAAAAAGGGAATCATGTGCTCAAAAAGCTTCGGCCGGCCGGTCACAGAGCTGGAAGAACTCCTGGAGGCGGCAGGGGACTACGCAACCCGGGCGGCGGCGCGGCTTCGCTCCCAGGAATCGGTCTGCCGGCTGGTGGATGTCTGGCTTACGACGAATCGTTTCCGGGATGGCGATCGTCAGTATGCAGCGGGTACGGTGGTGAGTCTCGAAGAACCCACCGACTACCTGCCGGATCTGGTGGCTGCCGCCCGGAGAGGGCTGACAAGTATTTTCAGAAGCGGATACCGCTACAAAAAGGTAGCCGTTTTCCTCTCAGGCATCGAAAGTATCAAAAGACGGCAGGCCGACCTGTTTCGGAATCCCGATCCCCGGAAATCGGCCGTGATGGCCGCCGCCGATCGTATGAGCTCCCGGTTCGGACCGGATATTCTGAACTGCGCCGGAGCAACGGGGTCCGGCGGCTGGCAGATGCGGCGGGAGAAACTTTCTCCGGGCTATACAACCCGCTGGGATCAACTGCCCGAAGTAAAAACCCTTTAGAAAAGCATTAGTACCAATGTGATTAACCGTCGAATAATAAACTATAATAGGGTTATCTCTTTGCGCCGGAGGTTCAGCAATGACTCTTACAATTCTGTCCGAAAACACTCCGAATCCCGATGATATCGGACTGAAGGCAGAGCATGGGCTGTCGATTCATATATCCCTGAATGATTATTCAATGCTATATGACTTCGGCCCCGGGGGAACCCTGGTCCCGAATAGCGAAAAAATAGGAATCAGTCTTCAGGACGTAAAATTGGCCGTTCTCTCTCATGGCCACTACGACCATGCAGGCGACCTTGAGGTATTCCTCGGGTTGAACAAAAAAGCAACCGTCTACCACGGAAAGGACGCGTTTGTTCCGAAGTGGAGTATCTCCGGGGGGTCACCGAAGGAAGTTGGTATACCCTTCACCCCGGACAGCGATGTTGCAGACCGTATTTCTGTTGTTCACAAACGGGATGACAGAGATGATTTTATTATTCTCACTGCGGCTCCGGGGCACTGGCTCCGCCCGAAAGGGAACAACACTCTTCTTATGGGTCCCGCCGGGGAGCGTCTCCAGGATGACTTCGTTGACGAACTCACTCTGGTGGTCCGGGGAGAGAAGGGGCTGGTAGTGCTGACCGGCTGTTCTCACCGGGGCATTCTCAATATTGTAGACCAGGTTAAAACCTACTGTCCTGATTGCCCGATCAATGCGTTAATCGGGGGCTTTCATCTGACCGACAAGGATGAGACCGAGGAAAGCCTGATGAGCACCTGTACTCGTCTGGCAGAGAGCCTGCCTGAAAGCCGCATTTATTCTGGACACTGTACCGAGAAGAACGCCGACAAAGCCCTTAAAGAGTTGTTTCAGGATCGTTATGAGCCGTTATATGTCGGCAAAGTTATGACGTTCTGAGATAACGCCTTAATCGCCGTTTCAGACCGTTTTCGTCGATGGGTTTCAGAACGATGTCGTTCAGTCCCGCGTCGAGGATTCGTTGCCGGTCCTCCTCATAGGCATGAGCTGTTATTGCGATTATCGGGACAAAAGGCTGAATCTCCCGGATAAGACTCGAGGCCTCCAGCCCATCCATTCTGGGCATGCTGATGTCCATCAGAATGAGATCGTATTTATTTTTTCGTGCCAGGGAAACTGCTTCGACTCCGTTCGCCGCTTCATCTATATCCCAACCCTCGCGTTCCAGGAAAGTCCGCATATATAGACGGTTTACACCTTCATCTTCTGCCACAAGGATCCGGGCGACGTCGGGCAGCGACCCTCCATTCATTTCTTCGTTCGATGGCTCCCGTTTTTCGGTCTCCGATTTCAACGGCAGAAAGACCGTGAATCGGCTCCCGATTCCCGACTCACTTTCAAGCAGAACCCTGCCATTCATGACTTCTGTGAGTTCTTTAACCACAGCAAGCCCTATACCGGTACCTTCCGCCCGCCGCCCGATTCGCCCCTGCTTGAACAAACCGAAAACTTCTTTCTGCTGTTCCTGCGGTATCCCGATACCCGTATCAATCACATCGATCCGAAGCTCATTGTCTACAGGAGCAGCTGAGAGACGGATCTGCCCCAGCTCGGTGTACTTAATGGCGTTTATCAGCAGATTAGAGATGATTTGCCCAATGCGCTCACGATCACCGATGAAATGAGATACTGCTGCATCCACAGTGGAATCCAGATCCAATCCCTTCCTGACGGCTTCCGGTCGATTGGACTCGAGGATGTGCCGGCATAATTCCTCCAGATTGAAATCTTCCGTATAAATGGTGATTTTCCCGGTTCTGATCTGGGTGAGATCGGTGAGATCTCGAATCAGTCTGTCGATCGTCCTAGCCGAAAACATCACGACATTCAGAAGTTCAGACTGTTCGTCTGTCAGATCTGAGTCCTGGAGAAGGCTGGACATCATGAGGACACCATTCAATGGCGAGCGTATCTCGTGACTGACGTTCGCGAGGAACTGGCTTCGGGCTACAGACTCTTCTTCAGCACGATCTTTGGCTTTCTTCAAATCGTCAACGGCTTGACGTCGAACCAGCGCAAGATTCAACACCTCAGCGATTTTCTCCATATTATCCAGGTCCCAGGGGCCGAAGGTCTCCGGTGTGTCCGCCAGAATAATGTGACCGAAAACCGGACTGTCATTGCGAAACGGAACCCGGAGGATGTTCCTTATTTCACTCGCCACCTGACATTCATCACTGACCGAAAGGGTTTCGTTCAAATAGAAAGCACCGTCAATTCGACCGGGACGCCTCATATTCATTAAAGAAACATCTGACTCAAGAGACTCCAATACGGAAGGAATAACGCATTTCAGACATCCTCCGACACACCGTTTCTCTAAAAACTTTTGTCCGGTTTTGTCCTCGATAATCAGGACACCGGCCCGGCTTCCGGTGAGATTCATGGCTGAATCAAGAACAGTTCCGGCGATTTCTTTCAAGGATATGGTAGAAGCCAGAATGCGCCGAACTGTATCGGCCAGAATGGAATTCACCTCCTTCTGTTCCACCAGCTGACGCTCAGCCGTTTTCCGAAGGGTAATATCCTCGAGGAAATGGACCGTTGCCGGCTTCCCGTTCCACTCAATCTGACTGGACCGGTTGCGCATGTAAACCGTTCGCCCGTCAACGGCAGTTACCCGAACCTCCCGCATCACCGGAGAATCCTCTCCATTTTCACGTTTCGCACGAGCCTGAAGATAATTACCGAGATCTGAATCCCGGTTACTCAGTTGAGCCAGGTCTATTGCATCTAACGCTTCCCGTGTTGTTCCCATAATTGCTGCTAGTCTATCGTTCGTGAAAACAACCTGGTTGTTTTGCATCACAAGCAGACCTTCCCCGAGGCTCTCAGCAAGCGCCCTGATACCAATTTCTACGTTACGAGCCGATTTATTACTGAGTCGATCCAGATTATTCAGCGTTACCCCCGAACTTGCCTCTGATGAATTTGTGTTACCTGTTATGCCGCAATATAATCCATCTTGTGACACATTGCCGTTTAGCAAGATTGTTTACATTGATTATAGTCGCAACAGCTATGATCGGCGTCCCTTTTCTTGGAGCGGAATCCTTCCCGAAGCCTGGAAATAGTGACGAAGTATCTCTGCTCGGTGTCTATTTCGGTCGAACCCCCGAATTACGTTCTCAGGATATCAAAGGTAAATTCAAACTTGGCATGAATGGCCCTGCTGAGCTTAAGCTCAGCCTGGATGACTCAAACCAGGGAGTTCTCTGGCTCAAGGTGGAGCCTGGTTTATATACAATTGTTCCAGCTGATGGTTTTAACGTGGCTGCGGGGGTTCCTGATTCTGTTGAGGTACCACCGTCCTCGGTCGTTCTGGCGCCTTTCCGGCTCGTGCGAACCACCGAAGGCGCCCTGGCCGAACGAATTGATGAAGGAAACCGGCAGTTTTCCGGTCTGGATCTGGCCAATCACATCGATTATTCCCAATGGTCGGATCGGAACCTGATCGGTTTCGGTACCCTTCGTCCGACTCTGGATCACGAAACACTTCATTTCACAGTGAATATTTCCGCCGATCCTGAGGGAGCCGAAGTATACGTTGATGACGTCCTGGCAGGTGTCACCCCCCTGGCTTTCTCGTTAGTTGGCGGGAAACACAGGTTAATGGTCCGGTCAGCTGGTTTCGAAAATGCGATTTATTATGTGCGCCTGGAGGGAGATGCGGAAATAAACGCCGTGTTGCAGCCGGCCACGGAAACCCTCCAGTCAGATAAGGAACGTTATTCGACTCTTGTTGCCCCGTTTGTTTCTATGAACCGAGAGAACGATCAGCTGGCCCGGCTCTTTGCTGATACTTTGCTCCTCACCCTGGAGGCCGACGAACGCCTTGAAGTCGTTCCATCAACCGTACCGTGGGTTCGCCGGGATGCGCTGATTCACCCTGACTTCCTGCCTCTGGAGGAAGTTGGTGCCGATCTCGTCGTGAGCGGATTTTTCGCCGAAGTCAACGGGCGGCTCAGTATTCAGGCAAATCTCTATGACGTGCAGGCTGAAACCATCCGGGCCGCCGTAACCTGGCTTGGAACTGCGGGTTTCGATATTTTTGATGCCATGGATGAGATTGCCCTTGAGTTCGCCGATGAAGTTGACCGGGTGCTGCCCGCCGCCGGACGAACCCTGATAACACGGCAGGAAACGGTATACAGCGGCGCCGATCGTGGAGAAAGCCTTCTGGCCCGGAAGAAACTCATCCGCAAAAGATGGGAAGACAACCCGAATGTCCTGTCACTTCAGGGAGGATTCGGCGGATTCATGGAAGAATATGATGTAAACGATAGCGGATTCACCACCACCGCAGGTAAATTCGAGGGTCCTTTTTTACCTATTATATTTTCCTGGGAACATGACATCGGTCCCAGCTTTGCCGTCAGCGCCGGAACCTCTTTCGCAATCTCGTCCTATGGAGGAAGCAATGATAACTCCGAGGATAGAGAAGCAACCTGGATGGCCTCGATATTTGCCGGCCCCCGTCTGGTATTCCGCAGTCTGCGAGCCGACATCACCATAGGCATCGATTTGCAGGTGCAATATTCACCCCGGGTAACTTACCACTGGATTGACGGGGTTGATCGTCAGGCGGATGTCGGGGCATTGCTTTACCTCGATCTGCCGATGAAGGTTAATTTCCGGTATTACTTTAATAAGAGAATCGATACCATGCCGGTTTTCCTCAGCGGCGGCCTTGGGGTATCACCTCTCGGCTACCGTTTCGATCTGGGAGGTACCGGGCAGAAAGGAATGATGAGCACCTACCTGTTCTTCAATCTGGGTATAGGGCTTCGTCTATGATGCGCCGCGGGTTGTTCGTTCTATTGATTTTGTCCCTGATTGGAACCATATCCATCTTTGCCGAGGAAACCCTTATACCGCGGCGCATCCGCATCATCGATCCGGCGGGTAACGCGCCGCCGATGCTCTCCTCCATTTTGTATGCCCGGCTGACTTTACAGATTCCGCTGGTCGTTTCGGGGCCGGATGAAGAACCTCACAATATCATCATCATGGAAATCGGAGACCGGATTACTATAATACTGGAAGACCGCGACGGGTTCGTGGACAGCCTGGATTACCCGGCTGAGATTCAAAATGATCCGGTTGCTGCAGCTGCGGTATTTGACGAACTCGCTGCCGCATGGCAACCTTACCTTGGACTTGTGGAACCGGATGTCGCTGAAGAGCTTGAAGTCCGCAGGGAAGTACTGGAAGCGGAAATCAGCTTCGAAGAACAACTCATCAAGCCTTTTCAGGCCACACTCTGGATCCCAATAGCGGCCCGTCAGATCCTGATAACCGACGGCGATAATCGGGGTAGTAAATGGGTCTGGAAATGGCCTCTCCGGGCTGACTTCGCCTGGTTTTTCACCGAAAATCTGGGACTTACCGGTTCGTTCAGATTCGAATACGGCAACCATTTTTCATTTGGCACCGATTCCAATAACAACTCTATGGATACAACCGTAATGATGCTGATGCCGGGAGTCGGCATACAAGTCCGTACGATAGGAAGGTTATCAGCAGAATTCGGTGTTTCCGTGTTTTTTGGTGCTGTTCAGATTACAGCTAACGAACCGATGGACAACCCGCCTCTGGCCGCCGGGGAATCGACCTGGGTTTTTTATCCGGTACTGAGTTTCGAACCGGCGATCGTGTGGTCGCCGACGGCCAACTGGTCGATAAAGGCACGAATCATTGAATTCCAAATGGGTCTTGCCGGTTTGAGCGGATCTGAAGGATCCGCATTCGGAACTGCCGAAAACACACTGGTACTGAACTACCTCCAGTTTGGCGCTGCATACCGCTGGTAATTATCAGGAGACAAACCTCACCTTATTTTTAATTCCTTGACCCCCTACCCCCTTTCACATAGGCTCATTTCATGGCCGCATCCGATATTCGTGAACAGGTTGATCTCATCAGAGAAGTATTCGCCTACGCCGAACGCTTCAGGGGATCCACCTTTGTTATAAAGATTACCAACGAAATCGTTGATCATCCCGACTTTCCTCAACACGCCAGAGACCTTGCCTTGCTTCACAAAGCAGGGATCCGAATCGTTATCGTCCCCGGCGCAGGTAAGAGAATCGACGAGGTTCTCGGGCGTTACGATGTCGAAAGGAATTTTGTCGATGATATTCGGGTAAGCGATCCCGGATCCATGGACCTCATCAAGATGGCCGCCTTCGATGTGGCCCACCGGGTGATGACAGCCTTATCGGGACATAAAATAACAGCTGTCATCGGTAACTGGGTACGTGCCCGGTCCCGGGGCGTTGTAGACGGTATTGATTTCGGCCGTACCGGCCTTGTGGATCGGGTAAGGGTGGAGGCTGTCGTCCGTTCACTGGAACAGGGACATGTCCCGATTTTCCCATGTGTCGGGCATAACGATTCAGGTGACCCCTTCAATCTCTCGTCTGACGAACTCGCCGGCACTGTAGCCGCATCTCTGAATGCAAAAAAACTCTTCCTTCTCACCGCCGACCCTGTTATGAGTGTCCCGGACTGGAATGTTCCGAAAGGTGTTGATGTTCTTGAAGACGGCCGGATATTCCGCATGAGCCCGGCTATGGTTAAGGAATTCATTGCTCTCAATCCCGAAAAACCCGGACGTATCGCCATGGAGACCGCGGCGGCGGCATGCAAGGCCGGCATCGACCGGGCTCACATCCTGGATGGACGGCACAGTGGTGTTATGCTTAAAGAAATCTTCTCCAACCTCGGAGCCGGCACCATGGTTTTCGCTGACGCCTACGAACGTCTGCGGCCTATGGAATCCTCGGACGTTCCGGGTATCCTTGAAATCATGCAGCCCCTTGTCACCGAAGGCATACTGGTAGACCGCACCCGGGAAGAGCTGGAGAAAAAACAGAACGATTATTGGGTTTATGCCATGGACGGTGTCGTTCACGGCTGTGCAGCCCTTCATCCCATGGGAGAGCGCAGCGCCGAAATAGCCGGTGTGGCAGTCGACTCCCGATATGCTCAACTGGGCATCGGAGTCAAACTCATCGCCCGCTTGTCCGAGAAAGCCGCCGAAGACGGCTTCCGTCAGGTTTTTGTCCTCACCGCCAGAACCGCGGACTGGTTTCTTTCCCAGGGATTCCGGGAAGGTTCAGTTGCCGATTTACCGGTTGAACGCCGCAAAGACTATAACGCCGCACGGAACTCCCGGGTACTGGTGAGGGACCTTTCCGTAAGCTGAGGTTCATGTGCCTAAGGCGGCCAGCTCTTCGGGTGTGTTCACATTCCTGAGGCATTCCAGATGCGGGTCCACAAATCGGATCCTTTCGACTGGCACCGTTATGGGATTCATGGACAGAACCAGCTCGGTTACCCGGTAATCGCCCTTATCAAAGGCTGCTTCAAAAGCGTCGATCATGGAACCGTGATAGAGCCCCGGGAAGGGATGCAGTCTCTCATCCTCTGTAATCACGACGGGCCTGTTCACCTCTTGCGCCCCCAGTTCGCATAGCAGCTCCAGCACCTCAGGACGTATCCCCGGAGCGTCAGCGGCAAGAACCAGAAACCAACCCTTCAGCACCCGGCTGCCAGCCAGAAGTCCGTTCAAAGGAGTGCGGATTGTCGGGTCGGGATCCATGAGCCTTGGGTGCCCGCCACAGCGTGGAGCAGTGCCCTCACTAACGCTGAGAATCGCTGTTCGGCCTCCGGCAGTGGCCGCGCCCAGAACATGATCCAGCAGTGTGCGGCCCCTCCACTCGGCAAGAACTTTATCCGATCCGAATCGCCGGCTCTGCCCTCCGGCGAGGATAAGTGCCGGAATGCCCTCGGGAATCGGGGCTGACTCCACCTGCAGGCCGGATAGGTGGGCCATTAAACTCAAATCCTCAAGATGGCCCACTCCTGAAGGAAAAAGCCAATTGACGTTGGCTCCTCCGGTTTGAGAGGCCGTGCCTAATCCTCGGGTTCGCTGCTGACCCCAGCCGAAAGGAATGGCAACGCTGCCGGGAGTCATTCTGTTGGTGATATTCACCGGAATACGGATACAGCCGGCTTCACTCCACACCAATGCTTCTTCTGCATGGCGGAGTCCCCGAGGGGCGGCATCTTCGGGATGGATGTGCAGGTAGTTTGTTCCATTATCCCCTTTGATCAGAGTCGGAGAGCTCTGAAGGAAGCTGTTGTGGGTATGGAAGCCCCGCATGTTCACCAGTTTGAGGGTATCGGTATGATTTTTTTCCCATTCGAATTCGGATTCCAGACGTCCCAGAGTTTCGACAAACTGTGCCGGAGCCAGGTCCACCAACCCGTCGGATGTGCGGACTCTTTTTCCAAGGAAAGATCCGGGAGGCGGCTCCGGCAGCAGCAGGCCGTCGCCCTTTTTCCGCATTCGCCTCACACCAGGGCGGCCGAAAATCTTCAGGAACCTGTCCAGGATCCGCTCGTGAGAAAACCTGAATGGTTTTCCCAGGGCGCCGGGCATGTCACCGAGCCGCCGTCGAAGGTCAACCAGCCCCTGAAGAAATCCAGACCCGAAGAACCGGCCTCCGGCAGCTTTGCACAGATCCTGCCAGATCCGGATTTCATCTCTGGCCTCCCCTGCCGGTTCCACAACCCGGTCGGTGTATTGAAGGAAGCGTCGATGGCCGATCCCCATCATCGAATGAAAGATGTAACCTATATCCGCGTGCTCATAAGGAGTTACCCCGGGCAGTACCCAATGGGCATAATCTCCGGTTGCACTCCTGAAAATGTCCACCGTCACAAGAAGATCCAGGGAACGCAGGGCTCGTTCCGTTTTCGCGGTATCCGGGAGTGTGAGAAGGGGGTTGCCGGCGGCCACGAGCAAGGCTCGAATTCGGCCCTTGCCCGGAGTGAGTATCTCATCGGCAAGCATGGCACCGGGAAACATTTCGTTCACGGCCTGGAAGCCTCCCAGACGGCTGGTCTTCTGACCCATCATCGCACCGACTTTGGATCCGAGCTTCGGGAAATCCATCAGAGCACCTTTTCCAACAAGGGTGCCTCCACGTCGATCCAGGTTTCCGCTGACCGCGTTGATCGCCTCCACCAACCAGCCGCAGAGAGTGCCGTTCCGGCCCATATTCAATCCGGTTGAAAGATAGAGAGAAGCCCCATCGGCATCCCGGAACCTTGTCGCCAGTTTCCGAAGCTTTTGTGCAGTTATCCCGGTAACTTCCGCTTGCCGCTCGGGAGTCCAGGAACGACAGGCTTCTTCCAGGGTGTTGATATTTTTCATATTGCGAGCAAATTCTGCCCGGTGAACCCCACCGTTGGCGAAGAGTTCCTCTGCAAAAGCCAGAAGAAAAAAGACATCTGTATCCGGCCTGATAGGCAGGTGCTCTCCGCCGAAGTCCACAGCTTCAGTACGACGGGGATTTACATGAACAATGCTGCAGCCTTTTTCCGAGGCCTTACGAAAAGCACCCATGGCATTCGGAACACCTCTGAACGAGAGTTTTGTCGCCGCCGGGTTTCCTCCGAGAATTATGAAACATTCCGCATTCTCGAAATCCGGGACCGGTTGGAGCATGGGAAAGCCGTACATCCGCCGAGCCACGGCGAACTTGTTGCTGCAGTCCTGAGTTGCCGAACCGTAGAGCTTATTCGAGCCGATACCGGTAAGAAAACCCTGGGCCCAGAAGGGATGCAGAAACCCGAAACCAGCACCATTCCCGACGTACATCGCCACCGATTCCGGACCGCTTTCATCAATTATGGTCTTCAGCCGTCCACCGATGTCGGCATAGGCCTCGTCCCAGCCGGTCTTGTTCCAGGCGTTCGGATCAGTCACCCTTCCGCTGCGCCTGAGGGGCGCAGTAACACGATCGGGGGAATGGACTATTTCCCTGTAGGCCAATCCCTTAGGGCAGGCATATCCTTTCGAGACAACATGGTCGGGGTTAGGGCGGAGGCGGGTTATTTGTCCGTCTTCCACTGTGGCGATCATGCCGCAGCAGACGTCGCATATGCGACAGAAGGTTTTCTTTTCGATAGTCATCGAGTCTCCGGGGCTAAGGGATTCGAAGCTTTATGTTAACCCCGGATCGGGGTTTTTATCTACTGAAATCGGTGCAAAATCCAGATTGCCGGATTTCGGTACTAACGCCGTTTCTTATTACTGTCATGCTGCAGCCGGGCCACCAGCCCCTTATATTTTTCCTGTATATACTGGCGTTTTACCTTGAGGGTTTGAGTGAGCTCTTTACCAATGGAAAAATCGTTACGAACCGG
>RCND010000967.1_pt1 | contig 26097 bp, 24 predicted proteins | sample 2041351 | NCBI WGS metagenome assembly RCND01 (sample SAMN09708230, study PRJNA481090) | Marine sediment metagenome, whole genome shotgun sequencing project. | biome: marine sediment; feature: ocean; material: sediment; isolation source: Sewage treatment plant 12B marine sediment (STP12B) ... | reverse complement strand
TGCGTAACAAGTTACGCACCCTACGTTGGTTGTGCCATAACCCAGATGCGGGCTTCAATGCATGGGTCTACCACGTAATTTTCTAACCACATACTCCAATTTTGAATAGTCCAACAGCTCCCTATCCTCTTCGGAAGCGTCTTTATATCGACCATGGTATTTATGTTTTACCCAGGCGTTGATATCCAGGCGTTTGCCGTATTCAAAAAAGTGATTGTTAATTGGATGAAACCCGTCTTTATGCAGAAACGTGGTGCCGAAATCAATCACATAAGGTTTCTGATCTTTACCAACAATCATATTGGATTTGGATTTCAAATCGCCATGGCTGACACCGCGGGCGTGAAACGCACGGATAATGACCAAAAGCTCTTCAAACCAGCGATCCCGATCCACCCAACTTGCATGCCGGTAGCTTGTGCCGTCGATAAATTCCGTCAACAGGTAGCACCCCTCAAGCAGACCGTAACAAGCAGGTATGCCCTCGATACCCTGTAAGCGCTGATTGGCCGCATATTCACGCTCAAGCGTGGCCTGGCGCGCCTTGCGAACCGCACCACGACCCATTGCAGATTTGATCACCAGTCTCAGGCCGTCACCCTCAAACAACAGCACGATACCCTGGTTGGAGCGGGCAAGGATATTGGACCCGGACTCCAGACTGGATTCTATCCACTGCAGCAGTTCATTGGGTATGGCCGATGGTGAATTATTTGAATACTCAATCATTGCTGGTGGATGATACCGGCAAGCACCAATCTGCGCGACCGCTATTTGCCAGAGAACCCGGAGATGCTAGGGGCTTACATAAAACCCTGAGGTAGGGTGGGTAACTTGTTACCCACGATGTGTTGCATTGTTCAACCACCGGCACGTGGGTAACAAGTTACCCACCCTACGGGGCACGAAAGACCTGGGCTATTCCGACCTCGCAACAACGCCATCGGCTAACAAATCCTCAATTTCCTGGTCGCTGAGACCGATTTCAGCCAAGACCATCTCCGTCGAATCACCAAGCGCAGGTGGCGCCCTGCCTTCATCCGGAACATGGTTTTGAAACCTGATTGGTGACCGCACACTGGGTACGGCACCCAAATCAGCACGGTTCAACTGCAAAACAGTGTCCCTTTCCAGCACGTGGGCATCGTTGAATGCATCGGCAATGGAATTGACCGGACCTGTCGGAATCCCGCAATCTTCAAGCTCAACAAGCCAATAACAGGAAGCGTTTTTTTTAATTTCAGCAGCAATCAACGGAACCAGAATCCGCCTGTTTTTGACACGATCAGAATTCAAAACGAAACGTGGGTCAGAGCTTAAGTTGATACAGTCAATTGCCTCGCACAGGGAAGCAAACTGGGTGTCATTGCCGACGGCAACAACAATGGGGTCATCTGCGGTTTCAAAAACCTGGTAGGGAACAATATTCGGATGCGCATTGCCCGATAAACCGGGGCTCTTACCCGAGACCAGGTAGTTCGATGCCTGGTTGGCTAGTGTGGCGAGTTGTGAATCCAGCAATGACACGTCAACATACTCGCCCTTTCCTGTTTCACAGGCACGGGTATGTGCACCCAGAATACCCACTGTCGCGTACAGACCAGTAATCAGATCCGATACTGCCACACCCACCTTGGTGGGCTTCTCAGTACCTGTAATGCTCATCAAGCCGCTCATAGCCTGGATCATAAAGTCATATCCGGGCTTTTTCGCATAGGGGCCGGTTTGTCCAAAGCCGCTGATGGAGCAATAGACTATCGCCGGATTGATCTTGCGGATTGAATCATAATCAAGACCATAGGCTTTAAGACCGCCAAGTTTGTAGTTCTCGATTAATATGTCTGCCTTGCGGGCAAGCGCCAGTATGATGGACTGGCCGCGTGGGTCTTTAAAATTGACCGCAATCGACTCCTTGCCCCGGTTGGCTGACAGGAAGTAAGCACTTTCCCTGGCATCACCCGATTCAAAATAGGGAGGCCCCCAACTGCGCGTGTCATCACCGCGCCCGGGTCGCTCGACCTTGATAACACGGGCACCCAGGTCAGCAAGTGTCTGACTGGCCCACGGACCGGCGAGCACCCGTGAGAGGTCAAGTACCAATGTGCCGTCGAGTGGCCCACTCATGAGACGCTCCCTTCCAACCTGTTACTGCGTCTCCAAAAAATCCACCACCATGTGACCAAACGCCTTCACACCATTCTCCAGGTAGGGTTCATGCATATCAAAAAAAGGTGAATGGTTGGTCGGCTGAGTAGTTGGATCAAGTTCTTCCGGCCAGTTACCCAGAAAAACAAAAACAGCCGGTGTCACTCTGCCATACTCGGAAAAATCCTCGGCAACGGTCTGTGGTTGAATGGAAAGAGCAGGATGACCGGAGGCACGTTCAAGGGCCGGTAATATCAGGGTTGTCAGTTCTGCGTCGTTTTGCAGCGCTGGCGGACCCTGGCTAATTTCAACTTCGACTTCCGCACCGGCGCTCTCGGCAATCAAACGGGCCGTGCGCTCAATGGCTTTGTGGATATAGGCTCTCATATCCGGGTCAAAGGTACGGATGGTGCCTTCCATTTCAACTTTATCGGGAATCACGTTATAGCGGATGCCACCCGAGATACGGCCAACACTGATAATTGAAGGAGCCAGCGTTACATCCACTTGCCGGGAGGCGATGGTTTGTAATCCCATCACAATCTGGGAAGAGACAACAACCGGATCAACACCATCCCAGGGACGCGCGCCGTGGGTTTGCTTACCCTTTACAACGATCTTAAAGCTATCTGAAGCAGCCATCATCGGACCGGGTTTAACCGCAAACTGGCCACCGGGAATACTGATACCGACATGCATCCCAAATACTGCTGCCGGCATGCGTTCTTCAAATATACCCTCGTCGAGCATCATCGAGGCACCGCCGTCTTCACCGTTAGGCGGTCCTTCCTCGGCTGGTTGGAAGATCAGCATCACGGAACCCGGGAGTTCAGCTTTCATGTCATTTAAAATTTTTGCCGCGCCCAACACCATCGACATGTGCGCGTCATGACCGCAGGCGTGCATCACGCCGACATCCTGGCCGTTGTATTCGCTGCGGGCAGTTGAGGCGAAGGGTAAACCGGTCTGTTCAACCACCGGCAAACCATCAATATCGGTACGAATCGCCACCAACGGGCCCGGAAGACCACCTTCGATAATAGCAACTACGCCTGTATGCGCGATGCCGGTTTGTGGCTCCAAACCCATTTCACGAAGAATTTCTGCAATCTTTGCCGATGTATTGAACTCCCGGTTGCTGAGCTCGGGATTCTGGTGAAACCATCTGCGCCATTCGACCACCTGTGGCTGAACCGCTGCAGCAGCCTGGTCAATTTCGTCAGGAGTTATACCTGCGTGTGCGGCTGGTAGGGTGAGAATGCAGGCAACAAAGGTTAGGAAAATTTTGGTCATAATTGACTCCTGGGTGCTTAAACGAAATGCACCGGGTTATTGCTGATAAAAACGTGCGTAAGGGGTTATTCAATGCATTATTTACGCTGGTCTGGTGAACTCGTGCGTAACGAGTTACGCACCCTACGTGTTAACAAACATTCCCGACTCCAGGTGATCGGGCTTTGCGCGTTTTACTTGACTATTGCCTTGCCGGCGTCACTTCTTGCATCCGAGCCTGCTGTTACTTCTCCGGTCTTCCGATCCCACATCACCCCGTGCATATTACCCCATTGGCGTTTGCCTACTTCAATCGTATGACCCATCGCTTCCAGCGCGGCGACTTCCTCCGCGGTGAATGCGCTTGGCTCGGCAAAAACCTTGTCCGGCAAATACTGGTGGTGGTAACGCGGTAATGACACCCACGATTCCGGTCCGTTTCCATCCATAAAATCCAAAATCCCCAACAGCACCATGGTGATAATACGGCTTCCACCCGGTGTACCGATCACGGCAGATCTATCTTCACCCAGCATCAATGTGGGCGACATACTCGACAGAGGTCGTTTGAATGGTTGAATTTCGTTTGCCGTAAATCCGATCAGACCATATGAATTTGGCTCGCCTGGTTTGGCAGAAAAATCATCCATTTCGTTGTTAAGCACGAAACCCGTACCAGGCACCATGAAGGCCGAACCAAAGGGTATGTTGACCGTCAGTGTCGCCGAAACCATGTTGCCTTCGGCGTCCATAATGGAGAAATGTGTTGTATCGGTACCATCGGGAAGGTTATCCCTGCCGGATATCATATTGCTCGGTGTGGCACGGTCATACATGATGCCGGCGCGTAAGCCGGCCGCATAGTTGACATCGGTCAACCTGGCCTGTGGTACCGGGTAGAAATCAGGATCACCGAGGAATAAGGCCCGGTCACGATAAGCGCGTCGCATTGCTTCCACGACTAGGTGAGAGCGTTGTACTTTTCCGAGCCCGGTCAATTGGTAAGGCTCGAGTATATTCAGCATTTCTGCGATAGCGATACCACCCGAGGACGGTGGCGGTGCGGTTACCAGTTCATAGCCAGCATACATGGTACGAACAGGTTCACGCTCCTTGATGGTGTAACCTGCCAGGTCTTCCATGGTCCAGATACCACCTGCAGCACGTACGCCATCAACTAACCGTTGTGCAACCTCGCCTTTGTAGAAGGCGTCACGACCTTCTTTGGCGACTTTTTCCAGTATGTCAGCCAAATCCGGCAGCTTGATTAGCTGTCCCATTTCCGGTACTTCGCCGTTAGGCAAAAAGGCATCGGTGGCAGCCGGCCAGCGACGCATGGTCTTTGCGCGTCTGGTCAGCATACTGTGGAATTTGGTGTAAACAGGATATCCCTCCCGGGCAATTCGGATGGCCGGCTGAAGACTTTCGGAAAGTGAAAGTCTGCCGTAATTCACGGCCAGGTGTTCAAAGCCTGCAATCTCACCTGGTATGGCGGCCGCCAACGGGCCGTTGAGGGCCAGGTCACGATTAACCGTGCCATCAGCCATCAGGTACATGTTGGTTTCAGCCGCTGCAGGTGCCATCTCACGGGCATCAATCATGGTCTCAAAACTATCTGAAGCGCGATGCAACAGCCAGAAGCCACCACCACCGATACCTGAACTTGTCTGTTCAATCACCGCCAGTACGGCGCTAACTGCAACTGCTGCATCAAAGGCATTGCCGCCCTTGGCCAGTATTTCATGACCGGCCTCGGTTGCCAGGTAATGCGCAGATGCAATGGCGGCTTTGCCGGGTTGATCGGCGCTTAAGGGCTGTATGCAAATCGCCAGAAGTGCGATAAGCCAAAAACGGGCTTTCAAACTTCTGCCTCGCTTATTAATTGATGATATTTCTTCCACAGTTGTTCCTCTGTTTCCTCATGTCCCGGGTCTTTTGGAATACATTCCACCGGGCAGACTTCCACGCATTGCGGCGTATCAAAATGACCCACGCATTCTGTGCATAACAAGGGATTGATCTCGTAAATTTCGACACCCTGGTAGATGGCCTCATTGGGACATTCGGGTTCGCATACATCGCAGTTGATGCATTCTTCGGTGATTGTCAGTGCCAAGGTCAGCTACCGTTAAACCCAAAGCTCTTTTTAAGTGCAAGCTGAATCTCCGGCCCGACAAACTGTGATACATCACCGGCCAGCCGTGCTACTTCACGGACCAGTGTCGAAGAGATGAATCCGTATTTTTCATCGGGTGTCAGGAACATCGTCTCGACTTCTTCGCAAAGATTGCGGTTCATGCTGGCCAACTGAAATTCATATTCAAAATCAGAAACAGCACGCAATCCACGCACGATGACACTGGCATCGTTTTCCCTGACAAAATCGACCAGCAGATTACTGAATCCGACTATCCTGATATTGTCCAGATGACCCAACTGGGTTCTTGCCAACTCAATACGTTCTTTCAAACTGAAAAGCGGGGTTTTGTGCGGACTCTCGGCAATGGCTATGACCACTTGCTCGAAAACACGCGCAGCACGGGTAACCAGGTCGGTATGGCCGTGGGTAATCGGGTCAAAGGTGCCGGGGTAGACCGCCACACATGGGGACTTCATCACCTTAATTTCCTGCTGAGTACGTAAGGACGGACATTCTACCCCTGATAGGGTGCGGGATTAAACCAAAGTTTAGTGTAGTGTCAACCCTGTAACGTAGGTTCAGGGCTGACACTACACTAGACAAAAAGAGGCCGGCGTTAATGCCGGCCTTAAAGCAGGGACTGAAAACAGGCGGGGGGCCTGCCTTCATTAATCAGACCCGTCATCCGGAAGATTTCTTTCATCTTTCTGAATTTGTCTGCGAAAAAGTTGCATGCGAACTTCACCGATCTCCTGATCGCGCCATACCGACCAGTCTTGCGGAGGTGGAATTGTCGTTGACGCGGGCGACTCGATATATACAAATCCACCACGCCGGACACAGGCATTTTTGTCCAGTCGTTCGAGTACAAGCCCACCCAGGTTGCTGTCGAAAGGCGGGTCAACAAATACCAGGTCGAAACTGTCGGGCTTGAGTTTTTCAATAGATCTCATGGCACCACCCGATTGCAGGTTGACTTGTTCGGCTTGAAGTTGCTCGATGCTTTGACCCAATACTTCCTGCGCACGCGGATGTTTTTCGATCATCAACACCGATTTTGCACCACGTGATGCGGCCTCAAACCCCAGGGCGCCGGTGCCTGCGAACAGGTCTACACAGTCGGCTCCCGATATCCAGGGTTGTAGCCAGTTGAACAAGGTTTCACGGCAACGGTCACCGGTGGGACGCAAGCCCGGCACATCGGCAACCTGCAATCGCCGACCGCGCCACACGCCACTAATTATTCTGACACTGTTGCTTTTTCCGGATTTGCTCATATTTACTCTGTCATACGACATTCAACCTGATAGCATATCGCTTTTAACGCTGGGGGTTAATCCCAATCTCATGTTTCGAATTTTCCGCAAGAAGAACAAAAAGCCTGGTGAATTGCAGGATGTGCAATTACGACCGGTAGAGCAATCCGGTATCGACCCGTTGGAAAAACGGCTGGAAGACTCCCGCCGCACCATTGGAAAACGGTTGAAAATACTGGTCAGTGGTTTTAGTGATATCAATGAAGATCTGCTGGATGAGCTTGAAACCACGCTGCTAACTGCGGATGTCGGTGTTAAAGCCAGTCTCGGGATTATGGACAACCTGCGCTCCGCGATTACCAATGGCGCGATAAAGGATCCACAGTCATTATTACCGGCAGTACAGGCCGAGCTTTATGAACTGATTGAGCCTTGTGAACAATTTTTGGCCGTTGATACCAGCCAAAAACCCTATGTCATCCTGATGGTGGGTATCAACGGTGCAGGCAAAACGACAACCATTGGTAAGCTGGCCCAACGATTCCAGGAAGAAGGACTGTCCGTGATGCTGGCAGCCGGCGACACTTTCCGCGCTGCCGCTGTTGAGCAATTGAAATCATGGGGTGCGCGAAATGATATACCCGTGATTGCACAGGGAACCGGGGCTGACTCTGCCGCAGTCATATATGACGCCATGCAATCTGCAAAAGCCCGTGGCGTAGACGTGTTGATCGCGGACACGGCAGGCCGTCTTCATACCCAATCCAACCTGATGGAAGAGTTGAAAAAGATCCGCCGTGTTATCGGCCGCGTCGATGAAAGTGCGCCGCACGAAGTTATGCTGGTAGTCGATGCCGGCACCGGCACCAATGCGCTGAACCAGGCCCAGCACTTCAACGAAGCAGTCAATGTCACCGGTATCACCATTACCAAGCTGGATGGAACGGCCAGGGGTGGTATGTTGTTTGCCATCGCCAGTGAGTTGGGTATTCCGATTCGCTATATCGGCGTCGGTGAAGCAGCAACAGACCTGCGACCCTTTGATGCGGGTACGTTTATTAACGCCATTCTGCCACTGGATTAACACTTGAGCGACACTACATTTTCGGAGCTATTGCTGGAATGGTGGGATAAGCATGGCCGTAAAGACCTGCCGTGGCAGCATCCCCGCAGCCCATACAGGGTTTGGGTTTCTGAAATCATGTTGCAACAAACGCAGGTCAAGACCGTTATCCCCTATTTCGCTCGTTTTGTAGATCGATTCCCGGATATTCAAAGCCTGGCGAGTGCAACGACTGACGAAGTACTTTCGTTGTGGTCTGGTCTTGGTTATTACGCCCGTGCCCGCAATCTGCAAATAGCTGCCAGCATCTGTGTCAATCAACATGGTGGCGAACTACCGAAAGAACCGCAGGCTTTGCTTGCCCTGCCGGGTATTGGTGAAAGCACGGCGAATGCCATTTATTCACAGGCATACGATATCCCTGCCGTCATCCTCGATGGCAATGTGAAACGGGTCTTGGCCCGTTACTTCGCTGTTGAAGGCTGGCCGGGAAAATCAGACATTCACAAAAAACTCTGGAATCTTGCCACCGATCTACTACCCGGGAACCGGGGTGCAGATTACAGCCAGGCGACCATGGATCTGGGAGCAACACTGTGTACACGTAGCAAACCTGCATGCGAACAATGCCCGGTACGAGAAAACTGCACTGCATTTAAAGAAGATTCCGTGGCCCTATTTCCAGCTTCCAGACCTCGTCTGAAAATCACCAAAAAGTCTTTCCAGATGCTTATCATTATAAATGAAGACGGAAAAGTCCTACTCGAACGTCGTCCACCCAGTGGTATTTGGGGTGGTCTGTGGTCATTGCCGGCGGATGATGATGGACGTCCATTACAGCAACGACTGGGAATAGAAACCAGCGAATTGCAACGATTACCCAGTCTTAAACATCAACTGACCCATGTTCAGATGAGCATCCAACCGCTAATTAGCCATTCAGAACCTGTTGCAAGAAGCGTAGAATGTGCATCTGATCAAGACTGGTTCGGACAGAAAGACTGGCCAAACCTCGGTCTGCCCAAACCGGTCAGACAACTTTTAGAAACACACTGGAGCTTGGTGGAACATGACTGAACGAATGGTTAACTGCATAGTGCTGAATGAAGAATTACCAGGACTGGCTTTTCAGACCTATCCGGGTGAACTGGGTAAGCGGATCTTCGACACCGTTTCAATGCAGGCATGGCAAAAGTGGCTGGCGCACCAGACCATATTAATCAACGAGCACCGCCTGAGCCCCATCGAACCTGAGCACAGAAAATTCCTCGAAGGCGAGATGGAGAAGTACTTTTTTGGCGAAGGGTCAGCAATACCGGAAGGATTTGTACCCGAAGATAACAAATAAGGTGCAACTACTTGACTTGGAGACCTCTAAACGGTTTAATACCGCGCTCTCTGATTCCAGAGAGAAGCTAGAAAATGCGGCCAGATAGCTCAGTCGGTAGAGCAGCGGATTGAAAATCCGCGTGTCGGTGGTTCGATTCCACCTCTGGCCACCATTATTCTCAATTACTTACGACCAACCTTAACTTACCAACACTTACTGACTGTGTACTTTTTGTGTACTCGATCCGTTTGGCAGCATGTTTTAAGTGCTCTCCTCCCAGATGCGCGTAACGCAAAATCATCTCTACGCAAGACCAGCCACCCAGCTCCATTAGAAGCCGTGCCGATTCTTCACGAGTTATCCATCTCACACGTTTTTTGGGTTCGGGGTACATTTTGACCTTGGGAATATGATCGAGCCATTCCCACTCATCACGCGCCATCCTCGTATAGACGCCCCCTATGTCAACCTGAATATTGCTGTCTGATCACAGAGGGTGTTTTGACCGTGGACTAACATCCTCGTATTCGCGTGCTGGTTAACGCATTAAGATTTGTCCGTTTACGCCTGGCCTTGACATCTTTGCCGATTCTCGAGGTGCGATAACCACGCTGGTTGGCTTCAATGAACGCCGTGCGTAAATAGCGATTTCCATGCTTGGTAATACCCATGTGTTTACCACCGGAAGAATACTCCCGGATATCCATACCTATCCAGGACACCAGTTTCCTGGGGTGGGAAAAACGCTTGATATCACCGATTTCCGCAATCATTGTCAATGCAAAGATATTCTTGATACCTTTATAACAGGTCAGTGAGTGAACGGCTTGTTGGTAGCGCGATGAACTGGCCAGTTCGTCAATTTGCTAGCCATACTCGATCAGGACTTCATTGAACCCCTTGAGTTGACGTAACAGCAATTCCAGATTGACTTTGAGGCTGCCCGACCAACCATCAATGGTTCGTGCCAGCCGGAAAAAATGGACCTTGGTCCAGTGGCTTTTGTGACCGGTTTCAGCTTTATAATGCAGACCGCTACGCCGTAACACGGCTTGCAGGTGTTTACGCAGCTGCAATACTTTCTGCCGCGAACGCAGCAAATCCCGATCCTGCTCTTCATCCGGGCCAACAGATTCCTTCAAGAGCGCAGGACGAGCGTGATGTCATTCAGTAGGCGGGTTGGTGTTCCAGGGCTGTTCCGGAAGAATTCCAATCAAGGAGTCAAGCTTAACTGAAAATAATTAAAGCCTCCCTATATGAATTGATCGGACGATCCGGCAAAATTCTTGTAACCTTGCTCGCAACAAATAAAATCAGAACAAACCCTATGGCCAGAAATCGTAAATCAAGGCGTAAGCAAAAAAAGTCGCCTGTTGTCGTCAAGCGCAAACCGCCGGGCAAACCAATGGGTGAGACGCCAGCAGCAACATCCCCCAAGCCTCCGCCTGGGATAGAGGGAATTCTTTGGCCACCAATCCTCACCGGGGGCATACCCGCGCACTTGCCCATGCAGGTGCAGTTCGAAATATCCCAATGGTGGGAACCGAAACAGATATTGTTCTATCAAATGGCCCAACTCCGCAGTGTGATGGCCCATGCGGCAAAGACGACGCCATTCTACAGGCATCGGCTTGAAGCCGCGTTGGCGCATTCGGCGGAACGGAGCTTGAGCCTCTCGACTTTCCAGCAAATTCCTATTTTGACCCGCAGTGAATTCCAGGATGCGGGCGACAGCATCAATTCGACCGCAGTACCTGCCAGCCATGGTGCAATCATCCATATTAGCACTTCAGGTTCCACCGGCCAGCCCCTAACACTGAGAGGCACGCAAGTGATGGCCATGTACGAAACGGCTATGAGGTTGCGCTTCAACCTGTGGCACCGGCGGGACTTTTCACAAAAATCTCTGGCCTTCCGGACAATGGACCCGGGGGAGTCCACCAAACGTGTTGCTCCCGCCTCGGGGCCAGTGGTCAAGTACGGGGAAAGCGTCACGGTCAGCATGGCGCAACCGGCCAGTGCCTTGCTGGAGATCATGAAAGAGGAAAATCCAGCCTATATCATAATTCACCCGTCCGTACTGAAAGAACTACTTTATTTGTCGCGGGAACAGAGCTATCAGCCTGCCAACTTAAAGGCGGTGCGCACCTTGGGTGAGATTCTCTATCCGGAATTGCGGGAACGGTGCCAGCGCCAGTGGAATGTGCAGGTTACGGATAATTACAGTGCCATGGAATTTGGTACTCTAGCCCTGCAATGCCCTGTATTTCCCCACTACCATATGCAGTCGGAATGCTCTTTGATTGAAGTTCTGCACCCGGATAATACCCCCTGTAAACCGGGTGAGGTCGGTAAAACCGTGATCTCATCCCTCAACAATTTCGCCACCCCGACACTGCGCTACGAAAATGGCGATATGGCAGAGGTGGGAGAACCCTGCGCCTGTGGCCGTGGTCTGCCTGTGCTAAAGCGCATTATCGGTCGTGTGCGCAACACGGCGGTTCTGCCCAACGGCGAACGCATCATGCCCAACCTCTCGACTGGCCCGCTGCTAAATGACCTGCCGATCAAGCATTTCCAACTGGTCCAGAAAACCACCGAACTGATCGAAGCCCGACTCGTGGTCGGCCGCCCTTTAACGGCAGATGAAGAAACCGCCCTGGCGGACTATTTCAACAAGGGCTGGTGCCATGAATTCAGTTTTACGTTTGTCTATCCGGATGAAATCAAAAGAGGGGCCAACGGAAAGTATGAGGTCTTCCGCTGTGAGGTACCGACTTGATGAATTTCTACAAACACTTTCATTTGGTTGAACGCCGCAAGGCAACCACTGATGGATGGGTACAAGGTTGGTAAGAACCGGCCCTCGCCCTCGATATCCATGATATTGACGTTCAATTTTATCGGCCAAATAACGGACGACTGGTGGAGAAAAATGGCTAAAAAGATACTCAAAAAAGCACTATTTTTGATGGCGCTTTTTTTGGCTTTTTACATCCAAATCAGCCAAATATTCCAGTTTGTCACGAATTTTCCCTTCTAAACCGCGATTGCTGGGTTGATAGTAACGGGTTTGCGCCATTTCAGGTGGCAGATAGTTCTCCCCGGCGGCATAAGCTTCTGGCTCATCATGCGCGTATCGATACCCGGCACCATAGCCTAAATCTTTCATCAAATTCGTTGGAGCATTACGTAAGTGGTGCGGTACGTCATAGTCAGGTTGGTTGTGCGCATCGCCAAGCGCTTGCTTCCAGGCAGTATAAACAGCGTTACTTTTCGGTGCGCAGGCCAAATAAACAACCGCCTGTGCAATGGCGCGCTCACCTTCAGCAGGCCCTATTCGAGTAAAGCAGTCCCATGCTGAGATCGCAATCTGCATCGCTCTTGGGTCGGCATTGCCAATATCTTCTGAAGCGATCGCCAATAAACGACGCACGATATACAAAGGATCGCAGCCCGCGGCAATCATTCGAGCCGACCAATACAGCGCCGCATCAGGGTTAGAGCCACGAATCGATTTATGTACAGCTGAAATCAAGTCGTACCACATGTCCCCCTTATTATCGAAACGGGCAACTTTCTCACCAGCAACTTCGGCCAATAACGCCAGTGTAATAACTTTCGCACCTTGCTCGTTCTCTTCTGCTAAATCATAGATAAGCTCTAAGTAGTTCAGTGCCACCCGAGCATCACCATTGACGAGATCAACAAGCCTATCCAGGGTTTTCACTTCAAATGTCGCTGCTATGTTACCCAAACCACGTTCGGAATCCTCAATGGCCTGGTTTAATACATGAAGAATATCGGCCGAGGCCAATGACGTTAGTTTATACACCCGCGCCCGGGACAATAGTGCATTGTTTAATTCAAAAGACGGGTTTTCTGTGGTCGCGCCAATAAAGGTGACGGTACCATCTTCAATATGAGGCAAGAAGGCATCTTGCTGACTTTTATTAAAACGATGCACCTCGTCTACAAACAAGATGGTTTTACGGCCAGACATTTTGTGTTCACGGGCTTTTTCAATCGCAAGACGGATATCTTTCACACCAGAGGTTACCGCAGAAATTCGTTCTACTTCTGCATTTGCATAGTTAGCAGCCACCTCAGCAAGTGTAGTTTTACCGGTTCCGGGCGGTCCCCATAAAATCATGGAATGAATATGGCCAGCTTCCAAAGCCCGGCGCAATGGCTTATTCGGGCCAAGTATATGTTGCTGACCGCAAAATTGGTCCACAGTAACAGGACGCATTCGTGCTGCCAGTGGGCGAAAGTCTTCGTCAGTAGAAAAGTCTAAGCTAAAGTTGCTCATAATCCTGGATTGCCCATCATTTTGAGCAGTGAAGTATAAAAGGTATAAAAGCTACTTATCCAGAAAACACTGGATATGGAATAATCTGAGAACTCCGTTTTTGATCTGGAAACAGCAACTCAATCAACGCCTGTTTTGATCTCGCTCACATCAGACTTACAAAATAAGCCTGAACCCTGAAGCCCTGCAAGCTTGACCATGTTCAGGGTTTGCTCTCCGTCAAGACCATCAAGAATTGCTGTGGCATTATTGCAATCGTCAAATTTGATGGTCAGCGTGCCCCAGGTGATCTCGGTGATATCACTGTCATGGAAGGTACCAAAATTCCCACCAGTCGCAAATATCATATCCAGAACCATCGATTCACCCATGGCTACCTGGCCGCTAAACAAACCGGTGAGCCAGAGCCGTTCAGAATCGTACTTGTAACCATAAAATGAAACCACTATTTGCTCATCGTTGATCGGATGAAGAACAAAACCCTGACCCGAAGTGGCCGGGTCGTACCAACTCCCGGTAATAGCAGCCATTTCAGGCCCTGGCGGAATTTTCTTGTCACATTCCATTCCTTCCAAACGGGCCAGTCGAATGAGATTCATAGTCTGACGTCCACTTTGTCCTTCCAGTTCGGCAGTGGCCCTACTACAGGAATTGAATTTGACGGTCATTGTTCCCCATTCTTCTTCGGAGATTTGATCCGGACTAAATGAGCCAAAATCACCACCAGAGTTAATGTACATTTTGAATTGCGTCGAATTACCGGTCTCGAGTGGATCTTCACTGACACCGGTCAACCACAGTGGTTTTCCACTATCTTCGAAGCCATAGAAACTGAAGACAACGAGCTCATCATCGACGGGGTGTAAGACGAAACCCTGACCTGATGTAGCCGGATCGTACCAGGAACCAGTGATTGCACCGAGACGGGGAATTGGTTTGATTACTGTATCGGAAATCTTCCTGAGTGCTCTTCCATTTATGTCATCTTCCCCGTAGAAATAAATATCGTCGCCAATATGACGAAAATGATCGGCGCTGCTGATCACTTTTTCATCAGTGGTCATTAACAAACCAGACTCCTGACTATTCCAAACCCAGACCCGGGATATGTCTTGATCATCCGTTTCTTTGACATAGGCATAGTCGAAATACAGGCTGGAGCCGACAAACTCGAACTCTGAGTTTTGCCAGTCTGATGGAATATTCAACTCAATTTCCTCAGCTGTGATTTCACCCAGGCGAAACAAACGATTCTCCCTTAATACCAATGCGTCATTGCCCAAAACTGCAACTGAGAATTTGTTATAAAAACCAAACATGTCGCCCAATTTATAGGCTGCACTGGATTCATCATTGACACGTAGTACCCGGCTTGCAACATGGGTAGGCGCTGGACTTGCCAGGGGGGAGTAAATACTTTGCACCAGGTAATGCGCATTTCGAGCCCTGATGACAGCTTGTGTCACTGCTTCGCTGTAATCGGAGTACCATGATCCGTCGTGAGTAATGTCCTGATAGGTGACGCCATTGGTCTTAGTATAAGCTCGGACCTCATCACCCTGTGAATCAGTTTTCAGCGCATCAAACAACCAAAAGTCATTAAAGTTTATGTAGCTTGTTCGATTGCTCAGTGAGCTTTCTGGCCCTTCAGTCAGATCGCCCAGCAGTTGGTATTGACTACCATCATATAACCATGGCTCGCGCCCATGCTCGTCTTCTTCGCCCCAGAGCAATAACTTGTCATGAAACGTACCGATTATTTCACTGCGGCTTAAACCACCAGGCAAAAGCCCGGGCTCCAATTGCAGGCTGGAACCATCGGTTGAGTAAACCAAATCACCGTCGACCCGGGAATAAACTGACAGATATAATCGACCATTAAGTATGCTTTGATTACGTACTACCGCAAATTCTGACCACTCATCACCTGAGCCCACCCTGGTGACGCTGCTTCCATCAGTACGCCATAACTCCCGACCATTGGTGCCATCATTGGCAACAAAATAGAACCACCCTTGAACAGCAGGGGACAGACCAAAATCATCTCCGAGATGTGGTGAGTTTTCAACATAGGTATAACCAGCGGAGCCGGGATTGATATCTGCCAATAGTTGAGAGTCGCCCTGATCGTCCAATTTGTGTAATTCACAACCATGCGCGGCTGTGTGGACATTGGCCAGTATCTCGCCATTGATTTCAACCACCCCAAAGCACTCGTGGCTTTTCTGGTCATCACCACTGAAAGCAGCGATCAGTGAAGATGACTGGTTCACCGACTGTTGGGCCGCATTGACGATGAGTGAGTTGACATTGTCACGTATCTGAGAGAGGTAGGGATAGAAGGTATCCCCCGGACATGCGGTGGTGGAACAGGTGGTTGAAGAAGGATTTCCGTCACGGTGGCCAGATATATTGAAAAGGTCCAACTGCGTTCCGCCGTGATACGAGACCGTCACAGGATCAAGCCCTTCACGGGATGCTAACCAGGCAAGCAGATCTTCGAGACTTTTCTGAGCCTCTTCGGTGGGTAAGGTTGCAGTATAATCTCCGAGCAATGCGATGCCCTGGGTGCCGTTGTTCTGACATGAGAAATGTGCACCCTTTATGTTGTCGCCTCCTGCACGACCGCGGTAGATCGTACCCAGCGGATCGATTAAAAAGTTATAGCCGATATCTCCCCAGCCACGGGTTTCGGTATGGTAACTCCAGATGGAACGCACCGCTGCAGGCCAGTCGGCGGATGAGTTCGATGTCACTGTATGGTGCACAATCAAATGTGTAACAGCCGTCTCAAGAGGTTTCCAGCGTGGTGATTCCTCACCTTCGGGGCAGCCCCAGTCTGTCCGCGACAGCATTTGCGGTGCCGCAACTTGTGTCTGTTCTGCTTGCGCAGCAAATGTCACACCCGGATCTATATAATTAAGCGAAAAGGCAGACAGCAAAGGAGTAGTGGAAGCGTGTTTCTGTTTGGAAAAATTCACTGAGAATTGAATCTGGTTGGTTCCGTCAGGAACACTCAGAAGGTTTGCATAGAATTGATTCGAAGACAGGTCGGTAAGGTGATCGTCAACGACCACCCTACTCCAGGGTGACCATCCTTCTCCATTGGTTGAATACCGAACGGAAATCTGCGGTTGCGGGTCACCCGGAGGCCTGCTCCAACTAAGACCGAGATAAGAAAAAGATCTTGACGCAATGACCGGGTTTGACACCATGCTACCCGTCTTGTTGATATCGGATAGAAAGAGTTTTCCGGCATCAACAGAAATATTCTGTAGTGATTTGAAACTTCCTCTGGCACTAAAATCGATGTCAGCTTTTATGTTGACGACAACCGGCCGCTCAAAAACAGCGCTTGCTGAAACCTCTTTATCCTGGCCCCAGGATGCATCTGCATTGAGGAACGATACAATCGCTAAAACACAAAGGGCAACAATCGCTTTCACATGGTTCTCAGGGCTTAATGCAGGTGGTTTTATTATCTCACCAAAACACAGTTAGACCCACCTTTCACAGGGATAATTTTTTAGTCGGATTGCATGCAAAAACCCCGGAAACTCGTTAAGCTACTACTGATAATGACACCGAGAATTTAGAATGAACCCAATTTTGCGCGCCATGATGCCAGCAATTCTACTCACGACGACCATTGGTCTTTACGCCTGCGACAACAGCACGGAAACGGCAAATAATAGTCAACCACCCACCACCGCTATCGTTTCCACAAATGCTGCCGGGCTTATCACTGTAAGTAAGCCCAGAATCCGAGCCACAGCACCGGGACAAACGGTCAGTGGAGCCTTCATGACGCTTGTTAATAACTCAGAAACAGCTTATGCCCTGACTTCTGTCAGTTTCAGCGGCGCAAACGTAGTGGAAATTCATGAAACCAGTATGAATGAGGGCATGATGCGGATGCGTAAGGTCAGTCAAATCGACATCCCGGCCAACGGCTCTGCTGAACTGAAACCTGGTAGCTATCACATTATGCTGATAGGACTTGAGAAAGAAATGAAAGCAGGCACAGCTGAGACCCTGACACTGACATTTTCCGACAATTCACAAAAAACGGTTGAAGCCCTGGTTGGCACTTTAAGCAAATAGCACACAAATGAAAAAAACCATCATCTTCATTGGCTTGCTAGCATTTGCCCTGGGCATCGGCATTGCGCAGCATTACCTGCCGGAATCCAGCCCTGACCTTGAAATCAGCGCTGACGGCTACACAACAGTAAAAGTGACGGAGGGTAGTTTTGGCGGTGACTTTACTCTGTTTGAGGGTGACAAACCGGTAAGACTAAGTGACTTTCATGGCAAACTTGTGGTGATGTATTTCGGTTTTGCTTCTTGTCCTGATGTGTGCCCGACCACGCTCACCATCATCGCCTCCGCACTGAAGCAGTTGACACCAGAAGAATTAGAAATCGTGCAGCCAATTTTCATCAGTATTGATCCGGAACGAGATCAGGGCGAAAAGCTGACCGCCTACGCTACTTATTTCCACCCTGGTTTCATTGGCATCACCGGTACTCCCGATGAAGTGCAGAAAGTTGCCAACCAATATGGTGGTTTTTTTATCAAGGTAGAAAGCGATTCGGCCCTGGAGTACCTGGTTGAACATACCTCAAAAACCTACATCATCAGCAAGGATGGCCAGTATGTGAGTATTCTGCCACACGACATGACCACAGATGTTGCATTGAATGCCATACGCAGCGGTCTTTAGGTTTAAATAAATGGGGCCTAAAAAATAAATGGGGCCAGATACATTATCAATAAATGGGCGGCCCCTTTTATTCCGTGTTACCTCATCCACCGTCCTTGATCAGTCGCTCGTCATTAACAAACGCATTGCCCGGCATATGTCATGTGCTAGGATCCGCGGATGAATGACGCGGGGCAAAAAAAATATAAGGCGTTCATCAGTTACCGCTGGGCGGACAGGCAATGGGGCGACTGGCTTCACCGCGCGCTTGAGGTTTACCGCACGCCAAAACCGCTTGTTGGCAAGCAAACGCCGATCGGGCCGGTACCGCGCCGGCTGCTCCCGATATTCAAGGACCGCGAGGAGGAGGCCGCGGGCGCGGGGATTACCGCGTCCATTGAGCAGAGCCTTGATGAATCGGAATTCCTGATTGTCATCTGCTCGCCGCGTTCGGCGCAATCGAAATGGGTCGATCACGAAGTCGCTTATTTTAAACGGTATCACGACCCCGCCAAGATTCTTGCCCTGATTATTGATGGCGAACCCGGCGCCTCCTTCATGCCCGGCCGCGAAGCGGAAGAATGTTTTCCCAAGTCCCTGCTTTTCAAGGTTGATGAAAATCTTGAAGTCACCGACGAGGCGGAGGATGTGCCGCTCGCCGCTGATGCGCGCAAAAACGCCGACGGCAAACGCCTCGCCAAGCTAAAGCTAGCCGCGGCGCTTCTAGGCGTCGGCCTCGATGATCTGGTAAAGCGCGAGGATCGCCGCCGCGCAATCCGCCGCCGCATCACCACAGCGGTGCTCGCCAGCCTTTCAATCGTTTTCGCCGGCCTAAGCTGGATCGCTAATGATCAGCGTATCGCCGCAGTCAAGGCGCGGGCCCAGGCGGAGACGGCGCGGGCGGAAGCGGAATTCCGGCGCGACGAGGCTGAAGGCCTTATCGAATTCATGCTGACGGATTTGCGCCAGCGCCTTGACTCGGTCGGCCGGCTCGACATCCTTGACAGCACCGCCGAACGCAGCCTCGCCTACTACGCAAAGCAGGACGCAGAATCGCTCGATCCTGATGCGCTGGGTCGCCGGGCGCGGGCGCAACTCCTGGCCGGGGAAGTGCACAATCTAAAGGGCGATCTCGACAACGCGCTTGCCGCCTATGAACAAGCCGCCGTAACAACCGAGGAACAGCTACGTCGCGACCCCGGCAATGAACAACGCATTTTCGATCATTCACAATCAGTGTTCTGGGTTGGTTATATCGCCTGGCAAAGGGGCGATACGGAAAAGGCACGCGATCTATTAAATCAATATCACGATCACGCTCAAAAACTCGTTGAGACTGATCCGGATAATGACGACTGGCAGGCGGAGCTGGAGTATTCCTATTCCAATCTGGGCACGCTTGAAATGGCCGAAGGCGATAACGCGGCAGCGGAACTGTACTTCCGTAAATCGCTGGAGGTTTCATCGCGCCTTGCGGAAAAATACCCCGATGATGTGGAGCGCATTTTGGCCGCAGGACAATCCTATGCATGGTGGGCTGCCTCGTTGCATAGACAAACCAAATTAGATGGTGCAATAGCTGCAAGAAGCGCTGAAGTTCAATTGTACGAGCGGGCGCTTATCAGCGATGCCAAAAACAATCTTTTGAAGGAGAGTGCAGTAGTTGCCCATTATGGTATCGCGGAAATTGCGCTGGGCTTGAATGACCTGACGTTAGCACTCAGGCATGTCAAAACAGCAACGAACCTGGCTAGTGAATTATCGAATGCGGATCCTGATAACGCTGTTTATCAAGAGCGGCTGTCATTTTCCCACGCTATCCTTGGTGAAGTACACGCATACCGAGGACAACTTTCTGATGCCCGGCAGGTACTCTCCACGTCGATTTCAATAGGAGTGCCGTTGGGCACTAAAGAAGAAAATGTAGCCCGCTGGCGCCGTAATGTGCTTGCTCACCCAAAGCTGGTTCTCGCCCGCCTGGAAGCCTCCGAGGGTAACCTGGCCGAAGCAGAAAGCCTTTTTGCGGAAGTGGCTGATGATCTTGGTGCCAGAGTCAAGGAAAATGCTGCTGATATGATCAGTATGCGGCGCTATTGTGAGGCACTGGCTGGTAAAGCGCGCCTTTCTTCGGAGGCCACGGAGCTTTGGACAGAGGTTATTGCGATTCTTGAGCCAAGCAAGAAAAAACTCGGGCCGGATGCATTACTACTGCTCAGCGAAGCGTACATAGAGACGAGTCAGAGTTCGAATGCGAAGGCCATCGCCACAAACTTGTTTGATGCTGGATATAGACATCCCGATTTTATGGCATTGCTCAGAGCGTATCCTGACTTACTCGCCAAAGGCAGCAAGGGGCCTGCCGCTGGTATATGATTATAGAGTGGCATTGGTGTTGAATTCAGGCTCTGTGCGAAACCTACCAAGCCTTCCACTTCACGCGTCTCTATCAAGCGACGCATAATACCTATTCAAAAAGAAGGAAAATAAACATGAATATATTCTCGAAATTACTCCTCGTTGGCGGCGTAAATGAAACCGTCGGTGCCACGCCAACGCGTACCGCTCGAGTCTCAGTGACTATTGGGCTGAAAAACGGCTCGCCTTATTTCTCAGGCAGCGGCTTTTATGTCCTAACCAGCGGGGGAGGCACCCAGTCCGGCATAGTGAAGGATACTGGTGATGTTGACATTTCCGACATGGGGTCAGGCGATGTGAGCTTTTCCATCGATCTCGATGACGAGGTTTGGAACGCCGGATATCGCTTCCCCAGTGACGTTTATCAGGCGACCGCCATCGTTTACTACCCGCCGAATTCTACAACTCCCCCAGCGGCGGCGTTTGGCCAGACGAATTGGCCTGCTGAGTTCGATGCGCCGAGCATTAGCGGTGGCGGAAAAAAATTGGTATTCGTCGATAAGGACGATGACGATAGCGCCTATGAATACTCCATCGCCCTCAATGGGCCCGGGGGACGCATCGTGCTTGACCCAAAAATCAAAAACGGCGGACAGAACTAATAATCTCAAAGCAGATTACCAGCATAAAAAGGCCCGGCAATTTGCTGGGCCTTTTTATGCTGGTAATAAATGTATCCGGCCCCTTTTCCATCACGGGTTGATTGATCAGTCGTCTTGCGCGCACATTTGCAGATACTCTTCGCTAAAATCCGACCTCACTTCCACCGACATTGGCAAATGGTCGGACATCTTGTAAGTACGCCACTGTTGATAACTGGCTCGGGTTGAACCCATTGCAGGTTTGTAGATGCTCTCTTCTGATTTTTTATAAACATGGGAAAAATAATCAAAAACGCCTGATGCAAGCACATCAAGCCTCGCGTAGCCTTTTTCCTCGACAGGCTTCCAGAAAGCGATCTGGTCATATGTCTTGTCTTTTTCAACATTGCTGCCAGGGATTTTCTTGATCTGTTCGGGCACTTCAAAACCGTTATTTTCAAGCGCCTGCATGGTCTCGTGTTCTTTACTGATGATATTGAAATCGCCCAACACGCCAAACATGGTTCGATGCTCAGGGTCATGTTTCATATCATTGGCGGCGCGATCGCCCAATAAACCGGTTAATGCGCGTATTTCAGTCCTACGCTGTTCCAGCAAAGCAGGGTCATCATTGCTACCGAAATAAATATGTACGGTACACAAGTTAATTTTCAGCCAGCCAGCCTGGAAAGAGACAATATAAGGTGTACGGGCAAATTGCTTGAACGAATCATCGATGGACCCGCCCGGCAGGCGAACCCGGTACTTCTTTTCATTGATGATTGCCGGTACAGAGATACGGGCAGTGCCTTTTTTGGGTCGCTCAATAACCGAGTTTTTAATCAACGTCAGCGCGCTTCCATCAGGGATCTGCATAAGACTTCCCGTTGGCAGTGGAATTTCCAGATCACAGGCCAGCTTGACTTTGCTGCCGGCAGTCCTGGTTTTCGCCTTGTAGTCACCCGACAGGTCAGCACCTGCCGGGAGCGTTATTGTACAACCGTTTCCAAGCTTCACCCGCTCGCCGATTGAGAAGCAATCACGGTTGCATATGTGAACGAAAGAACTTGAGGTCCGCCTGAATTGCCTGTTCGAGGACATCACCTTTGAAAACATGGTCATCGCCGTCATAAATCTCCAACTCGGTCTCAATGCCATATTCCTGTAATTCGTAGTGATACTGGATTCCCCAGGCCGACCGGACTCCGCGGTCATCAATGCTCACCTGAATCATCACAGGTCCTTTCACCTGGCGAATGAAATTATTCGGTATAAGGTCATGGGTGACAAGGTGCGCATTGTTGACCTTGTTATAGGTTTTCAACTCGACGAACAGGTTCTCCATGCTTATGCCGTCGGCATAGTCTGGGGAATCATAGTGGTAATGATGTGCCTGATCCCATAGTGACGTGGTTGCCGGCACCCATAAAGACACGGCCTTGACCTTATCCGTGCAGGTGATAGCACGGGCGCTAACATCACCGCCAAGAGATCGGCCCCACATGAAAATATTTGACATGTCCATGCCTTGCTTGTTTGGAAAACCTTCAAAGTCACTCAGCGCGGCAATCAGATTCAGAACATCAATCGTGTAGTAAGCGCTGTATAACCAACCATTGAAGCGCAAACCGTCATCATCCAGGACGCGCGGTATGGGCTTGCCAGCCCCGGAAAGGACCTTCTTGCCGTATCGGTCAATTTGCCAATATCCCTCGTTCAAACCAAAGTTCTCCGAGTTGCCATGGCCACGGTAGTCCGGATACAAAACGACGAACCCTTCCTTGGCGTAACGGGTTATCGGCAACCGGGAAACTCTTTTCCTGTATTCCTCGGAATCCTGGTCGGTACTGTAGTTCTCCTTCAGGGCAACCCAATTGTTGCCGGCGTGGCCGTGGTTCATGATGAGTGTGGGAAAGCCCTTTTCCGGCATCGGTGAGGTTGGTACGTTCATTAGCGCACGCAGAGCAAGACCATCGGAGTCATATTCAACCGCGTATGAGCTGTAGCCATCGAAATCGCCCAGTTTTTGCAGGATGTGTAATGATGATTTGTAAGATCGGTTTGAGAGATATTCAATCGAGATGGCAGGCTTTGTTTTCCAGGTTTCATTCTCTTCAGAGGCAGTTGCTCCCGACGTCACAAAGCACAGTATCAATGCTATTGGCCACCGGCCAATAACAGTTCGTTCTTGCTTCAGCATGATTTTCTCCGATTGTCTGTTGTGAGGAAATGACGTAAGAAACCACGACACCCACATCTCATCAGATATCCTACAAGACTCAGCGCGGCTTTGCCCTACTGGCCGTTCAGGAAACTGTTTAATCCGGTGATTCGGTAAACATACTGATGAAGAAGTGTGGGAACCCTCAGCGCATACGAAACAATTGGCGATAGATGGTAGCTGATATAATTCAGTGATCTAATTAGAGTTAAGCGCAAAAGCTATGTATCGTGACACCACGGGTAGCACGGTCAAGCTTGAATTCCAACTTTTTGCTGGCCGACAGACCAGTTTTAACTAATAAGCGATTTCTAATGAAATATTTTTTAGGTGTACTAGTGCTTTTTTGTGTTTCTTATGGCTCTGGCTTGTCAGCAACTCCGATATTTGTCTATAACCATGGCTACGTCATGGGGGAGCTGAACGGGGTTGACCTCATCGGACCAACCCGGAAGATTGTTACCGGACAAGTTTCAATTGGAAACAACAGTTTTAGCGACGGAAATGATGTCCGTAGTGAATTCCGCGGCGACTATGTTTTGCACAATCCGTGGAGGTTTTGTGGAGATCAGGATGTCTACGAGAAACTTGTCGCTCATATTGGTGAATTCGCTGTGATCGAATATAAGACACCCAAAAAATCGTCGTTACTGCAATGCCAATCAACCAATGAGATCGTTGGAATATATCCTGTCTCACGCGGCAACCCGTCGAGTCTCGTGCGTGAAAGTACAAAAATTACTTTGTCAGGCAAACCCTACGGAGTAAGTGTGGGCCGAATCGTAAATGCACAACAAAGCGACAGGCACGGTGATAATTGGTCTGTTGTTATTCAAGTAGGTAACAGCGGGAACGATTTTCGCTATCTGCAGATCGTCGATGCAGATCTATACGCCTTCGCGCTTGACTGCCTCGTCTCGGCAACCAAAGTGAAGTTGTATCATGTCGAGCGAATTCATGGAGTCACCGGACCTGATCGCAGTGATGCCTATGTTTGGAAAATCGAGGCAAAGTCGAGTTTATAGTACTCACCGTTTTTTTCAGGGACTTTCCACGCTCTTTCTATTTCTTATCTTTCAGAATTGCTGCCAAATTCGCAAATGGATTATACGTGGCTGCGCTGCTTGTCTTTTCGACTGTGCCACCAGCGGCAGCGTGCGAGTCGACCAGTCGAGAGTGCTCATTGTCATGGCAGTACACGCATAACAATTCCCAGTTACTGCCATCGGGTGGATTGTTGTCGTGGTCATGGTCCCGATGATGGACGGTGAGTTCCCGCAGGTTTTCGCGGTCGAACTCACGCGAGCACCGACCGCAAATCCAGGGATACATCTTGAGCGCTCGATCGCGGTAAGCACCGAGCCTCACGTTCCGTTCACGCAAAGCCTTTGCAACAACCTGGTCAAGCTTTTCCGATGATTTATCTGTCGACATTTTCCCAACCTTCAAATTCGAGCGACCCGCTTTTTCGACCATCACATGTTCGCTTATTGTGGCCTTGTTCACCAACGTTTCGAATCAGCATGAGCAGCTCCGGTAGCAAGTGTAGTTTCGTGAGTAGAAAGTATAGACCATCTGTTTCCGTTTACCCGGCAGCAAATCGTTTAGAGTGGGAACTGCTGAGGAATGGGTACCAGGGAATATCTGTGACAATCGATGAAGACACACGACAAGAACCTGGAGTTTTTGTGAAAAACAGGAACAGAGACTTTTTGTTTGATCTTGTACTTTATTTATCCATCATGTTCCTGGTTCGCGAGGTCTATTTTTCTAGCGTTGGATTTATGGTTAACGGTGTCCATGACTGATAGAGTCACCTGATTTATTGCAAATAAATGGTGTATACCTATACAATACCTATACAATAACACTAAATCTGCACGATTCCCTACAAAATGAATTGATGGTGTTGCGGTTTTAACCTGTGCTGACAGGCCCGCCTGCCATCCAGTGTGAGTGCACATATAACCCGAATTAAATTTGGAGTTCCCCAAGGTGTTAAGTGCTTGGTGCCCAAATAAACAGAGAAGACTAATGAGTTTTGCAAAGAAATTTCTACGTTACTTTTTACCACTGGGTGTCATCATATTGGCAGTTGTCGTGGTTATCGGAATGGCAACCATGGCCAGGGGTAAACGACCGGAGCGCCAGGATACCGAGCAGACTGCGGTCCTGGTCGACGTAATTCTGGCAGAAGCTCGTTCCCTCAACTTCATTATCGAATCACAGGGGTCAGTCCGGCCCCGCACCCAAACGAATGTGGTGGCGCAGGTATCTGGCATCATCGTGTCCATTTCTGATGAATTTGTTGTCGGTGGATTTCTACGCTCAGGAGAAATACTGCTTGAAATTGACCCGAGTGATTATCGGACCGCCGTGAAGCGTGCCGAGGCGTCGCTTGCTTCGCGGGAGGCCAAACTGGCGGAAGAAAAATCCAGGTCAGAGCAAGCTATAAAAGACTGGGGTAACCTCGGCCGGACGGGCAACCCGCCAGACCTTGTCATGCGTAAACCGCAATTGGCCGATGCGCTGGCCAATGTCCTGGCTGCCGAGGCCGACCTTGAGAAGGCCCGCCGGGATTTGCAAAGAACCAAGGTCTCGGTGCCATACGATGGCCTGTTGCGCGAAAAGACAGTGGATATAGGACAATACGTAAC
>RCND010001309.1_pt1 | contig 26151 bp, 19 predicted proteins | sample 2041351 | NCBI WGS metagenome assembly RCND01 (sample SAMN09708230, study PRJNA481090) | Marine sediment metagenome, whole genome shotgun sequencing project. | biome: marine sediment; feature: ocean; material: sediment; isolation source: Sewage treatment plant 12B marine sediment (STP12B) ... | reverse complement strand
ATGATGTTGAGTTCTTTGGCCAGGGACTCTCCGATATAGGCAAGCTGGTACCTGCTCTCCGATTCAAAAAAATCACCTGTACCGGGGATAGTTGTTTCATTGAGCTGAAGAACCTCCTTTTCTGTCTCTGGGTCAATCCCGATTATTTGCACTCCGGCACTTTTAGTGGCCGTATTAGCCATGCCGGTAATCACAGTCCGAGCGCATACGGCGCCTACTCCGGGTGTATTCTCAATTGCGGAAAGGACCTGCTCTGCATTGGGAATGGTCAGTTGAATATCGTAGTTATCCCGAAAAGCGGGATCATTAACATGTATATGTGAGATTTCTTCATTCAGGGCGGCATCCACCTTCTGTTCGATGGCACCATTCATGACGGCTACCGCAAAGACTCCTCCGAAGATTCCTATGGTGATGGAAATAATCACTACCAGGCTGCGGACTTTGTTTCGCCAGACGTTTTTCCAGGCTGTTTTCCAGATCATATCTGTAAAAATTATGCTCTTAAAGCGTTAACTACTTTCATTCCAAAAATCTTTCTCATGGGATAAATAATAGACATCAGCACCATGAAGGCCACAATCACCATCTGCCAGATGTAATAGGTGTCGATGTTCCAGAATGCCATTTTCGGCTCCATGCCATACTCTTCAAAAATCTTCGCTGTTTCTCCTTTGAAAATGAGCGGGTGTTCCACACCATAGAGAATTACTATGGAAGCCACCAGTGCACCGGCCAGGATCCCTATCAAGCCTATAAGTAACATTTCCATAGTCATGATAGAGGCCAGCTTTTTCTTTTGCATTCCGATGGCCACAAGTACACCAAACTCCCTTTTTCTTTCAGCCGTCAGCATAAGTACAGTTCCAAATACACCAAAGGCAATGACCAGGTAAAGAATCCCTAACATAATCTGGCCGCCTTTGTCGTCAGCATCCATCTGTGAGACCATTACTTCGTTCATCTCCCGCCACTCCATGACCTTTTGATCTTCAGGTACAAGAGCACTGATCCTTTGTACAGTTTGCGCAATGTCTTTGTCTCCGTTGTCGTTCACCGCCAGGGCCAGGGAAGTGAGGTTTCCTTCGGCGTTAAAGAGTTCCTGGCAAATGTCCAGCGGGAGGTAGACGATTTTATTGTCAATATCGGGCAAGGGGATTTTCACAATTCCTTTGATTTCATATTTGCCAGCTGCTGTGGTGGCATGGTAGCCCTGACTGATCAGAACGATGGTATCACCGATTCCCAGTTGCAAGTACTGGGAGAGCTTATCGCCCACCCAGACTCCAGGTTCACCAATATGGATGGAGCCATTTTTAGAAGCTGTATGCGCTTCGATGGCGGGCATCAGTTCTGATGCTTTTTTATCATCGATTCCAAGGTCCAGTTGTAAGCGGGAATTGCTCGTATAAGCACTGTTTTCAAACAGGACAGCCAGCTCCTTTACCTTTTCAGGCAGATTGGGATCCTGCTTGATCTTTTCAATAGCTTCAGGGCTTAGCCGGTATTTCACCATTTTATCGGAGACATTTGATAAATGCTTCTCTTTTTCCGGATCTACTCCCATGACCAGTACGCCTTTGGTCTGAGGACCGTTGGAGGCCAGGGCAAAGGATTCAAACCTGGGAATGGTAGCCTCCACATTTTCATCAGCAAGGAGCTGCTGATCGAGAGACTGATCATAGGTGAAGGTGTTGTCAACAATCTTCTCATCCCAGAAATCTTTGTGCTGTACCTGGATGTAGCCGGTATAGGATTCGATGGCATTTTTGTACATGTGATCGTAGGAACCAAGCTGAACCGATCTCATGACCAGGGCGAAGAAAACGGCAAAAAAGATGGAAGCCGAGGTGATCAGGGTTCGGCGCCGGTTTCGCCAGAGGTTTCGCCAGGCAAGTTTTAGATTATTCATAATTGTAGTATTATCATATATTATTTAGCGAACCCGTTTCATGTTTTGCTGAGAAAAGAAGCTGTCATCTATGGGTGCATTAAACTGGATTTCCCGGATCTCAAGGATGGTCATCTGACCTTCCTCTTCGGCAGGGACCAGTTCGATTCGGGTGGGGATCAGACGCTCATCCATGATTTTAATTTCTGAACCCGTTTCGGTTCTCACCAGATAAGCATCTTCGTCATAGAGTTCTGATTTCAAAAAAAGAAAGTCTTTTTTATCGATCCAGCGAATCTGGTGGCCCCAGATTACCGCAGCATCCTCTTTGGCCACCAGCTTGATCTTGTAGCACATGCGACCATCAAGCTCTTCTTCTCCAATAATGCTGTGGTCATAATCATTAACTACGGAGGACTCTTTCAATATATCATCATTGGTATAGTCTGAGCCCATCCAGCCCTGTGACATCATGGAGGGAGGAAGTTTGATCAGCCTGCTGATGGTGGGATTCCAGCTCCACATTTCATTCTGACGCTTTAGAAAGGATTGTCCCTTATCTTTTGCTGGAGCGGTGATCAGGGTGAGGGCATATTCCCTGCCACTGGTCCAGTTTTTAAACTCTATGGTTCGCTCCCAGGTGGGTCTCACGATGGTCATAGCCATGACGGCTGTACTGGTCTTTTCTCCATTAAATTTCTCATCGGCTTTACGGACTATCTCTTTGGGAGAGATATCCTGTCCCAGCACGGGTAAGGCCATTGCTGACAGGAGTATTAGCGTATGACGAAAGGTTCTTGTTTTCATGGTGTATATGATTCGATATTAATTTGGTCTTTTGGTAAACATCCCGATAACACGCTCTTCATAAGAGTTGAGTAATTCATCAGGCAATTCAACACTGGGGTAGGCATAAACCATCAGCACCCCTAAACCTTCAATCAGGGCTGAGAAAGTCAGCATCTCCAGGGCCGGGTCTTCAAAACCCATTTCTGTGAAATATGCCATCAGCATTGGGCCATATTGATCCATTACGTTACTGAATGGTTCCCCTTCCAGGAACTCTTTGACCCTGGGCTGGAGAACGATGTTGATATAAAGAATCCAGAATTGCTGGTTCTCCCGGATGCTGGAGTAGATTTTCCTGATGAATCCAGTCAGCTCTTCAGTGGTCAGTACCCCTTCATGGTTGGGATCAAAATAATCCAGGATTTCACTTACGCCATTCTCAATGATGGCCACCAGCAGGGCCTCTTTACTTTCAAAATAGTTGTACATCAACCCTTTGGAGATGCCTGAGTGTTTTGCAAGTTGAGCAATGGAACAGTTTGCATAGCCTTGATTGGCAAAGAGCTCAAGGGCAGTGTCCATAATCTGCTGTTTGCGCGATTCACGTATTTCTTCAAACTGTTCTGGTGTTCTTGGGGACATGTTTTATGACTGACCGTTCGGTCAAAGATAATATCATTCAGATATGAAATGAAAATTTTTCGTGATTTATTTTCATTAATGCTGTAACTTTCAGGAAGAGACTTCGTCTTATTTACGCAATCAGATTGATTTAATGACGGTAGGGGAGTACAACAAGGCAGTGGATGCTTATGCAGACAATCTTTACAGGTTCATATTGAAGAACCTGAAAAATGCTGCTATGGCAGAAGATATCATTCAGGACACCTTCGAAAAGTTGTGGATGAAACTGGAAGAGGTGAGTGCCCTGAAAGTAAAGAGTTACTTGTTTACTTCTGCCTATCATACCATGATCGATTATATAAGAAAAGAGAAAAGGAATGTGCTTGTTGACCCAGCTTCCCTTTTCGAAGAGTCAGGAACAGATCATTATTCGGATCTGGGAGAGGTGCTGGAAAGGGCTGTTCAGAATTTACCAGCAGACCAGAAAGCAGTGGTGATGTTACGTGATTATGAAGGTTATTCTTATAAAGAGATAGTTGAGATCACGGGACTTTCTGAAGCACAGGTAAAAGTATACATTTATCGAGCCAGGGTCTATTTGAAAGCATATATAGGCACCATGGAAAAAGTGATCTAGAGATGGAAATTAACAGACATAATTATGAGGCTTACCTGCTCGATCAGCTCGAAGGAACCTTATCTGTTGATAAGCAGCAAGAGTTGCATAATTTCCTCCTGCTGAATCCAGATTGTAGCGGGGAGCTTACGGAAATTGAACCCTGGATCCTTGAAGGTGAGAAGGTGCAATTTCAGAATGGCAGGCTCTTAAAGAAGGAACTACCCACTGCTTCAACTCTTCTGGAAGATCATAATTTCGATCTATGCTCCATCGCAAGGTTGGAAGGTGATCTGAGTGCAGAACAGATTGCGGCACATCAGGCCATGCTGGAAACTGATGATCTTAAAGTTCAGGAATGGGAGGAGTGGCAGCACACCAGCCTGGTGCCCGAGCCTATATTATTCCAGGGAAAAGCCCAACTGAAACGAAGACTTAGGCCCAGTATCAGGGTCATCACTATGGGTGTGATTTCGGCTGCTGCTGCTGTTGCATTGTTGTTTATTCTGTTTAATAGAGCTCCGGACCTAAGTCAGCCGGAAAGTAACCAGCAGGTAGCTCAGGAAGATGTCTCACCCCAGGTTTATGATGTTCCGACGCAGGCCTCTGATGTGCCTGCGCAAGCTGAGGCACAGATGGTTGTGGTTGAAACTATGGAGAATCAAACTGTACAAACCACTGCTGACCCGCCGCCTCAAAAGGTAAAAGACCCTGTTATGTTCTCCATAAAAAAGGATCATGATAGACCCCTTGAGATTGAATCGGAAGCAGCTGTAGTTCCAGCGGATGATTTACAGCCACGCGTTCTAGCCCAGGCTGCAACCCAGTTTAGTAAACCAGCAGCTTCCGTGGAAGCTACTCCCGATCAGATCAAGCCCCTTCATATTCCTCCGGTACCTATCCATATAAGCAGTCTGTCTATTGCTCAGATTTCCAAACTGGACCTGCAGGAGGTGATTGAAGATTATAGAGAGGAGAAAGATTTTTCCTTGTTGAGTATCGCCAATGCAGGTATCAAAGGCATCAATAAGGTTGCAGGATCGGAGATTTCACTTTTGGCATCCCGGGATGATAAGGGTGATGTGTCCGGGTTTCAGCTGAAATCCAAACGGTTTTCTTTTACCAGGCCGCTTGCCCGGGAAGATTAGTTCGAGTCTTATGCAACTTGTCTGCGGGGCTGTTGTCTTTAAAGAAAAAACCAATTCCAAGATCATGAAGAAATCCATTTTTGTTTTGTTAATCCTGGCTATTGGCACCATAGTTTTCTCTCAGGAGAGAGAGTACCGGACCATCTTAGATAGTAAGGACCTGCGTATTTCTGGCTTGGGAGGACCCTTTATGCAGTTTACTTCAGTTGCAGGGGAATTTGGATTTATGATGGGTGGTGGCGGTGCCGTGTTATTGGATAATTTCTTTGTTGGAGGGTATGGTCTGGGCTTAAGCAATGCGATTCCAGATTACGTAAACGATAATCCTTCTGATCATCTGACCCTTGGCCACGGAGGTTTTTGGCTTGGGTATTCCCTTTATGGAAATAAACCATTACATGTCGCATTCTCATCAATGATTGGTTGGGGGGAGTTTGGGATCACCCAAATCGGTGGTGCTTATCCTTATTTAAGAGATAATATTTTTGTTGTGGCTCCTACAGTGGAACTTGAGGCGAATCTTACACGCTACTTCAGGATCGGTGCTGGAGTCTCCTATAATTTTTATGCCATGATGGATGAGAGTATGCATGGTTACACAAATAGTGATATCTCAGCCGTGGCAGGATTTCTTAGCTTTAAATTCGGATGGTTTTAGCATAGTTCTCCTATATATAAGAGCATCTTGCTCCACCTCGAAAGGGGTTGATTACATCTTCCCCTTCGGGGTTCAGTTTTAGGGAGCCGCCTCATTTAGAGGTGGTTTTTTTCTTGCCCTATTTTATATCTCCATTGGAAATACTTTTCACTACTTTTGATAGAGCATGAAAAAGGGCAAAGGAACCGTCATCAAATCAACAGGTAGTCAGTATCTGGTAAAGATCGCGGATGGAAGGATTATTCCCTGCAGCATCAGGGGTAAGTTCAGGATAAAAGGCATCCGGGCTACCAATCCTGTAGCGGTTGGTGACCATGTTGTGTTTGAATGGATGGAGGATGGAAGCGGCGGGATTATTACATCCATCAAGAAGCGCAGCAATTATATTATCCGGAAGTCATCTAATCTTTCTAAGGAGTACCAATTACTGGCAAGCAATGTGGACCTAGTATGGCTGATGATCAGCATGACTCATCCCAGGACGTTGACTCCCTTTATCGACCGCTTCCTGGTGTCGGCCGAAGCATACAGAATCCCTGTAATTATCCTCTTCAACAAGACAGACCTCTATGGCTTGTCCGAACTGGAGGAAATGAAATACCTAAAGTCTGTTTATACCGATATTGGCTACCGCTGCATGCAAATGTCGCTTCAGACCAGGGAGGGGGTGAAGGAAGTCAGAAATGAAATGACAGAAAAAGTCAATGTGATCTCTGGTAATTCAGGAGTGGGAAAATCAACCCTGATCAATGTGCTCGATCCTGCTTTGCGGCTGAAAACTGGAGAAGTTTCCGATTTTCACAAAACAGGAAAACATACCACAACCTTTTCAGAGATGTTCGAGCTCTCTTCCGGAATCAGGATTATCGACACACCGGGAATCAGGGGCTTTGGCACCATCGATATAGAGCGTGAGGAGCTATTTCATTTTTTCCCAGAGATATTCAGGGCCAGCAAGCTATGTAAATACCACAATTGCATTCACATGCACGAACCAGAATGTGGTGTGAAAGCTGGAGTGGAAAATGGAACCATCAGCGAATTCAGGTATATTAATTATTTGATGATGATGGAGGAAGAGGATGGAAAGTACAGGTAAAATCACGGCCGGACTGTTGGTAACTATCAAACGGTTTTTTAAATCGAGAGAAAATAGTTTTTAAGTTTATAGATTACAATCCAGGCGATTGATGCTCAGAAATAATATAATAGCGGGTGTAGTTCTTTTCGTAGTTATGGCTCTGAACGGGATAACGCTGTTGCGTGTTAATCAAAGATACACGGAGTACCTGAACCAAACGCTTTTTTCACAATCGCAACGTTGTGGAGAGCATATGGAGACAACCTTGTTGCAGTTCTCCAGCGATATCAGTAAGGAGCTGATTATGTACGACTCACAGTTATTCAGCGATCCGGACAAGTTTCAGGAAGTAACAGAGAGCCTTCGCCTATTTTCTACCAAATACAGGGACCTGATCACCAGGATAGCGGTCTATGACAATAATAAAAACTTCTATGCACTTTACCTGGAGTCAACAGACGGTTTTGGAAAAACTGACACCTTTGTGGTTGAGAGCTTTGCAACCCGAAGGCAAAAGCAACTTACCCCCGAGGAACTGGTAGAACAGGATGGTTCCGTTCTGGAGTACCATTACCCTTATCGTGGTCAGGACGTTGTTCTTGGAAATGTGGTTATTCAACTGAATCTCCAACAGTTTACTGAAAATGTCTTCAGGCTCTATCCCCAGGAAGCTTCCAGGAGCTGGCAGTGGGTTCTGGGAGCTGATGGAAAAATCATAATTGATAATTTCGATGCCGACTCTGTCCATATAGCGGGTCTTCAAATTCTGACTGATAGTGTGAATTCTGAGGGGAGCGGAATGATTGAGCACATTATTAGTGTAGATGATGAAGCCAGGCAGAAAGTCTATACTGCCTACTATCCGATTAGTGTCTATGGACAGAAGATGGGTGTCATGTTCACATCTGGGCGGGGACAGATTTTCAAGTATTTTATAACCAACAATTTGCTGGTAAGTATTCTTTCTCAGTTGTTGGCTACTGCTTTGGTGATCTATCTGCTCATAATGCTGGGCAGGCAAAAGCGACAGGAAAAAGGGCTGAAGCTTTCAGAGATTGTGTTGAGGCAGATGCTGGAACATTTTCCCATGGGGATCCTGGTGATTGATGAAAAGAATATTATTCGAAGCATCAATAGTGCTGCTCAGAAAATGTTGTTTTTGGGGAAGGACTCAGATCTGGTGGGAAAGGATTTTTCAAAGCAATTCCTGGTTTCGAACAGATACCTCCTGAGTGATGGTCCCAGCCCTTTTATGGACGACTCTCATTACCTCTATTATGAGAAAGACGGGATGGAAACGGTCATTTACAGGTCACAAAAGGTGGCTAGTATTGGAGGGGAAGAGTTAAGGCTAATTGCGCTGATTGATGTAAGTCCACTGGAGAGATCAAGGAAAGGCGAGGTTGCTGCCAATAAGGCCAAATCAGATTTCCTGGCTGCTATGAGTCATGAGATCCGCACCCCAATGAACGGGATCCTCGGGATGGTTAACAGCCTGCTTGAGCAGAAAACAGGCAAGGAGCTTCATGGCAAGATAGAGGTCGTTAAGAAATCAGCAGAGCTCTTGATGACTATCATAAATGACATTCTTGATTTTTCAAAAATTGAGGCAGGACGAATGATGTTGGAGGAGATTCCATTTAACCTGGCTGAGGAGTTGGAATTTGTGGGAGAGCTGTTTAAACCGCTCGCAGAGGAGAAAGGATTAAAGCTTCATATTGATATCCGTCACGATGTACCCAATAAATTGATCGGCGATCCCTTCAGGCTGCGACAGGTTATTACCAACCTAGTAAGTAATTCGGTAAAATTTACCGAGAAAGGAAAGATCGTTATCGGGGCTACTCTGATGGAGTCTTTTAAGAATCAGGTTAATATTCTGTTTACCGTTGAAGATACGGGTATTGGAATTCCAAAAGACAGGCTCAAAGAGATCTTTGGCTCCTATACTCAGGCCAGGGGATCGGTACAGCGCAAGTTTGGGGGAACCGGTCTTGGAACGGCCATTGCCAAGCAACTTGTGGAACTGATGCATGGTGAAATCTGGGTGGAAAGTCCCTCCACAATTAGAGTTGATGAAGAGTATCCGGGATCGAAGTTCAGCTTTACTATTGAAGCCTATTCCAACGAGAGAATTCCTAAGACCTTTGACTTTAGGGGCATTGCCCGGCTCAGCGAAATTAACGTGCTGATCCTCACAAAAGAGTCTGACCCCAAGCGAAATTCCATGGTTCGTATGCTGGAAAAGTTCGGTTTGAATGTGGTCACCAAAATATACCAGGAGAGTACTGTTGATAGTGTGGTCCATCACCTGCAGGTTAAATCGGAGGAGTACCAGATGATTGTGCTGGTGGATAAAAATCAACTGGATGGATTTGCCATGGCTCAGGGAATGAAAAAAGGCATGCTGATCGACAACTATCCAATTGTGCTGGTCAGCTCCAACGATAAGACCGGCAATTATAAAACTTGCCGTAAACTTGGCATCGATTACTACCTGATTGAACCTTTTGAAACCAAAGAAGTCTCGGATATTATTGATGAAAATTATCCGGGGATTGAAGACCGGAAGCTTCTGGAGCCTATGATTAATGCCCTGCCTGATGAGCTATCCATCCTGCTGGCTGAAGACAATCTGATCAACCAGAAAGTGGCACAATCCATTTTTAAGAACATCGGTTATGAGATTGAGATTGCCAAGAATGGGGCAGAAGCTGTTGAACTGATGGAGAAGCAACACTTCGATATTCTGTTTATGGATTTGCTGATGCCTGAAATGGATGGATACCAGGCTGCTGAAGAGATTCGGGCAGCAGGCCATACCCTTCCTATTGTGGCAATGTCGGCCGATGAAACCGATGAAACAAGGAAAGCTGCATTTGAGGCCGGAATGAATGATTACTTGATGAAACCAACCCGGGTGGAGAGTATCAAACATTTGTTAATCAAATTATTCTCTAAAACAATTTAGAAAATGCGATCTCATGATTTAGATTACAGGATCATCGGCGATGATATCCAGCTGGTCGAAATTGGACTTGATCCCAAGGAGACGGTTATTGCAGAGGCTGGAACGATGATGTATATGGATAGCCAGATAGGTTTTGATACAAAGATGGGCGATGGGTCGGACCCCAACCAGAGCCTGATGGGAAAACTCCTATCTGCAGGAACCCGGGTGCTTACCGGTGAATCTCTGTTTGTTACCCATTTTACTAATCGTGGCGGAAGCAAGCAGCGGGTGGCTTTTGCTGCTCCTTATCCTGGAAAAATTGTTCCTATAGAACTAGCGAACCTGGGAGGTTCCCTTATTGTTCAGAAAGACGGATTTTTATGTGCGGCCAAGGGGACAAAGATCTCCATTACCCTGAACCGTAGGATTGGAAGCGGACTGGTTGGGGGCGAGGGATTTATCCTGCAGAAGTTGGTGGGGGACGGAAAGGCATTTATGCATGCCGGGGGAACGGTCATCGAACGACGATTGAACAATGAAAGCCTGAAGATTGATACAGGATGCATTGTGGGGTATACGCCGGGTATCGATTTCAATATTGAGACCTCAGGTAATTTGCGCTCCATGATCTTCGGAGGCGAGGGCATCTTCCTTGCCACACTCAGCGGTACTGGTACCGTTTGGCTTCAGTCCATGCCCATAAGGAAGCTTATCCAGGCCATTTCTCCCTATGGGAAGAATGTCAGGAAAGAGAGCAGCTCCTTGCTGGGGAATTTCCTGGAACGGTAATTTTATTCCCTAAGATGATGGCTGAAATCTTGAAAATCGAGTCCTTTCTATCTCTTTCAGCCAGTTTACCCATAATTGATGTCCGCGCTCCCCTGGAGTTTCAGCTAGGGCATATTCCTGGTGCTGTTAATATTCCCCTATTTGATGACCAGGAAAGAAAGGTGGTGGGAACAGCCTATAAGAAGGAGAATAAAGAGGCAGCCATGTATGCCGGACTGGAATTTGCCGGAAAGAAACTGGTCACTTTGGCCAAGAAAGGTGAACGAGCTGCTGGCAAAAATAAAACCTTACTTGTTCATTGCTGGCGGGGGGGTATGAGAAGTAAGAGTATGGTCTGGTTGTTCGAAACCATGGGTATAAGCTGTTACCTGCTTGAGGGAGGATATAAATCTTACAGGTCTTATCTAAGGGAGGTGCTGGCTACATCTCAAAACCTGCTGGTCATTGGTGGTCGCACAGGCAGTGGAAAAACAGCCATTCTTCATCATCTGAGACAAGAGGGAGAGCAGGTGATTGACCTGGAAGGGCTGGCACATCATAAGGGATCAGCTTTTGGTGCCCTGGGGGAGTCGGATCAGCCCACAACGGAGCAATTTGAAAATGAATTGTGCCGCGTGATTTTACCGCTTGATTCTGAAAAAGTTACCTGGATCGAAGACGAGAGCAGGAATGTGGGGAAATGTGTAATCCCCGGGGAGCTCTTTACAAGAATGAGAAAAGCAGATATTGTTTTCCTGGATATATCAAGGGAACTTCGTGCCAAACACCTGGTTGGTGATTATGCGCAATATGAACAGGAGGCATTAAGAACCTGTGTTCTTAAGATTGAAAAAAGATTGGGAGGCGATCGGACAAAGGAAGCTCTGGAGTCAATTGACCATAAGGACTATTACCAGACAGCCATGATAACACTTCATTACTATGACAAAGCCTATATGTACTCCCTGGACAAAAACCACGAGCGATACCAGGTTCTTTCCTCAATGGATGTGGATCCTGTGGTCAATGCCAAACTTCTGATAAAGTATGAAAAAGAGAGAGGATTTTGAATTACTGGCTCCAGCCGGATCTTATGATTCGCTTACGGCAGCCGGACAGGGAGGTGCAGATGCCATCTATTTCGGTATTGAGCAACTAAATATGCGAGCACGTTCTTCCGCTAATTTTACAGCGGAAGACCTTCCCCAGATTGTTTCCAGGGCAAGGGAGTTTGGGATGAAGGCCTATATCACTGTTAATACCGTGGTATACAACCATGAATTGGTCCAGATGCGAAAGATCATTGACCTGGCTGTTAAGCATGAAGTGGATGCCATTATTGCATCGGATCAGTCAGTTTTGCAGTATTGCCTTAGTTCAGGCGCCCGGGTACATCTAAGCACACAATTGAATATCAGTAATATAGAGACGCTGAAGTTCTATTCGAATTTTGCCGACGTAGCTGTACTGGCCAGGGAGCTCAACCTGGAACAGGTCCGGGAGATGGCTGGTGCCATTGAATTAGAGGATATAAAAGGGCCATCAGGGAAACCGATCCAGCTTGAAATGTTTGTACACGGGGCCCTTTGCATGGCCATTTCGGGTAAGTGTTACCTGAGTTTACATGAGCACAACCAATCGGCAAATCGAGGGTCTTGTTACCAGGTCTGTCGCAGGGGATATACTGTCACCGATAAGGACCGGGAGGTAGAGATGGATATTGACAATGAATATATCATGTCGCCAAAAGACCTGAAGACCATCCATTTCTTAAATAAAGTGCTGGATGCGGGTGTATCCGTTTTAAAAATCGAAGGAAGAGCCCGATCGGCGGAGTATGTAAGGACGGTTGTCTCATGTTACAATGAAGCCATTCATGCCTATGTGGGTGGTTCTTTTACCAGGGAGAAAATAGATGCCTGGGACAAACGACTTTCTACGGTCTTTAACAGGGGATTTTGGGATGGGTATTATCTCGGACAGCGACTGGGTGAATGGAGTGAAAAATATGGTTCCCAAGCTACCTTGAAAAAAGTGTATACGGGAAAAGTCACCAACTATTTTGACCGGATCGGAGTAGCTGAGGTGCTTATTGAAACCGGTACGCTTAAAGTGGGGGATACCATTGTCTTTATCGGTCCGACTACCGGCGCCATTGAAATTCAGGTTAAAGAGTTGAGGGTAAATGAAATAAACTGTGAAGCCGCTGACAAAGGAGATAGATGTTCCCTGCCGGTTGGACAGCTTATTAGGCGTTCAGATAAAGTTTATAAGTTGGTTTCCCGATCCTGAGTTTTCGTTTTTTTCAGAATAATCCGGATAATAGTGGAATCATTAGGGCTGGAGGAAAACACATAGATTTTCCCATGATGATAGCTTTCTATGATGCGCTTGGATAGCGAAAGCCCCAGACCCCAACCCCGTTTCTTGGTAGTGTAACCTGGTTTGAAAATAGTCCGGAACCTCGATTTTGCAATTCCTTTTCCCGTATCCTCCACATCAACGATAACGCTGTCCTCTATCTCTACTGCATGCAGGATAATTCTTCCTGCCCCCTCAATGGCATCCGTGGCATTTTTAAGGAGGTTTTCGATCACCCATTCGAACAGAGTATCGTTGAGGCTGATTATAATTGGTTTTGAGGGCAGATCCAGGAGGTATTCCACATTATGCGGTCCCCGGTTTTTGATATATTCCAGGCTCTCTTTCAGGATTGAAGTAAGATCTGAATCTTTCATTAAGGGCCTGGAACCAATTTTTGAGAAGCGGTCAGTGATCTTTTCCAGCCTGGAAGTGTCTTTTTGCATATCAAGGATCATGGAAGGATCCAGGTCAGAGTCCTTGAGCAATTCCATCCAGCCTATAAGCGAAGAGATAGGTGTTCCAAGCTGGTGCGCGGTCTCCTTTGACATTCCGGTCCACACCTCGTTTTGTTCAGCCGTCCTTGAAACACTGAAAGCAATATAAGACACCAGAATAAATAGAATAATGACACCCAACTGAACATAAGGAAAGAAGATCAATTGACGGAGAAGGAATGAATCCCTATAATACAGTAGTTGGTATTCGCCTGAGCCCAGATCAATCACCAGGGAATCATTTTCTTCACGTGCATGCTCCAGTTGCCTGTGGAGGTATTTCGGATTTTCAGTTTTCAATGAATCCAGGTTCCTATGGAATATGATTTCACCCTCAGTATCGGTAAGAATCACGGGAATATGAGTGTTGTTTTCAATTACGGAGAAGGGGAAGGCAAGTTCGGTATCAAGATCAGCACTAGTCACAATGCGAACCGCTTCGGCCCACACTTCCATTTTCTGTCTTTCGGTGATTTGAATATGCTTAACAAGTCCGCTGGTATACCAGAGCGAACCTACACCAATCAGAACAGCTGAAGAAGAATTTGCTTCCAACGCTGCTTCTTGCTGTATATATCCAACTTATGGCTGTTTTTCACGCTTATTCATCAATAACGAATTCCACAGCGGGTTTATTTCGAGTGCTATCTTTTTTAAGATTCTTCTTCCTCCAGCGCCCTTTTTCTCTCTTTGTTTTCACTTCACTGGTACTGTCGGGCTCTTCCGAAAACTCAAAGGTAAAGGATTCCTCGATATCTTTTTGCGGATCTTCAGCCTCAACTATCGTTGTATCACGTTTAAATAGACCAAGCTCTTCGTTCAGTATCTTCTTCAGCTCAATTTTTTCCTGGTTCAAATCATTGCGAATCTTCTCTGCAGTCTTTTCCCGGTCCCTCTCTACCTGTGCTCCTGAGCCATCGTTGTAAACCTTTAGAAAAAGAACTCTGGTATCGGAATCATCTTCGGCAATAATGAATTCACTGTTCCTGGCCCCTCGTGCTTTGCTATATAATAATTCAGATAATTTTAGCTTAAGACGGTAGTCATAGTGATTGTTGAATTCGTGGATGCCAGAGGCTGACATATTCAGAGCATTGGTATGAATTTCCATGGAGGGGATGATCACCTGTCCCTCCTTAATCAGGATATTGTTTTCCAAGGTTTCGAACTGGATATTCTTTAGCTCCTCGACTTCAATAAATCTGGAAAGCGCAAGAATTGGGGAGAAGCTGTTTAGCTCACCCTCTTTTATGCTAACACTATTTTCACTGAGAATGGACTCCTTTCTGATGGAGAAAGTAGAATCAAAATCGGCTGAAAACATGCACTTGCCCGAAATGGTCCCTTTTAAGTGCTCATCAGTAATTTGATCCTGTCCGAAATTATTAAATGAATAAAAAAGTCTTTTGATGTCCAGGTTGTAGAGTGTTGAATTGACGTTGACAAAGATGTCTCCCATTTGGTCCTGTGCCACTTTATAATCTCCTGTCAGGGTTCCATCCATAGTCTGCATGGTGAGGGAGTCCACCATCAAAACAGGCGAATCGTAAGTAGCCACTCCTCTTACATGACTGGCATTAAAACGCTGCATGGTAAAATCATTGATCACAAAGTCCAGTTTCAGCTTAAGTCTGTCCGGAAACAGAATGGTCCCATCCCGTTGCTTCTCAGCTCGTGTAAAACTATCCATAATCTCTTGAAGGTCAAGCTGATTAGCATGCACTGTGGCGGATGCCACCAGAGGCTCATCATGTTTCATCAGGTAAGAGAGCAGGTTCAGACCGGATCCTGAAAAGGTAAAATCACTTTGTCCAAATGAGCCGGCAAGGGAAGGTTCCCAGAAGTCATTCTCAATCTGAATTGTGCCATTCAGATTGGTGAAAGGAGTATCATCTTTGTGAATTCGGAACATCACTTCCTCCAGGGAGAGTCCGCCGGCAAAATCAAAAGCCAGAAATTTCTGGCCTTTCGGTTTAAGCCTGTCATAGGAACCCGAAACATTGATATCACTATAGATCGTCCCCCTGGCTTTATCCAGGGGAATCTGGTCATACCAACGAAGCCACTGTTCAGGATGAATATCTCCCTTGAGTTTAAAGGCAAAATCAGGGTCGTAAAAGTTGTGAATCCGACCGTTCAGGGAAAGGTGGTCGCTACCAACATCGGCAGTGAGCGATTCAATGATCAGGGAAGTAGTCACCGGATTAAATTCACCGCCATTTGAATATGTCCCATTCAGGTTCAGGTTTTTGATAGAAAAGGGCAGCATGTCCCAGGACAAATTCGCATTGGAAGTTTGAAAATCTGCTTCAATTTTTGGTGTCAGGGTTGAACTGACCATTCCCGTGATTCTGGAGTAAAGCTGAAGAATCCCGTTTCCCCTGATTCCCTGCAGGGGCTTGCTTATTTCACTGGGTAAGAGGTCAAGCACCTCGTGTATCTCTAGATTCCTGGCAGTAGCAAACAGGTCCATTTCTATACCCTCCCCGTGGTGAAGAACAAAATGACCGTCCATATCAGCAACGATTCGATCCAATTGAAGCTGTCCCGATTTTATGGTATAGAGGGAATCTTTGACATCCAGGTTCAGTTCTGCTTCTATCTCTCTGTTGGAGGCATACAGGATCTCTTTGTTCGATATCTCACCAAGCCATCCGGTCAATGCACCTTTGAGTTGTGTGTTGCGTTTAGAGATTCTACCGTTGAGGTCGATACGTTTCAGGGTTCCCGTAGAGTACAGTTGCTTGACCTGGTTGTTTAGTACCAGGGAAAAATCGGTGATTCTAAGGTTTGACAGGTTTACCGGAGAGACCTCTTTTTGCTTCCGGCCAGCACCAGAAAAAATTTGGTAGTTTACTTCTCCTTCAAGGTCTGTGTATAGGTGCAAGGTCCCTTCCTTAATTTCCAGCTGACGGATATTGTATTTTTTCTGGATCAGTCCAAGGAGATTAAAACTGATATTGATGCTTTTTGCACTTAGAAGTGTATCAGCTCCGGGTCCATCAAAACCCCGTGTATTGAAATTATGTGTGGACCAGATGGTCACATTCTTCAGCTGGATCGAGGTATTTGGAAATTTCTGGAATACTTTGACTGTGATCTCATCCACATCCACTTTGCTGTCGAGGCGGTGATTGATCTGCTCCATTACAAAGGATTTGAGATCGTCGCCATAGAATTTGACCACCACCACCCCGGTAATGGCCAGCAGCAGCAGGACTATCAACACAAAAGCCGACAGGTACTCAAGTATGATCCTGAACCTCTTCTTCATCTTTATTCCAGAAATTCGCTGAAGTCGTGTCTTTGGTCAAGTTCAATGGGCGTCTGGTTGAATCTAAATAAGCGTACCGGCCGTTCTCCGGTCAATTTCATCTTTTTCCCTTCTACGGTAAACATACATCCCTCCCTTAATCCAAGGACCGTATCTCCGGGGTTGGCCGCCAGGTATTCCATGATGCGGTCCTCCCTGGTTTCACCGCCATGTCCCGGAGGATTCAAATCGGTGTAGTGTGGATTGATCTGAAAAGGAATCAGATTGAAGGCATTGAAGCTCTCAGGCTCCAGGATTGGCATATCGTTGGTGGTCCTGATGGTGGGACAGCATACATTACTTCCAGCACTCCATCCCACAAAAGGCGTACCTCCAAGCACCTTCTCTCTTACCGGATCAATCAAACCAAACTCCTGAATCATTTTAATCAGCTGAAAAGTATTTCCACCACCCACCACAATGGCTTCAGCGGATTGAACAGCGGCGATGGGATCTGATGCATGGTGGACAGATGTAATCCTGTGCCCCACTTCTGCAAAGCGTTCCTTTACACGTGCTTCATAATCGTCAAAGCTGATGGTTACTCCGGCATAGGGAATGAATAGGCAATCGAGGGAAAGGCTTCCAAGGAAGTCACGAATGTTGTATTTGGGATAATCCAGGTAAGCTTCGCCTGCATTTGTAGAATTACTGATCAGGAGCAGTCTCATAGCAAGTCTTTTATAGTTTACTTACAAAGTTAATATTTTAATAAAGCCGCCTGAACATAAATAAACCGGCCATTCAGGGAATATCCCACGAATAGCCGGTCTGACGGTATTGGAGTAAAGTTTTTAGAAGGCAAAAAACAATCCGATGTGGAAGGGATAGAGTACAGGTCCCAGGTCCTTTTTGAAAAGGGAGGTTGGATAGTAAGTTGCATAGAGGTGCATGAATCCATAACCAGCCCTGGCGGTAAATCCATAGCGCACAGGATATAGGTTATAGTCTCCTTTGAGCACTTCTTTGGCCTTTCCCCCGGCACTGTTGTATTTAATTTTGGTTCTTGAACAAAGCTTCAGACCCCCTATCACACCAGTTGAAAGATTCACCCTTTTTCTTCCGGCAGGTATCTGGAATTCGATAAGAAGGGGTACGGTTAAATACCACATGGTCATTTTCGATTTGGTGATATTCGCCGCATAATCAGGAACATACTCCCCGATTGCACCGGTAATATCATCCTTTCGGATGCTGCTCTGACTATTAAAATTATAGTTGATAAATTCGAAGCCCATTCCAGTTACCAGTCCAATCTTATCCGTACCCAGACCAACTCCCACATCCACGAAATTGATACCGAAGTTATAGGATCGACCAGTATTCAGGTCCATGTAAGCATCTTCAGGGGGGAGTGTCAGGCTGTTATCGGCTGTCAGAAAGCTGCTCAGCCCGAGCTCAATACCAGCATAATGAGGTCTGAATCTTTTTTTCTTATGCCTGTATGATTTCTGTGGATAATCGTCCATGTCTATCACTTTTACCTCAGTGCCATTCTCTCCTTCTATGATACTGATGCCGCGCGAACCAAGGACAACCCTGACGGTATCACCATTTTCCTCCACAATAAACACTTCGTTTTGTCCAAGTGTGACCCTTGTACTTTCGGGGGTCTCTATAACCTCAACTGCTCCTATCACATTGACGGTGTCAGCATAGGCAGCTTCTTCCGCAACAGCAGCTTCCTCCACAACAGGAGCTTCTTCTACAATAGGAGCTTCCTCTACAATAGGAGCTTCCTCCACTACAGGAGCCACTTCCACCTCGGGAGCAGCGGTGACTTCCGGTATGCTATCCACCTGCTGTGCTCTTACTGGGAGCAACATAACAGATGCTATCAATAGTAAAATTATTTTCTTCATTCGTTCTGGTTTTATTGATTTGGTGGTAAGACGTAAGTATGGGGTGGAAAGTTACAGGCAGTATCAGAACCTCAGACCGATGACTACCACATCATCAATCTGATCCGTATCTCCCTTCCATTGCTCAAATTCTCTGTCGAGCTGCAATCCCTGTTCATGCATCTCTTTTTCTGAGATTGAGACCAGCAGCCGTTTGAATGGAAGGTATTTGAACTTTTTGCCATGAGGACCACCGAACTGGTCGGCATACCCATCTGAAAAGAGATAAACACAATCCCCCGGTTTCAGATCGATTTGGTGACCTGTGAAGGGATGCATAACCAGGTGAATACTGACCGGCATTTTGTCTGTCTTATATTCGGCAAGCTCTTTTTTTCTTACCAGATATAGGGAGTTGTTGGCACCTGCAAATAACATTCGGCTATTATTTCTGTCCACTTTGCAGACAACCATATCCATTCCATCCTTGGCTGCACTGGGGTCGCCCTTCTGATGCAGTGTTTCAATGATTTGACTTCGTAATTCATTAAGCAGACTATCGGGATCGATGTCAGGATGTTTATTAATAATCTCGTTCATAAGGGATATTCCGAGCATGCTCATAAAAGCGCCGGGAACCCCATGACCGGTGCAGTCTGCTGCAGCAACATAGTAGTGCGTCTCCTGTTCGCTGAACCAGTAGTAATCACCACTCACAATATCACGTGGTTTAAACAGGATAAAATGTTCGGGGAGTTTGGCTTTCAGAATCTGAGAGGAGGGGAGCAGGGAGTTTTGTATTGTCAGTGCATAGTTAATGCTGTCCATGATTGATTTCTGATGCTGGGCAATCTGATCGCGCTGGTATCTTGCAAAATCTCTTTGGGCCTCAATCTCTGTGTTGGCCACTTCCAGTTCATGTGTTCGCTCCCTGACCTGTTGTTCCAATTTGTCATTCTGGGCTTTGATGGTCCTGATCCTGATAATATAGAGCAGGTAGGTGCTTGAGATAAATAGAAGTATAATCAGAATCCGGAACACCCAGGTATTGTACCATGCTGTGCGAATGGTAAAACTAAAATTTTCTGTGTAGCCCCATATGTTGTTTTTGCCTTTGGCCTTGTAGATGAACTCGTATTTGCCGGGAGGCAGGTTGTTGTAATCAGCTTTGTATTCATTTCCACGGTGGTAGGAGGAGTATTTATTTCCTTTTCCACGCAGGTAATATTCATATTCAATAGATGTTTCATCTGAAAAAGAGAGGGCGCTAATTTCAAAGATAAAATTGTTCTCATTGTGTGCGAAAGACCTTCCTAATTCGGGTAGTATCCGCGTATTATTAAGGAACATTTTTTCGATGTAACAAACCGGGGCGTAGTTCTGGGTTGATTTGGCCCTGATATTGAAATTGGAGACTCCGTGATAGGTCCCAACCCATAGAATATCATTGCTGTCCATGAAGAGTCCGCCGGGAGTAATTTCATCACCGCTAAGACCATCCTTGGTATTTATGGTAAATTCAAATGCCAGGGTGTTGGTGTTGAAATAAGAGAATCCTTTGTTGGTTCCCAGCCAGAGATAGTTCCTGTTTTTAGCCGGATGAATGGATTTAATCATCATCTCGCGATCGAAGGTGGATAGTTCCATCTGCTCGAAACGACCATCTTTCACAAGGCCAATCCCGCAATCGGTACCTACCCAGACATGGTCTTCCTGCAGATAGAGTGACCAGATGCTGCATTCGGTTTTCTGCAGCAGCTCAAAATCAGTACCGTTGAATGCCACGAAACCCGAGTTGTTACCTCCGATCACGGAGCCGTCCTTCTCTATCAACTGAAAGATGTTGGCCGTGTATTTGTTCTTCAGTTCACTTGGCTGGGAGTAGAAATTTGGGAAGTAATATATGACTCCGTTGATCCCGGTAAGCAGAAATATCTCCCCTTTACTTGTCACAAAAATGTTTTCCACGCTATGTGCGATTTGCGTGAATGGCTTATGTTTGACGATCTCCAATGTCCTGCCGCTTACTTCGAACAAGCCTTCGTTATTTGCAAGTAAAATATTGTTGTTGGGTAAAAGGGTGCCTGTGAACTTGGTGTTGTCAGAACCAATTCTGGGAGTAAAATTGACCAGATTTTTCTCATGGAAATAGAAGGCTCCGTTGTCCGATGTAATCCACATTCGTTGCTCATTGTCCTGGAAAAGGGAATAGATGTAACTATTGATAGTGCCTGGATAAAAATTCCGCAAGCCTTTACGATTGGTAAGGCGTTGTAGTCCTCCCGAAAAACCGATCCATATATTATCTTCATTATCAATTAGAAAGGAGAGAATCTTGTTGTTCTTAATTCCTATTTCCTGCTCGTAAATAATTGGTTTCTGGTCGGTAGAGGTGACCTGCATAATCTTTGAATCGGTCACCAGCCATACAGAGCCAAATCTGTTGGTAGTGATATCTGAGATGATATTGACAGGAAATTGAAGACTGGTATTCAGATTATGAAATGTGGTAAGCTGACGATTTTTAATCAGTGCAGGAAGATGTGTAATGGCGAGTCCATCCCGGGTGGATATCCAGATACTATCATTGGGATCAATAAAGAGGGAATAGCAATCCATATTACTCAAACGGGCGAACTGATTCTTGTCCGGATCAAACATGAAGACCCCCTCGATGGTGGCCAATAGCAGATTCTTGCTAACTGGATCCTCGGAGATGCTGTAAATGACCGCTGGCAGAATGGTATGTTCATCATTGAGATAGGCGATTGTTTCGTCTGGCCTTTCCAGATATATTCCGTCGTCACCCATGAACCAGCGATTATCTCTGGAATCGATAAAGATGGTATGAAAGGAAATCCCACTCCACAGAATATTTATGGTAGAGTCGCCGGAGAATTTGGCAATTCCGCTGGTGGTGGCAAAATACATGCATCCACTGCTGTCTTGCTTTATATCTCTTACAGTGTTTCCAGGCAGTCCCTGTTCATGGTTAAAAACGGTCATCTCCCTGCCATTGTAGCGAACAGCTCCAGAATTGGTACCAAACCACATATAGCCCTTCCTGTCCTGAAAAATGGAAAGGATGTCTTCCTGAGGAAGGCCGTCATCAGCTCCGTAATTCACATAGGGCAGCTGGCCGGTCTGAAAGCGTTCATAATAACTGTTGATAAAGGCTTCAGGTGTCTGAAGTGTATTTCCTCTTAATGCTTTCAAAAGGATTCCTATCAATCCCTGTTGCTGCGACCGGCTTATGAACTTTTCAACTTCTTTTTGCAGTTCCGGCTGATCCTTTCGAAGCGCCCAGCAAACATCCACACTGCCCAGTTCCAGTTTTCCTTCCAGGTCGGGGTAGGACGAGAGTTCATTGAAGGCATTATAGAGGATGGTATAATCAGCGTTTCCCGATAAAACTTCTGGTATAAAATTGTTTACGTTTTCATAGTAGTAATTGGTAATACCATTTTGGTTTAGGATATCTTCATAGACAGTTTTACTGCCGGTCACTCCACGGAATTTATTTAAATCATCCAGAGTCTTTATGTCAACACCTTTCCTGGCCACCACCATGTAAGACGAAGTGTAGACGGGTACCAGATTAACTTTCTTGGATCTCCAGTCCAGGTCTGCAATAGTCTCCGTAGCAAGATCAAAATAGTTGAACCATTCCGGGGTGTAAGAAGAGTCCCTGATCACATTTCCTTCCTTGTCTTCCCAGTATTTTGTAAAGGTGGGGGTGACTACAAACTCGAGAGAAACACCAAGGTAGTCGGCAAATTCTTCGGCAAGCGCATGCATGAATTGCTTTTGGCCGTTTTCGTGATATACAAAATCCCTGTCCCTGAGAGCCACCACAAGTTTGCGGGAAGCCAGGATCTCATCCAGATCACGCTGGTAGCGATCCAGTTTCAGGTTTTTATTGAGCCGGTCCACAAAAGAGTGGTATGTAATACCAAACCTATTGTAAAAGAGCTCATCCAGAACGCCATTGTTTGAAATGGTCTCAAAGAAATTTTCAACCTCCTGGATCAGCGGGTTGTTTTTTTCAACGGCCCATGCAGTACGGCTGGTTTCACTAATGGGAAAGGCAATTTTATATTTTTGTCCACTGTTTGCATTGAAATTCAGAGCCTCATCAGCGTCAAGGATAATTCCGTAAACCCGGCCTTCCTCGAGCAGTTGTTTGGTTTCTGCCGTGGTCCTGGTCCTGACGAGCTCAACCTTCTCCGCAAGGGTACTATTGATTTCCTTAAGATGCTGCTCAAAAGTAGTGGCTCCCAAAAACGCCACCCGTTTGTTAGAGAGATCTGCGAGTCCACGTGGGAGTTCCTCATTTTTGTTGATCATTAATAGTTCGGCCGACTGAAGTGTTTCAGCAAAACCAAATAGTTTTTTTCGCCATTCAAGAATGGTAAAAGTGGAGCAGATTATATCAGAATCCTTCAGTGCATCGGGGGTGTACAGGAGATCAGGATTGGTTTCAATATCGGGGGGAATGCTCCCGTTTTTCTTAAAGACGTCCTCCCATTCAATTTTTACTTCGATCAGTTCAACATTGAGATAACGGGCAAACTCCAGTGCCAGATCGTAGTTGATGTTTTTCAGGTCAGCAGAGGTAAAGGCGACATAAATTTTTCCGGATCGCCTGATTTCATCCAGACTCCTGCCATGAAGAAGAGCCGGTAAGAGACAGATCGCTAGAAGGAGGAAAAATCTTTTCAGAAACATGGTGCTTACTTTTCAAAAAAGTCCTTTAATCCCCCAAAATAGTAGGTATCCCAACCATGGACCATATCGTCAAATGCCTCGTCTGGAATATTTGTGTGGTGAAGTTCTATCTTGGTAAAGTGTCTATCGGGACGCAGGGAGATGGTAACAATCGATTTCTGTTCCTGGTCGCCGAAGAACCATTCCTGGGTGATCCTGGAATTCTGCTCAAAGGCAATGTTTATCCCTTCAATATCTCCGTCGAAGAGAGAAAACCCGGTTCCTTGCTCCTCTTTCATTTCAGCCGCGCCACCTGTCCACAGGGCAATGGAAAATGGATTAATAAGTGCTGCGTAAATTTCTTCCGGAGTCCCTTTGATGCGATAATACTTGCGAAGTTCTTTCATAGTAAGCTTAGTTAACCAAAAATAAGGCTTTTTACTATCTTAATCGATTGGCTTGTATACTTCGGAGATCTCGATCTTAACAATACGGTATCCTTTCCAGACTTCTATGGCTGCAAAGACGATTCCTACAAAAACAGCAAACATCCCGGCATAGAAAAATCCAACGATCAGCCATTCAAATGCCTCAGCATTCTTATTGATTGTTAAGCCAATTAGTACCGAACTGACGATAAATAGGGCTACGGCCAGTGAGTAACTGAATACTGCATTTCGAACCAGGGAAATTCGTCCAATCAGGTGACTGATCTGTAGCTCAATATTGCTTATACGATTGCTATCGTTCTCATCAATCTTTTCCTGGTGAAAAACCTTGCGTTTCTCTTCATTCAGCAGCCGGATGCGGTTTACCACAAGACTATATTTATTGTTCATCCCCAGCAGAAGTAGTCCACAAGCCGAGATCATCAGTCCAGGTGCCAGCATCCCCTGGATCAATTGAACAATGGGAGTTTCCATAGCACATTGATTTAATGTGTACAAATGTTGTGAATTAATATGGATTTATCAAGATGTGGGCGATCGGGATGCTGTGCTATAAATCATCCTTGAAAAACAACTCCTCTTTCAATGAGATGATCCGGTCTTCCACAATGGCCCGGATGGAAACACCCTGATTGCTTTCCTCCTTTTCCGGGAGCTGATCCAGGGCATCAATAAAGCGCTGATAATCCACCAGGGCTTCTTTGTGTTGATGCATGCTGTTATCCAGAATGGAAGCCATGAAATAGAGCGATATGGCATTGGTGGTATCTGCATTCCAGGCTTTGCTATACAGCTCGTAAGCCTCCTCATACTCCGTTTCAAGGCGTTTGATATTGCCCTGTTCCGAATATATGCGGGATACTATCGACGAATCGGGTTGCATTATTTTCAGCGATTGGTCCAGGTGATACATGGCCTTATCCATCTCAGCGATGGTCGACAGACTGGCGCCAAGGAAGAAGTGCACTTCGGCATCCATAGTGTCCTTTTTCACGGCATCTTCAAGTGCTCCAATGGCCTGGCCAAAATCGGTTTTCAGGTAATGGGAGATCCCTTTAAACTTTAAGGTGAATACAGTTGAGTCGCCCAGGGTAACTGCATGGTCGAACCACTCCACTGCCTGTCCCGGGCCCCCCGCTTTATAGTAGGCATACCCAAGAAGTTTGCTGAACTTAATACTGGTACTATCGATTTCCAGCATATGTTCACAAATGGGGATGGTTTTACCAGGCTTTTTAAACTGAATGTACCAGTTTCCCAAGGCATAAGCAGCTTTCTGGTTTTCCGGGTAGAGACTGTAGGCGCGTTCGTAATAGATCACGGCCCCACTGCTGTTGTGCCGGTTGAGGATATCACCCATCATCATCAGGCTGCTAAGGTTCATGGAGTCGATGGCCAGCACCTGGTTCAGGGCTTCAATGGCCTCATCATATTGTTGTCGGAAAGAAGCCATCTCAGCCAGCTTCAACCAGGAAGAGACATCCGTGCTGTCCCACTGAACAAGGTCATCATAACCATGACGGGCCTGCGTATAATCACCGGCATCAAAATACTGTCTTGCCAGCATACGGCTGATTCTTTTCTCTCCAGGATAGAGTACAAGTGCTTGCTGAAGGGTAAGGATGGCTTCCGGGGTTTGTCCCAGCTGAGCTTCCGAGAGCGCCTTCAGATAAAAAGTATTAAATGCAGTGTCGCCAGAGGCTATCAGACTGGAGGAAGCATCAATCACCTCTCGATAGTTTCCGGAGTAGTAGAGATCAGTAAGATTTTCCTGGGCCTGTAAAATGAGCCAGGGAGTGAAAACGAGTATAACTGCAAGGAGGAAAGAGCGGGGTGGTTTCATATACAGAAAATGACCGCTGTGCCTCAGGCACAGCGGTCTATGTTTAAGGGTTTACTGAAGGACAAAGTTAACGGGAAAGGTAAATTGGACGTTTACTGCCTTTCCTCTTTGTTTGCCGGGCTTCCAGGCCGGAGATGAAGAGACAACCCTGATCACCTCTTTTTTAAGCATCTCAATGTATTCCTCAGCTGGTTCTTCAGCATCTTCAGCTATTCTACGGTAAGAAGTCACCACCACTTCATCAATGGCTTTTCCCTGGCTTTCTGCCATGGTCTCCAGATCCGGAATCACCACTTTACCTTCTTTATCTACGATGAATGTAATAATGATTCTTCCGGTAACCCCTGCTTCAACAGCTTCTTTGGGATAAGCCAGATTTTTTGCAATGTATCTGCGGAATTCCATGGCTTCTTCACCATTGAAGGTGGGCATTTCTTCCACCACCATAAAGATCTGCTCAGATGCCTCAGCGGCAATTTCATCTACAGGATCAATAGCTGCAATGGGTGCATCCTTATCCGTACACGATACGATAAAGAATGCAATAACGCTTAATGGGAGCAGCAGGCTTAGTTTCCATTTGCTTCCCAATTTATAGTTCTTGTTTAGCAT
>RCND010000344.1_pt1 | contig 26179 bp, 26 predicted proteins | sample 2041351 | NCBI WGS metagenome assembly RCND01 (sample SAMN09708230, study PRJNA481090) | Marine sediment metagenome, whole genome shotgun sequencing project. | biome: marine sediment; feature: ocean; material: sediment; isolation source: Sewage treatment plant 12B marine sediment (STP12B) ... | reverse complement strand
TTAGAATGGGATGTCAAATCCTATTTAATGCTAGGAGGAGCTATGCACGATTGTGCCGTAAATACTTGGGGCATAAAAGGTTATTATGATTATGTAAGACCAATTTCAGCTATAAGGTATATGGCTGACAAAGGACAAAGTACGAATGTGTCCTTGCCTGCTTATCATCCACACGGAATACCTTTAATTGATGGACTCACCGCAATTATTGAAGAAGGTGATGAACTTGCAGGTTTAAATAATGAAAATGTGGGGAAAATAAAAATATATGCATGGAAAGGCCCTGATTTTATTGATGACCCATCATCAGATGTGGCAGGCGTTGATTGGATTTTGGGGACCCATTGGTGGCCATACCAGCGAGGTACTTTTGTAACACCTCCTTTCGCGGGCTATATTTCTGGTCATTCAACTTTTTCCAGAGCAGCAGCCGAGGTTTTAACAGCGCTTACAGGCAATGAATTCTTTCCTGGTGGAATGGGTATATTTGATATTAAACAGAACGATTTTTTGGCATTTGAACAAGGTCCTACAGAAAATTTAACGCTACAATGGGCTACCTATAGAGATGCGTCTGATCAAACCAGTTTATCGCGAATTTGGGGTGGCATTCATCCTCCAATTGACGATATAAGAGGTCGTATTATTGGTGAAAAAATTGGAGTTGAAGCCTATAATAGGGCTTTACAATATTTTACTGGTACTTTGAATATTACTCCCATAAATTTAAATGAATTGAGGCTCTACCCCATTCCATTTAATAATACAATTACACTGCGTCAAGAAGATCTTGATGATTTTAAAATCGATATATTTACTTTTGATGGTAAACTTGTCTTCAACAAAGTGATTCGTCAAAGCGCCAATACAATTACCTTAGATTTATACAATTTATCTAGAGGCATCTATCTTACTAGGATTACTAATTTCAAGAATAACAGAATTCATTATCAAAAAATTATTAAAAAATAATACTACTTACTTAACAATGAAAAAATGAATTAATAGTTTGTTGTCATCACATCATATAGTGAATCATTATTTTGACGTACTTTTGCCGGATGAAAATCCGGAAACCTTCCCAGTTCGAATTCATTGCCTTGATGGCTTCCTTGATGTCGATTGTAGCATTGGCCATTGATGCTTTGTTACCTGCATTAGATTATATTGGGTTTTCCATAGGAACTACCAAATCAAGTGATACCCAATTATTGATCACGATGATCTTTCTTGGTCTTGGAATTGGTCCTTTACTTTTCGGGCCCATATCTGATAGTCTTGGGCGAAAACGAATAGTTTATATGGGTTTTGCTGTTTTTATCGTTGCCAGTTTGATCTGTATAAACTCCGAAAGTCTGTTCTGGATGGTGATTGGTCGTATCCTTCAGGGTGTAGGCTTATCCGCCCCGCGTACCATTAGTATTGCAATGGTAAGAGACAGTTACAGTGGTGATTATATGGCCAGAATCATGTCATTTATTACAGTGGTATTCATCTTGGTACCCATTGTAGCACCTGCTATGGGAAAATTTGTTCTGGATCATTATAACTGGCAAGCAATTTTTTATATACAACTAGTATTCAGTATTTTAGTTTCTTTATGGTTTTGGAGAAGGCAACCTGAAACGCTCCCCGAAGAAAAACGGGTCAAATTTTCAGGGCATATTTTTATCGATGGATTAAAGGAACTTATCAAGCATAAAAAAACAATTGGCTATACACTGGTTTCAGGATTTGTTACCGGTTCATTTATGGTGTATTTAAGTTCATCACAGCAGATATTTCATAGCCAATACGGCCTTAAAGAAGAGTTTCCTTTTATTTTTGCAGGATTGGCAATTTCCATAGGATCAGCTACCTTTCTAAATGCCACGCTAGTGGTTAAATATGGAATGGAAAAAATTATCAATCTAGCCGTTTTTAGTTTTTTTGGTATATCATTACTGTATTTGATTCTTTTTTATAATACCGATAACCCCAATGTGGTTGTATTATTGGCATTTTTTGCCATGCAATTCTTTTCTATAGGCTTTCTATTTGGCAATCTAAGGGCGATGGCTATGCAGCCGATCGGTCATATTGCGGGTATTGGTGCCGCCATCACAGGATTTATATCAACAATGATGGCAGTTCCCATCAGTATTTATATTGGAAAATTTGTAGATCAAAGAGCTGTACCTCTTTTTATTGGTTTTTTAATATGTGGTTTTTTATCAATCCTGATTATCGCATATTTGAGGTTTGACACAAAACGTCAGCGGGAAAAAGTAATCTCTAAGCTTTCCTGATCGATTGATCCGGAAATCACTGTCCCAGATCTTTGGCTTCAAAATGAATCAACTCCCTATCCTGAAAAGCAACATTGATCTCTATTGGGTTGCAACATACCTCACAATCTTCCACCAAATACTGTTTAAGTACTGAAGAATCCAATAAGATCGATATGTCTTCCCAACAATAAGGGCATTGAAAAAAATGTTCCTCCATGGATATATGTTTTAATAATTTCCGATTATCTAAAATAAAGAAAAATATCTTTCTTATTTTACAAGTGATTTTAATTTGTTAAGAAAATCAAGACCTTCAATATGAATACCAATATTATAAAATACGCCATAATTGATGTTGAGACCACAGGAATGGGGATTCAGGGAAACCGTATCACCGAAATCGCTATTCTGGTTCATAATGGAGAAAAGGTAATTCGTGAATATCACAGCCTGGTAAATCCTGAATCTGCCATTCCGTTTGCCATCACTAGATTGACCGGGATCAATGATCAGATGGTCGCTGACGCCCCAAAGTTCTATGAAATAGCCAAGGATATTATAGAGATGACTACTGATTGCGTTTTTGTAGCCCATAATGTGAATTTCGATTTTAATGTTATTCATAAGGAATTTGCCGAACTTGGATTTCCCTATAGACGCAAAAAGCTATGCACCGTTCGGCTCTCCCGAAAATTGATACCGGGGCTTCCCTCCTACAGTTTAGGAAAGCTTTGTGCTACTATTGGCATCCCCTTGAATGACAGGCATCGCGCCATGGGTGATACAAAAGCAACTACCCTGCTTTTTGAAAGATTATTAACACTGGATACTGATCAGAAAGTTTTTACTTCCTTTTTAAAACCGGGATCCCGTCAGGCGACCTTACCTCCTGGCTTGCCTAAAACTATTTTTGACCAGTTACCTGAAAGAACCGGTATCTACTATTTCAGAGATGAAAAAGAAGAGATCATTTATGTGGGTAAGGCCTTAAACATCAAAAAAAGAGTGCTGAGCCATTTTTATGACAAGAAAAATCGTGAAGTCGCGATGTGCCAGCAAACCGTAAATGTTACTTATGAAATAACTGGAAGTGAATTGGTGGCGCTGCTTTTGGAATCGTCAGAGATCAAAAGGCACTACCCTGTATATAACAGAGCCCAAAGAAGAAATAATGAAGGTTATGGCATTTTTTCCTATGAAGACAGATCAGGTTTGATTCATCTGGCATGGAATAGTTTAAAAAATGTACCAAATCCTATCATGAAGTTTTACAATACGACCGAATGCAGGTTGTTTATGGAACGTGTATGTGATGAATTTGAATTATGTCCTAAATATTGCCATTTGCAATCAAACGTAAATACATGTTTTCACTACCAGATCAAAAAATGCAAAGGAATATGCCGTGGAGAAGAATCAGTTAAAAACTACAATGAAAGAGTCCATAAAGCCATTGCCTTTATGTCTAATGACACTAAAAGTTACCTTATTCGCCAACGAGGAAGAAACGAAGATGAAAAGTCTTTTGTACTGATTGAAAATGGTATTTATCAAGGCTACGGATTTGTAGACCATCAACAGCAAGTCAGCAGCCTGTCTGAACTTAAGGAATTTCTTATTCTTAAAAAAGACAACCGAGATGTGCAAAGGATCCTTAGAGGATTTAGAAATAAAAATGAAAGTAAATTCTTATTATTGGAAGAAGAAACCAACTTCGTAATTTGACATTAATTCATTGTTTCATTAATTCATTGTTTCATTAAATCATTACATCACTACATCATTAAATCATTGCCAAACATGTGTTACCAAACCAAGATCACCAAAAAAAAAGAAGAAATGCAAAAAAAGTTTGACGCTAAAATATCAGGGATTGATACGTTTGACCCCAGTGAGATCGTCAAGGCCTTTGATTTTCCAAAAACACCTGTTATTACTGATGAGGATGAAGGCTTGATCCAACTTTACCAATGGGGGCTTATTCCTTATTGGGCCGATGCCACATGGAACAGGAATTACACCTTAAATGCCAGGATAGAAACCCTGGATGAAAAACCATCGTTTAAAAATATCAAGGGTAACAAGTGCTTGATCCTGGTCAATGGCTTTTATGAATGGCAACATGTTGGGAATACTAAAATCAAGTATGAGATTGGGTTTAATAATGAGCTTTTTGCCCTGGCAGGATTATATGATCATTGGGCCGATACGAAAACCTATACGGTGGTCACTACAGCGGCTCAAGGCCTTATGAAGGAAATTCACAATACTAAATTGAGAATGCCTATAGCCTTATACAGTCAGGAAGAAATGCAGAACTGGCTGCATGGTGAATCTGTAAGGCCCAGATTTGATTTTACGACTAACCCAGAATTATATCAGCAACAAACCTTGTTTTAAACATAAATAAAATTAAAAAAACATACATATTATACTTTGCTATTATTGTGAGTAGTATTCTTTTGATTATCAATATCTCTGAACTGGATTTTAATAATCTTCAAAAAGGGCTCTCGCCATATACCGGAATTATTGGAAATATTCTATTGATTTTTGCAATGATCGTCACCATTCGAGATTTAAAGAATTAAAGAATGCCCTCAGGGTTTCACTTCCGATCGCCTCAGTTAATATTAGTTCTGAGATAGAAAACAGGTTCTAAAAAAAAGAAAACCTTCGAAGTGATCACTTCGAAGGTTCCCATTAAAAATAACTCAAAATTATTACAAAATTACAATTCCTTTATTTCGATATTCTTCCATTTTACCTTGATCCCACCACCGGAATGGATTTGAAGTGCTATTGATCCTTCACCTGCACCTATTTTATCGTCTGTAAGCGTAACCATTTCAACTCCATTTAACGTGGTAGTTACCTGAGATCCTAAAACCTTTATTTTCAGGGTATTCCACTTCCCTACTTTTAAATTTTTATCTTTTTCCATGTCAGGCTTTATCAACCACCCTCGGCCATAAGATTCATAAATACCACCTGTAGCATCACCTTCTTCTGTAGTTCTTTTCTGAGCAACTTCAACCTGCCAACCAGTAATTTTAGTGCCCTCTATTGTAGATCGAATAAACACTCCGCTATTACCGTTAGCCTCCTGTTTAAAACTGAGGGTTAATTCAAAATTCTTATAGTGCTTTTCGGTTGACAAATAACCGTATTCTGCATCAGGACCACTTTCGCAAATCAACAATCCATCTTCAACATACCACTTTTCCGTTCCATGGATATTCCATCCAGTAAGGTCCTTTCCATTAAACAAACTTGTTTGGGCCAATAATGTGGGTCCGAAACCCATAAAGATCATCAACATGATCAGACTAACTTTTTTCATTGTTCTACTTTATTTAATTATTTATTATCTGCTCAGGTTTTTTATACTGGGCTGTGAATCTCTTATCAAGTGTATTTTAAATATTCCTTTGTGATCTAAAATTAAACATTAATCACTTGTTGTAAAACTAAATTCGCCCATCAACATCTATCGTCTTATAAAAGGAACAGAGATCATTATAAACGTGATTAAATTTGTGACAAAGTTTTATGGGATCTCTAAAGTATCTATGGAACGAATTCATTAAAAAGGAATCTTAACTTCAATCTGAAATTCAACGCCTCTAAATAGTCTGGTCACTTTAAGTTTATCCTAATCTTTGGGGAGTTGGGGCTTAATTCCCAAACCACCAGGCTCTCCCATTAGACCAAAAAAATCATCAATCAGGGAACGAAAAATCTAGTGTACCAGGCCGGTATTGAATAATTGGGAATGAATGCAGGTTTAACTGAATAAAATAATCAGTGCACCGGCGGCAGTTACCAATAGTACCAGCTTCCTATACAATTCATTATTGATGACCTTAACCAGTTTAATACCTAGAAAAAAACCTAAAACGATAGCAGGTGCCAGGATCAAATTCAATTGTAGTGTTTCTGTAGTGACGGTTTTCCAAACAAAAATATGAAAGGGTAATTTAAATACATTTATGATGAAGAATAGCCAGGCGGCTGTTCCGATAAATTCATTTTTTGGTAATCTCATGGCCAGGAAGTAGATACTGGCAAATGAACCTGCCAGATTACCAATCATAGAGGTTATCCCTGACAACAGACCCATAGAGCTGGCAAAGGCCCAGTGTTTAGGTATCCCAAAAGTTTTTGTTCTGTCCATCCAGATCATTACGATCACAGTAAGTAAGATAAAAACAGCCATGACTTGTTTAAAAACTGCTTCAGAAATATCATTTCCCCACCAAACACCCAAAAGAACCCCTACAGCCATTGTCGGTAAAAGTTTCTTTAAAAAGAACCATTGTGTATGCCTGTGATAATAGATCACGGCAAAAACATCAGCTGTGATCATCATGGGCATAAGGATTCCTGTAGAAGTTTTTCCACCGAACACGATGGCCATCAATGTTACAATAACAACACCAAGTCCTTTGATGCCTGATTTTCCTATCCCTAACAATAAAGTGGCAGTAAGCGCCAAGCCCAGGTCCAGCGCAGACATTTCAAAATGATCCAGAATCGTTATCAAACTTTTTTGTTTTTAGCTGAAATTTAGGAATAAAACCTAAGAGTGGTCTATTAAAAATCAACTCCATGTGTATGATAATATCGCTCATATCTTTCCTTGGTATCAAGATCAATGGCGGCTTCAGGTGCATCTAAGCATATCAACCGATCAAGATGCTTGTTCACAATAGATTTGGCTCCTACATCCATCTGCAAAGTACCTAATTCTTTAAAATAAGTTTTATCAAAAACAACAGGGATACCAATACCGTTGCTATAGGAACTTGCAATAATTCTATCGCTATTTATACAGCTATGAATAAGCTTTTTATAATGGCTTAATGAAATTAATGGTTGATCACATGCTGCCACTAATAAACCGTCAAATTTAAGCTGATGATCTTTCAGATGAGCAATGGTTGCAGCGATGGAAGTACCCATTCCCTGTGGCCAATCTTCGTTTTGAATGACACTTGTTTTTTCAGTATCTATAATTTTTAAAATTTCGCTTTGATGGGCACCCAATACCACAAAAACATGAGCCGCGCCTGCTTCCTCCAACTGATTGATCACATAGCCGAGCAGCGTTGTGTTTTTCCATGGCAGTAATTGTTTGATAGATGACATTCTCCTTGATGCACCTGCCGCTACAACAACTGCGGCCACATTGGATGAAAAATTAGCACCACTCATCTTAAAGTTTGGTATTTAAGTATATACTATTATAAAGCCTTGCCATGAAAAATCATGAGCAAGGCTTCTCTCTTAGTTAAAAATGTTTACAGCACCATGCTACTTCATTTTGGCGCAGGAATTTATCAATTACTCTGCCTGTGCTTTCGCATCCTGTATCATTTGTTCATTGGCAGCAACTCCGATTTCAACACGTCTGTTCTTAGCCTGATTTTCTTTTGTATTATTGTCAAACCTAGGACGTGTTTCACCAAAAGCCTCGACCTTGAACCGGTTTCCCGCTACTCCTTTAGACTTTATATAGTTGACAACCGAATCGGCCCTTCTTTTTGAGAGCTTCATGTTATAATTATCATCACCTACACTATCTGTATGGCCTTCGATCATCAGTTCGGTATCAGGGAATTCCATAAATATTTCTGCTACAGCATCCAGGTTTTTCTTTGCATCTACAGTGAGGTCAGCGCTATCAAAAGCGAAATTCACACCACTTTTGTCGTCAAAAATGATTTGTATCCCCTCGCCTACGCGTTTTACTTCAGCCCCGGGAACAGCGGCTTCAATTTTGTTGGCTTGTTTATCCATTTTGTTGCCAATGAGACCTCCCGCTGCACCACCAATAGCAGCTCCTATAAGGGCCCCACCAATGTTTCCACCAATAAGACCTCCTACCAAGGCTCCTGCTCCTACACCTATTGCTGCGCCGCGTTGGGTTTTATTTGAATTTTGAATGGCTGTACAGCTAAGATTCAATGACAGTATAACTGCCAGTGATAATCCATATAATTTTATTTTTTTAAGCATGTCTTTTAGTTTTTATAGTGCGAAATCTTCTGAAACTTTTGTATAGGTAAGGATCACGTCAAATTCCTTACCGTCAAAGGTTGTTTTAACTCTCATTGTCATCGAACTTTCTTCTAAAGTTTCAATCGTTGATCTGTAACCGCGGTTGGCTTCATCAATGGGCTTGTTCTTTTCATCAACATATTTGAATTGAAACTGGTAAGTCCCATCTCCAGGCTCGTAAAAAGACCAATGAATTCTTGTGGCAACGGCCTCGCATTGTGAACCAGCATTTATAGTGTACTTTCCTGAGCCATTGTTAGGGATAAATACCCATTCACTGTCTTTAAAACAAGCAGAATCAGCCATATCAAACAAATTTGCTTTGTAAAGACCTTCTTCGCCTACAAATCTGATGTTGGTGACCTTCCAGGTTCCTTTTAATGTTTTTTTACTAGGTTTGAACTCAGTGCTCGATTGTGTAGATCCGCAAGAACTTATAAAAAGGATCACAAATGAGAAGAATAATAGTTTTTTCATCGGTTAGGTTTTTAAATTTTGTTATTGTCTCAAATTTACAAAATAATTCTATGCATCAAATGACCAAAGAATCAATATTCTAATAATTTCAATAAAGCCTCTTCAAACCTATCGTTGGGAAGATATATTGTCTCTAAATTTTTAGCAAACGGGATGGGCATTTCTGGTGAGGCAACTCGTATAACAGGAGCATCAAGGCTCTCAAAACAGTTTTCGCCAATTAAGGCTGAAATATCAGAAGCAATACCTCCAAAAAGGGAATCTTCCTGTAAAATGATCACTTTACCTGTTTTTCTAACCGAAGTATAGATGCACTGCTCGTCAAGAGGTTGTAACGTTCTCAGGTCAATAAGGTCTGCAGATACATTGAGTTTATCAATACTGGATAATGCCCAATGAACCCCTGCTCCATAAGTGATAATCGTCACAGCTTCACCTTCTTTGAGCAAGGCTGCTTTTCCTAAGGGAATGGTATAGTAATCATCTGGCACTTCTTGATAAACCGACCTGTACAGTTGTTTGTGTTCAAAGAACAATACAGGGTTTGGATCTTCAATTGAAGCGCACAGCAAGCCTTTTGCATCTGCTGGAAATGCCGGATATACTACTTTTAAACCCGGTGTTTTGGTAAACCAGGCTTCATTGGTCTGACTGTGAAAGGGTCCGGCACCAACCCCTGCTCCGCAAGGCATGCGTAAAACAATATCCGCTTCTTGTCCCCATCGGTAATGAGATTTGGCCAGTAAGTTGACAACGGGATTAAAGCCCGAACTCACAAAATCTCCGAACTGCAATTCTACGACTGATTTGATACCGCTTACCGATAAGCCATAAGCAGCCTCAATAATGGAAGATTCACAAATTGGAGTATTTCGTATCCTTTCGTGTCCAAAAGCCTCCATAAAACCTTCTGTGATTTTAAAAACGCCTCCATATGAGGCAATATCCTGCCCCATGATCACCATGTCATCAAACCGTTCCATACTCTGATACAGTCCTTTTGAAATGGCATCTACCAATCTTATATTTGAAGTTTTATCTCCAGGATCAACTTCCTGTATATCAAATGATTTATAAACATCATTTAATTCATTTTCTAGGGTTGATGTCACTTCATTTTCACTAAAAACCGCTTTAAGATCCTTAGTGATCTCATGGCTGTAGGCTGTCTTAATAACAACTTCTGCTTCCTCTGTTAAAATGTTGTGTTCTCTGAGATAAGCTTGAAAATTTTCAATAGGATCTTTTAGTGCCCATTCGTTCAATACTTCCTTTGGTACATATTTCGTTCCGCTTGCCTCTTCATGACCTCTCATTCTAAAGGTTTTAAATTCGAGTAAAACCGGGCGTGGCTCCTTTCTTAAACTCTCAGACAACTCATGCACCTTGCTGTATACTTCAACAATATTATTGCCGTCAATGATATGACTTTCTATACCATAGCCCTTGCCCTTATCTGCAATATGTTCACAATTAAATTGTTCGCTATTCGGAGTAGATAAGCCATAACCATTATTTTCAATACAGAAAAGTACTGGTAGTTTCCAAACAGCGGCCACATTCAGGGCTTCATGAAAATCCCCTTCACTTGTTGCACCTTCACCCGAAAATACCGCGGTTACTTTCCCTTCGTCCCTTAATTTAGTGGCTAAAGCAATGCCATTGGCTACACCAAGTTGCGGTCCTAAGTGAGAGATCATTCCAACAATCTTAAATTCCTGTGTTCCAAAATGAAAAGACCGGTCACGTCCTTTGGTAAAGCCCCCCATTTTGCCCTGCCATTGGGAAAAGAGTCTGTGTAAAGGGATGTTTCTGGAGGTAAACACACTTAAATTACGGTGCATCGGTAAAATATATTCCTCTTTGTGCAAGGCAAGAGTAACACCAGCAGAAATAGCTTCCTGCCCAATACCCGAAAACCACTTGGAGATTCTTCCTTGTCGCAAAAGTATCAGCATTTTCTCTTCAATCATCCTTGATTTAAGCATGGCTTTATAAAGATCGAGAAGTTGGGAATCTTCCAGCTTAGGCTTACTATAGTCAAATCTCATAGGAATAGAATTCTAAATATGGTCAATTGAATTTATAGTCAAATATCGATTTTTTTTATCATCATTTAATCATTATGCACAAAAAAATCCTCTTCATTAAATTCATAATGAAGAGGATGTTTTTTTAGTTTTCGTTTTTTAAAATGAGATCTCTTTAAAGATCTGATGCATCAACCTTTTCTTGTCGTTGATCACTTCTTCCAGAGAGATAGATGTTTCAGTACGCTTGATGCCTGAAATTCTATCAAGTCTAAAAATAATTTCCTTAGCATGCATAGTATCCTTGGCTCTTATTTTACAAAAAATAGAGAACTTTCCAGTAGTAAGATGTGCTACAGTAACCTCAGCTATTTTGCTTACTTCTTCTATAACTGTCTGAGTGGTAGAAGAATTCTCTAAAAATAAGCCAACATAAGCAATAAAAGTATAACCCATTTTGTTATAATCAACACTCAGTGTTGATCCTTTGATCACACCTTCATCTTCCATCTTTTTAACCCTTACATGAATTGTACCTGCTGAAACCAAAAGGTTTTTTGCAATATCTGTAAAAGGAGTTCTGGCATTTTCAATCAAGGCTTCTAAAATCTGATGATCAAGTTCATCCAATTTGAATTTTGACATACGTTTCTTCTTTGATTTATTTGCAAATATGACAAATATCTGTTAAATAAATACACTTTTCATTAAAAAAGATTGGCTTTTCATAGACAATATTTAATTATATCTATTTTTGACCCATTTCTCTACATCCTTTTCATTAGCAAAATCAAGGGATTTACCATCGAAAATCTCATCTGCATCAAAACTGGTCAGATCAGCTATTTGATCAATACTAGGATCAAATACAATATCCCCATCCTGAAGTTTTTCGATAAATAGTATCCCAATATCTTTATTCTCTCCGGCAACCTGTGTATTCTTTATTATAATATCAAGATATTTCTTCTCATTATTCGGAATATCAAAATACTTTTTGAAATCCATCTCCTCCCCTTTTTGAGAAATATATCTTAGCCCTACTAATAAGGCTAAAAAAGTAGTACGACTTGACTCCTTCCTTTTGTAATCGCCTTTGCTGTGACCTGATTCAATCAAGATGGTATTATGACCCATTTTCTGAAAATTATCCCCCGTGGCCGTGGGATAAAACTCATCAGTATATCGTCCGACCCGACCCGGAATCACCTGCTGTAAAACTTCATTGATCGAAGCAATTACCCTCATGGTTTCTTTTCGCCCTTCAGTCATCTTCCGCTCCTCGTCAACAGATGGCGCTAAAAACGACATGGTCGCGGTCATATTATCTGGAGCCACACTGAATATCGTTCTTTGATCATGCAGATTAAAACAATAATTAGGCTTTACTTTTTTAAGTATTTGCTGTAACAATTTGCTTTCTGGTGCTCTTGTGTCTAATACATCTCTATTGAGGTCTATGCCTTGCGCGTTTACCCTGGTGTAGGCTTCTGCTCCGTCCGGATTCAACATAGGGATACAATGCACAGTGCATTCGTTTAATATAAGTGCAGCAAGCGAGCTGCATTCTCCAGGATCTGTCAAAAATTTTATCAGATCTAGAAAAGCCCTGGTTCCTGTGCTTTCATTGCCGTGCATTTGGGTCCATAAGAGAATTGTGTTTGGTCCTGTTCCAAAAATCAATTCACAGATATCTCGTCCTTCAAATGATTCTCCAATTTTCTTTACTGAGAACATGTCATCAAGACCGGCAAGAAAAGGTTGCATCTGCCTTAGAGTAAGGTAGCGTTTTTCAAGCTTATCTTCATGATGCAGATCATGCCATAAGCATATCTTTTCAATATCATTTTTTTTCATGTTACAAATGTAAACAAATACTTATTTACAATTGTAAACAGATTAAACAGATAATGTTATTACAAATGTGAACATATAGGCTTCATCGGAGCTCTTGTATTTAACGTTGTCATAAAATATATTTATACAATTTTATAATCTACTCTTAAGCACTTTATATTAGTATATTAGATTCTTTTATATGATTAATATAATTAACATATTTACCTTAGCTTACCAAAGAGTATACCCAAAGATTAGGTACTATAAGGTATATCATTTACATTTGTAACCTCAATTAGGTTTACAATGATAAACAATTCTGAATTTGCCGAAAGGCTGACGACCATCATGGGGTTCTATCAATTATCGGCTTCTGCTTTTGCTGATAAGATACAGGTTCCCAGATCAAGTATTTCTCATCTGCTTTCAGGAAGAAATAAACCAAGTTTGGATTTTGTTCTTAAGGTGGTCAAGGAATTTGAAGAAGTTGAATTGTATTGGCTGTTAAATGGAAAGGGTGCTTTTCCAAGAAGTAATGTCTCCGCCCCTGCTCCTGATCCAGTAGTTGAAAAGAGTGATTCAACATCTGTTCCTATAAGAAATCAAGCATTTCTTGAACCGAATGTTCAGAAAAATAAAATAGAACGCATTGTAATCTTCTTTAACGATGGCACCTTTAAAGAGTATATCAAATAAAAAAAGCCCTTAAGTATTCTATACTTAAGGGCCTAAACTGTTTAAAACTTTATAATTTTTTATTCAAGACGGCTTATCGCGTCTTCCACTATTTTAACCAGGACCTCCTTGTTCTCAAAGTCTGATTGTTTTTTGACCTCCAGGATCTGCTGCAATACCTGACTTGCTACTTTGTCGGCGCCATATTGCTTATACTGTGCTCCAAGTTGAACAAAAGAGTCAACCAGGTTTTGAGTTGCTTCTTCACTTGAACTAGTTGATACCCATTGGAAACCATCTTTATATAAATTCGCTTTCTCTCTGTCTTCTGTAAAAAACATTCCTTCTATCAAATTGTCAGCTACAAAAGCTTGCTCGCCTTCTGTCTTATCCATAATGTATAATGGGATCAAAGCATCTTTTAAACTTTTTTTGTCCATTCCGTTTTCAATCGAAGAGGCAAATTGTAAGGCAGCTTCCTTATCTTCCCAATAAAGCGCTTTTAAAGCGCTCACCTTTACAGCGCTTGATTCACTTGTGATAGAACTCTTGAATAAAGCTATATAAGCCTCTCCTTTATAGTCGGCTAATTTAGTAATGGCTTTAGCCCTTACAAGGGTTTTCTCATCATTAGAAGCCATATTTTCAATGCTTTTTAAGGCTTTCTTAGCATTTGTATTGGTAAGATCAATATTTTCTACAGCCATTATCCTTAAACCGTAATATGAATCTGCTAAAGCAGTCTGGATGGTTTTAAACACTTCTTCGTTTTCCTGATGAGCCCATAAACCTTCAAGCGCTTCACGTCTATCTTCATATTTCTTACCTACTTTATATAAATGAACCAGATTTTCAACTGACTTTTCATCGTTGATTTCAGCTAAAAGTGTTCTGTCAGCATCAACATTCACAAGTTTTGGTTTATTGCTGTATTCAAATGAAAAAGATTTGCTTTTTTCATCTACCCAAACCTCATAACGCTTAGGATTATCTCCTTCAAACACCTCAATGGCTAATGGAAACTCAAAAAGGCCTTGTTGCGTTTGTTCAATCTGAACTGTTACGATTTTGGCTTCCTCACTATAGACGTATTTAACATCCAGTTTAGGATGACCATTATTGAAATACCATTGGTTAAAGAACCAATTTAAATCTTTGCCCGTCACTTCTTCATAAGCCATTCGCAACTGATGGGCTTCTCCTGTTCCGAATTTGTTATCGTTTAGGTATTGATTCATACCGGCTTTAAAAGCATCATCACCAATATAGTTCCTCAACATATGTAAAATGGTACCTCCCTTATTATAGGAAACCGCATCAAACATATCCTCCCGGCTATTATAATGAAACCTGACCAGGTCTTTTAGTTCATTGTCAGGTGTCATATAACCTTCAACTTCCTTGTGGCGATGGGCATCAGCGGCATCTATACCATATTTATGCTCAATCCAAAGGTATTCGCTGTAATTGGCAAAAGACTCATTCACAGTAAGGTTACTCCAGCTTTCTGTAGTCACCAAATCTCCAAACCAGTGGTGAAATAATTCATGTGCAATAACACTTTCCCAGGTGTTCTCATCTATAAGCTGCCCTGTTGTTTGATAAGCCATTTCTTGATGTATTACCGCTGTCGTGTTTTCCATGGCCCCACTCACATAATCTCTACCAACAATCTGTGCATATTTGGGCCATAGATATGCAACACCTGTATAATCAGAAAAGAAATCGAGCATTTCAGGAGTCATGCCAAATATACCTTTGGCATATGGTTCATATTCCTTTTCAACATAATAATCAACGGCAATATCCTTCCATTTGTCTTGCACGATACTAAATTCACCTACCCCCATAAAAAACAGGTAGGGTGCGTGTTTCTGATCGAATTTCCAGTAATCAGTGCGTGTACCGTCACCGTTTTTAGTTTGTTCCTTTAACAGTCCGTTTGAAAGTGTTACATATTGATCAGGCACGGTCATATAGATCTCCTGAGAAGTTTTCTGGTTAGGAGTGTCAATGGTTGGAAACCAACAACTGTTTGCTTCTGTTTCTCCCTGGGTCCAGATCTGGGTTGGTTTTTTAGGATCTGTATCTAAAGGATCAATAAAATACAAACCTTTAGCACTTGAGATCGCAGCGCTTCCTTTATCTTTCACCTCTTCGGGTCTGGCTGTATATTTGATATAAACTGTGTAGTCTTCACCTCTTGCATAGGTGTTTCCAAGTTTGATTTGCAACTTCCGTTCATCGTAAGTGTATTTCAGCTCCTTCCCATTAGATGTTATAGAATGGATGAGCATGGCTTTGGCGTCAAGTTCCAATTCACTCACATTATAGAAATGCGGTGTCAGGGTGATCCAGGCCTCTCCAGCCATCTGACTCTTTTTAAAGTCAAAACTCACTTTGAGTTTGGTATGAACAAGGTCACTTACCTTTTCTCTTTCACCTCTGTATTGGGTATTAATAGCATCGGTTTCCTGCGCGATCGATAGTCCTATGCTCAGGAAAAAGCATAGCAGTAGTACTTTAAATTTCATAGTTTGTTTAAAAATAATGGATTGAGCCGCAAATATAAATGAATAATAGGTGAATTCCTCGTTAAAAAATGGTTAAAAAAAAGCCGTTTTAGTTAGACTAAAACGGCTTTAAAATGATTAATTTTTCTTTAATCTATATCAATGTCTCCAAAGAGATCTGATAATTGTGCCAAGGCATCACCTGCGCCTTCTTTATCAATATTTTGAAAATCATTGGCCATTTTCATGATTTTTTCAGGTTCCATATTGTTACCCAAAACTCTGGCCAGGGCAAATCCTTTATCGTTGTCAGCAGCGAATAATACCAATTCATCAATGGCGTCATCAGCTCCTTGATAATTGATCACAATATTCATGTTTTTGTGCTTCATACGCATCAGCTCATTGTACTTCTTACCTTTAAGAATCTCCTTGACCTGTGCATATTCAGCTTTGTATGCTGCTTCATTTGTGTCATTGATCTTAAACGCCAGGATGTTCAATTTCTTTATAGTCGCAAAGGTTTCCTTGGTTTCCTCAGAAGCCTCTTCCCCTACCTTAAGTAAACTGGCGGGAAGATCAATGGCTATAAAATTATCGCTTTCCTGTTTTTGTACATAGTATTCCTGAATCGTTGGTTGTTTATTACAAGCCACCAAAAGTAGCGAGGCAAAAAGCAACATTGAAAGTGTTTTGAAAGTCTTGTTCATGGTTTTTTGTTTTATTGTTTTTTACTTGCTTTTCCCAAGTGCTCTCCTCCGGGAAGATCCATTTTTTCAGTCAATTTTGCAATTTGATTCAAGTCGATATCACCCGTTAAAGAAATAATTACTGACTCGTTAGAAGAATTATCACCATCCTTTACAAACATGAATAGTTCTTTTACAAAATCCTCTGATTTCCCTTCTTTTACATAAATGGTTACATTACTGTCGCCATCTTTTACTCTCATTAATTCCTCCAGATTAGCAGATTTTAAATAACTTTTTGCTGCGGCTTCCATTTGCTTGCCTACTTCTGCACTCTCAGTGGCAAATACCTTTAACGATTCAATGTTCTTGATCAGTTGCATGTATTCATCATCCGATTCTGAGCCTATTTTACTCATTAAAGAAAATGCTTTTTGGGTTACAACTACTGAGGTTACACCGTCTATGTCTTCGAACTTGTCGAATTGTGATTGAGCATTGGCTATCCATCCTGACATAACCATTACTGCTACTAAAATTATTCTATTGATTTTCATGATTTATTGTTTTAATGTTTATTAGACTTGTTTTATTGATTAAATATTTTCTTTTGTGTACTATCAAAGGTTCTTAGCTGGGCCATTGCATCAGTACCTTTGTTAAAATTATCCAGGTGCGCTATGGCCCCTGTGCCTTTATTCAGGCTTTGTGAGATCAGTTCAAGTGCTTTTTGGGTTTCCATATAAGCCAATCTTGCTTCTTCTTTTTCAGTTTCGTTTTGTTGGTAAACAGAATAGATTCCTATAAAGAATACCATCATGGCTGCAATCGACAACCATTTTATGCTAATCGTTCTTTTACTTTCCTTTGTTAACTGTATAGTTCTATTAGAGGTTTCTAAAGAGCTATCATTAAAGAAATTAAACATTTCTTTATATTGTTTTAAATGTTCCGGAACTTCCTCCTGAGCAAAGTATTCTTGTAAGGTAGCTTCTTCCTGTATGCTGGTTTCTGCCTCAAAATATTTTTCCAGTAAGTTTTCGATTTTAGCCAATTCCATAATTCTGTTTTTTAATAAAATTCTCTCTTAATGTTTTTCTTGCTCTTGAAAGCGCCACTCTTATTGCTGTGGGCTCCATATTCATTATTTTTCCTATTTCATGGTACTCGTAATTTTCAACATCTCGTAGTTGAATGATTGTTCTTTGTTTTTCAGGTAAATCATTCATCATTTTTTTAATGATGTTTGCACTGTCTTTATATTCTATATTGGTATCTAAAGAGCTAGTCGATTCATCCTTATAATTACTGTGCACCAGTGTCATATTTGATGCTCTTTTTGACTTTAACTGATCCAGACAATAATTTTTGGTCATCATCATCGCATAAGCCTCCACATTGTCATACCCCTCAATTTTACTTCTATTCTTCCAAAGTTTAAAGTATAGTTCCTGGGTAGCATCTTCTGCTTCATCCGAAGAAACCAACAATCTTTTCGCTAATCGAAAAACCTTGTCTTTGAATGGTAAAACCGTTTCTAGAAATTCTTTCTGGTTCATTAATTCTAAATAAAAAAGCAATTTATCAAATCTGTTACACCTTTAACACGAATTAGTCTCTAATTTGTTACACCAATTTTTTAAAAATGGAAAAAAATTATTATTTTTACGCTCAGATCAAAAAAAATTGATAATGATTAGACATGAATTTTACAAACCATTACTTATTTAATGGTGAATAGAACGTTGATTTGTTTATCGACAAATCGCTGTAGTCAAAATAAATATCAAACTATCCAACTATTTAATTTAAGCGCAAAATCACTTTGTGAATTGGCGCTAATATGGCTTTAAGACAGCCTTATCAAAATGCATGATTGTAATGTTCAATTATGCTTATGGTATAATTGTATTAAATAAATCATTAATTAAAAAAAAATGAAAATGAAAAAATACTTTCCCCACCTAATCGTAGGTATGCTTATGCTGATCGCTTCCTGTAGTGATTCGGCTAGTATCATTGAAGAAGTTGGACCCATTGATAATGGTCCTGAAGTTTTACCTTCTAATCCAGATGCAGGTGTTAATAATTTCATTTATTCTGGAATGAACATTTATTACAGATGGAAAGATGATGTGCCGGTTTTGGCAGATGACAAATTCAACAACAATCAGGAGTACAACGCTTATCTACAAGCTTCCGGAAATCCAGAAACCTTTTTGGAAACCCTTGTTTATAATAGAGCAACTGTTGACAGAGATAGTAGGGTTGAAACAGATTATAAAGAAAGTTTAGCTGGTTTGGAGGGAACTCAAGGAACAAATGGGGTTGATTTTGGTCTTGCCTTATATGGAGACAACAAAGTTTTGGGCTATGTTCAGTTAATTTTACCGGGCTCGGATGCAGATGGCAAAGATATTAGGCGTGGAGATCTCTTTACAGAGGTAGATGGAAGAGAATTGACAGTTGAGAATTACGCATCCTTATTATTTTCTGCTAATCCTACTTATACCTTAACCATGGCATCTCTTGTAGGAAATACTATAACTCCTACGGGAGAATTCGTAGAGTTGTCAAAAACTGACTATGAAGAAAACCCTGTATTTAATATTAGTGTTTTCGAAGAAGCAGGTAAAAAAATAGGCTATATACACTACCTTGGATTCACAGCTAAAGAAAGTGAATTAAATGCAGCGTTTTTAGAGCTAAAGAATAAGGGAATAACTGATCTAATTGTTGACCTTAGATACAACGGAGGAGGATATTCTGCGGTATCAACATCCTTGTCTAGTATGATTACAGGTCAATTTACGGGCGAAGTTATCAAAAAAGAACAATGGAATAGTTTGCTTGAAGCCGATTTTGAAAGGCAAGGCATTGATCGTTCAGATAGATTCAGAGATCAAACCTCTGGTTTCTTTTCTGATGAACCTATAAATAGTTTGAACCTAAACAGTGTGCATTTCATTGTATCTAGTCGTACAGCGTCTGCGAGTGAATCACTTATTAAAGGCTTAATGCCTTATATCAATGTGAAGGTGATCGGTGAAACAACTTATGGAAAAAACAGGGGTGGCTTTACCCTTTATGATAATCCTGATGGTTTTTTTGGTATTGAAGGTGCTAATCCTGATCATACCTATGCATTATATCCTATTATGTATACAATTACCAATAAACTTGATGAAGGTTGGTCAAATGGAATTGAACCTAATGTATTTATTGATGAAGATCTAGGAAATATGGGGGTTATTGGGAGTAGAAATGAATCTTTATTAAATGCTGCCTTAAATGATATTGTAGGTATAGCTGCTAAATCAGATTATGTCAAAACGTTTGAATATGAAAATATTGGTGATTCTAGAATGGATAGAAGACTTCCAACAGATATTCTTGAGGCCAGACCTGAAATTCTTAAAGTCATGAAAAAAATGCATGCGCTAAAATAAGCTGTTATTTAGAAGTTTTGATATTTGGCTCATTTTTTGTTATATAGATTAATCACCCATTCCTGAACAATCAGGAATGGGTGATTTTAAGATAAAAAAAGAATATGAAGAAGTATATCTCAGTCTGGGCTTTGGCATTGACTATAATAGCTGTCGCTGGCTGTAGTGATTCAAATGATTATGTGAAAGAGGGTTCAGGTGATGGAGATGTATCGCTCAATGACCCTATCAATGATTTTATTTGGAAAGGACTAAATTCCTGGTATAACTGGCAGGTGCAAGCTGAAAATCTTAGTGATACAAAGGATGATGTGCAAGATGATTATTACAACTTTTTAAATGGCTATACCGATAATGAAACCCTAATGCTGGAACTCTGTTATAAACACAGCCGGGTTGTGGGTTCAGCAAATGCCGTAGACCGATTTTCATGGTTTATTGAAGATTATGAGGTTCAAAATCAATCCTTCCAAGGCATCAGGACCCGTTTTGGTTTTACGCGCAAAACTATAGAGATTAATGAATCAACAGGAGAGGTAATTCTCTCTATAGTAATGGTGGAGCCCGGCTCCCCTGCCGATGCCGCCAAAATGCAAAGAGGTGATATTGTCTATCGTATTGATGGGATTACCTTAAATACCGAAAATATTAATGAGGCTTCTGCCAGGCTTTCGAATGAGTCAGTAACCCTTTCCTTTGCGTCTGAACAAGATGGGGCCTTGATTCATATAGAAGATAAGACGATGACAAGAGCCTTGGTCACCTCTAACCCTGTTCATTTTAAAAAAGTGTTTGACAATATTGCCGGAAAAAAGGTGGGCTATATTGTATATAATCAATTTAGCAGTTCCTTTAATGACGAGCTCAATAGGGCTTTCGCTGAATTTAAAGCAGCGGGCATAGATGAATTGGTGTTAGATTTAAGATTTAACGGTGGCGGATCGGTGCTAACTTCGTCCTATCTTGCAAGTATGATCTATGCAGATGCGCGCACCGGTCGTTTTGTGGACCTCATTTTTAATGCGAAGCATAGTGACCAAAATGATGGATATAATTTTCAAAACAGGTTACGGACTTTTAATGCAGCGGGAAATTCTGAAGGACAGGAAACGATGAACAGATTGACTAGCTTAAGTCGTTTGTATATACTGACCTCAGGCGGAACAGCCTCTGCCAGTGAATTGATCATTAATGGGCTAAGACCCTATATGTCATCAGTTAAATTGATAGGCACCACAACTTATGGAAAAAATGTAGGGTCAATAACCCTTTATGATTCCCCTAATAATGATTATGCAAGTGAGTCAAGGGCTAATCCTTCTCATAAATTTGCCATGCAACCTATCGTTTTTCAGAGTTTTAATAAAAATGGCGAAAGTGATTATACTCAAGGCTTCAGCCCTGATATAGTTGTTGATGAATCAAATTATTGGAATGCTATATTGCCTCTTGGCGATCCTAATGAGGCCCTATTAAAGCAGGCTCTGGACGATATTAGCGGTATTCAAAGCAAAGAAACTTTGTCAAAATTACAATTGCAAGCAAGAGGCATTGAACTATATTTACCTGAAAACAAATTTGAACAGGAAATGTATATAGATCATCTATTTGATGAAATAGACTAAATACAGTAAACCTTTTTTAGAATTATAAATTATGCGAATAGACAAGTATTTATGGTGTACTCGATATTACAAAACGAGAAGCATTGCCACAGAAGCTTGTAAAAAAGGGCATATTAAATTAAATGGAGCCAATGTAAAGCCATCTAAGGATGTGTTTACAGGCGAAAAATTAGGTATACGTAAGGATCAGATCAATTATGAGATTCTTGTGCTTGATATTCCTAAGAGCCGAGTGGGCGCTAAACTTGTTGATCTGTACAGAAAAGACATTACGCCTGAAGAAGCTTTTCAAAATCAAGACTTGTTAAAGTTCTCAAAAGATTATTATCGTAAAAAAGGAATGGGAAGGCCTACTAAAAAAGATCGTAGAGATATAGATACTTATTATGATGAAGATTCCGAAGTTTGACGAGCCCTTTTGGAGCGGAAAATACCAAGCCGGACAAACCGGATGGGATATGGGAGGGGTCTCTCCTCCTATTCAGGCTTATATAAATCAACTTAGCAATAAGGATTTATCTATTTTAATTCCTGGTGCGGGTAATGCCTATGAAGCTGCTTATTTGTTTGAACAAGGTTTTAAAGATATTACTGTACTTGACCTGGCCAAAGAACCCCTGATTAATTTTAAGCATAGAGTGCCTGAGTTTCCCGAGGAGCGTTTGGTGCAACAAGATTTTTTTGCGCATCAAGGGGAATATGATCTCATCATAGAACAAACTTTTTTTTGTGCTTTAGATCCCTCTTTAAGAGTTGATTATATAGATAAAATGAAAGCCTTACTTAAGCTACCTGGTAAGCTGGTTGGTTTGTTGTTTGACTTTCGACTTAGTAGTGAAGGTCCTCCTTTTGGAGGGGATGCGGATGCTTATTCTTTGGCTTTTCAAAAAAGATTTAATCTCAAGACCCTGGCTCCTTGTTATAATTCAATAAAACCGAGAGATGGGAAGGAACTTTTTATTATTTTTGAAAAGACAAACTGATCTCAGATGCAAAAAACAATTATCTTAAACAATGAGCAGATCCAACATAAAACCAAAAGGATTGCTTATCAGATCTACGAATCAAATATCAATGAAAGTGAAGTGATATTGGCAGGAATAAAAGAGAACGGTTTTATTTTCGCCAAAAGGATCAAAGATGCGCTTACCGAGATCTCCCCTATCAATGTAACGCTATGTGAAGTTATTATAGATAAAAAGAAACCCAGAGATCCAATTTCAACAAGTTTAACTGCTGCAGAATACAAAAACAAATCATTGATTTTGGTCGATGATGTGTTGAATTCAGGTACTACACTTATTTATGCAGCTAAATTATTCCTGGAAGTTCCCTTAAAAAGATTCAAAACTGTGGTATTGGTTAACAGAAACCATAAAAAATACCCTATCAAGGCTGATTTTAAAGGCATTTCCCTGTCTACCTCCATGCAGGAGCATATCTATGTTGAATTTGACGGGAAGAAAGCTCAGGCCTTTTTAGAATAGTTCTTTTTTAAAATGACAAGTAATTCTTGCAGCATTTCTTCTAAAGATTTATAGTCAATTGCTATGGATTCACTCGCCTGTTCATAAAAATTCCTTCTTTCAAACAAGTGTTTGGCTACAAATTCGGTCAATTGCTCATCGTTTAAATAGGCGATCAACGGGCGCTGCTCTTTTTCCGATCGCAGACGCTGGCATATTGTTGAGATGCTCGCTTTAAGGTAAATGGATATAGCTTCTTTTTTGATCAATTCCATATTATCGGAATAGCAGGGTGTTCCTCCACCCAGCGCCAACACTGCATCATTTTCGTTATTGAGCAATTCCTTTAAATACTTGCTTTCTTGTAGTCTAAAATAGATCTCACCTTTGGTTTCAAAAATTCCTTTAATCGACATCTTTTCCTTCTCTATGATAAAATCATCAAGATCTGTAAAGGGTAAATTAAGCGTCTTGGCGAGCTCCTTAGCCACTGTTGACTTACCGCTCCCCATATATCCCAATAGAATGATTTTCATAAAATGCTGATTAATAGTAATCTGAATTGGTGGCAAATATCTTTATTTTTTTTTTAATAAAAAGCCTTGTATAATTAATAATTGCTAGTATATTTGCATCCGAATTATTTGACCTGGTAGCTCAGTTGGTAGAGCATCTCCCTTTTAAGGAGAGGGTCCTGGGTTCGAGCCCCAGCCAGGTCACCAAAATTCATAAAATTTGTCCCGCTTATAGCGGGATTTTTTTTTAGATTTGTACTTCTACAATGCACATGTGGTGAAATTGGTAGACACGCCAGCTTGAGGGGCTGGTGTTCGCATTAGAACGTGCTGGTTCGAGTCCAGTCATGTGCACAATATTACTCTTAAAGGTTTATTATTAAATAGTAACGAATAAAGGTTGCACATTGGGTTGTGTAATCAAAGACCTTTTTAAAAGGCTTACACTACTCCATTTTCATTGTAATTAACTTTTTATTCAGCCCTTACTATTGGTACTATTTCCCTTACCTACCTAAAACAGGGTATGCCTAGCTTTACTTCATGGTAAATATGGAAGGCTTAACGATAGGAGAACTGGCTGATCTATACGACAAGCAAACTCCAGAGGTTCATAAGTGGATGTTAGAAAATAGTGAGCTGTGGTGGGGAAAGAAAAACCCGAATGAAGAATCACTCGGGTTTATAAATTTATTTTAATTATGGGAAATTAATTGTTGTTAAGTATCTATTGAGTTTCTTTTATTTAAAACACATAAGTTACAGTATATTTTTTTCCATTACTACTCGTAATAGTTACTACATCAATTACACTTTCCTCGCCTCCTGGAATAAAAAAATTAGCTTGACCACTGCTATTACTGCTAGTAGTAGCAGAATTAGCATATCCATCAGTACCTGTTATGGTAAAAGTAATATCACAATTTGCAATAGATGGAATAAGCGTAGCAGTTACTGTAACACCCTGACCTGGTGCTGGATTTACTGGACTAGGAGTTCCTGAAACAAATTCTACTTCTGAACAAGATGAAGCCGTCATTTTTTCTTCAGAGAAGCAAACAGTTGTTGTTCCTCCTGATTTTGCATCATTAAGTTTAACGCCTTGAATATCAATAGTTTTTTTTACACCTGAATTTGGTAGTTTAAACTTATTTAGAACTACAGGAGCGTAACCTTTAGCAGCTATAACGACATTCGCATTATCCTGAAATAAATGTATTGGTAGTTTTCCACCAACTTTAGATTTTCCGGTAAGCATATGGTGTTTAATATTACTCTCTTTATCCTCTCCAGTTGCATAAGAATATGAATACCAAGTTACTAATGATCCAACGGCCGCCCCAACTACTGTTATTGTCGCAACAGCTGGCAAAGTGGCTGTTCCAACAATTGCTCCAGTCACAAAAGCAGCTCCGGTTGCTAAAATAGATCCTAATCCTAAACTTGCTGCTTTTGTCAATTGATCTTTTTTAAGCTTGTTAACTTTATCGTAATATTCATTTTCATCAATTTTACCATCTTTTAATTCCTGGTTAAGAGCAGCAATACCATCTTTTGCACCCTTAACTAAGTCGCCTGTACTTTTTGCAAGTCCAACGCCAAGTCCATTGTCAGCTCCGGGTATAAAATCTACAGCACTGCAACTTGGACCATCCTTTTTTTTTGATGTTGATTTATTATAACTCTGTTGGATTTCAATGACGCTATTTAGAGCGTCTACAAATTGCTCTCCTGCAATCACATAATTATCAAATAAGAACCCAATATTTTCAATTGACATATTTTTTAAATTGGCGCCTTCAAGTTCCTGTGATTCGAGTACAAAATTATGCAGTGTTTCATTAATATCAATGACAGAATTACTGTAGTCTGTAACCATTTTATTATTTACAGGATCCTCAAAATTGATACCATCACTGTCATCACTTTCACATGAATTGAAATTTAGGACCAAGAGTACAAATGCTAAAAATTTAATTATATTTTTCATAGGTTTAGAATTTTAGGTATATGAGTTAATCTGGTTTAACCAAAACAATATTAAATTTACCTAGTATTTCTAAAACCCGAAATGATGAAGATCAATGGGGTGATTGATTTTCGTCAATAAGCTACTTATGAAGGTTGTATTACTCCTAGAACTTCAAGAACAAATACATGCTAATTGGTAGTGGTGGGGAAAGAAAAACCCGAATGAAGAATCATTCGGGTTGTTCGTCTGTTATCATTCTATGTAATATAATACTTTACTTTTTTTCTTTGTTTCTGGATAATATTCGTTTAACTCTATATCAAATGAATCATTTGAATATTTACGTATTTTTAACGTGGTTTCTATTTCACCATCTTTTTCGGGAATACCGATTCTATATGAGTGCATAATACTATCTCGTGTTTTATTTGTTTGTTCAACTACCGAATCTTTTACCGTGAAATAACAATCTTCGATATGTGATTCCTGTTCGAACTTTTGTGTCACCACCATATGTTCAAATGATGTGTAGTTCTTTTGTGAATATGATATCATACCGAATATCATAAACAATAGTATAGCTATTTTTTTCATTT
>RCND010000342.1_pt1 | contig 26198 bp, 20 predicted proteins | sample 2041351 | NCBI WGS metagenome assembly RCND01 (sample SAMN09708230, study PRJNA481090) | Marine sediment metagenome, whole genome shotgun sequencing project. | biome: marine sediment; feature: ocean; material: sediment; isolation source: Sewage treatment plant 12B marine sediment (STP12B) ... | reverse complement strand
AATCGAACCCACGTGATCAGCTTGGGAAGCTGAAGTTCTACCATTGAACTACACCCGCATCATTGATGCTTATGTCAATTCTACTATGTCGGCCAGCTTAATTCAGCTTGCAAGCCCTTCCACATGGGCACGGCTTGCGGTTGCCAGTGCCTGCAGATCATAACCGCCTTCCAGGATTGACACCACGCGTCCCTGGCAACTGTCTGTTGACAGGTCACAGATTTCCTCGGTAATCCAACGGTAGTCTGCATCCTGGAGTTCTATCTGTGCCAATGGATCGCGCTGATGGGCATCAAATCCGGCCGAAACCAGGATCAGATCAGGTTCAAAACCATGTATGGCCGACAATCCCAGCGTACTCCAGGTTTTGCGGAAAGCCTGACTGCCATCACCTGCTGCCAGGGGCAGATTCAGAATATTGCCACAACCGGTTTCTTCAGCATGTCCGCTACCTGGATAAAGCGGCATCTGGTGGCTGGAGACAAACATCACCTCGGGGTTTTGCTCAAAGACAGCCTGTGTACCGTTGCCGTGGTGGACGTCAAAATCAATAATCGCTATTCGTTTGACGGCAATATTTTCAAGTGCGTGCAGCGCACCGATCGCGACGTGATTGAGCAAACAGAAACCCATCGCCCGTTCCGGTTCACTGTGATGACCGGGTGGTCGAACCGCACAAAAGGCCCTGAGTGCCTGGCCATCCAAAACCTGGTCAATGGCGAAACATAACCCACCACTGGCGCGAAGAGTGGCACCAACTGAACCCTGATTAAGGTATGTGTCAGCGTCAATAGCAACGCTTCCTTCCGATGGCTCCCGGGCTTGAATGTCATCCCAGAAATCAACCGGATGGACGCGGTGGATTTGCTCGGAAGTGGCGTAAGGGGCAGGCAGTTTTTGCAGGCCTTTAAGGCCCTCCAGTCCACCCAATACGGCTTTCACACGATGGCTGGAATCAGGATGTCTGGCGCCCGGGTCATGACGTAAACAGTCATCGTGCTGGATGATGATAGTGCTCATAGCTCGTTATACTAGAACAATGGCAGGTGCGATGTTTCTTTTACTTCTTCCATGACCACGTAGCTACGCGAGGAGTTGACCCACGGAAGTGAAAGTATCTTTTCCCCGAGTAGCCTGCGATAGGCTTTCATGTCCTTGACGCGGGCCTTGATCAGGTAATCGAAGTTTCCTGAGATCAGGTGGCAATCCATGATCTCAGGCAGACGCCGTGCTTCTTCACGGAATTCTCTGAAGGCCTCGGGTGAGTTGTGGGACAGGTCGATTTCAATAAAAACCAACACACTTGCATCGACAAGCTCCGGATCCAGGATGGCTGTATACCCGCGTATGTAGCCCTGTTTTTCAAGACGTTTTACCCTTTCAATGCAGGGTGTCGCAGTCAGGTGGACCTTGCGTGCAAGCTGCACATTTGAAATCCTGCCATCGATTTGCAGACATTGAAGTATCTGTCGGTCGATGCGATCCAGTCCCTTTGGGTTTCTGCTTTTCTTACTCATTCTAATCACTATAAAAGGTGTTCTAGTTAGAATAAAACACTGTCAAATCATTATCAATAGAGAATAAAACTGCTTTAATATCGATAAAATAGTCTTTTCACAAACTTAAAGGTGTAGTCATGAGAGTCGGTGTACCCAAAGAAATTAAGAACAATGAATTCCGCGTAGGCCTGGTGCCTGCTTCAGTTCGTGAGCTCGTCAATCATGGTCATGAAGTCTTTGTTGAAACCAACGCCGGCATGGGTATTGGTATGTCAGATGATGATTATGTGGCAGTTGGTGGACAAATACTTGCGGATGCAAAAAGTGTATTTGATACGGCAGAGATGATCGTTAAGGTCAAGGAACCGCAGGCTGTTGAGCGTGCCATGTTAAGACCTGACCATACCCTGTTTACCTATTTGCACCTGGCGCCTGATGCGCCTCAGACAGAAGACCTGGTCAAGAGTGGTGCCACCTGTATCGCCTATGAAACAGTCACTGACGATAAGGGAAGTCTGCCTTTGTTGGCACCGATGTCTGAGGTTGCCGGTCGTTTATCTATCCAGGCTGGCTGCTGGTGTATGGAAAAAGCTCACGGCGGTTCCGGTGTTTTGATCGGTGGCGTACCTGGTGTTGAGCCTGCAAAAGTGGTCATCATCGGTGGTGGTGTGGTGGGCTTCAATGCGGCCCAAATGGCGGTTGGCATGGGTGCAGATGTGACCGTGCTGGATCGCGATCTTGATGTATTGCGTTATATCGATGCTACTTTTGATGCCCGCGTACTGACGGTCTACTCCAATGCAGATGCTATTGAGCGTCATATTAAAACTGCTGATCTTGTCATCGGTGGTGTTCTGATACCCGGTGCGGCAGCGCCCAAACTGGTTACCCGGGAGCATCTTTCAATTATGCCGAAGGGATCTGTACTGGTTGACGTGGCCATTGACCAGGGTGGTTGTTTTGAGACTTCTCACGCGACGACCCACGAAGAACCAATCTATGAAGTTGATGGCATCGTCCACTACTGTGTTGCGAATATGCCCGGTGCGGTACCACGCACATCAACCTTCGCCCTGAATAATGCAACCCTGCCGTTTGCGTTGGCATTAGCGGATAAAGGTGCCAAGCAGGCGATGCTGGACGATCCGCATTTGTTGGAAGGTCTCAATGTGCATCGCGGTATGGTTACCTATAAAGATGTCGCACGTGATCTCGGTTATGAATATGTACCCGCGATCGAGGCGTTGGAGACCTCCTGAGAAACAAGACAGGGTTATCAAGACACAGGCGGCGGTAGACTATTCGCCGCCTGTTACTCAATCCACTCTGGTCAGGCAGATACCGATAATAACTGGCCGTGAGCCGCGAATTTCATCCCGGGGTCAAGACATCAGTCGCATGGATATTCCAGCAGCTTATGGTGGACTTGCCCTGCAAAATGCGGAGTGTGTGAATTCAGATTAGACTGTCCCGTACGAAAAGAACAACGAGAGAATGAATTATGCTAAACGATTATGAAATTGCCAGGCAGGCCGGCATTCGGCCTATCAGGGATATTGCGGCCAGGTTAGGTGTGGATGACGAGGACCTGATGCCTTTTGGTGACGAGATTGCCAAGGTGAATTTGAACGCCCTGAAGCGCCCGCGGAAAAGACCCGGAAAGCCACGTTTGATCCTCGTTTCGGCAACGACACCGACAGCTGCGGGTGAAGGTAAAACCACAACTTCCATTGGCTTGGCACAGGCTATGGACAGCATGGGGGAATCCGTTTGCCTTGCATTGCGTGAACCGTCTCTGGGTCCCTGTCTCGGAATCAAAGGCGGTGCCACTGGTGGTGGTTACAGCCAGATTGTGCCGGTTGACCGTATAAACCTGCATTTTACGGGGGATTTTCATGCAATCACCACGGTTAACAACCTGATATCGGCGACCATCGATAACCACATTTTCCACGGTAATGACCTGGGTCTGGATCCACGTCAGATCGTCTGGCGGCGGGTGATGGACATGAACGACCGCAGCCTTCGTAATATCGTCATCGGGCTCGGTGGCAGGATGCAGGGCATTCCGCGTGAAGGTGGGTTTGATATTACCGCAGCCTCTGAAATCATGGCCATATTCTGTCTCGCCAAGGATGTGGATGATCTTCGTGCAAGATTGGGTAACATCCTTGTTGGCACCACCTGGAAGGGTGACCCTGTCTACCTGAGGGCATTGAACATTACCGGTGCGATGATGGCCCTGTTAAGGGATGCGATCCACCCGAACCTGGTGCAAACACTGGAAGGCACACCCGCTTTTATGCACGGTGGCCCGTTCGCCAATATTGCACATGGCTGTAATAGTGTATTTGCGACAAAAATGGCCATGCATTATGCAGATTGGACAGTGACCGAGGCCGGTTTTGGTTTTGATCTCGGTGCTGAGAAGTTTTTCCACATCAAGTGCCGGTCCGCCGGTCTGGATCCCGATGCAGTCGTGGTGGTGACCACGGTCAGGGCTTTGAAGTTGCACGGTGGAAAAGCCAAAGATCAACTCGCTCAACCCGATGTTGAGGCTGTCCGTGCCGGTCTGGAAAACCTCGACAAGCATATCGAGAGCGTTGCACATTTCTGCAAACACCCGGTTGTCGCTCTAAACCGCTTTGTCGACGATACCGACGAGGAGATCGCCATCATACGTGACCGGACGAAATCACTCGGTGTGTCATTTGCAGAATCTCGCCATTTTACCGAGGGCGGCAAGGGCGCACAGGATCTTGCGCGTGTAGTCATGGATTCTATTGACAAACATAAGCATGAGAATTTTTGTCCGTTATATCAACTCGAAGATACCTTGTACGAAAAGGTCACCAAGGTTTGTCAGACCATGTACGGCGCAAATGACGTGGCATTTAGCAAGGATGCGGAGAAAGACCTCAAGATGATCAGGCATCTGGGTCTGAATAAGCTTCCAATCTGTATTGCCAAGGCACCCAGTTCACTTTCGGATGATCCGAATCTACATGGGCGGCCACGTGATTTCCAGGTCACTGTCAGAAATATTCAGGTCAGTGCGGGTGCGGGATTCCTGATCATCCTGACCGGCAATATCATGCGTATGCCCGGTCTGCCCAAACGCCCCAAGGCAGAAAAGGTTGAGCTGTTGCCGGATGGTACGATAATCGGCGTAGGCTGAAAGGAAGGGATCAGGGTAAAGTGTCAGCGTTTTAGCCTGGCACCTTACCCTGATCCCGGTTTTGCGGCTTTGTTAGCTGTAAATCTCTTTCTGCGATGCAAGCAAAGTATTATGTAGCAGGGCTGCAATCGTCATTGGACCAACGCCACCCGGTACCGGGGTGATAAAACTGGCCTTCGGCTCCACTTCGTCATATTTCACATCCCCTTTCAGTACATAGCCCCTGGGCTTGCTTGCATCCGGAACACGTGAAATTCCCACGTCTATAATCACGACTCCGTCAGTCACCATGTCACCGGTCAGAAATTCAGGAATACCCAAAGCGGCGATAACAATATCGGCCTGCAGTGTGAACTCCTTGATGTTCGGGGTTCTTGAGTGACAGACGGTAACCGTGCAGTTTCCAGGCTTGGATTTCCTGGATAAAAGGATACTCATGGGTGTCCCGACAATGTCGCTTCTGCCGATCACCACACAGTGTTTGCCTTGCGTCTCGATCTCGTACCTTTCCAGTAATTGCATGATGCCAAACGGTGTGGCTGATACGTAGGCGGGCAGGCTCTTGACCATTCTGCCAACATTGACGGGATGAAATCCATCCACGTCTTTTTCAGGCAAGATACGTTCTGTAACTTTCGTGGCAGAAATGTGGGCAGGAAGCGGAAGTTGAACAATATAACCATCGATGTCGGGATCATCATTCAATTGATCTATGACCTTCAGCAGTTTTTCCTCGCTCATGTCGGAATCAAATTTTTTCAGGGTAGATTTAAAGCCAACATATTCACAGGCTTTTACCTTACCGCTGACATAGGCCTGGCTGGCGCCGTCGTCTCCGACCAGGATAGCCGCCAGGTGTGGAATCTTGCCACCCTGATCACGGATTAAGCTGACTTTTTCAGCGATTTCGTCTTTTATTTCCTGGGCGGTTGTGACGCCATTGATGATGGTTGCCATAATTTGATATCCATTAATTCATGTTGAGTATGGTGCCAGTAGGGATGACGGTGCAGTGGTCTGGCACCTGTATGGTTTTTGTCAGAACATTCCATTTTATGTCCCTCGTTTGTCACCATGAACCCACAATACCTCTGAGCCACCGTGTGCCCTGGCCAGCACCCTGGCGATGACAAACAGCAGGTCGGACAGACGGTTCAGATAACGCAGGCTGACTTCGTTGATATCTTCAACTTTTGTCAGCGAAACCATCAGCCTTTCAGCGCGACGGCAGACCGTACGGGCAAGATGGCAGCGGGCTGCGGACTCTGATCCACCTGGCAATATGAAATCTTTCAAAGGCGGCAGATCCTCGTTGAAACGGTCGAGATCATTTTCCAGTTGCTTGATACAGGATTCGGGGATCAAGGTGTAACCCGGCATGCACAATTCGCCACCAAGGTCGAATAATTCGTGTTGTGTTCGGGTCAGACAATCACGAATGCTGTCGCCTGTCTTACCGGTCAAAATCAGGCCGATATGACTGTTTAACTCGTCTACGGTGCCAAAAGTCTCCACCCGCAAACTGTCCTTGTCCACGCGTGATCCATCGCCCAGACCGGTTGTGCCCTTGTCTCCCGTGCGAGTGTAAATTTTAGAAAGTCGATTGCCCATTTTTAGTAACTATTTCCATTTAGCTGTGTAACAATCAATATATCACGGCAACGCCAAAATTGGTGACGCGTATACGAATCCTTGCGTTACATTTTGTTGCTGAGCGTTATATTAATCACCTATTTTCAATGAGATCAGATCATGCCAAAACATACCCCTCTGTATAACGCTCACATCGCTGCCAGCGCCCGTATGGTTGATTTCGGGGGCTGGGAAATGCCGATCAACTATGGTTCCCAGATTGAGGAACATAACAAGGTACGCCAGGCTGCCGGTATGTTTGATGTCTCGCATATGACGGTCGTGGACATCAATGGTGCGCAGGCCCGCCATTTTCTCAGTTATTTGCTGGCCAATGACGTGGCCAAGCTCAAGAACCCGGGCCAGGCTTTTTATAGCTGTATGCTGAATGAAACGGGTGGGGTAATAGATGACCTGATTACCTATTTTCTGGATGAGACCTTTTTCAGGGTGGTGGTGAATGCGGCCACGCATGACAAGGACATGGCGTGGATTACCTCGCAGGCGTGTGCCTTTGATGTCGTGGTTACTGAACGTCCTGAACTCGCCATGATCGCTGTGCAAGGTCCGGTGGCGCGTGAGGCTGTGTTGGCCTTGTTGCCGGCGGATGACGCGGCAGCGGCTGCTGAATTGAAGCCGTTCAGTGCAGGGCAATTTGGCGACCTGTTTATTGCCCGTACCGGGTATACCGGTGAAGACGGGTTCGAAATTTCATTGCATGCAGAATCGGCTGTCAAACTATGGGATCAACTACAGGCTGCCGGTGTAGCCCCCTGTGGTCTGGGTGCGCGGGATACCCTGCGTCTCGAAGCCGGTATGAATTTGTATGGCCAGGATATGGATGAGAGTGTGACGCCCCTGGAATCGGCGCTGGCCTGGACAGTGGCTCTGAAGGATGAGCGGGCTTTTGTCGGCAGAGATGCTCTGAAGGAGCAAAAGGTACGCGGTGTTGAGAGCAAGCTGGTTGGTCTTGTTTTGCAGGGACGTGGCGTATTGCGGCCTGGACAGCGTATCCTTACCGACGCCGGGGATGGTGTGACGACCTCAGGGAGTTTTTCACCCACTCTTAAAAAGGCCATCGCGTTCGCACGTATCCCCAAAAACGCAACTCAAGGCTGCCAGGTGGAGATCCGGGGCAAGTTACTGGATTGCAGCATTGTTCGACCGCCATTTGCTCGCAACGGAACGGTTTGCGAAGGGATCATTTAGCGGCTAGAATTCCTCAATCAATCGAAATGTATAAGACAATCTGAACCAAAAGGCAGAATACTATGAGCAATATTCCATCTCATCTGCGGTATACGGAATCCCATGAATGGGTTAGCGCAGAGGCAAACGGCAACGCACGTATTGGTATTAGTGATCACGCTCAGGAAGCGCTTGGAGACCTGGTATTTGTTGAATTACCTGTCGTTGGTGATGAGATCAGCCAGGGTGACCAATGTGCGGTTGTCGAGTCGGTTAAAGCCGCCTCAGACATATATGCACCTGTTTCAGGTAAGGTGATCGCGATCAATGAAGAGCTCGATGAAGACCCGGCACTCATCAATGCCGATCCATATGGCGATGGCTGGTTATTCGAACTTGAACTCCATGACAGTGAAGAACTGGAAGGGCTCAAAGACGCAGAAGCTTACGCGTTAACGCTGGAAGATTAAAACCCAACCAGTTAATCGCTATCGGTCAGTATCTGGCACGCCTGCGCGTAATTCTTAACCGTTGCTTCTATGATGGCAGGTGGCAGCTTCGGACCGGGAGCCTGTTTGTTCCAATCCAGGGTTTCGAGGTAATCACGTACAAATTGCTTGTCGTAGCTGGGTGGGCTGGTGCCCGGTTGCCAGCTGTCTTTGGGCCAGAACCGCGAAGAATCAGGTGTCAGCACCTCGTCCATCAGGTATAACTTTCCGGTGTCATCCAGACCAAACTCAAACTTGGTATCTGCGATGATAATACCGCGCTCCAGCGCGTGTTGGCTGGCAAACTCATATATTTTAATACTCGCATCCCTGACCTGGCCTGCCAGGTCTTCACCAATCAGTTTGACGACGGCCTCATAGCTAACATTTTCATCATGGTCGCCGGCGGCAGCCTTGGTCGAGGGTGTAAACAGCACTTCGGGTAACTTGTCTGCCTGTTGCAAGCCCGGTGGCAGTTCAATTCCGCAAACAGCACCGGTTTGCTGATAGTCTTTCCAGCCAGAGCCAATCAAATATCCACGTACGATAGCCTCTACGGGTAGTGGACTAAGCCGGCGTACGATAACAGCCCGGTCTTCCAGCAGTGCAACCAGTTGAGGGTCGCCAAAAACATCCCCGACGGAGACACCGGTTAAGTGGTTATCGATGATGTCGCCGGTTTTTTCAAACCAGAAGTTTGAAATCTGGGTTAACAAAGCTCCCTTGCCGGGAACCGGGTCAGGTAGCACGACATCAAAGGCAGACAAACGATCGGAGGCGACGATAAGCATGTAGCTTTCATCGAGTGCGAAACTGTCACGTACCTTGCCCTGGTGAATCAACGGCAGGGAGTCGAGCATGTCGGTTGAATAAGCTTTTGACCGGGTATCGGACACCTTTTTTCCTTTTTAACTGGGACGGGCTAAACTGCAATTATATACTTGCCGGTGCATTGCATCGAATTATTGGTGGAACCCGTCAGTGATTGTGATGTAAATAAATGTACCCATATACATTCACTTGGGTTCAGGTCTGAACAGGGAAATACTTTTGGCGAATAACACTGGTTTCAAAATACCCGGCCACTGGTGGGGAAAGCTGTTTGGCGGCATCATCGGTCTGATGCGTGGTGGTCTGGTCGGCCTGCTACTTGGTGCGTTTATTGGTCACATGGTTGACCGGTTCCTGGCAGGGCTCGGTGGTGCCAAACGTATCCGGGATTCGTTTTTCAGTGCGTTATTTTCAACCCTTGGCCACATTAGCAAGTCGGACGGGCGTGTCACAAAAGCTGAGATCGCCGCTGCAGAGCAACTGATGCGCCGATTACAACTGACCGAGAGCGAAAGGCAACACGCAATCCGGTTTTTTCAGCAGGGCAAGGAACAGGATTTTGATCTCGAGGCCACGCTGAAGGATTTCGCCAGGAACTCCATGCTTCGACATGAGTTGCGTATCATGTTTGTTGAGTTACTGCTGGAAACTGCAGTGGCCGATGGCACGCTGGCGGCTGCGGAACAGGTAGTCCTGGTGCGTGCATGCACCGTACTGCATATTCCTGCCAATGTGTTTTCCGCCATGTTGCGCGCACGACAGGCGGGTGGAGGATCTGCACAGGGCAACTACCAACAAGTACCCGCAGGAGAATCCTTACAACAGTCCTATGACTCACTGGGCTTAAAGGAAGACGCCAGTGTGCAGGAAATAAAAAGAGCTTACCGCAAGTTGGTATCCCAGTATCATCCCGATAAACTGGTGTCACAGGGCTTGCCCGACGAAATGATGGAAATGTCGAAAAAAAGAGTGCGCGAAATTAACGCCGCTTATGACAAAATAAAGGCGTCAAAAGGTATAAAGTAAGTACAGGGAATCCCTGGTCTACTCAGGGATCCCATAACACACTGGAGACTATCATGAAGCAGAGCAGTGTTATTTCACCTTCTATTCTTTCAGCCGATTTCGCCCGCCTGGGTGAAGATACCCGGGCCGTACTAGATGCGGGGGCTGACTGGGTTCATTTCGATGTGATGGACAATCATTTCGTGCCGAACCTGACCATTGGCCCGATGGTGTGCAAGGCCTTACGCAAATACGGCATTACAGCCCCGATTGACGTTCACCTGATGGTACAACCGGTAGATGACCTGGTGGTTCAGTTCGCGGATGCCGGTGCCAGCATGATCACTTTTCATCCTGAAGCCAGTATCCACGTGGATAGAACCATCAGCCTGATCAAGGAGAGTGGCTGTCAGGCCGGCCTGGTGTTTAATCCGACCACACCCCTAAGTGTATTGGATTGGGCCCTTGAGCAGCTTGATATGGTCTTGTTAATGTCGGTGAACCCCGGTTTTGGTGGTCAAAGTTTCATTCCTTATGTGATGAGAAAAATCACTCGCGTCAGGGAATTGATTGACGCCTCAGGTCATGATATCCGGCTGGAGATTGATGGTGGTGTGACGGTGGATAATATCGGCAGCATCGCCAAGGCCGGTGTTGATACCTTTGTATCCGGCTCGGCAATTTTTGGCACGGATGATTATGCCGAAACGATTGCCGGCATGCGGAAAAGTATCGCCGGGTAGTTGTAGGGTGCGTAACTTGTTACGCACGGGTTAACCCCAATAAAACGTGCGTAACAAGTTACGCACCCTACGTTCTTGTTTTAAGATTCCGGTAGTGCGGTTACCACCCATCTTAGCGGGCCACCCACCGTGGCTGCATTGAACGGATAACAGGTCAGTAGCGTCAATCTCTCCACACTGTCATCAATCACCAGTTGCTGAATGCGGCTGTCCACGGCTTCCTGCCAACTCACCCGGTAGTCGCGTACTTCTTTGACCGTACGCAGACGCAGCAGGTCGCCGGTTTGCAGGTCTTTCAGAAAACTAAAATGTGTGTCGCGATGACCACTCAGGATGCGGTCTGCAGATTGATCAAGCTGTGTTGTATTGACCAGTGTTGGCCCGAATGCGAGATTGCGGCCTGAGCTTCCTTCCAACACGATTTCGCGCAGTCCGAGGCGTGGAACCTCCAGTATCGCAACGGCTCGTGTATCCGCCCATGGCCAGGGCTTCGCATCCGGCTCACCTTCCAGGGTTCTTAGCCAGGATCGTTCCAACAGGTGCTGGGCGAGTTCTGCCTTTACAGGAATCCAAAGCGCATCAAGCAAAAAAGAGGCGGCTATGAGACTCATCACCGCCAGTACCCAATGACGTCCTGACATATGGAGGAGGCTCATAGCCAAGTGGTCCGCGAGTTCAAAACCAGTCTACGGCAGCTCAGGTTTCTACAGCGATTTTCGTCAGGGGTAAACGACTACCACTGAATAACAGCATGCAAGTTGCCAGCAACAACACAAACATGGAAAGTATCAGTTGTGTCACCCACCCGGTTGCCGTTGCCGGGTAACCTGCGAGTTGTGATGAACTGCCGGCTGGTAATAGCCCTGGAACATCTGCCAAAGCCAACGAATCGCCGCTGTCACGTCTTGGGGTCCTGTCAACGGCAACCATGCTTGTATAGCGGGTTAATAATCCATAATCGAGTGCCAGCCCGGTAACTTCCAGTTGCGTCAACTCGGGGTCGGCACCGAACATCAAGCCGTCTTCAAGAGCCTCGATTTTTTTACGTGCCCAAAGCTTGGCCAGGTTGTCTCCACCGGGTCCGCTGGACGCGGCATCCCAGCCGTTGACATTCAACTCCCAGTTCTGGTCATTGAGTTCACCACACAGGCCTATCATGGTGGGCTCAGCTGGCAGGCGGGCGAGCAACCACAGTGGTTCTCCAGCATACAAATCAGGGATGACTTCGGGGAAATACTCGGCAGCATCACCCCAGTTCACACAGATATTAGTCAGGGCAGGCAACTGGATGCGACCCCAGAGTGCGGACATCTGCGTTTCGACTTCATCCGGCTTTGCTATATGCACGAAGCTTCCCCTGCCAATCTCGGCAGTTTTGCGCATAAACCAGCTATTTGGCGCATGACCGATGGCGACCGTGAACATACGACTGTTACCAAGGTTCTCGGCGACCTTTTGCAGCATTTCATTTTCATTGCCCACGGCACCATCGGTAATGAATACCACTTGGCGCATCAGTTGCGGTAACTCCGGCATGCCAAGGGCCATGTTGAGCGCAGGTGTCATATTGGTGCCACCATTGGCCTTCAGTCGTTTGATAAAGTTTTGTGCAATATAAAGACTGGTTGGTGTCACTGCGATGGACTGGTCAAATAACTGTTCGGTTTCGGAGTTGAATTGCAACAGGTTGAAGTAATCGTCCGGGCCCAGCGAATTCAGAGCATGCAACAGGGCTGCCCTGGCCTGATTCAGCGAGGCACCCTCCATGGAACCGGATGTATCGATGATCAGGATGACTTCCCTAGCCTGTGGGCGGATAGAGTCTGCAAGTGGTGGGGCCAGCATTAACTGGGCATAGACCGAATCACCGTCGTTGAAGGTGGTCAGTGAGACACTCGGGTGAGATTGAAGTGTGGGCGTCCAGCTCAATACAAAATCTCGATCGCTGATTTCATTGGGATTCAGCAATTCGATCTGATAACCATTTTCGACCTGCCGGATGTCCACGTCATGATAGCGACTTTCAATGGCGGCAAACTCAACGGCAGAGACAAGCTTCGCCTGTAGTGTAAGACCATGGCTGTTGCTGGAGGATGACGGGATCAAATAGGGTGTTTGTAATGTCGTGTTCAGTTGTCCACCCGCGGTCTGTTGACCGGGTTCCCACCTGGGAGTGAAGGTCATGGGTAAACGCAGGTGATAACTGAAATCACTGTAGCTGACATTCTGCAGGTAGGCGATGGTGATTTCGATGCTTTCGCCCGGGCCGATATTCGCCAGACGGGTTTCAAACTGATTGCGTCGCTGTTGCTCCACGATGGTGGCGGTCTGGCCTGCATCGCGGGCCTTCTGGTAGGTCCGTCGCGCGCTTTCCTTTTCCTGAATCTCACCCTCGAGCACACGCTCTCCGACCTTGATTCGCATACGATCTACCGCAGCACCTTCCGGCAGTGGAAAACGGTAAATGCCTTCTGCCCAATGACTGCCATTATTGGTAAAGCTCTGGGTGATTTCGACACGACTCACCAGACCGGTAATATCAAGCTGGATAGCGGTGTTGATGGCCAGTTCTGTATATACGCCGGAGTCATTGTTCAGTTGCAGGCCCCACAACTGGTCATCAGCAATTGCGGTCTCGGCTCGAATGACGAGCAGCACCAGTAGTACAAATCCGAGCGTGAGTAGTATGCGATCCTGCCAGCGCATAATACGTCGTGAGCTGTCAAAGTGTCGTTTTCCACCTTCCAGCCTGTTGTTCAGACGGTTGGCCAGATCAGGGTTTTGAACCCATGCCCGTTTCTCAAGTTCATCACGGATGGACCGGTGTTGGCCTGGCATGCTGTTGTCTGTGGATTTGGTGTAATTAGGCATATTCCTGCTCCCCTGGCTGATGTAGCACCTATTAAACAGCTCCGAAATGCATTTGCTGTGATTGATTAGGGACAAGAACAGGCCCGAATAGGGCAAAAATATGGCAATACTCGTGTTGCGGATGCATGTGGGTGTCGGGAAGCCTTAAACTAGGGTTCTCACCGGCCTAGCAACAACGAGGATCCACATGCCAAGACGTATTGCGATTGTTGAAGACGAGATTGCCATTCGTCAGAATTTTGAAGATGCCCTTCGTCGCCAGGGTTACCAGGTGAGCGGTTATGGCGACCGCCAGAGCGCCTTGGCTGCATTCAGTCGCCGTTTGCCCGATCTGGTCATTATTGATGTTGGATTGGGTGATGATGTTGAAGGTGGTTTTGAACTATGCAGGGAACTGAGATCCATGTCACGGGTGTTGCCGATCATGTTCCTGACCGCCCGGGATTCCGACCCGGACGTGATTTCAGGTCTCAGGCTGGGTGCAGATGACTACCTGACCAAGGACATCAGCCTGCCGCACCTGATGGCCAGGATCGTAGTCCTGTTCCGTCGTGTCGAAATGTTGTCGGGTGAGCAGACTAGCAACACCTGGTTGGAGCGTGATGCATTGCGCCTGTCGGCAGAACGCATGGAGGTTCAATGGAATGGCCAGGTTATTCCGCTGACAGTCACCGAACTGTGGATCGTACACTCTCTTGTCCGCCATCCCGGTCATGTCCGCTCGCGTCAGCAATTGATGGATGATGCCAATATTCTCGTCGATGACCAAACCATTACCAGTCATGTAAAACGAATTCGACGAAAATTTAAAGCCGTCGATGATTCCTTCGACAAACTGGATACCGTTTATGGTGCGGGATACCGCTGGAACAGTTCCGCAGGTTGACGAACGGTAAGTAGCATGCGACTAAGGAACCAGTTACTGGCACTGTCTTTGCTGACCCTGTTACTGCCATTGTCCGGCTGGAAACTGGTGCAGGAGTTGGAGAACTTTTTACGCGAGGCGGAGGAAAACGCGCTATTGAAATCCGCGCAAACGATCTCGCAGGCACTACCGCTGGAATACCAGGATGAACTCAAACTCGCACGTGGTCGGATCTTACCGCTGCGCCAGTTGATGAATGAGCCTGTCGTGGATGGGTATATCACCGACTGGCCCGAGAATGATCAGGGGCTTGGTTTTGAATCAGACGGTGGTCGGTTGAAACTGGACCTGTTGGCCGGTCGATACGGCAGCCATTTTTACCTGGCGGTCAAAGTCACCGATCCCGGTGATATCAAGGCAACTACATTCAATACAGGAACCAGCGACGCCACTCAGAGAGCCGGTGTGATGCTGTATATACAAAGCAAGCGCGGTCAATTCAGTTACATGATTGCAACAGAGGCTCCCGGACCCTTAACGGTCAATAGCCAGGGTGGAAAAGGTACCCGTCTGGATGCCGCGTGGATGGATGATGCTGACGGTTACAAACTGGAGATTGGTCTGCCAGGCGATGTGGAACGTATCAGTATCGGTGCCGTGGCACCGGCCTATACCATGCAGGGTGTGTCCACCGAGCGATATGCCGGCACCCTGAATGGCAGACAACAGGGGCAGTGGCTGGAACTGGTCAGCCGCGATGACGCCACCGCGCAGTGGTTGTCAAGAACTGTACCCGGGAAATCCCGGGCCTGGCTGGTGCAGGCCGATGGTTGGGTAGTGGCTGACTCCGGTTCCGCAGCCATGGCCAGCGGTAGCGAATTGACCTGGGTGCAACGTATGATCTACCAGGCAGTTGCCGATTCAGCCATGCCGCAACGTGAAACCCCGCCAGACTGGCCTGTCCGCTTTGAGACCGGCGCGGTCAATAGTGCATTGCGGGGTGAGAATGGAACATTGTGGAACCGTGATGCTGTCAGCGCGGCAGTCTATAACCTCGTCGCGGTGCCGGTTTTTGCATCCGGGAATAACTCGAATGAGGTGGGGGATGAGATGGCGGGCGAGATAGTGGGTGCGATGGTTCTGGAAACCCGCTCTGAAGGCCTGTTGTTGATGACCAACCGGGCTCTGGGTCGTTTTTCATTAATCGCCCTGTTGTTGGTTGTGGTGCTGGCCGCGGGTTTGTGGCTATTCGCGTCGCGCTTATCTCACCGGGTACAAAAACTCAGCGGTGCGGTTAGTCGCGCCATGGATAAAAGTGGCCAGGTTTCAGAACTGCCTCTGACCACATCCGGTGATGAACTGGGTGAATTGGCGCGCAATACCGAGAAACTACTCAGGGCGGTGGCGGAATACACGGTTTACCTGCAAAAGCTGGCCGGCCGTTTGTCTCATGAACTCAAGACGCCGATTGCGATTACCCGCTCATCTTTGGAAAATCTCTCCAGTCATGATCTGGACCCACAGGCACGGCAATACCTGTCAAGAGCCCGGGAGGGTCTGGATCGTCAGTCTGCTATCGTGGCAGCGATGAGCGAAGCACAGCGACTCGAGGGTTCGGTTAAAACCGCTGATTGGGAAACCATCGACCTTGGTGAGATGCTGAAGCATAGCGTTGATGCCTATCGACTGGTCAATCCTTCTCGCACGATTAATCTCAATCTGCTGGTTGAAAACTGTGAGATTCGCTGTGCTCCGGACCTGATTGCGCAAGCGTTGGACAAACTTGTCGATAATGCCATCGGCCTCAGCCCACAGGATTGTGAGATAAACATTTCACTGGGGCTTGAAGAAAACACATGCCTGCTTTCAGTGGCCAACCGTGGAAGCCGTTTACCCGATGTTCTGCATGAGCAATTATTCGATTCACTGGTTTCACATCGGGAAAATCGTGTGAGTGGTCAGCACCTTGGTCTTGGTCTGCATATTGTACGTTTGGTGGCCGAGGCGCATGGTGGTTCGGTGAGTGCTTGTAACCTGCCGGATGATACTGGGGTCGAATTCACAATACGTTTACCTGCCTAGCAACTTTATCTGCTGAAACCAGCTACGGATTCTTGTTAGAATCTGCCTTTTCAAGCACCTCTTTTAAATGGGAAACCTGTGTGAATAACGAACAATTTGAGCAACTGCGTTCCGAAGGTTACAACCGCATACCGGTTTACCGGTCTGTATTGGCTGATATGGATACGCCTTTATCGGTTTATCTGAAACTGGCGGAAGGGACTGATTCCTATCTGCTGGAGTCGGTTGAAGGTGGTGAAACCTGGGGCCGCTATTCCATTATTGGTCTGCCGTGCCGACGTCGCTATACCGTCCGCGGTCACACATTGTCTATTTCTGACGATGGTGTTCTGGTTGACGAAGAGACGGTTTCAGATCCCTTGGCACGTATCGCCGAATTGCAAAGCGAGTTCAACGTGCCCAGGCTGGAAGAGCTTCCGCTGTTCAGTGGTGGTCTGGTCGGCTACTTCGGCTACGAAACCGTACAGCTGATTGAACCCAAGCTCGCAACCGCAGACAAGCCGGATGATCTGGGCACTGCGGATATTGAGTTGCTGCTTTCAGAGGAAGTGGCAGTATTGGACAACCTGGAAGGACGATTATGGTTGATTGTTCACGCCGATGCCGGCCAACCGGGCACGTTTCAACTCGCACAGCAACGACTGGATGAAATTGAGCATAAATTACGCTCTGCCAGTACCGGTTATGGACTAAGGGTATCTGGTGAAGCGGTGAAGGAAGAGGATTTTTCCTACCGGTTCAACCGTGAGGATTTTGTTGCTGCAGTTGAGAAAAGTAAGGAATACATCCTTGCAGGGGATATTTTTCAGGTTGTTCTGTCGCAACGTATGAGTGTGCCGTACCAGGCCAGCTCACTTGATGTATACCGTTCATTGCGTGCCCTGAATCCTTCACCTTATATGTATTTTATCGATCTTGGTGACACACAGATCGTCGGTTCTTCACCCGAGGTGCTGGTGCGCGTGCAGAACCGCCGGGTTACCTTGAGACCGATCGCCGGAACACGACATCGTGGCAAAACGGCTGCGGAAGACCAGGCACTGGCTGAGGAATTGCTGGCAGATCCAAAAGAGTGTGCTGAACATCTGATGCTGATAGATCTTGGCCGCAACGACGCGGGTCGGGTAGCGAAAACCGGCAGCGTGGAAATGACCGACCAGATGATTATTGAGCGTTATTCTCATGTCATGCATATCGTCTCCGAGGTGCAGGCCGACCTGGATGATGGCCTGTGTGCCATGGATGCGATACGCGCTGCTTTCCCTGCCGGGACCCTGTCGGGTGCGCCCAAATTCCGGGCCATGGAAATCATCAACGAATTCGAACCTGTCAAACGCAATATCTATGCAGGTGCCGTTGGTTACATCTCCTGGCACGATGACACCGATCTTGCCATTGCCATACGCACCGCAGTTATCCACGAAGGCAAGCTGCATGTGCAGGCTGGCGCCGGTATCGTGGCTGATTCGGATGCTGAAAAAGAATGGCAGGAAACGCGTGACAAGGGTCGTGCTTTGATTACCGCTGTGGATCGTGCCTCGCGGGGGCTGTAGGGTGGGTAACTTGTTACCCACGATGTGTTGCACAATTCAATTACCAATGCGTGGGTAACAAGTTACCCACCCTACTAAGTGACCTTTTGCAGCCTGGAATATTTTTCTTCTTTGTAAATACCGTTGGTGATGATATCCGACAGTATCTGAACGCTGTCCCAGATGTCCCTGTAGCGTAAGTAAAGAGGCGCGAAACCAAACCGCAATACATCCGGTGCGCGAAAGTCGGCGATGACGCCACGTTCAATTAATGCCTGGCAGATCGCGAACGCCTGGGGGTGGGCGAAGGCAAGCTGGCTACCTCTTTCATCACTTTCCGTGGGGGACGCAAGGGTCAGTTCATCCAGGCTGTCGTCAACTATGACTAGCTGGAGAAATAATTCGCCCAGTTTCATGGACTTCTTGCGTAGTGAATACATATCCACGTCTTCAAAAATACTGAGTGCTGCATCCAGCACACCCATCGACAAAACCGGCGGTGTTCCGCACAGGAACTGTCGCATGCCTGGTGCAGCCTGGTACTTCGGGTCAAACGAAAACGGTGTCTTGTGCCCCATCCAACCGCTTAGTGGTTGCTGGATGCTGTCCTGATGATGTGTGGCCGTGTAGATAAAAGCCGGCGCGCCTGGACCACCATTGAGATATTTATAACCGCAGCCTACTGCGAAATCGACCTCCCATTGGTCCAGTTCCAGCGGGACAGCACCGGCACTGTGGGCAAGATCCCAAATGACCAGAATGCCCTTGTCATGGGCCAGCCGGGTCAGGCCTTGTATATCATGTATTCTGCCCGACCTGTAATTGACGTGGGTCAGCATTAACACGGCGACTGTTTCGTCCAGCGCAGCTTCAATTTCGCCATCTTCAACCAGTTTCAAAATGCAGGTTTGAGGTCCGCACAATTCGCCCAGGCCCTCGGCGATATACAAATCAGCGGGAAAGTTTTCCTGTTGCGACAACACGACATGCCGGTCTGTTTGCATATTCAACGCGGTTGCAAGCAACTTGAAGAGGTTAACTGAAATGGAATCGCAGCAAATCATTTGACCCGGTGCTGCACCGAGCAATGGGGCAATCTTCTCGCCAACATTTATCGGCAGGTCGATCCAATGATGGATGTTCCAACTCCTGATCAGGTCCTGTCCCCACTGCTTCTCAATAATTTCAGCAGCCATTTCCCTGGCGGCAATGGGTAACGCGCCCAATGAATTGCCGTCCAGGTAGATCACACCATCAGGCAGCACAAATTGCTCGCGGTTGTAAGCAAGCGGATCATTTTGGTCCAGTTCCAGGATGTCTTCGAGCTTCATTGGCCCGGTACTTCCTTACTTAACAAACACATAAATTTCGTCATTAATCAAGCATCAAAAAGAGGGAGCGTTAACTGTGTGCGCTTATGTTTCCAGTTTTGATACTACCCTCAAAATATGCCACATGACAGCTTCAGTTTGCCTGTAGTGTGGCTAATTCCTGGAACCCTTGTTGTTGGCTCGTTTCGCACTGTTACTTTTGGACCTGCTCCGGCTGTTACTGGATTTCTGCGTGCGTTTTTGTGGGGCGCTTCGGGCTGGTGCCGTTTTATTGCGCCCACTTTTTGCTGCACTTTTCGATGGAGAACTCGCCCGGGGACTGTTTTGCCTGGGAGGAGCAACAGTAACGTTGGCCGCTGACCGTTGGCTGGTGCTTCTGCCACCTGACACTGGCTGTGTTCGCTGCCTCGTACTTTTCCCGCTTTTTACTGGCTGTGTCTGTCGGACGGGTGCTTTGTTCACCGTCGACGATCTCTGCCTTGCGTTATTACCAGTGGTTGTCGTAGTGGATCGTTGCCTGGTTTGACCGCTGGAAGCCCTGACACTTGGTTGTTTTGGTGAAGTCCGGTTCACAGGTTGTGTTGTTTGCTTTGAACCACTCTTGCCACTGGCCCTTTTGCTGCTTCGATTGCTATTCTGACTGGGGTTTTGTTTTCCGGTACGCGTTGGTCGGGTGGTCCGGTTGCCAGTGCTTTTGGCCGGGCCTTTGCTCCGGCTGGTACTCTTGTTCCAGTCCGATCCCCGCTCCGTAGGGCGATAGACCTTACCACTGTTATCGGCGAGCAGCATTCCACGACTTGCCCTGGCGTTTACATCCCGCACGTTGGCCTTCATGCGCAGATCAGAGGATTTCACCGGGCCTGCCCGGTTACTTTCGCCTTTTTTCAGACCGTTGTAGTTCTTTTGCCGCATGCCATTCGCGCCGGCGTAGTTTGCTTGCCGGGTACTTTTACTCTGCCTGTCAGCTGGTCGTGGTTGGTTATCACGGGTATCAGCGACTTTGGCGCGCTGAGAATTGTCGCGGTATAGATTATCGTTTCGTTCTCTGGAGTCAGGACGGCGGTTGCCATCGTTGTTCCGGCCGTTGTCATGACGTCCATAGTCATTTCGTCCGGAACCGCCACGTCCGCCCCCGTTATGGGCATAGCGGTTACCCCTGTTGCCATAGTGCGCAGGCCGGTGCCGGTATCCCCGTGGTCCCCAGCGACCATAGTGACGATGGTGCCAGTAATGATTGCGATGCCAGTAACCACCGGAGTAATAGGACATGTTGAAAGGTCCCCAGCCCCAGCCCAGGCCGAAATTCCAGCCACTCCAGGAGTTGTAGCCGACATGAAAGCCCCAGGTAGCGAGGCGGGGATAGTAGTAATAGGGTGAAACCCATGGCCGGTAATGCCAGCCGGTACCGTAGAAAACGGTGTTGTAGTAGACATAACTGCCGGTATAACCCGGCGTGTACCCGACATAGACCACGTTCGGTGTGCTGTCATATACCTGGACATACTTGACGTTGTGCACCGGTGAAGTGGGTAAAATCGAACTGACCCGCTCCGGTCGGTGATCTGACACCTGCCATGGTCCGTTGGCTGAAGAAGATACATACCAGACACCGTTCTCAACCAGGTAATACAAACCATTGGCTAAGAGCACTGTGGAGCCGGTATTTTCGATATAAACCAGGTCGGTGCCATCCACCGGTTGGTAAATGGGTTCACCATCATACTCAACTGCAATATCCGCCTCGCCTCTCTGCACAGCAGCGGTTTGTGGAACCTGGGCATCCAGTACCGCGTCTTCTGCCTCCGGCGTGCCTGCTACATAAACACGTGAGTCAGCCTGGTTTGAATCCTTCGGGATGTTGGCAAATGCTTCCGGCAAATCATCCGCCGGCTCGTAAGACCACGGGCCGTTGAGTGAACTTGAGTGGTACCAGCGACCCGCAAGCACGATATAAAAATTCTGTGAGCCGACATGCATGAACACATCATCATCGGAGTTTTGCAATACCAGCAGGTCGTCAACCAGGGGCACGAAGGCAGCGGGGCCTTCGGTCACGATTAACTCTGCCGGTTGGGTTGTTACAACAACTTCCGGAGCGTTCGCCGCCGTGATGCTTTCAGTGGGTTGCTCAATGTCTGTATCCACGTCGTCGGGGCTTACCATGGCTGCAATATCCACCGGTGGACTGGCCTCAAACTGATACGGCCCGGTCGCCTTCCCGGCGCGATACCAGACATCCTTGGCGGCGTTGAGATAATAGTGTTTGCCATCAAAGATCAGGGGGTAAGGGGTGTTGATGACGGCCTCATATGGGCTGTTCTCAATTTCCCGCAGTACCGGGCTTCCATCCAGGGAGATCAGGAGTGCGGGATGATCCCGGTAGATGATCTCGGGCGGTGCGGTGTTCAGGTTTTGCGCGGCTTTTGATTCTGCCTCGCTCATTTCCAACGCTTCTTCCAGTTCATCAAGCGAGAAATCAAGATTCCATGCGGGTGATTCCAGAGCCAGTGCGTTTGACAGTTCCGATTGCACATCGTGGGTGCCAGCAGGGAAGCGGGTCTGAGTGACTTTCAGTTCTCCTGGCTGAACGATACGGTTGGTGGTGTCGATCTCAGCCGGTGATTCAAACCAGCCTGCACCAAAGACGGGTTCGGAGTCGGGTGTTTCACGGTAAGCAAGTGCCGCACGATAGTGAATGGTATCACCGCTCATCTTTTCCACTTGCGGTGAATAAATAGTCACCATGCCCTGTTCCAGCGGCAAAGTTCTTGGCCAGCCGTTATCCTGGGCAAGTGCGGATGACATACTGATTAACAGTAATATCGAAGTTAGTAGACCTGGCAACAATCTGTTCATGTCCAATTCCTTTACAAGCTCCCCTAAATCTCAAATACAACCAAAGGTGAAATATGGATTTTTACAGACTCACTATATTCCTGCTTATCTGAATACAGCGTGAACACACGGCATTTTATCGCCAATCAATGAACCTGTGCTGCCGCACTGCGACAATTAGTCACGTCCCAAGCAACGGCCTGATGTGTATATTCCGCAGCTTATTTCAAGATTGGAGATCTCTCGTGCCGAGAAACGGTTTTATTGCACTTTGTGCGCTGCTTTCACTTGCCTCAGTTTCCCCTTACGCGCAGTCGACGGAAGTGGCAGATGATGCCAGCGATACCGACTTGGAAGTTGTCGTTGTAACCGGGGTCAGAATTGGTGATGGTGTGGAGCTGAATACCAGCCAGGTATCTTCTACGGGTATGGATAATGGCGACCTGCTGCGTCTTTTCCCGGGTGGAAACAGGAACAGCAACGGTCCGGTGACCAGTATCAGCCAGTACCGGGGGCTGTTCGGTGCACAGAATAATATTTCAATTGATGGCATCGGCTATAAATCAGGCTGTCCCAACTGGATGGACTCACCACTATCGGCCATCACCCAGTCGCTGACGCAATCAGTCACCCTGCACCGGGGTCTTGGTTCGGTCGCCGTGATTGAAGAAGGGCTTGGTGGAAGTGTAGAGATCGCAGCCCGCAAGGAAGGTTTTTCTGACCAGCAAAAATGGGCAACATTTGGACGCCTTGAAGCTGGCTATGGAAGCAATGCCAGTAGCTGGGGAGGCGTGCTCTACACCGGTGTTAACAATCAGGAAAACTGGTTCGACGTTGCCGCCAGCCTGGATAAGGGTGACGACTACGAATTTGACGGTGGAACAGTTGCTGCAACCGAATATGATCGCAAACAGTACCGTTTCGGTTATGGCCACCGTTTTGACACGGCTGATGTCAGTATCGGTGCGGTGGTCAATAGAACCGGTGAAAGTGGTACACCGGCACTGCCCATGGACATCATTTACATTGACTCCGGACAATACAGCCTTGGTGTTGAAACACGGGGTGGTGAGGGTGATCTGTCCTTCAAGATAAATACACTTTCGGTAGAGCACGTGATGAACAACTTCACCTTGCGCCCGCCGCCGACGGCTATGAACGGCAAAAAGACCTTGCGGTCAACACTGGCAGTTGGGGACACTGGTGATTTCAAACTGACCTATGATCGGAATATGGGTAACCACGATTTCCTGTTTGGCGTAGATGGAAAGAAAGAGCAGCACGATGGGGATCTGAGTAACCCCGCCAACCAGATGTTCTTCATCACCATGTTCAACGAGGTAAAGAGAGACCGCTACGGCGTTTTTGCACAAGTCACCAAGGCCGCAGGTGAATGGGCAATTGAAGCGGGTCTGAGGTACAACTATGTGAAGATGAATGCCGGTGAAGTCGACGGCAGCCTCGCCATGATGACCAACAGCACCAGTCACGGCAGCATGATGCCGATGTCCCAGCAGGACAGGCTGGATGCGCTTGCGAAGGCATTCAACGATTCTGACCGGCATAAGAAAGATGACCAGTTGAGTGTCTTGCTCCAGGCGAGTCGGCAGTTGGGAAGTGGCAGGCTGAACCTCGGTCTGGGTAGGAAAGTACGTTCACCCAGCTACCAGGAACGCTATTTGTGGTTGCCGATGGAGGCGACTTCCGGAATGGCGGACGGTTACACCTATATTGGCGATATAGATCTTAAACCGGAAACCAGCATTGAGCTCACAGCAGGTGTGGACTGGTCCATTGGCGGTTTCAAACTGACTCCTGAGGCCTTTTACCGCGATGTAGACAACTATATCCAGGGTGTGCCTTCCACCAATATGGTAGCCAATATGTTTGCGCTAATGATGAGTGGCAGACTGCCGCTGCAGTATGCCAACGTGGACGCAAAGCTTTATGGCCTGGACATGGGTTATGAGTATGAAGTCAGTTCATCATGGCTTCTGAGAGGCAACCTGGGTTATGTGCGTGGAAAACGCACCGATGTTTCGGATAACCTCTACCGGATTGCTCCGCTGTCATCCTATTTGGAGCTGAGCTATACGAGGGAGAATTATTTTATTGCCGTGGAAAGCATCGCAGCTTCAAAACAGAACAAGATATCGGTCTACAATGATGAAAAACCAAGCGCTGGATGGGGTATCTTGAATTTAAGGGGTGGTTACAGCTTGAGCAAAATATTTGATATCAATCTTGGTGTGGAAAATCTTCTCGACAAGGCCTACCAGGATCACCTGGGCGGGTACAACCGTGTCATCGGCAGCGATGTTCCGTTAAGAGAGAGGTTGTATAGCAGGGGCAGAAACTATTACATTAGGTTAAATGCCAGTTGGTAATTTGAAACAGGAAATACATCCGTCACGGCAGAACCTGCTGCGGCTTTGTGTGATCCGCAGTATTGTCATTATTGCCTTGCTGGCGATCCTGTATTGGCTGCGTTGTAATGCATCGGTTAGCGTGCCCTGGCTACCGCTGTTTGTGATCCTGTCAGTGATCATGTTAATTAATCTGTTGGTTTTTTGGCGTCTCCGCTATGACTGGCCTGTCAGTGAAAATGAGTTTTTTGCCAATTTATTGCTGGATGTTTTCTTTTTAACGCTGATCCTCTATTTCACAGGTGGATCAACCAACCCTATTGTCAGTTACTACCTGATTCCGCTGATCATCAGTGCGGCGGTATTGCGGGCCGTCCATACCTGGTTTATTGCTTTTCTCAGTATTGCTTTCTATACGGTACTGCTGTTTTATTACCAACCACTGGATTTATTCACTATGTCGGGTCATGGCGCTATGACAAGTGCTCATTTTTTGGGTATGTGGATCAATTTCGGCTTTAGCGCAGTGCTGATTTCCTGGTTTGTCGTGCGTATGGCCGGAACATTGAGGGAACAATCCCGGGCCATTGCACGTAACAGGGAGTCCGGGCTCAGGAATGAACAGATCATTAGTGTGGCCAGTATTGCTGCCGGTACTGCTCACGAAATGAGAACACCATTGGCAACCATGGCAGTGACGGTGGATGATATCGCTTTCGAGCACCCGGAACTCAAGGATGAGATGGCCGTGCTGGAGCAGCAAATCGAACGTTGTGATGCAGTTCTGCGGGAGCTTGTATCGACCAATACCGAAGACAGCCAGATGGTCGTTACGGAATTCGGAACCCTGCTCAATAGCTTATTAGAGAAATGGAGTCTTGCCCGTCCGGAAATTAAGCTGCAAATGCAGGTTCCCGGGGAAATTTCAGAGCTTGAAATACGTTATGATCAAAGCTTGCAACATGCTTTGATGAGTCTGCTGAACAATGCCGCGGATGCCAGTCCGGAATATGTTTCACTACAGGCTGAAGCATCGAACGATTCGATATTGATTATCATTGAAGATCGTGGGCCGGGTATTCCTGTGGAAATTGCCGACAGCCTGGGTAAAACGTACATCAGTCGTAAACAAGGCGGTCTGGGTCTGGGTGTGTTGCTTAGCCAGTTTTCAATTGAACGGTTGGGCGGTGAAGTATCAATGATCGGAATGGCAGAGAAGGGAACCCGTCTGGAGATACGGTTTCCGTTGCACAGGGCAGCAAACAATGGTTGAACAGGCTATGAATAAACATCGATTATTGCTCGTTGATGATGACGAGATTTTTCTGCAGGTGCTGAGCAGGTCAATGACCAAGCGAGGATACGAGGTTATTTCTTCTGCCGGTATTGCAGACGCTGTGTCCCGCTCACGCGAGACTAAGCCTGACATGGCCGTTGTTGATCTCAAGCTGGAAGGCGAATCAGGTCTGGACCTCATTCCACTGCTGATAGATATCAACCCTGAGATGAATATCGTTGTTCTTACCGGCTACTCCAGTATTGCTACAGCAGTAACGGCTATCAAGCGCGGGGCAACCGACTATCTGAGCAAGCCGGTAACCGCAGGCGATGTTATCAAGGCCCTGGCGGGTGAAGGCCAGTCGGAAGAAGTGCTTGAGGATTTCAGTCCAATGTCCGTTGAAAGGATGGAATGGGAGTATATCCAGAAGGTATTAAAAGAGAATGACGGCAATATTTCCGCAACTGCCAGAA